>Ga0137455_1000155_pt1 | contig 16297 bp, 9 predicted proteins | sample EasRivERMGT600_2_FD_102334 | JGI IMG/M metagenome (GOLD analysis project Ga0137455, IMG submission 102334) | Soil microbial communities from meander-bound floodplain in the East River, Colorado, USA - East River MetaG ERMGT600_2 | ecosystem: Environmental > Terrestrial > Soil > Floodplain ... | reverse complement strand
TCGTCCGCACCGAGGAGAAACACGGGCGCGTCTTCGAAGCGCTCGATCCAGGGCATGCGCACCATGCGCTCGCGATTTGGCTCGAAACGCTGTTCGAGACGGTCGGCGAGCACGAGCGGATGAAAGACGATCCCGCCCTCGAAGTGCGGGCGCATCGGCGGCGCGTGCAGGAAATCGTGAAAAGCCTCGCCCGCTTCATAGGGAGCAAGCCACGGCGCGATCACCGCGAACAGCGTGAGCGCGGCGAGAAAGATGCCGGCGCGGCGGATCACGCTCGCTCTCCGGATCGCACGCGCGGATCGGTATACGCGAGCAGAAGATCCGAGATCAGGGTGCCGGCCGCCAGGAAGAAGGCGCCGGTCGCCGCGCAGCCGGCCACGAGAAACAGGTCGCGCGCCCTCAGCGCAGCGAACATCAGCTGTCCGAGACCCGGCCACGACGTCACGACTTCGACGACGAAGGAGCCGCTGAACAGCGTGCCGATCATCACGCCATAGAGGCCGAGCACCGGCCGCAGGGACACGGGCCAGGCATGACGCAGGATCGATCGCATGCGATCGACCCCGCGAGCACGGCTGGCCGCGACGAAGCTCTCGTGCGAGGCGGATTCGATGGCTTCCGACTGCAGTCGTTCGAGCGTCGCCGCCATTGGAATGGCGAGCGCGAGGGCGGGCAGCGGCAGGTGACGGGCGAGATCCGCGAGCCACTGCGCCCACGTCATCTCGACGCCGGCCGAAGAGGTCATGCCGCCGACTGGCAACCATCCGGTACGCGCCGCAAGAAATACCAGCGCCAACGATCCGATTAGCGGGGGCACCGACAGACCGATGACGGAGAGCACGCGAACGGTCGCGCGGCCGATGCCATGATTAGTGCCGGAATATATGCCGAGGGGAATGCCGATTGCCGTCGCGAACAACAGCGCGATTGTGGCGAGCATCGCGGTGTTGATCGCGCGATCCCTGAGCAGCGCACCGACGGGCCGCCCGTAAAGGAAGGATTGGCCGAAGTCGAGTCTGATGATGCCGCTCATCCACGACAGGTACTGCTCGGCGAGCGGTCGATCGGCCCCGAGCCGTAGACGAAGCGCCTTGCATTCGTCGGCGGTTAAGGTGACGCATTGTTGATCGACGTAGCCGCCCGGCGCGATCCGCGTCAGGATGAAGGCGGCCGACGACACGACGTAGACGAGCAGGAGCGCAAATGCGAGACGCGTGAGGAGATAGCGTCCCATCCGCCGCCTACTGGCCCTGCTTCACGGTCATGCGCTCGACGTTCCAGAGCAGTTGTGGCCGGAGGATGGACGGCGTCAGGCCGCCGACGCGCGTGCTGACACCCATGTAGAGCCGGGGCGTAACGAAATACAGGACCGGCAGGTGCTCCGCGAAGATCTTCTGGATGTCGTCGAACGCCTTCTTGCGCTCGGCCTGATCGACGCTGCGCATCACGATCCCCATCAGGTCGTCGATCTCCTTCTCCCAGTCGGTCGCCGGCTTCGACTGGCCGATGTTCCAGATGTGCGCCGAGCCGGAGCTGAGCCAGAAATCCGGACTCATCGCCGGATCGAGATTGGTCCAGTTCTGGATGAAGTTGATGGCCTCGAAATCCCCCGTCTGCAGGCGCTCGATGAGCGCGCCCTGCTCGAGCAGCACGACGTCCACCGCAATCCCGAGCGGTTTCAGCTCGTCACGAATGATGGCGGAACCACGCTCGACCGACGAGTTGCCGCGGTAGGCGATGAGCGTGAAGCGCGCTTCCGTGCCTTTCGGATCCTCGAGCCACGGATCAGCATCACGATTCCTCAGGCCCAGCCCCGCAAGAATCTCCTTCGCGCGCTCGACCGAGTAGCCGTAGCGCGGCACGTTCGGCGAAAACCATTTCGGGTTGCCCGGTGTCATCGGTCCCCAGACCGGCACGCCGGCGCCGAGGAACACGGTGTTCGCGAAGGCCTCGCGATCGATGGCGTGCGAAATCGCCTGGCGGAATTCCTTGCGGGTGATCCAGTCGCGGCGCGGATCCTTCGCCCAATACGGCGAGCGCAGGTTGAAGAAGAACAGATCCGGATCGGCGCTGACGCCAAGCTCGATCAGCTTCAGCTTGCCTTGCTGCTCGAGCGGACGCAACGTCGCGATATCTTCGGACCGCACCTGCTGCTGCAGCATATCGAGCTGTCCGGCCTGGAGGCGTACGAGCTCCGCGTTCTGATCGGGAACGATCTCGAGGATCACCTGATCGAGATACGGCAACTGGATGCCGGTGGCGTCCTTCTTCCAGTAGCGCGGGTTGCGATCGAAGATGAGCCGCTGTCCCGGCGTATAGGTGGTCAGCTTGAATGGCCCGATCGACACGAGGTCGGCGGGAGGCGTCTGGACACCGAGCGCCTCTCCGAACTTGCCCGCTTTCAGCGCCGCTTCGTATTTGTGCTTCGCGGCGAGGTGAACGTTGTCGAAGATGGCGACACCCGGGCCAAACGTCTGCGGCAGCTTGATGACAACGGTCTTCGGATCGGGGGCCGTCACGACCAGCGGCTTGCCGTCGATCATCAGCGAGCTCGCCAGCTGGCTGCCGACCTTGGGATCGTAGATGGCCTGGAACGAGAACACGACGTCGGCCGAGGTGAACGGGGTCCCGTCCGACCAGGTCACACCGTCGCGGAGCGTCAGGGTGTAGGTCAGGTTGTCAGGCGAGGTGGTCCAGCGTTCGGCCAACTCGGCCTCGATCTCCTGCGTCGCCCGGTTGACGCGGATGAGCTTACTGCCGGTAAAGAGCGAATAGATGTCGGTCGGGACGCTGCGTTCGACGAAGCGGTTGAACGACTTGGGCTCGCTGCGCAGCGACGACCTGAGGGTGCCGCCGCGCGTGCTGGATTCGGAGACGCGAATTTCCGTGCCTTCTTCGGGATCCGGGCGCGTGCTGGTCCAGTAACGCCAGCCCACGAACGCAATCGCGCCTATCAGCAGAACGCTCAGCAATGCCCGCGGTTGTCGGTTCACATCTTGTCCAGTCGGCCAATCCATTGGCCGTTTTTTTTCTTGCACGCAACGTTCGCAAATTTTGCGATCTGCACGCAGAAACTGCGAAACGCCCAGCTTCTAACCCGACCGGGGCAACGCCTTGGCTCGATTTGTTGGCGCCGGGGGAAACCGGCTGACCGCATCGTAAACCAACAAACCCTGCTTACGCAATCACTTAGAGGAAACATCGGAAAACCACCGTCCACTTGGCACCACCCCTGCCATTACCAAGGCATCGAGGAGAGATTTTTCACCATGAACGTTCAGCCTCTGACTTCGTACAGCCAGCAGGATTTTCAGCCGCAGGTCGGTCGCAGCGTGAGCATCGAGCAAGCCGCACAGCTATTGGGCGTCTCGCGACGCACCGTTTACTACCGGATTCGCGATGGCCGTCTTCGCACCATTCGGACACTCGGCGGATCGCAGCGCGTGTTGATGGATTCAGTCGAGCAAATGCGCGGCGCCAACTAGGGCCGATTCCGTTACGAAATTTAAAGAGTTTTCTGGGGAGACTCTTGATGTCGAAATTGCCGCCGGGCACCTATACAACGCGCCGTCCGCTCAAGGTGATCTGGCATATCGCCGCCGCTCTGGTGGCAGCCGTCGCGCTGCAGCTTCCGTTCGCCGTGTCGGCGGACGCCGGCCCGCATCGCGCGCAGCTGTCGTCGGAACTCGCCGCGTACCTGACCTCCGGATCCACCGGCGACATCGACGTCATCTTGTCGGGCTCAACGGAAAAGGTCGATCGCCTGGCCCGGCGCTACGACCTTCGCATCAAGAAACTCCTGTCATCGGGCGTCGTGTTCACGGTGTCGCGGCGGGTGCTGGATCTGCTGTCGCAGGATCTGGAAGTAGAGACGCTGTCGGGCAACGCCAGGGTGCACTCGCACATGGCGCTGACGACGGAGGTCACGGGCGCGGATGCGGCGTGGTCGGGCGCGATTGAATCGCTTGGCGAGGTCAATGGCAGCGGCATCGGCGTCGCGGTGATCGACAGCGGCATCGCGAAGGATCACCCGGCCCTCCAGAACCGCGTCATCGCCAGCTTCGACTTCACCGATCGCCTCGGCCGCGGCGAGGACTTCTACGGCCACGGCACGCACGTCGCCGGCATCATCGCGGCGCGCGCCTTCAACAACTCCGCCGCCGGCGCGGATTCGGGCATGGCGCCGGCCGCGCACCTGATCAACCTCAAGGTGCTTGGCTCCGACGGTTCGGGCGAGGCCGCTGACGTCATTGAAGCCATCGACTTTGCCACGAAGTACCGCAAGGAGCTTGGCATCCGCGTCTTGAATCTCTCGCTCGGCGCCGCGCCGACGCAGAGCTACAAGGTCGACCCGATTTGTCTCGCCGTCGAGCGTGCCGTAAAGGCGGGCCTGGTTGTGGTGGCGTCGGCCGGCAACTACGGTCAGACGCCGGAAGGCAAATTCGTATACGGCAGCATTACGTCGCCGGGCATTTCGCCGTACGCGATCACGGTCGGCGCCATACGCACGCAGGGCACAGTCGATCCGAGCGACGACGAAGTTGCGCCGTGGAGCTCGCGCGGCCCGACGATGATCGATCACATCGTCAAGCCGGACCTGGTTGCGCCTGGTTCGAAGATCGTGTCGGCGGCGGAGAAGGGTTCGACGTTAGTGACGCAGTTCCCGGAGCGTTTCACCGACGGCCCTGGCGCGCGCGACTACTTCTCGATGAGCGGGACGAGCATGTCCGCCGCAGTTGTTTCTGGTGCGGCGGCCCTGTTACTGGATGGGCGCGGTGATCTGACACCGCTGCAGGTGAAGATCGCACTGCAAGCGAGTGCTGATTTCATGTCTGCATCGGGATTACTCGCGAGTGGGGCCGGAAGTCTGGACCTCGAAGACCTCGATCTACTTCCAACACTGAACGCGACGAATGACTCAGCCGATTCCGCTTTTTCCCTTTCGATACCGAACGCTGACGGAGTCTCGTCTCAGATCATCGTTTGGGGAAACATCATCGTATGGGGAAATAACGTTACTTGGGGCGAGATCATCGTTTGGGGAAACTCAACTCAAGCCGAAGACATCATTGTCTGGGGTAATTCCACGGACGACATCATCGTCTGGGGCAACTCAACAATCGCCCAAGACATCATCGTTTGGGGTAACTCGACAAACGCGCAAGACATCATCGTCTGGGGTAACTCAGCTGACGACATCATCGTCTGGGGAAACTCGGTCAGCGACATCATCGTTTGGGGTAACTCGAGCGACATCATCGTCTGGGGCAACATCATCGTCTGGGGCAATTCCGCTTGGGCGGACTAGGGCAAAAGTACCTAAAACTTCACAGAATTACGGAGGATAGCGATGGCAAAGCTCATCATTTGGGGCGAATAAGCAAGCTAGCGGTTATGCTACCCGGGTCCCATGTCCCAGCAGTTTAGGAGTCTATCTGCCCCGGGTCGCGCGTATGTGACGGTTGTGTCGGCGATCGGCCTAACGATCGCCGTCGGATCGCTCGCGCAAGTTTTCGTACAAAAAGTCAACGTTCAGTGGCTCATCCTAGCTGCGCTGACGCTACTGACCGGATCGTTCACGGTTCGGATTCCCAAAATCAACGCGCGGCTGTCTGTTTCAGATACGTTCGTCTTTGCATCAGTCCTACTCTTCGGACCTGCGGCAGGAACGATCACAGTTCTCATCGACGCACTGATCATTTCTCTTCGGCTCGGTCACGCATCGCGCGAGCCGTTCAGAGTGATCTTCAATTTGTCACTAGCTGCACTCTCAACCTGGGTCGCGGCTCAAGTCTTCTTTCTAGTTTCAGGAATTCAACCCTATTCAATAGAACACACACCGCTCGGCCAAATCCTTATTCCACTGTTCCTGTTTACTCTCACATACTTCCTGGTGAACAGCTGGCTGGTTACGTTTGCCTTAGCGTTGGAGCAGAATCGACCGCCCTATCCAATTTGGCGCGATAATTTTCGGTGGCTGGGCGTTAATTATTTCGGCGGGGCCTCTGTCGCAGGGCTTCTGGTCACTTACACGCGGGAAATCGATTTCACCACGCTCGGCATCATAGTTCCGCTACTTCTGATCTCGTATCTGACGTTCAAAACTTCGCTTGGCCGTATCGAAGACGCCAACCAACACCTCACCCAAGTCAACAAGATGTATCTGTCAACCATCGAGACACTTGCGATGGCGATAGACGCAAAGGATCAGATCACGCACGGCCATATTCGCCGAGTGCAACGGCTCGCAGTCGGACTAGCTCGGTCGATGGGTGTTAATGATGACATCCAGATAAGAGCGATCGAAGCGGCGGCTCTCTTGCATGACATGGGGAAATTGGCGATACCAGAGTTCATCTTGAACAAGCCAGGGCGATTGACTTCGAGCGAATTCGAGGTCATGAAACAGCACGCCGACATTGGTGCCGATATTCTCAGTTCGATTCAATTCCCGTATCCCGTCGTACCGATTGTGCGTCATCACCACGAGTCTTGGGACGGCAATGGTTACCCAGACAAATTGAGAGGTGTCGCGATTCCTTTGGGCGCCCGCATTCTTTCAGTCGTCGATTGCTTTGACGCCCTAACATCGGATCGACCGTATCGTCCGGCGCTTTCAACTGATGACGCGATTGCGGTCCTGATACAAAGGCGCGGCTCGATGTACGACCCGCTCATTGTCGACAAGTTTATTGAAGCGCTCGGTGAGCTCTCGAAGAGCGCGGCTACAACTGCCAGCGAGACCGAAGCGATCGAAACGATTACTACGAAATTGCGGGTCAGCGCCGAACCCCCCGCTAATCAGATCGTGGACGTAGGCGAAGGTTTGCCCTTAAAGGCATTGTCACTTCTTCGCTCGGTGACGCCCTCGCCGTCTGGAATGTCAATCGCGGATCTGGGACTGATTGTTTCAAGCCAACTGAGCAAGTTAACCAACTATTCCACCTTGGCGCTGTACTGCGTTACTAACAATCATCAAACCCTCGAGTGCCGTTTTGCCGATGGGCGTCTTGGAATCTTGGTGGACGGCTCGGAGGTCCAGTTGGGCGAAAAGCTGTCGGGGTGGGTGGCAGCGCATCGAACGCCTATCTGGAATTCAGATGCTACGCTCGATCTTCCTGCGGACGTCGCTCGTTCAGCGGGCGTGGGATTAGGCTCCAGCGTGCCGTTGCTCGATGGTGAACTCTTGGTGGGTACGCTGACTCTGTACTCGGCGACTGGAGTCGAAATAGGGCTTGAGCAGAGAGTCCTTATTCAATCTGTGGCCCCTGTTCTTGCCAGTGCACTTTCATCCGCAATGGCCCACGACGAAGTAGTGGCTATTGACGGCACGAGACCCTTTGATCGGGAGGCAGTCTATAGCATTCTCGACGCACTCCTCTCGAGTCGATCGGGAGGGCCGGACAAGAATGCACCTGAACGGGTCACGGTTGTACGGGTGAGATGGCACGTCGATGCGAGCGTTCCGACCCAATACGAATCGATGCAAGCGACGCTAGTCCGTGCGATTGCTACTGCGGGCAATAGCAATGGGCATGTGATTCGTCTCTCGAACAACGATGTTGTAATTGCTGTGGCCCGCAAACACCTTCTCGCAGCAGGACTTGCTCCGACGGCACCGAAGAGCTCGACACGGAGAACCGATATCGAGGTGACGGAGATCGGGAATTCACTGCAATTGCGGGAGGTTCTGGGCCTCACTTCGGCGAGCGAAACTCAAACGCAGCCCGGAAAGCCGCTGATCCACTAACAGTTCTCCCATGGCCGCTGCAGCGTCCGCATATGAGTTCGCCGAGGCTGGATGCTTTCGTGAGGCTGCTGATGCAATTGACCGGCATGGTGGGGTCACAAAAAACTTGCGGGTTCTTCGGGCCCGACTCGAGCTAGACGTCGGGAATCCGCTCCAAGCAAAGAGTGCTGCTGACGCCCTTCTTAGGGAAAACCTAACCCAGAGCGAAAGGTCCACCTGCTGGGAAGTCGTTGGCAGAGTCGAACTCAACGGGGGGCGCATCGAACTTGGTCTGAAGGCCATGCATCGCGCGTTCTCTGCTGCGACACAATGCGCTGATCCCAAAATCTCTGCACGGCTGATTGCTAGCTACTGTGACTCGCTATTGCATTTCGTCGGCATTGAACCTGCCGCTGCCGAAGTCCCACGACTGAGGCAAGCGGCCATCGCGACAGGCGATCCGTTTTGCCTAATTGCGTTTCACTCAATTGTCGCGGAACTGAAAGCCAAGAAGGGTTCCATCTCGGAGGCAAAACACAGCGCTGAGACCGCTCACGGTCTTCTTCAACAATGGCCTCACGTTTGGCAGCAGGGCCGACTTGCAGTTGCCCGCTCCGGTATCCATATCCTGGAGTCTGACTACGACCGGGCGCTATCAGCCGCCACAGAGGCACTCGATTGCGCGGAGAAAACTGGATCGCGGCGCCTCAGAATCCCTGCACTTGGGAATTTTGCGCATATAAAGCTCGCACAAGGTGAATTAGAAGATGCCACCAAAGCGGTCAATCATTTCCTTTCGCTGGTTCAAAAGGGCGGGAACTCGGAGATTGCTGGCTTAGACACCCTGCTGCAGATCGCGCTTGCCAAACGTGATCTGGAACTGTCGGGACGTTTAGCGCAGCAAGTTTATGAGACCTCGGCCGGCCTTGAAGGCGGTGTCTCGTATCACGGTCTATGGCACATCCTCACAAGAGTTAAGTGGCTCTATCAAGTCGGTGAAATCGAGGCGGGCGTCTCTCTAGCAATGGAGACAATTCCGCTGGCGCAACGCATGTCGGATCGCAACCTTCTGATCCGCATGAAACTCATTGCAGCTGAAGGCCTAGGAAGGACTCGGCGGCAGCTAGAAGGAGCAGCATTACTTTCGGAGGCGATTGGTCCGAATGCAAGAGCACCACTAGAGATAATGGCTGAGGCGATGAGAGTAACTGGACGAATCACTGCGCAAGTTGATTCCCCAGCCTCGCAAGATCACTACCGACGTGCACTGCAGGTATTCGACACGGTCGGAAATATCACCGCGCGAGACGACGTGCTTCGCGATTCTAATGAAAGCCTTGGCTCAGGAACGCACCTAATACCCGAAGCCCATCCTGAAGGGTCTTTCGCGCGTCATGAAAGTACCGTTCGACTACCGCTGGCGTCCGCGATCGAACGCATAGCGGGTCTGATGCAATTCGCTGTTTTGCCACCTCTGATCGCGCGGGAGTTGTTGACGCTCGTCGCAGACACTGGGGCCATTTCTCAAGCGACGCTTACCGTCACGGACAAATATGGGCAACGAAAGACTCGAGCCACTTTTCCCAACTCAGGCTCGACTTCGGCGATCGATGCTAATCCGGGCGCAGTTCGAATTGCACTTGGAAGCCACGACGGTTGTCTTCACGAGATCGTCGCCCTACCGTTGCCCAGCGCCTCTGCGCGAGCCACCGTGCTATCAATCGAACATCTGGTGGAGGCGGCCTTCGCAGTTGCGAGCTTTCGGCAGTTACAGCGTGAACAAGCAGCTGGGTGGTCGGACCAAACACCTGAACAACAGTTGGGCCTGATCTGTGCGTCCGATCGAATGATCGAGCTAGTAAAGACCATCCGGAGAGTGGCGGACTCCAACGTCACAGTCCTGCTGACCGGCGAGACGGGCGTCGGCAAGGAGCTGTTCGCGCGGGCGTTGCATCAGGCCTCGTCGCGAAGCGAAAAGACCTTCCTGCCCTTCAACTGCTCCACCGTGCCGCGCGACATGTTCGACAGCCAGCTGTTCGGCCATCGCCGCGGATCGTTTACCGGCGCGCATGAGGATTCGGCCGGGGTGATTCGCGCCGCAGCCGGTGGCACGCTGTTCCTCGACGAGATCGGCGAGATGAGCCTCGACGTCCAGCCGAAGCTGCTCCGCTTCCTCGAATCCGGCGAGGTGCAGCCGCTCGGCGATCCGAAACCGAAGTTCGTCGACGTCCGCGTCGTCGCCGCGACCAACGCCAACCTCGATCAGCTGGTCGGCGACGGACGGTTCCGCGAGGACCTGTTCTACCGGCTCAACGTGATCCGCATCAACATCCCGCCGCTGCGCGAGCGCCGCGAAGAGATTCCGGCGATGGTCGAGCACTTCCTCGAGAAGTTCGGGCGCGAGCTGCAGAAGCCGATGCTGCGCATCGCCGACGAGACGCTGGAATACCTCGTCCTGTATCGATGGCCGGGAAACGTGCGGCAGCTGGCCAACGAGCTCCGCCGCATGGTCGCGATGGCGGAGCCGGGATCGGTGCTGATGCCGGCGCACCTGTCGGACGAGATCGCGTCAAGCCGGCGCACGGTACCGGCCTCGGCGCCGCAACTGAGACAGTCAACCGAGGTCGTAACCAGGATCGATCAGCCGCTCTCCGCGGCGGTCGAGCACATCGAGCGCGCCGCGATTCAACGCGCCATCAAGCTCGCCGACGGACGGCTGGACGATGCCGCGAAGATGCTCGGCCTGTCGCGAAAAGGCCTCTATCTCAAACGGCAGCGGCTGAATCTCGAATAGGGCGTAAATAGGGGCGCCGTGAGAGCTCTTGGCAGGCTGTCCGTCTATCCTTATATGGCGCTTCCAGGCATGCAGCCCGCGGCGAATCGTGTCCCGAAACGCACGGAGTTTCGCGCCGCTGCACACGACTCAGGACGGCCGGACACCACGATCGGCGTCGACCTCAGTGACAGTCCAAACTTCATTCGGTTGACCGTCACTGGCGAATGGCCGACGCCGGAACAGCAACGTCAACTGCGCGATTCCCTGAGTATGAGCGGTGATTTGACAGCCCGGACGCGAGCGCTGATCGATTTGCGTGAACTGACGCCATCGGGCCCGGGTGATCCCGTGGCTTCCGCGAAAGAAGGCTTGATCACCAGGGTCCAGGCCTATCTGGTAGCAACCTCCGAGCAGCACCACTTCGCTCGTCAGTGCAGAATCGCCGCCGGCCCCGGGCGAGTGCTCGAGATATTCATCGAGGAACGCGCCGCACTCGAGTGGCTCTGGAACGCCGATCCTGACTATTGATGATCAGCCGTCGTCATGGGGTTTGGGCGGTGTCCACGTCCCCTCGCGCTTGCGCTTGAGCACATCCGACGCGGTCTTCGGAATCGTCAGGCCGGTGTGGCACTCCGCGCACACGACGACGATCTGCCCGAACCGCTGATAGACCACTTCCATCAAGCCACGACAGATCGGACAGCTGAAGACAGCGTTCGGCAGATCATCGTCCATGTCTCACCAAAGACGATGGACATCACCCGGCCTATTGGCCGAGCTGGGGAGCGTCATCGCACTCCATCGTAACGTCGTTAGACCAAAACCTATCTCGGCCGCTAGTGACCGCCACTCAATTCGACACAATTTCGTAGCACGGGAACAGATCCGTCCCGGCTTCCGCATCACGATCCGGATTATTTTTCTTTTCGTCACGATCCTTCCGTGGCGGTCGCATGATCCGCCGCGACGTGCCGATAGATCGCTTGACGCCCCCCACGGCTGAACGATCCATCAACCTTGATTCTGTAGGTACCAAAATGAGCTTGAGAGCCTGGCTACGTTACTCGTGTTGCGTACGTGGGTGCGCGCTGTTCCTGTTCCTTCTGTCGTCGCAACGTGCCAGCGCGCAGACGCCTTCACCATGGACGGGAGTCCTGGATGGCGAGGGTGGCACCGTCAGACAGCGCGGCCTGAGCGCCGACGGCCGCTTCCTGGTGGTTGATTCGATGTCTCCGCTCGTCGCCGACGATACCAACGGCACGAGCGATGTGTTCCTGCGGGATCGCCAGACCGGGGCTCTGGAGCGCGTCAGCGTCGCGACGGACGGGAGCGAGGGAAACTCGCACAGTCAATGGCCGGCGATATCAGCAAACGGCCGGCACGTCGTATTCCAGTCGAACGCGTCGAATTTCGATCCGACCGATACCAATAGCCTCGTCGATGTGTACGTCAGGGATCTCGACACGGGAATCACGTCGCTCGTGACCGTTGGACCCTCCGGCCAGCGCCTGAACTGCAACTGCGCGTTCCCGGATGCGCGCCTCAGCGGTGATGGCCGTTTTGTGTTGTTCTCGGCCGACTTCCGTTTCCCAGGCGGATCGCTGCTGTGGGTGCGCGATCGGGATGCGGACCAGAACGGCGTATTCGATGAACTCGGTACTGTCACCACGACGGGCATCGGTGGGCTCGCGATCGAGACCGACCGCCTCGGCTCCATCGACACCGTCGCGTTCTCGAACGACGCGCGGTATGTCGCGTTTTCCGCACAGGCGGTCGATGGCACCAACACCTCGATCGGCAACCGCGTCTACCTGCACGACCGCACCTTGGGAACGTCGACGCGCGTGGATCGTCCGCTCCCGGGCTCCGGGGACGTGATTGCCATCAGCCTCGCGCCCGACTTCAGCGACAACGGTCAGCTGGCCTACACCAGCACCGCGCCGAATCTCGTGGCCGGCGATGCCGATGCGTTCGCCGACGTGTTCGTCTACGACATTGCGACGGCGGCCAACACGCGACTGCAGCTCACGCACATCACCGCGACCTTCAACTTTGCGTCCGGCACGGCGATCAGCGCCGACGGCCGGTTCGTCGCGTTCATGGGCTATGAAGAGGACGCGACCGGCGCAGGGCGTTTGAACGTTTATGCCGTCGATCGAGAACTGCAGACGTCGCACGATATCAGCGTGCGCATTGATGGCACCCGCGACGATAACGCCAGCGGCTCGTCGATGAGCGCAGATGGCAGTGCCATCGCGTTCAACGGCGGCGCACAAATCCTTCAGGAATACGGTTTCGGCGAGAGGGCATTCGTGGCGACGGCCGTGACCATGACCTCAACCGAAACGGAGGTGCCGATGGAAGGCGGCTCCGTGCCGGTAGAGATCGTTGTGCCGGCCGACACCTTCTGGAAGGCGACTCTGGTTTACGAACAGGACGAGGATTTCGTGACTTACTCGACATACACCGGCGCTGGGCCCGGCACGGTCGATGTCGAGTTCCCCTTCAACTACTGGGGTGAGCCGAGAACGTATCATCTGTGGCTCGGCTCTGAGGCGGTCACCTTCGAGCAGAAAGTGACACCGATTCTGTATTGGCTCGGTCCCGATTCGGGTCCGACGACCGGCGGCACGCCATTTCAGATCACCGGCTTCGGCTTCCAGGATGGTGCGAGTGTGACGTTCGACGGCATTCCGGCGACGGACATCGTCGTAGAGGAACAGGGCACCGTGATCTACGGCGTCACGCCGGCCCATTTCCTGGAAAACATCCTGGTTGTCGTCACGAACCCGGACGGCGCATCCAGCGCATCCAGCCTTGACGAGACGTGGTTCTTCTACTACGACGAGACGCCTCCTGTCGTTACGGCCACAATCACCGGCACGCTTGGCGCGGACAACTGGTACACCTCCGATGTCGTTGTGCAGTGGAACATCGAAGAGACGGATTCCGAGCTATATGAGCCGCCGTGCGCGAGCGCGACGCAAACCACCGACGTCACGTCGCGTATTTTCAGTTGCTTCGCGAGCAGCGGCGGTGGCGATACCACCGAACAGATAACGATCAAGCGAGACGCGACGCTGCCGTCGATTGGCATCGTACAGCCGCAGGCGCTGACCTACGCGCAAGGCCAGGCCGTGGCGATCGACTTCAGCTGCAGTGATGCCACATCCGGCATCGCCAGCTGCACCGCGAACCAGACCGGTAACCTCAATACGTCAACGCCTGGCACGTTCTCGTTCGTCGTGACCGCCGTCGATCACGCGGGGAACACGTCGCAGTCGTCGGTCAGCTACTCGGTGAAGGCGGCAAAAGTGGATACGTCGCTTTCGCTGTCGTCGTCGCCCAACCCATCGAAGCCGAATCAGAACGTGACCCTGACGGCTACGGTCTCGCCTCTCGCGCCTGGAGGCAGTGTCCCGACTGGCCTGGTCGAGCTCCGTATCGACGGCGTGCTCGTCGGATCCGCGCCACTCGTAAACGGCGTGGCGAGCGGGACGGTGAAGTTCAAGAAGGGGACCTACTCTCTGACGGCCACGTATGCGGGTGACGCCAACTTCAACGGCAGCAGTGAAACGCTGCTGCATCAGACCAAATAGTCCGGGCACGGCAGCGGCGAGTGTTCGCCGCTGCCGGCTCACTCCTCTATTCCGACCGAAGCGTGACGATCGGGTCGACGCGGGTCGCGCGATATGCGGGCACCAGCGTCGCGATGATGCCGACCGCCAGCATCAACAGCGCAACCACTGAAAACGTTCCCGGATCGTACTGGCTGACGCCGAACAGCAGCGTCTCCATCCCGCGCACCAGCGCGACGGCCATCACCAGGCCAAGACCAACGCCGATGAGCGTCGGCTTCAAGCCTTCGATCACGATCATCCCGAGCAGGCCCTTGACCGGCGCGCCGAGCGCCATGCGAATGCCGATCTCGCGCACGCGCTTGCGCACGGTGTAGGCGAGCACGCTGTAGATGCCGACCGTTGCCAGCAGCAGCGCGAGCGCGGCAAAGGCCGCCAGCAGCAGCATCGCCAGCGGACGCTGCCCCAGCGACTCCTCCACCACCTGATCCATCGTCTGGATGTTGAGGACCGGCTGCTCGGCATCGATCGACCGCACCGTGTTGATCACCGATCGCGTCAATGAGGCGGGCTCGCCCGCCGTTCGCGCCACGAGCGTCAAGCCGCCCACAGGGAACTGCGCCGCCGGCGCGTAGAGCGCTGTCTCCGATTCCGCGGCGCTGGCATCAAGCGTACCCAGCTTCACTTCACGCACCACGCCGACGATTTCGGCCGGCTCCGGCGTCATCATCTTCAGCGTGATGTGACGCCCGATCGGATCCTGGCCGGGGAAGAACCGCTCGGCGGTCTTCTCGCTGACGATCACGACGCGCGGCTTGCCGAAGCCATCGGCCACAGTGAAGTCGCGGCCGGAGACGAGCCTGATCTTCGAGGTCGCAAAATAACCGGGCGACGCCCTCCGCACCGCGACCACTGGCAGCTCGGAATCCTTCATCGCCGGCTGCCCTTCCACGGCGACGTACTGCGTGGAGCCGCCGCCGTCGAGCGGAATGTTGTCAATCCACGCCGCCGACTGCACTCCGGGGAGCGCGCGCACGTTTTCGATCACGCGATCGAAGAACTGGTTGCGGACTTCGGGCGTCGCATATTTCGCGTCGGGAATCTGGACGGTGCCCGTCCAGGTGTTGGTCGCGTCGAAGCCAGGATCGACGCCGCGCAGGCTGGTGAGGCTGCGCATCAACAGGCCGGCGCCGATCAGCAGCATCAGCGCGAGCGCGACTTCCGAGACGACCAGCAGGTTGCGGACCTTGCCGTCGCCGCCGGACGAATTGCCGCGGCCGGGGCCCATCTTCAGCGCGTCATTCGCGTCGCGTCCGGTGAGCTGCCACGCCGGCGCGAAGGCGGCGATGAGGCCGGCTGCGACTGCGATCGCCGCGGTGAAGCCCAGCACCTGCGTGTCGACGGCGATTTCATTGGCACGCGGCAGCGCGTCGCCGAATGCCGCCTTCAACACGTCGACGCCGAAGTAGGCGGCCGCGAATCCGACCAGCCCGCCGCCGATGCCGAGCACCACACCCTCGGCGAGGAGCTGCTGTACCACGCGCAGCCGGCTGGCACCGAGCGCTCCGCGCACCGCGATCTCCTTGGCCCGTCCGTGCGTGCGCACCAGCATCAGGTTTGCCAGGTTCGCGCACGCGATCAGCAGCACCAGCGCCACCGCGCCGAGCAGCAGCATCAGCGACGAGCGCACGTCGCCGATCATGTCGTCCTGCAGCGGCCGCACGATCGCGCCCCAGTCCTTGTTGTCCTCGGGATACTGCGCCTCGAGCCGCTTCGAGATCGCGGCCATGTCGGCGTTGGCGCGCGCCACGTCGATGCCCGGCTTCAGCTTGGCGATGCCGCGATAGTTGTGGTTGGCGCGGGTCGCCCGCTCCTCCGCTGTCCACAGCAGCGGCGCGAAGACCTGCACGTCCTCCATCAGCGCCGGAGGATTCGGGACGATGCCGATCACGATGTACGGGTTGCGGTTGAGCGTGATGGTGCGGCCGACGATCGACTGGTCGCTGCCGAAGCGCGTGCGCCAGAAGCTCTGCGAGAGCAGCGCCGTGCGCGGGCCGCCGGCCGAATCTTCATCCTTCGTGAAGGCGCGGCCGATCATCGGCGACACGCCGAGGATCGGCAGCAGATCGGCCGAGCCGCGATATACCACGATGGCTTCGGGCTCGCCCTGGCCGGTCAGCGTCCAGCGCCCGCCGCGATAAATCGCCATCTTCT
>Ga0137455_1000154_pt1 | contig 16375 bp, 22 predicted proteins | sample EasRivERMGT600_2_FD_102334 | JGI IMG/M metagenome (GOLD analysis project Ga0137455, IMG submission 102334) | Soil microbial communities from meander-bound floodplain in the East River, Colorado, USA - East River MetaG ERMGT600_2 | ecosystem: Environmental > Terrestrial > Soil > Floodplain ... | reverse complement strand
TCCGTGGTGGCCGCCCCCGCCAGCAGCACCTGATCGCCTGTACTGCTGGGCGATAACCGTGCCCCGAGCGCAAACGGGTAGGCCAGCCCGTTGCCGTTGTTCCACAGGTCTGTGCGCTCCTGCGCGGTCCAGACCCGCTTGGCGAACATCGGCATGTCGATGCGGCCATTCAGGGACTGCGAGGCAAAACCCACCGTGCGCCCCACTTCAAACGGCAGCGTCGAGTCATAGGAGCCCGCCGTATTGGCCACTTGCGTGGGCGTGCCGTTGTTCACCTGGATGTACTGAATATCCGCGACATGATCGTACCAGCCAATGAGGAGCGTCCACTGGCCCACAACGGGCGTGGTGGCCGAAGCGAGATTGACGAAGGAGGTCCCACTGCCCACCGCAAAGCGCCAGGCTCCCGCATAGTGCCACAGCATGTACTCTATCGTATTGCTTGAGGGGGTGGCCGTGCCTTTGCCGACGAATCCCATATCGTTCGTATTCGTCAGATACACCCAGCAGGCCACACTAAAGCTCAGGTTCGGCCCTGCCGACAGCGTCGCGTTATCCGCCACGCTCAGGTACGTCCCGTTCGTGCCGTTCATGGCGAGCGCGTTGCCGATCTTCCCCGCCGCGCTACTCACGTTGGCATCGCTGCCAGTGGGCGTCAGGTGGTTCGTGCCCACGGCATCCAGGCGGCTACCGGTCGCCTCTTCCAGGTGCCAGTAGGCCAGCAGGCCGGTGGCAATCGTCGAGGTGATGCCCCCAGACCGGCTCCAATACTGCGCCCCGCCAGGTGGCGTTGTCCATGCCCCACTCCCGTCCAGGTACTCAGTCGACGCCCCCGAGAGCTTGCGGAGCAGGCCATGCGCCGTGGTCGAGGCGTCTTTGGTGGTGACATCGACAAACGCCAGCTTGGCTTCCGTAATACTGATATCGTTGACGTCCGCCTGGAGCGTGGGACCGCCATCGCCGTACGTGAGGGACACCGTGCCGGTATTGATCAGCATGGCGCCTACGGCATCCTGCGCCTGTTCGTCCGTGTACGTCGTGCCCACCGGCGGCGTCGTCCAGGCGCCAGCCCCGTTCAGGTAGTGCGCGGCATTGCCCGAGAGCTTGGGTGTGAGTCCATGCGCCGCGCTCGACACATTCTGCGTGGTCACATCGGTGAGCCCGAGCTTGGCCTCGGTGATACTCGCGTCTGGCACCACGGCTTTGGCCTGGCCTGGCGTCGTGAGATCCCACGACACCGTGGGGGTACTTGTCAGCACGCGCTCCTGTGTCAGGGTTGCGCTGGCGGTGCCGACGATGTAGTCGGCGTCCGTAGGTGCACCGCCCCCGCCACTCACGGCGGGAGGCGGATACGGATCGACACTCATGATATGCCTCCTTCGAGCGCGTCGAGGCGAGCAGCCATCTCCTGTAGGGCACCTATGATCCAGGGCACGAGCTTACTATGATCGACTTGTTGCGGCTTGACAGACCCATCGTCGTTCACGGCGTCCGGTTCGCCGGACACGGCCTCGGGAATGGTACGCTGCAGCTCATGCGCCAGGAACCCCTGTCCGGGGCTGTCGTCGGCGTTCCACTTGAATTGAACCGGCCGCAGTGCCCGTACACGTTCCAGCGCACCGACGAGCGTGGCGACGCTGTGCTTGAGGCGGACGTCGGAGGAGGTGTTGTAGGCGGTGGCGGTGGCCGAAGTGCTAATGGAGCCGATGATGGAGCCGCCCGAGCTGACAAACATGACGGGGTGCCCGCCACCCGTATCGCCATCCATCTGCTTGAGCGAGAGCCCATACGCCCCGGCGACCTTGCCAAAGCCCAGCTCCAGGGTGTGTGCCGAAGGGGGCTGCTTGATCCCCACCGAGCCGTTGAACTGACTCACCGCGGTGCCCAAGCCAAAGAAGGCAAAGCGACTCGCGCCTCCCGCCGCATTCAGCAGCGAGTAGAAGCCAATCTGGCTGTCGCCGCTGCGCTCCAGCCCTGCGACATTCCCGGTAAACGTCCCGTATCCCCCCGTAATCGCCACCGCATTGGCGTCCTGCTGGGCCATGGTGCCCAGTCCCAGCGCCGTGCGCTGCGCCGCCGCGTCCGCGCCTGCGACCAGCGTGCGCCCCGCCGCCGTGAACGCCGCCAGGGCTGCTGTGCCACTGCCGGTATAGTAGGGCAGCGTATCTGCAGCACTGGTCAGCACCGAGAGTGCCGCCAGTTCGGGATCTTGCGCCACAAATTCGAGCGCGGTTTCTGCCGCATTGACACGCACAAACCTGGTCGCATCGCCGGCATAGTCGCCAGGCGTGTCCGTCAGGTCCAGAAACGTGCTGGCACCCCCGCCACTGGCGGCGCCTTCTTCCCCCCAGGCCACGACGGTGAGGTTGGCATTGCCGGCATAAGCCCTGAGCACATCGGTCGCGGCGAGGCACACCCCGATCGTAAACGGCACCATCTGCTTGGGCTCTATGGGCGCGTCGTAGGCAAAGTAATCCCCGAGAGCATCGGCAGCACCGCCTGGCGCGTGTGCCAGCCGGAACGTCGTGGCGGTCGTCCCCCGGTTACACACCACGATCGTGGACAGCGCCACTTCCTGTGTGGCGGTATACACGTTCGTCAGCGTGGTCGCAGGAAGTGCCACCCCGCAGAGGCGTTTAATGCCGACTGCCATGGCTCAGCTCCCCATGTGCATAAAGATGCGCCGGCGCGAGGACGTGCCCCCTCCCCCGCCGCCTCCACCCGTGCCTGTCGCGATAAGCTGTCCATCATCGAGGCTGAGCCCCGCGCCGATAGTAATTTCATGAGGCGGTCCCGTCGTCGCGTTGGAGCGCCCGAGCAGCCGCTGGTTCGTTACCCCCTGGATCTTGGCAAACGTCACCGCGCCGTCATCAATCTGGGCTGTCCCTACGGTGTTCAGGATCGCCAGGGCCTGGAGGCCCAGCGTCCCCCGCGCTGTCGCCGCGTTCGGATCATCCAGGAGCGTGCGGATAAACGCCGTGAGTGGCGTCAGGGATGCGGTATCGACGCCGGTAAAGTACGGCATCGTGTCCGCACTCGTCACCAGGTCTGCGAGGGCTTGCAACGTCTGGTCAAGGGGTGCCCCGCCGCTGATTGCCGCAAACGTCAGGCCGGTCTCATCGGTGCGTACCGTGACGACATGGCCGGCGTGTCCCGCGTAGCTGTCATCGGTGTCCGACAGAGCCGTGAACGCCGTGATGATGTCTGTCAGGAGCGCAAACGTCACGTACTCTAACCGAGTCTCAGTCGGATCAACGCGCACCCCTTTGCCCGCCTGGCCACTGTACGCGCCTGGGCCGTCGACCAGCAGGACAAACGACGTCGGTCGTGGGCCTTGCGACGCGAGGACGGCGAGGGCCATCGTGAGCGAGCCAAGCTGCGCCTCGATCTGACGCAGTTGCTCGACCGTCGCGGCATCAGACGGCGTGGCACTGGTGCCGACATTGGTGGCGACATTGCCACGAAAGTCCACCCCGGCATACATCGCCACCGGACCACTAAAGCCATACCTATTATTGAGATGCTGCGTAATCCGATCCAGCACGCGATTAAGATCGTGCGACAAGCTGGTGGCGTCCTGAGTGGGAAGGATGCGCAAGGGATCAATAGAATTCGCGGTTGGCACTACGCTGTCCCCCCGAGCAACTCCTGTATCAGCATCTTCGCCAGCGTACCAAAACTCTGGCCGCGTTCTTTTTCATGAAATTCAGAGTCTTGAAGTGACAGCGCCGCCACAGTAAGAAACACCACCAGGTCTTCGAGCACCTCCTGCAGCGGGAAGGTCCCGGCGACAACATCAGGTGGCGTCACCCACCGATACGCAACGAGATTGCCCTCCACCTCCCCCGCAATGGTCCGTGGCGGGGCAAAGAGCGTAGGCGAGCCGCTCGTGTGTGGCGTGGGAATCAGCCGCACCGTCTCAGGCGGTTCGAGCGGCGTCGTAAAGTATTGCGGGTTGCCAGAGGCCTGGTCCCAATCCCTGCGCAGCCGCGTCAGCGCGTCTTCCTGCACCGGCCTGAGACTGCGTCCGTCATAGAGGACTTCCGCAAAATCGACGGTTTGCGCATCAAACGTATATTCGGCTTCGCCAACAACGACCTGCTGCCAGGTCACTTCACCTAAGAGCTGTTGGCGCCCGAGCTGCTGCATCGCCTCGCGCAGTTGGGCTTCTACCTGCACCAGCGGCCAGGCGTCGGCGGTCTGATCTTGCAGATACGTTTGTACGCGTGTCACCAGGGCGGCTATGGTGGTCACGGGGTTCCCTCCCAGCACTGGCACTCGCGTGCACGCCTGCGTGTCAGGCCCCGCACGGTCTGTCCGCCCGCTTTGTTCCACCTGCGTAGCTGCGCTGGTACTCCCGCGTAGTCACCACTGTTCAGGCACGTCAGCAGCGTCGAGCGCTCAAAGGCGCCTATGCCGCAGTTGAAGACCCACGACACCAGCGCGTCGAACTGCGCCTGTGTCAGCGGGACCGTGACCGCATCCGTAATCGCCTGCTCTGCCAGCGCCAGATCCTGCGCCAGGAGCTGGTCAATTTCTGCGTCCGTGAGCGGTCGCTCGCGATACGGCACATCGGCGCCACCAATCGTGATCAGCCCAAACGTGCGTTCTTCTTCGGTGCAGAGATGCCCGCACCCCGTGGTCTCCAGGCTCGCCACGTCCAGGTACGGCTCTGTGCGCACCCCTTCCAACTCTTTAAGCATGGTGCGCCCTGCCGCAGACATGTGCATGCACGCCTCCTATCGCCCCATGGGGAGTGCGCGTAATAATTCTATCAGGCACAAAATAATGACCGAGACCCACAGTGGCGCCCTTGCCATCGCCGCAGCGACGGCACAGATCAGGGCGGCAATCGCCAGGACAATGGTTACAGTAAGCACGCACGCCTCCTAACGCACAATGACTTCCACGCGCCGATTCTTTGCCTCTGCCTGCTCTGGCCGGTCCAGCAACGGCTGGCGCTCGCCGCGTCCCACGGCGCGCACAAACGTGGCCGTCAGCCCCCCAGCCACCAGGAGCCCCCGTACCGCCTCCGCCCGCGCCAGGGACAGCCGATCATTCCGCGCCTCAGTCCCCACCTGGTCGGTATGGCCCGTAATCTCGACCTCGACCACCCCGCGCCGCTGGACTTCCACCAGCAGCTGCGCCAGCGTCACGCGCCCTGCGGCATCGAGCGCGACTTTGCCCGTGCCAAAGTAAAAGACAAACTGCGCAGACGGCTCCGGCGTGCTGGCAATGACCGCCCCGTAGCGCGCCTGAATCAGCGCTGGCGGCAGTAACTCCAGCGCGATCTGCCCCTCCTTGCTAATGACCGCGCTACTCTCCGGCAGCGTCAGGACCGAGACGCCCTTCTGGGTCGTGACGGTCAACTCCTCGCCGGGCTCTGCCCCGAGGAGGACGACGCGCTCCCGTGGACCGGCACAGGCACTCAAGACAGCGCAGCACACGTACACATACCAGCGCCTCATGACGGAGGCTTTGCTGCGGGCTTTGGGCGTCTCACCCACTTAAATTGTGGCCCCCAATCGTTATAGTAATACCGCAGGAGCACATCACCGCTCGGACATAAGGTCACTTTAACGATGAGCCCCTCCATCCCGTCAGCTTCGTAGATGCCTTGCTGCTGAAGACAATCCAGGTTCGACCGCCAGAGCGATTCTTGTTCCTGGACAAGCTGTAGTTGGCTCGACGCGATGCCAAGTCTCCATGCCTTGAGTTCATTCCACACCGTAGGGACCGACGCAAAAAGTGACGTGGCCAGCGTTGGATAGACAATCAGGTACTGTATCCATGATGTCGGGCTCGCTTTCGCGGCTGGGGCGGTCGCTTCCTGCGCCATAGCTGCCCTCGCCCCCTACGCGCTGGCTTTCTGGGCGATGGCCTGTTCGCGGTACTGCTCAGCGCGCATCTGCTTGAGGAGCTGGCGTAGCGGTTCCGCCTTCACGATATTCTCCATCTGCTGGATGGCTTGCTGGCATTCGCCCCGGCCTTCTTTGAGCATCAAAAAATTTGCCGCCAGGTCACTGATCACCGGATGCCACTGCGTCGGCAGATCCGGTTCCTGCGTCAGCACACTCCAGGACAGCGCCGTAGGCACCGCTGCATAGACCAGTGTCAGCGTCACACTGCGCGTATTCCGTGGCCAGGTGCCAATCAGGCTTAGCCCGTGTGTGTACCAGTGCGTCGGCGTCGGCGCAAAGCGCGTCATCCAGTCGCGCTGCCCGCGCAGCGAGGCCAGCGAGACCTTGCGCAGATCGCCTAAGCGTCCTTGCGTAGGAACGGGCGCTGGCGGCGTCAGCGTCACGTCCCCGAGCACAACCCGTTGCAGACGCCAGGCTTTCGGCGCTTTGACGCGCAGGTCAATCAGCGGCTCGTCGACGTTTTGGGTCACCAGCGTGCGCAGCGTCACCAGGTCCGGCTTGAGCAGGCACAGGAGGCGCTGCGCCGGGTTCAAGCCGTTGTCGACGACTTCAGGAAAAGGCCAATAGACGGACCCGCCGATCCCAAGATGCTGAAGCGTTCGGTCTGCCAACTGCTGCGTATTCACGGTTTTTGTTCCCGTTGTATATCTAAAAGTTCTATGATATACTTTGTACAGAGGCTTCGTATCCCCCCAACGCCGAGGACACCGATGGACACGAACGACGACCTGTTTGCGCGCATGAGCATTCTCGAACGTGCGCAGTTTCTCTACGACTCAGCCCAGCGGCGCCACAGCGAAACCCTGGACCGTCATGCGTCTGACCTCGTGCATCACCGCGAGCGCATGGACGCGCTGCAGCGCAATGGAGTACTGACGTGGCAACGGGCACTAAGTGCCCGCCACATAGACCAGCACGGTTGCCGGCTGTCCGTCTGTCGCACTGTACGTGATACTCGCCGCACCGGTCGCGGCAAGTGCCCCGTTCGCAAACCCAATCACGCCGCCAGCGTTAAGCGTCTTGGTCTGATTCGAGGCCACCGGACCCAGCGTAATGCCCACCGACTTGTTCGCGGTAATCCACAAAGTGGTGATCGTTACCAGCCCTGGTGGCAACGCCAACGCCTGGTTGATCACCCCCGAAGCAATCGGCACTTCGTAGGCATCGGCAATCGTCGCAGCCAGGTCTTGCTGGGCCCGAAACGGCGCACGCCAGCCGAGCGAGCCGAGCAATTCCGCCATAATCGTGCTACGCGAGGTGAGGGGCATGGCATATCCTTACAGCGTTTCAAGGGACGTTTGATCCACGTACAGATGACAGTTATTGCTGTTCCAGTTCGCCATATAGAGCCCCACTGAGACAGCGTTCGTGAGCACCGCCGTGCTGACCAGGATATCCGTCAGTCCGGCCACTGGCGCCAGATCGGAGAAGTCGACCGCCGTACCGAACTGCACGCTCAGGACCATGCCGCCCAGGCTTGCCATATCGAGGTACCAGCTCCACTCCAGCGCATACGTCGTGGCCAGATTCCAGACCAGATTTGATGCCGTTGCAAGCATCGAGGCGCCGCCCCCGATCAGGTCCCCGATACCATTGGTAAATTTGACCAGGCTGAGCGTGCGCGTGGCATTGATCGTATTGTTATTGAACACCACGGCGTAGGAGGCCCCGCCCTGCCCTGGCAGCATATTGTCCTGGGAGCACACCGCGAGCAGGCCAGACTGGCTGCGCAAACTCGCATCGTCATGACGCCAGAGAGTACGCCAGCGCCCCCGCGTGATATCCGCGTGGGGATAGGGGGGCTGCTTCGGGACCGCGACAATCGGCCCGGACGCCGCCGTGAGGGCAAAGTGCAGCCACTTGAGCCCCACGGGAGGCGCTGGGATCGTGACCAGGTTATGCACAACCGTGCCTGTCAGGTAAAACGTCCAGTCACTCTTGGCCATTATTCAGCTTCCCACGGCTCCATCCAGAGCAGTACAGGGGCAAAGGCAATCAGCACCTCCCAGGGCTCGCTCCAGATAATCGGCGGCGGCTGCGCCACAGCCACCAGGAGAGCCACCGTGGCCACGGACCCATCCCCTGGCGTATACGTCACGGTGCACGGCCCAAAGGCCGGCGCATCAATCCCGAGCAGCGCGTGCACGCCCCCCGGCTGCAGCACGATATCCGTATTGCGCGTCACCATCCCCACACGCACGCGCACGGCTTTGTCGCTTGTGACCAGCAACGCCTGGATGCGTCCCGTCGTAGGCGCCAGCAGTGTGCCGCTTATGGTCCCGTCAAGGACACGTATTTCACGCGCCAGACCAAAGTCTGCGGCCAGATCCTGACAGGCGCGAAACATGGGACGCCAGCCCAGGGAGCCAAGCAGTGCCGCCACGACAGTGCTACGTGAGGCAAGCGACATCCCGCTCTCCTATGGCAGCGCATACACCCGCGCGCCCTCCCCCGAGCCAAGAAACGGTGTCCCTGTGGCGACATACAGTTGCGCCCGCGCATACACGTAATGTATGGCCGTGATTGAGGTATTCGGATCACCCTCCGACTGAAAATCGTGCACGAGGGACCAGCTCTGCTGCCGCAACCCCCAGAGTTCCAGGAGCGGCGTCGCGGTCAACGACAACCGCCCTACGTACAAATACTGCTCAGTCGTCGCGTTCGTGTCAGTCCACAATGGTCCTGGACGTTGAGCGCTCCGTTCCGTAAAACTCTGTACGACGGTTGCGCCATCGACCGTCAGCTCCCAGATATCTACGCGATCCCCCGCCTCGGTCCCCGTGGCAATCATGTTCACACTGTCGTAAAGCACCATATTCGAGCACCGCGTCCCGGTCAGCCCTGGAATCGTCACGGGTTCCCATGTGCCCGCGTCGCCCATGCCAAAGAAAGGACACATCAGCGTGATCAAGCCCGTTGGCGCTTCGATCCAGGCCTGTAATGGCAACCCTCCGGCTCGCCACAGCGCCTTCACCGCCTGCCCACCCCCCGCCTGCGCGACGAGTTCGGGAGCGCCAGTGCCTCCCCAGCGATACACGGCCCCCAGGCTCGTTCCGAGAAACAGATACTCCCCCATGTCAAACATGGCAGTCACAGTCGTCGCGGCGGGCAGAGTAAAGGCCAGGACCGCAGGTTCCGCAGCGGTGCGCCCCAGCCGCCACACCTCCGACGCCGAAGGCGCGCTCGTTGGACGCAGAGCGACATACAGGTACTCAGCAAAATCAAACGTCGCGAGCGCGGTCCCCTGCCCCCCACCACTGAACGGGACGGCCGGCGTCCACGTCAGCGACGCCTCGGCGCCGGCGTCCACTAACCGCCAGGCAGGCGCCTGGGCCGGCAACGCCTCGCCAGCACGGGCCCCCGTTGCCAGGAGGACGTCCCGACTCGCCCCGGCAAGGCCACCCATGGCATTGACCAGCAGAAACTGCGGGGGCACCTCCGGGGGCTCCGGTATCCCCACCGCGTCGATCGCCACATACACCAGGCATGTCGCCACCGACCCATCCCCAGGGGTATAACTCAGCGCACAGGCGCCCTCCAGCGGCACGTCTCCCCCCAGCAGCGCATAGGCCCCCCCGGCCCCGAGCGAAAGCGCCTGATTCTGCAAGACATCGCCCACACACACCTGGACGGCTTTGTCGCTCGTCACCAGGAGCGCAACGAGTTGTCCCGTGCGCGGGGGCAGCACCGGCTGATTGAACGTACCATCGGGCAGCACGACTTCCCGCACTTCCCCCCACTCGGCCCCCAGCGTCAGCACCCGTTCCAGCGCAATACGCGCATCAGCCAGGAGCATCTCAGCGCGCAGGGACGCGTGCAGGCTCAGTGGCATGTTAACGCGTCCATCTGACAGGCCACCTCTGGGTGTGCAGCTTGAGCTTCATCCGTGCCGCGTTATTGACGACAGCAGAGAGCATCGCCGTGTGCTCCTTTTCAAGCGCCTGTGCCTGCGGCAGTCCCCGATCCGACGCCACCTGGTAGAGCGTCGCAGACACGATAGCAGTCGGCTCGTTGAGGAGAATCTCCCCCTGCAGGTCCAAATCCGGGCGCGGCACACTCGCCATGTACACGCCCTGGCCAATGTAGTTGGTCCCGCCGATGGCATCAGGCGGCGGATCGAGCACGAGCATGCGGCCCGAGAGCGTAAAATGCTGGGGCTTGTTCCACTCCCGCGTGGCCTGGTTACGAAAAGCGATCGCCTCCATAAACGACAGAGAAAACGGTCTGTCCGTCCCGCGTGCCAGGAAAATCCCCGACTGCCCGGTCTCCCCACTGGCGCCGAGATAGAGCTGGTCCGTGGTGGCAAGCAGTCGACCAAAGTCCTCCGGCAGCGGATACGTTGTGTGACCAGGGAGCGTCTGAAACATGGCGTCATTATTGACCAGAAACGACGGTAAATCGTAGGTATCGACCATGTTTTGCAGGACATTCCAGGCAGCGAGCAAGAGATCCCCGATATCATCAGGAATCCCCAGGCGCTTCGCGCGTCCTTCCAGCATGTCGGCTAAATCAGTCCATCGCGTCGTCATTCGCTATGCCCACATTTGTTCCCGTCAAAGCACCGTGAGATACGACGACGGCACGCTATAGTAGTCCCGCACTTTCTCCGCGTCTGTCCCTTCGAGCACCAGCTCGCCCCCGCCTATAAACGTGAGGGTCAACGTCGGCACCGCTGGCGCCGGTTCTGGCGCCGCGAGGAGTTGAAACTCCAGCGTATTGGACAGCGTCGCATCAAGATTCCTCACCTGCACCGGGAGAAGCATCGCGGCCTGCGCCGTGGTCATATCGACCTCTGTTGTCATTGCCGTAGCGCTCACAAACGTGGTCACTTCATCGCTGCCATTCCAGACGATCACCGCCCCATCGTCAAAGTTCGAGCCCTGCACCGCCAGCGTAAACGACGGGTCTCCGAGCGTGGCCTGCGCTGGCACCAGGGCAGTCAGCACCGGAGGACCAAGGCGAGGTTCAATCTCCTCCCCTACGGAGGCCTGCGGCGTGGGATACGCTGGTGCAGAGACGCCCTGTGTCGTCCCCAGAAGCCCCGCCGGCGCCGGCGGCACCAGGGCGTAATGCCAATGCGACACGGCGTCAGGATTAAAACCCACTGTTGCATTCACCTTGATAAACATGCTCGCTCCTATGCCACCCGCATGAGTGGCCGACGTCTGGCCCATTCCGCAATCGCGCCGGCACTGCAGAGCGCGTGTCCCAAGACAATCACCGCTTGGGGATTCGTGCCAGTCATGACCACTTTGAGCCCGTGCTGAAAATACCCTGCCTGCTTCCCTGGATGGTACTGCCGGTCGGCTACGTCACTGGTGAGGGTTGGTGCCAGGCGTTCTTCCATCGGATGCACCGCGACGTCCGAATCATACAGATCAAGGGTGTTATCCGTGTCGTGCCCCGCAATCAAATTGATGCGGGCGTAGCGCCCTGAGCCAGGAATCACCACCCCGCTACTGGTAAGCGTGATAATCTGGGGATAGCGCTCCGGGAGCCCGAAGACGCGCTCGTCGCCCACGACAACCTGATCAAACACCAGAAAGCCTTGCGTGATCCCCGCCGTCGGGGACATCATCCCCACGCGGAGCCCGGTCAGTCCCTCTGCCGTCAAGGGGGTCATCGGCGCCCCCACGATGCCCCCGTTCAGGAGCGGCTGCAGCGTGAGGGCATCCGTCACAAACTCCATGCAGTGCCACTGGCCGAGCGCCACCCCCGTGGAGCGCGCCTGGTCGACAGCCCACGTCCCCTGAATCGTCAGTCGCGGCGTACCAGTCGTGTTCTCCAGGATAAGCAGGGTCTGATCCGTTCCCGAATCAACCTGGGCCAGGGTGACATTGGTCGCGAGAGGCATGACCAGGTTCGGACTCACATAGAACAGGAAGCGCGCCGCCCCGACTGCGGCTGGCGTCAGTACTGGCGTTGCCACAAACGCGCTGGCGGCACCCAACGACAGATCACAGCAATGCGCATAGGCCCCACGGTAGGGAATCTCCCCGACGTTCATGCGCACCAGCTCGCTATAGTGGCGCACGGCCATCTGCGCCGGCGCGCCAGGATTGGTCACCGTCGTAAACTGGCTGAAATCGCCGGTCTCAAAATCGCCCTGAAACTGATAGGGGAACACGCTAGGACTCCTTCCTGAACACCAGGACCGTCACAGGGACGCCGGAATGCGCCCCCACCATGCCGCCTACCTGTGTGACCGGCGTCAGACGCGTTCCCATACTGACAAAGTGCCAGCCCTGCTGCGCCTGCACGTCGAGCAGCGCGGCCAGTTCTTCGACCCAGGCAGGTTCATCGTGTGGATCAAAGGTGTGCACCAGGTAGTGCATTACTTATGACCCTTCTTGCCCACGCTATGGCGTGGCTGCCTGTGCTTCGTACTGGTGCTCTGGGTTTTCTCCCAGGAGCCGGCCACGGTTGCGGAGCCTTTTTTGTCTTGGGGTTGCGTCCCCACAGTTTTGTACGACATGCCGATGCTCCCTTGCATAGGGTACAAAATACTAGATATACTTTCTCTATGTGCAAGCGCGTGGCTCCATTGAAGAGGCACCTTGTCCTGGCGCGGCATACGCGTTCTCACCAATTTCCATGTTCTTGCACATGTCCCCCCAACCCATCCCCTAATAGCTCGTCTTCGACCCTTTGCGCTTTGGGCGTGGCGCCTTGTCTTGACGCGGCATACGCGTACTCACCACTTGCGCCGGCCCTTTGAGTTTTTCGCTCCCGATCGCTTTCGCACCCGTGCCAGCAACCTGCGGCGTCTTTGGCGCGGATTCCTCCGCACGCATGGCGGTAATCCCACTTTTGCCATGCCCATTGGCGGTTTTCGAGAGACGGTCTTTCATCTTGTCGATGCGCTTCTGGACCGCTGGATGCGTGAGCACGGCCCGGCGTGCGAGGGCATCAATATCGTAATCCAGGCCATCACGCTCGAAATCCATAAACACCGCGCCCAGAGGGGGCGAGGATTTCTTTGCTGGTTTCTTTGCCATCGCGTCCTCACTTCTTTTTCGCTTTGGCCTTTTTGGGGAGTCCCTTGTGCGGCGTGGAGGCAAACTCAGCAACCTCCTCCTCGCTCATGTCCGTTTTGCCCTTCTTGCCGGCACGCTTCCGAGATAGCTCCGCGCCAAAAAACTTTTGCTGGGCCTGTGACTTGCTGGGCATACACCCTCCTAGCCCTCTGGGCGTGATAGCGCGACTTCCTGCGCGCGCCAACGACTGCGTTTCCAGGACCCCTCTTTCTCATACGGCCTGATCCAGGTCGGGTCTTCGTCGAAGTAGGCCAGCACCATACCAATCCGCTTCCATTCGTCTTCCGTAAAGGTATTGCCCTTGGTCACGCGCATTTGAAAGTTCGATTCCTTGAGGCCCTCCAGCCCGATCGCCCGCGCCATGACCCGGCTGGCGATATGGCGGACTTCCAGCTGGCGGCGCAGCCAGGCGGCTTTCTGCGCGATCGTTTTGGTTTTGGCGCCCGGCACGACCGCCATCGACGGCGTCAGATGCCCGTTAAAGATCGTGGGCACCTCCTCGCCCTCCTCAAGGGGGTCCTCGTCCTCGTCGTCTGTGTCAGGAGGCGCCAGTTCCTCCTCCTCCACAGGCAGAGGCGCCGCCCTCCGCAGCGGGGGAAAGTCGTCATCTTCAATCAGTTCCGGCTCGCGCTGGGAGGCGCGTTCTTCAAGGAGCCTGGCCATCGCAACCTCCAGGCCAGCGCGCGTCAACCCCAGCTCACGCATGATCCCCTTGTCCGACCAGTCGAGGGCTTTGAGGCGGAGGAACTGGACATACACACTGTCCTCAATCTGCAGAGCGGCGCGTTCCTGCGCATCGGTGAAGGCGATGTTGTCCCAATTCTGGCGGAGCTTGCGCAGGTCAACCATGGGGGGTGTCGTGGGCCTGATGGATTCGATGCTGGTAAAGAAGGGGCTATCGTTGGTCGGGTCGAGCATCTGCCGGACGTTCATCCAGGCGATGGCTTTGGCGCTTTTGTAGTGCTGCCAGGCCAGCTCCATATCAACGTTGTACTCACTCGGGTCATTGGCCATGCTGGTCGACAGCATGCCCTCCGTAATGTCCTGGCGCAGCTCGCGCTCGAGCGTCGCGTACTTATTGCGCTGAATCGACGTCAGGTCCGCAGGAGGCCGGGACGCGTTGAGGGTGGCCTGGTTCTTCTCGAGGAGCGTCCGCACGTGATCCTGGTCGGGCGCACTGCCCCCACGCAGGCGCTCGGGCATCTGATCCCCAAAGAGGCGCTCGCCATCAAACTGGCTGCGCCCTTCGAGCGCCCAATACAACTCTTGCTGCTCGCGCTCCAGGCGTCGTAACTCGTCGGGCTTGCCATACCGAAACCGGGACAACTGCTGAATACTGAGGATCTCGTTTCCTGCAGGATGCTCCATAGACACTGGTCCCACTCTGGGCCAGTTGTCCGTCGCAGTGGTTGGGGGGAGAAACCAGGGGGGACTGGTTCGGGCAACGGCAATACTAAATTGTCATACGTTAGTAGTACGTTAGTAGTCCCTCGCTGCTAGCTACTCTGGCTCACCTTCTTAAACGTCATGCCAGCCTTGGCGCTCCCACCGCCTGGACTGACCTTAGTGGGTTCCCGCAGCTCCCCAGGCGCCTTGCCGGGCTTGCTGCCGGAGCCATGACCAGAGACGCTGTAGCGCTTGCCGATGGTCTTTGTGCCGCATTCCTTGCAGACCTGCGACCCTTTTACTTTGGTGCCAGAATCATCAGAAAGACTCGCGTTCATATCGACACTCCTTCGAGCTCTTTTTGTAATCCTAGTACAATTAGCTCGGTAACAAGCCAATGATCCAGCGCCATTCTGGTACGATTTGTACTGACCAGGCACCATACCCTGACCACTTCAACTGTTTCGTCTCAAAGTCTCTGCAACTGTTCATGGCGGGGCTCTTTATCCTCGCCTCCCCACTTTCGCGGGGTATCGGACTATCTCATCATCCTTGACAGGATGCCGGGCGCTCGTGGGCGGGTTATTGGGTGGCTCCTCACCGCCTAGTCTCTAGACCGTCATGCGTACTCTGATGCCGTTCCGCATGCTTGGTACGGGATTACCCGTTGTTTTGTTGTAACTGCGTTTCTTTATTGGTATAATATACTCTATGGCATACAGAAAAATTACCACGCCGCCGCCAACAAAAGAACACCTTGAAGCGTTGTATAACACTCCAATGAGCCTGCGAGAGGTTGCCAAGGCAACAAACTGCTCTCTCCGCTATATCCATCAGAGAATGCAGCAACTCGACATTAAACGGCGCAGTCATAGTGCAGGGTTGCGTCTTTCCCTGAATCAGCCTCATATCAGACAAAAGCTGATCCAAGCAAAAACGAAAAACGGATTTGCTGGGAGCCATATTAACCGTATCGCATCGGCCATAAGAAATTGTATCCGGCCTCTGGTGGCCCTCAAAAAAGCAAACCGCCTTTGTGAACACTGCAGCCAATTCCCTGCTGCACATATGCACCACCAAGAAGCCCTGAGCGAAACGATTAGCACGATGCTTAGTCAAGGACAACCAGACCTTGAGATCATCGTTACGCTGTGCGCAGCTCATTATGCTGGGCAGATCACTCTGATAGCCTTGTGCGAGCAGTGCCATAAAATATGCCATTCCAAGAAACACAGTTGAAACACAACACTGGGGGCTTCCCCGTTTCACCCGGTGCACTCATCAAGATTACTCTTGCGAGGGACCAGTAGACTCGATCATTTCGTACTCTGGCTTTATCCAGTCCCACCAGATACAGGACTCTTCGCGTAGGTTCTTGTTGACCAGGTACGACGCGTTGACGTTGGTCAAGCGGTTCCAGATAATCAACTCCGCCGTGTCCTGCTCGGGGTTGACGTTGCCGAACGCGGTATCCAACCCTCTCGGCGTGCGCAGAATCTCCAGAGCGCGCGGCTCGTTTTCGATAGACGTCCACAGCTCATCGCCCACGATGTCCGTCAAATCCCCACGGTCGTTCCTGAACCGGCGCATGAGAATCCGCGCCGCGCGGTACGTGGTCGGGCCAAACGCCCCTACCAGGTAATTACTGAAGCCACTCGCTACCGACACCCCAGGCGTGCGCGTCTGGTGCGCCGCAGAGATAAGCGGTACGGGCTCAGTTGACTCCCAGAACGTCGTGTTGATCGACGTGGCGCTGTTAAAGATCGTCGCCGCGTGCGTCTGCCGCGTGATCAACCCGGACCGCACGATTTTGCGGAACCTATCGGCACGTTTCAGGATGCCTGTCAAATCGCTTTCGTACATCCTTCTAGTTATATTCATACCCTGACTAAATTCTCTATGCGTTGCAACCGAGGCATATTGCTCGTAAACACATTGTTACCGCTAAGGTTTTTTATCCCTAGCTTCTCGCCATTCCTGACGAGGTCAGCATACGTTATCACCCCTCACAGGGTGTCGGGCGCTCGTGGG
>Ga0137455_1000153_pt1 | contig 16525 bp, 17 predicted proteins | sample EasRivERMGT600_2_FD_102334 | JGI IMG/M metagenome (GOLD analysis project Ga0137455, IMG submission 102334) | Soil microbial communities from meander-bound floodplain in the East River, Colorado, USA - East River MetaG ERMGT600_2 | ecosystem: Environmental > Terrestrial > Soil > Floodplain ... | reverse complement strand
ATTTGTCAGCCGGACGCGCGCAGGATCGAGCCTCGTACCCCAGACCACCTCGCCGTCGCCGTCCGGATCGAGGCGGACTGGAATCCGGCCGAGGCGGTAGTCCGGTGGATCGGCGCCGCCCAGATCCTTGATGCCGCATTCGGCCCAGCACCGCCGCGCCTCGGGCCACAACCCGAGTGCTGTCGCGGCAATGCCGCGATTCCACCACGCGCCCTGATCATCCGGGGCGAGCTCGGACGCCTGGCGATTGAACTCGAGCGATTGCGCCCAGAGCCTCTGATACTTGTAGAGCAGACCGAGATTGAAACGCGGCGCGGACCAGGCCGGATCCAAGGCCGCCGCTGACAAGTACGCGCGCTCGGCGCCGGCGACATCGCCGGCGTTGCTGCACGCAATGCCTTCTTTGAGGAGTTGCACCGCGGCAGGGACGTCAGTCACTTCGGAAACTCGATTGACAGCGGCAGCCAGGTCTTGGGATCGCCGATCATGCCGCGACTCTCGCTCACGATCTCGAGCCGCGATGGTGTGACGCGAATCAGTATGACGTCATTGCCGCGCGCGCCGTTCGGATAGATCTGCGACCAGTCGGATTTCCAGTGCCGCTGCTTCTCCGAGACGTCTGAGACCAGCTCTCCGCGCCCCAGCACGGTGACGTAACTCGATGTCGCTGCGTCAAAGCACGACAGCGTCACGCGCGGGTTGCGACGAATCTGATCGACCTTGCGGGTCAGCGGATTGGTGGCGATCCAGATCGTGAACGCACTGTCAGGTGCGAGCGGATCGACGACACGCGCCTGCGGCTGGCCGTCCTCGCCGATCGTGATGAACGTGCAGTAGTGCGCCTTCTGAATGATATCGGTGGCAGCGCTGATGATCGCCGCGCGCGGCGGCAGCGCGTTTCCACTCGACTGTCCAGCGATCGATGCCGGAAGATGAAGGAACGCTGCCAGTAGCAGGATCATCGGCGACGCGCGCTATCTCATGGCCGGCCGACTCATAAACGCCGCTTGCCATTCGCTGCTGGCGCGGAACCACTTGCCGTTCATACCCTGACGATGAATCGAGGCGACGTTGAGGCGGAAGTGCTCGTCTGAGCTGCCCGGAAGATAGACGTAACCCTGACCTGTTGACGGATCATTCTCGTACAGAACAACGTAGGCGAGCTTCTCGGGCGGGTCTGGCGGCACCTTGCCTTCCCTGGGCCCGGCGTAGAAACGCAGTTCGTAACGCCGCAGCTGGGCGGGCCGCTCGGTGATCGGGCCATTCCGCCAGTCGATGATGAAGCCTTCAGTTCCTTCAGTCCCTTGTCCACGCGGCCCCGAGTACGTGCCAGGGCCCGACCACACGTGGAACTGATTGAGAACCGATCGGTCGGTCATCAGCGAGACGGTGCCCGAGACAAGATCGCGAATCTCGATGCGGACGGTCGGTCCTATGGCGTCGAGCGAGGCAACGAGCAGAACCGCGAATACGAGTGTGGCGACGAGAGGTCTCATACACCCTCCGATCCAACCGGCGAATACCAGCAGTGTGCCACAGCTTCACGCCTTACTGAGGCGTTCCCGGATCCGCTTCGCCCTCGCCTGAAGAGCTTTGCCAGTCATCGTCAGCTGTGAGCGCAGCCAGTTCGCCGACGAGCGATGGATCGTCTTCGACGAGCAGCCGAACGCGATTGGAATCCGCGATGCCGCGCTGATCGCCTCCGCTCAACAGCTGCCGGATCCGATCCCGGTTGGTCCGTTCGGCTGTCACGGCGAGAACGGAAACCTGGCCCTCAGTTCGTCGAGCGACTTGACGTAGGGATTGGGTGTCAGGCTGCTCGACTCGAACAGCGCAAGGCCCAGGGGATCGATGCCGGGAGCTGGAGAGATGTTTCGACGCAGGGTAAAGCTGTCGATACTTTCGCCAAGCCCCAGCCATCGGCGCCGCATCGTGACGAGGGGTTCCAACCAGACGCCGTCTTCGTCGTAGAAGATGATCACTTCGGAGGCGACATCAGAGGGATGCTGCCCCCACTCCCGCATCACGTGATCGAGGTTATCGAACAGCTCGACCTCGCCGTCCTCGAGCACGCCGATAATCATTGGCCGCCAGATGATCGCCGCGGTCGACGTTCGCGCTAGAAGGTCCGCGCGAAGTGGTTGACGCCACGCACGACGTCGTGGCCGACGATGACGCGCGCGGCGGTGCCGGAGGCGGTGCCCTGCCCGGTCGACAGTTCGACGCGAATCTCAGGACCGTCGCCCTGGCGCTCGAAAACGCCAAGCGCCACGCCGCCGCGGCCGCGGACTTCGAACGGTGTCTGGCCCTCGACGATTTGGAGATCGCCCTGCTGGAACATCAAGGCGCCGTGGAAGCGAATCGCGCGATCGCCCGCGGCCGTGACCTTGACCACGATTTCGTCGGATTGGCCGGACAGATGCGCTTGATAGCCGACGGCACACACAATCGCGAGAGCGACTGCGGCGAGGGAAAGACGAACGCTCATGGCATCCTCCTGTCGAGAATCGAGATAACGCGTCCTTTAGACGTCGCGACTGGAAGGCGGGTCTGAAGACCCGCCTCTACGACTCGGTTATTTCTTCGGCAGCTCGAACACGTAGAGCGTGTGGCCGTTGATCGGCGGATTCACTTCCGGAATGATCGTGCGCGGCACCTGACGCGGGCTGCCGCCGCCGTTGCCGGTCGTCACCGCGACGTACTGTTTGCCGTTGGCCGTGAAGCTCACCGGGAAGCCCTGCACCGACGTCTCCAGCCGCACCTTCCACAACTCCTCGCCGGTCTTGACGTCGAGCGCGCGGAAGTTGCGATCGAGGTCGCCAATGAACACGATGCCGCCGCCGGTGCTGAGCGCGGCGGTGAGATACGGCACGCGCTGATCGCGGCTCCACATCTCCTTCATCGTCGTCACGTCGATCGCCAGGAGCTTCCCGACGTTGCCGTCGCTGCCGGGCATCTCGAAGAAGCGGCGTCCGGCCGACGTGCCGCCCGATCCTTCCTCGAACGCCACCTTGCGCGGCACGATCTCCATGCACGACTGGCTGAGCGGGATGATCAGCTGCCGCGTCGGCGGGTGATACGACATCGCCTGCCAGTTGTGGCCGCCCTCGGTGCTCGGACATACCGTCAGCCATTCATCCATCTTCTGGTCGATGATGTCCTGGCGGTAAGTCGGCGTGCCCTTCTCCGGATCGATCTTCTCGAACACGTTCTGGAACACGGTCTGCTTGTAGCCGAGGAATTTGCCGGTGCGCCGCTCGATCTTCCACAGAATGCCGGCCTTGCCGATCGTGAAGAGATCCTTCTCGGGACCGATGTCGACGAGCACTTTCTCGAACACTTCATCGAGGTCGAGCGATTCGCCGGGCGCGTGCTGGTAGTACCACGCGAGCGTACCGTCGCTCGCGCGCAGCGCCACCGTCGACGCAGTGTAGAGCGCCGAGTCCGACGTCTTGTTGCCGCGGCTCACCGGCATCCACGGCTTGGCCTGCGCGATGCCCCAGTAAGTGAGATCGAGCTCCGGATCGTAGCTGCCCGCGATCCACGTATCGCCGCCGGCGCGCGCCAGGTCTGGAACCGTGCCCCACGACTCGCCGCCGGGTTCGCCGGTGCGCGCGATCGTATGGAACTTCCATAGCTGCTTGCCGGTCTCCGCGTCGTACGCGCTGATCATGCAGCGATCTTTTGATCGGAACCGATCGCACCCGTGCAGGCCCTGGATCAGCTTGCCGTTGGCGACAATCGGACCGCTGGAATTCGTGAAGCCCAGCTTCGGATCGACAATCGCCGTGTCCCACACCACCTTGCCAGTGACGGCATTGAAGGCGACGACGCGGCCGTCGTTGGTGGCCATATAGACCTTGTCGTGGTAGATCGCGGCATTGCGCACGGCACCAAAGCCGCGGATCGAATTCGGCCCGACCTGGTTCTCCCAGATCAGATCGCCGGTGGCGGCATCGAGCGCCTGCATCATGTTGCCGGTGTTGCCGAGATACATGACGCCGTTGTGCACGAGCGGCATCGGCTGGTTCGATCCGGCATCGTTCATCGCCCAGCTCCAGGCAAGGCGCAGTTCCTTGACGTTGTCTTTCTTGATCTCGTCGAGCGGGCTGTAGCTCCATGCCTGGTAGTTGCGCCGCGCCATCAGCCAATCGCCGGCAGGCGGATTGCGCAGCATCGCATCGGTCACCGGCACGTAGTTCTTCACCTCGCCCTGCACCGAGTGGCCGCGCGATGCCGGCGCGGCGGCCGGACGCGGCGCGCCGTCGCCATCACCACCGGCTCCAGGACGCGGCGCCGTCTGCGCGGCGGTCGTCGCCGCCGGACGTCCGGTCGCGATGGAACCGATCACCGCCGCCGTCGCCGGAGCGAGCGCCTGCGTGCCGGCGGCCGCGCCGTTGGCGCGCAGGATGAACGCCGCGATGTTCACGTATTCCTGCTCGGCCAGGCTCGGCCGGCCGGGCGGCATCGTCGCCGACATGTACTCGATCAGATCGCGCGTCGTCCGCTTGCCCCACGTCGATCGGAAGTTCGGACCGGCGAGCTGCGGCGCTTCGTTCTGTCCGGCGAGATCAGGCAGGTGACAGCTGGCGCAGTTTGCCGTGTACGCCGCCTGGCCTGCGGTTGCTTGTGCGGCAGTGAATACAGCTGGGGGCGCCGGTTGCGGTGCTTGACCGACGAGCGAAAGTGAAAACCCACCAGCTATGACGAGAGCAAGCAATGCGCGTTTGAAGAACATACGTCTGTGCTTTCTGTGCTTTTCTGTGGCCCTGGTTATTTCGGTGGTTATTTCTTTTCGGTGGCCGCGAACTGCCATCCAAACAAGTTTCCTTCGGGCGCTTTCTGACTATGCAGCTGGACGTATAAGCGTCCGGCGGCGAGATCGCTGACCTGTTCCTTCGTCAGCTCGATCGATCCGCTGATCGTGCCGCTCGTCTCGGCCGTGACGGTGAGATCGCCGATCGGCGCGCCGCGCATGCCTGGCTTCGCGCTCCGGTGCACGCGCGCCACGGTCGCCGGCGTCTTCAACCCGGCGAACGTGCCGGTGATGTTGAGCGTGCTGCCCTTCAACACCGCCGTCGCGGATCCGGATCCGGCGATGACACTCTGCATCGCGATATCGAGCGGCATCAGCGACAGGCGGCCGCGGTATTGCGGCGCCTGCGCCTGCACGGCGAGAGTGACGGACGCGGCCACGGCCAGGGCCAATACGCAAGCACGGCTCATGGGCGGATTATATGGTGCCTAGGGTGCCTAAGGTGCCTAGGGTGCCTGGGGTGCTAGGATCCGCCCATCGTGAAGCTCCTCATCCTCGGCGCGACCGGCAAGACCGGACGGCACCTCGTGACCCAGGCCATCGAGAAAGGGCACACCGTCACGATCCTCGCGCGCGATCGATCCAAGGTCGGCCTCCAGCACGAGCGTCTCCGCATCTTCGAAGGTGACGTCACGAACACCGCGGCGTTGGGCGAGGCCATGTTGGAGCAGGATGCCGTCATCAGCGCCATCGGCCGCGGTCTGTCCTTCAAGTCCGAGAATCTCATCGAGCGAAGCGTGCCCGCCATCCTCGTCGCCATGCAGACGCACGGCATCCGGCGGCTGATGTTCACGTCGGCGATGGGCGTCGGCGCCACCTACAGCGACGCGCCGGTCATGCCGAAGCTCTTCTTCCGCACGCTGCTCCGCGGCATCTACGCCGACAAGGCGATCGGCGAGCAGATGATTCGCAACAGCACGCTCGAATGGACGATCGTGCAGCCGGTGCAGCTCAACGACGGCCCGCTGACGAAGAAGTATCGCGCCGGTGAGCGCCTGCCGCTGTCGGGCCTGCCGCAAGTCTCGCGCGCCGACACCGCGCACTTCATCCTCGATCGCCTGCACGATCCGTCGACGATCGGCAAGACACTGATCCTCGCCGCCTGATCGATCGAGCTAGTGCCGGTGCTCGCTCGGCATGCCCAGCCGGCTCACCGTGTCGCCCTCGAAATCGAACTCGATGAGGATCACCGGTTCCCTGCCGACGACCCAGCCATCGTGGCCGGGATCGATCGCCACGATCTGCGGCGCCTTGTATTCGACAACGCAGCCATCGGCGTATTCGATGTGAATCTCACCACGCGCGAGGAAACCGACGTGCGCGTGCATGCAGCGATCGGTGCCGACGATGGACTTCATCGCCGAGGACCATTTGAATCCCGGCGGATAGATCATCCGCTTGACGCGCGCCGCTCCGGCCGACGCCACGTCGAGGCGGACGCCGCCAATCTCGCGGGAGGTTGCGCCTTTGATCGAAGCGAGCAACGCATCCGGCGTCTTGCGGCTGGATGTCTTTCGTGCAGCAGATCGGCGTGCGGGCTTACGCGACGGCTTCTTTGCCGCTTTGCGAGCCTTTGACTTCTTTGTTTTCTTCGCCATTTGCGACCTTGTAGCACAAACCAAGGTGCCTGGGGTGCCTAAGGTGCCTGGAGTGCCTGGGGTGCTACGATTCGCCGCGAATATGACTCGCAATCTCGCTCTCGTGTCGGCCATCGCAATGCTGATTGCATTCGAGAGGCCACTCGCTCAGCAGAACTTCGTGATCGGTACTTGGCGACTGGTGTCGTACGACACCCAGACACCCGACGGCAAGAAGACGTTCCCGCTCGGTGAGGACGTCGCCGGCATGGCGATCTATCTGCCGAACGGGCGCGTGTCGATCCAGTTCATGAAGCGCGAACGGCCGTTATTCAAGTCGGGTGATGCGTGGCGCGGCACGCTCGAAGAAGAGCGCGCCGCCTTCGAAGGGTTCTTTGGATATGCCGGCCGCTACACGATCGACGCCGCGCGCTCCATCGTCACGCATCATCTCGAGATCGCATCGGCGCCGAATTACGTGGGGACCGATCTCGTGCGCACGTTTTCGATGAGCGGCAATCGCTTGACGCTACGGACGCCGCAGCGCCAACTGGCCGGACAAACGTCTTCGTCGACGTTGGTCTGGGAACGCGTCGACTAGATCGCGATCAATCCCCAGATCGCGGCGCCCGTAGCCGCTGCGGCGAGCAACTGAATCCACAATTCGGTGCGCTCGCGCAGGAACACGGTGCCGAGCGCGGCCAACGCGAGCGACGCTGCCAGGAATCGCCAATACAACTCCTCCACCGTTCCCTCCTCCGTCGTCGCCGGCGCCTGGCGGCGGCCCGCGTCGATGATCGCGTTGGCGATGTCGCGATCGGGATCGCGATCGAGCTCGAAGTATTGACCGCCGCCGGCCGCGGCGATGCGTTGCAACGAGGCGCGCTCGAGCCGTGACTTTCCCGGCGACGGCTCAGTCACACCGTCAACCGTGGTCACGGGCAGATCGCCTCCGGCAAGGGTGCCGACGCCGATGACATGGAGCGGAACATGCTCGCGCGCCGCACGATCGATCGCGCGCGCCACTTCGCCGCTCCACGATTCGCCATCGGAAAGCATCACGAACAACTTTCCGTTGATCGAGGCGCCGTGCAGCTCCTTGTCCTTCTCGATCAGGCGCAATCCCCATGCGATGCCCTGCTCGAGATTGGTGTCCCAGGTCGTGTCGTCTTCGAGCCGGAACGGCGGGCGGTCGTGAAGATGATCGAGAAAAAAGAACACCGTGTTGGGATCGCTGGTGAGCCTGATCTGCGGCGTCGCGATGTGTGCAAACACCGTGAGTGCCATCCGATCGTCGTTCCAGCTCAGTGAGTCGCCGAGCAAGCGGAGAAAGTCCATCGACCTCTGCCAACGCGTCGCCGCAGCAGCCGCGCGGCCGGAGGCCGCGCCAGAGAGATCTGCCACGTGCATCGAGGCAGATCCATCTTGCAACACGACGATGTCGATTCCGGCGCGGTTGACGACCGTAGTGACGCCGCGCGGACGCGCGAGTGCGAGGGCGAGCGACGCGCACGAAAGAATCAGGAAGAACCAGAACCACAGATCGCCGCCGAGGGCGAATCCCTCGCGGACGGGAATCGATCGCCGATCGCGCAGTCGTCGAAGATCGGCGAGACGGCGTGCGAATCGCCACAACCACGCGAGCAGGAACAGACCGGGCAAGACGACCAGCCACAGAAACTCCGGCGACCCAAACGCGACCTGTCCTCCGAAGCCTTGGCGAAGGAGGATGGTATTCACCCCTTACGCTCGCGTTTGGCGCCGGGCGTCGCCTCCGGCTGCGCTTCACGATCGCCGTATTCCATCGGCGCGATCGTCTGGAGTTCCTCCATCTTGGCGTCGGGAGGCGGCGCGCCGGGACCGCCGTGGATCGTGGGGCCCGCCGGCAAGTCGCCGCCCATCACTGGGCCTGACGCCGCCGTCGATCCGGCGATTCGTCCTTGCGGCGATCGCGCGACCTGATCGCGAATGCGAGCGACGTACTCGTAGTTGTAGGCGGCCTCGACGTTGCGAGGCGACGCCTTCAGCGCCGACGCGTACGCCTGCAGTACTCCATCGAGACGCTGCACCGCCGCCGGACCCACCGCGGGATCGCGCTGCGCTTCGCGATACGCCGCATTCGCGGCGGTCAACAGAATCGTGGCGTCCGCTTCGCCATCGGTCGGATCCGCTGCAACAGCGCCGTAGCGTCCGAGCCAGTACGCGACCGTCGCTTTCGCGATGCGAACATCATCCGACAAGCGCCGGCGATCGCCGGGCAGATAGTCCGACAGCGACGAGCGCGGAGTGATGGCGTCGAGGTTGTCGTGATCGAGCGTCGCGATGTCCTGCTTCGCATCGGCGACCTGCGCGGCCAGCTTCGATTCCGACCAGCTGAGCCAGGCAGCGACGGCGAGCGCGACGGCGATCAACATTCGAGTGATGACAGTGTTCATGGCAGTCGTCCAAACCAGGGAGTGCCGACCTTCAGTCCAGCCGCGCCGGTCCACAACGCAAACGCCGCGAAGGCAAACAACGTGAAACGCGATTGCTGGCTCGTGTACTGCCGGGCCGAGATCGCGCCGACCGCTTCTCGATCGATATCCTCGACGGCCGCGATCAGGCTGGCCTCGTTCTTCGCGACGTAATAACGGCCGCCGGTCTTCTCCACGGCCGCCCGCCACTTCGCGTCCGGAATACCTTCGCCGAATTCCTTCTCATAGTTGGTGCGCACGAAATACAGCGGGATCTTGTTGTCGACGGCGCTCTTGAGAATGTCGTCGAGGCTGCGGCCGTGCACGATCGACGTCGTGTCCTCACCGTCGGTGAAGATCACCATCAGGTTGCCGGAGGCCTCGAGAAAGTCGAACGCCTTGAAGATCTCGATGCTTTCCTCGAGCGCGCTCGCGATGATCGTGCCGGACTCCGGGAAGGTCGAGAACTCGACCGGGTCGCCGATCAACGCCATGCTCAGCAGGAGATTGTCGTAGTCGCTGGTGAACGGCGTGATCACATAGGCCCGGCTGCCGAACTCCACGAGCGCCATCAGATCGCGATACTTGCCCTTGCGCCGCAACTCGACGAAGCGCTGCGCCGCTGCGACCGTCGTGAAGAAGGCCGGCTGCACTTCGTTGCGGGTATTGAGCGTGGCGGCCTTGAACGACGTCTGCATGCTGTCGGACGCATCGATCATCAGGCTGATGCGGCGGCCGGGATACGTGACGTTCTCCGCGACGAGCGACGAGTACGGATCCGCGACGGCGAGCACCGCGAACGGCAGGCCCAGCACGAACAGAACGACGGGGATGTGGCGCACCCAGGTCATGCGCGACACCGGCCACCCTCTCAGGATCGCGGGCACCACGACGTGATGCCGCCCGGGCGTGCGCACGATCGCCGCCCGCGCGAGCAGCACGATCGCGGCGGTGGCGACCAATCCAATCAGCGCGAGCTGGGCAACGTCGCGCCGCCAATACTGAAGGCTAGCGACGTCGATGGCGCTCCACTCGCCGGCGAGCGAAGATGCAATCGCGCTCAGCGTCGCGCTCATCGCGCCTGCCCTCCGTAGCCTTGGCGAAGGAGGGTCCTCAGCGAGCTGCGCTCTGCGGCGACGTCCTTCGCAACGGCGATCGCATGCCGCACGGCTTCATCGAGCGCCGATGCATCGCGGACGGGTTCCTTGCGATACAGCGCGTTGGTCAGCGCCGACAATCCGGCCTGCAACCCCTCGAGCTGCTGCCGTCTCGTTGTTGACAACGCGCTGTTGCGCGAGCTCGCGCGCATCACATCGTCTGCGGTCACCGGACTCGACACAGTGGCGCCGGTCTTGCGCAGAAGACCGTGCTCCACGAGCAGCCGGCCATCGGGCACGACGCCATCCTTCGCGACGTCTTTCTGGCTGATCGGCTGCTCGATCGCCGCGCCCGCAACCAGGCGCGTCGAGGCGAGCGCGCGCGCCACCGTCTCGTCGGTCCATCCCTCGCCGCTGACACGCGACTGCACGGCGGCAAGATCAGTGGCCGCACTCTCGAGGATCGCGCGATCGGGAATGCGATTGCGATCCTCCGTCGCCGCAACCGTCTTCGATCGCGCCAGCGGCACCAGCGCGAGCACCGCCATCACCACGGCCAGCGCGCCGAAAGTCAGGGTCAGGACCCTGAACAGGCTCGCCCGAAACCGCAGCGACTCCACGGCGCCAAGGCTCGCCTCCGATGCGTCGCGAATGTCCGACGCGTCGGCCGGCACGAGCGACAGCACCTTGATCGGCATCATCGGCATCACGTACGAAAGATCGCGGCCTTCGAGCGCTCCCGCCGCGCCGACGCGGCTGTGAATGCGATACGAGATCGCCAGCGGCGGGATGTTGACGTCGCGGCCGATCGCATCCGGACCGATGATGCGCAGTTGATAGTCGTACTGAATGAAACGCCGCGAGCCGCGATGCACATCAGGCGGATGCGAGCCGCCGAGGATCTCGAACGGCGCCATTTGGATCGACGCCACGCCCAGCCGCGATTCGTCGGGCACGGCCTGCGCGTTGTCGGCTTCGTAGACGGCGCAGGTCAGGACGACCGTGAATGTCTCTCCGAGGGCGATCGCGCCGGCGCTCGATTGACGCCAGCATCGAATCGGTTCCCATCCAAGCACCTTCGCCGGCTGCGGCGTCGGCTCGGGCTTCGCGGTCGAGCGCTGCGGCGCGGGCTGATGGCCCTCATGCTGCTCGAGAGGTCCGGCTGAAGCCGGACTCCACAGGGACAGCACAAGCACCCCTGCACCCATGCACCCCTGCACCCATGCACCCTTCATGGGATTGGCACCTGGTCGATGACGTCGCGAATCACCTGTTCGGAGGTCAGGCCGTGCGCTGCCGCGTGCGGCCCGAGCCAGATGCGATGGCCGAGCACGAACGGCGCGAGGTCCTGGATGTCTTCCGGAAACACTTCCGCGCGGCCGCGTTGCAGCAACGCCCACACTTTCGCGAGGCGGCTCCAGCAGATGATTGCGCGCGGTGAGGCGCCGAGATCGACGCCGCGCTCGACGAGATTCGACGGCGAATGCTGGCGCCAGTCGGTATCGGGATTGAAGGGGCGCGTCGCGGCGACGAGACGCTGGATGTAACGGCCGAGGCGATCGTGCAGGAACACCTGCTGGTTGATCAACGCACGAAGCTGGATGATGCGCTGCTTCGACAGCAGCGGATTGAGGCGCACCTGCTTGAAGTCGAAGTTGACGAGCTTCTCTTCTTCTTCCGGCGGCAGGTAGCCGATGTTCACCATCACCGCAAACCGATCGGTCGCCGCTTCGGACAGCGGAAACGTGCCCTGCCCCAGCTCCACCGGGTTCATCGTCGCGATCGCGAAGCTGAACGCCGGCAAGTCGTAGGTCTCCTTGCCGACGGTGATCGTGCGATCCTGCAGCGCCTCCAGGAACGCGCTTTGCGATTTCAACGGAATGCGGTTGATCTCGTCGAGCAGGATCACTTCCGCCGATGCCATCGGACCGAACTCGGTGGTGAGCTGGCCTGTCGACGGATTGATCATCTGGAAGCCGACGACCTCGGTCGGCTGCAGGTCGGCGCGGCCCTGGATGCGCGCGAACTTGGCGTCGCTGATCGCCGACAGGATGATGCCGAAGAAGGTCTTGCCGACGCCCGGCACGCCGCGCAACAACAGGTTGCCGGCATTGACCTGGCGCTCCGATCGCTTGTCGTACGTGGTCGGGATTTCCGAGAGCAGGACGACGTTGGCGACGGCTTTCGCGGTGTCGTAGCCAACGAGCGCCTTCGAACCCTCAGCAAGCACCGCTTTGTGAAAGTCGATGGCTTCCTGAAGTTCCGCTGTTAACTGCGCAATCATCGTCCAGGCACCATAGGCACCCCAGGCACCTTAGGCACCATAGGCACCTTAATTTTGTCCGGCCTGGATCTGCTTCGCGACCTTCTCGACTTCGGCCATGACACGCAGCAGGTTGCCGCTCCACATTTTCCCGATCTGCTCTTCGGTGTAGCCGCGGCGAACGAGCTCGAGGGTCACGTTGAACGTTTCATCGGCGCCGTTCCATCCGGTCACGCCGCCGCCGCCGTCGAAGTCCGACGAGATGCCGACGTGATCGATGCCGATCTTCTTGACCAGGTAATCGATGTGATTGACGAAGTCAGCCACGGTCGCGCGCGGATCGCCGGGCGTCTTCTTGTCGATCTCCGCCATCCGCGCGTTGTATTTCTCGCGCTGCTCGGGCGTGAGCGCATTCAACCCGCCGCGGCCACCACCACCACCACCGCCGCCGCCACCCGCGCCGCCGCCGGGCGCGCCGAGGCCAAACTCCTTGCGCAGCGCCGCGATCGCGGTGGCGCGCTCGGGTGAATCAGGCTTCGCGACCTTCACGTAGCTGGCAAACGCCACCGTCTGGATCACGCCGCCGTTTTTCTTCAGCGCCTCGAGCTGCTCGTCGTCCATGTTGCGGCTGACGTCGGCGAGCGCGCGCGCCGCGGAGTGCGAGGCGATCACCGGCGCCTTCGACAACGCCAGCGCCTGCAGGTTCGCCGCCTTCGACGGGTGCGAGAGATCGACCATGATTCCCCACTTGTTCATCTCGGCGATCACCTGCTTGCCCATCTCGCTGAGGCCGTTGTGCAGCCACTTGCCGTCGCGCTCGCCGGTGTTCGAGTCGGCGAACTGGCTGTGGCCGTTGTGTGCGAGCGACATGTAGCGGCCGCCGCGATCGTAGAACTCCTTGACGCGCTTGATGTCGGTGCCGAGCGAATACGCGTTCTCGATGCCGATCAGCGCGACCTTCTTCCCCGACTTCGCGATGCGCGGCACATCGGCGGCGGTGAGCGCGAGCTCGATCTGATCGGGCGCGATCTCCTTGGTCAGGTGATGCACGGCGTTGAACTTGTCGACCGCCTGCTTGTAGGCGCCGTCGTAGCCTTCCTGCGTCAGCGGACCCTGTCCGACGTAGACGATGAAGAAGGATGCGTCGAGGCCGCCTTCCTTCATCTTCGGCAGGTTGACCTGCGTATCGAGCCGCTGCGTGTAGTTTTTCTGCCGCGTGAAGTTGTCCGGGCTGATGTCGTTATGTGTGTCGAGCGCGATGACGCGTTCGTGAATCGCGCGAGCCTTCTGGATGAGCGCGGCGTCCGCGGTGGACTGCGCGGGCGCCGGCGCGGGCGCGAGGCCGGCGGCCAGCAGGACCAGTACCGAAATGGGCAGAAAACGGGTCATTTCACAACTCCTGAGACCCCACCCCCGCCAAATGGCTACGGTGGGCAGGCCGGAATCCTATCACTCCCAACCGGCGCGAAACGGCGTGGAAAACCGGCGGCGCTGCCCGTCTAACCGGCATGGGTTTACTGAGGCGCTTCGGACTGCCCGCCCTCGTGTGCGCGATCGCCGCGGCGTGCAGCGGCTCGCCCACGGCGCCGTCGGCGGTCAACGCGACTGATCCGGTGAGCACGACGCCGGCGCCGACACCCGCGCCCGTGTCGCAGACGTTGACCGGCACCTGGTACCTCGACGGGCGCAACTTCATGACGCTGACGCAGAACGGCGCATCGGTGACGGGCATGCCCTCGCCGTCCACGTTCGATGCCGGCAACGGCGTCACCATCGCGGAATCCGGAATCATCAGCGGCACGATCGCCGGTGAGAACGTGGCGCTGACCGTGACCGATCGCATCACCGTCAACGGCATCGGACCGAGATTGATTTGCACGGCGGATCACACCTTCACGGGTGTGCTGTCGGGCAACACGCTGTCGGGCACGATGCTCGCAGCGACGACTCCACTGTCGTGCGGCAGCGGCATTGACGTGCCCGCACTCGCGCTCCCGACGCCCACGGGACCGGCCATCTTCACGCGTCAGTAGGGTTGAGGCAGCTCCGATCTTCCTCCGGGAGCTGCCTCTTTTTTCGATGCTAACGGTCGGCAATCGTAAACGGCCGCTGCACACGGCTACTGACGACGCCGGCCACCACGATCTCGGCACGCGCGATATATGAGCCGGGAGGCAACGCGCCGATCGGCAGCGACGCACGTGCGATCGCCAATCCGCCTGGCCGGGCCGACAACTCCGCCGTCGCCGTGACGAGGGCCGCGTCCGACGCGCCGCGCGAAACATGGACGCGCACGGCGTCGATCGGTGGCGCAGGACGAACCGCCTGCAGTTCGAGATACGCGACGATCGCGGACCCGCTCGCGCGATCGACGAGCGGCTCGAGCGGCACACCCGGCGGAGCCGGGAGCGCCAGCATCAGATCACCGACGCGCAAGTTCCGCTCGCCGGCGAGCTGCGCGCGGAAGACGCGCTCGACGCTGCCCTGCCGCCCGACCGTGTCACGCGCCGCGACTCGCAAGATGTAGGGCCCTTCGGGAACCAGGACGCTGAACGAATGGCGGCCGTCTGACGATTCGTGCGTGGCAGTGGCCGCGATCACACCGCCCGCATCCACCAACACGAAGCCCAACGAGGTGGCCGACGCGCCTTCCCGCGTTCCAGTTTCGCTGCTGATCACGACGCGGACACGGTCACCACCGGGCTCGGCATAGGTATAGGTCGCGACGCGTAATGGCAACTCGGTCGCGATCGACGGATTCCTGAGCAACGACGTCAGCTCGGCGCCACGCGCCGGTGGCGTCGCCGCCGGCATCGTGAACGAAGCGCGGGCCCGGACTTCGCCGCGGCCCTTCGCCAGCGCCACGCGGACGCGATGCGATCGCCCGTCGCGCTCGGCGTCGAGCGCCTCGAACGCGATCAGGTAATAGCCGGACAGCTCGCGGGCAATGCGATCGAATGGTTTCGGATCGCTGCCGACCTGGCGGAAGACCGCACCGCGCGCCGCTCCCGTCACCAACGTCACCCCGTCATGCCGCACTTGCCGATCGCGCACCAGCGTCGGCGACACGCGCTCCTGCGCGGCCTCGAACATCGGGACCTCGAGCTGCAAGCCGTAAATCGTCACGCGCGCGGCCTGGGCCAGCGCCGTGAGGCGTGACAGATCGACACGGCGGGGGTCGACGATCATCCCTTCCGACACCAGCACGATCGTCTTCGATCCGGGGATCGACGCGAGCCGGTCGATGAGCGCCTCGAGACCCGTGAGCGAGAGACGGGCCTGCAAGTGCGCGTGTTGCGCGATGCCGCGCGATTCCTGCTCGACCTGTTCCGGACACGCATCGCGCCCCACCGCATCGTCGGCCGCACGCGCCGTGCTGACGTACTCCGTCAACGCGCGGCCGCACTCGCGCAGTACGGCGTCGCCGAGCCGCGATCGATTCCCATCCGCGATCTCCAGCGCTTCGCTCAACCCGAGATTGAGTTGCTGGAGCATCAGGTCGCCGTTGCCGGACAGCGCTTCCAGCCGGCGCCGGAGTGCCGGCCGATCGCGCGTGAGGATCACGCCATCCGCGCGCGTCAGTCCAACGACGCCGATGCGATCCGCCGCGGGCAGCGTGTCGATGAAGTGCGCCGCGGCCGCGAGCGCCGGACGTCCCTCGAGCCGTCGGATGTGCCCCTCGTCGACCGCCACCACCACGACGCGCCCGGCGTCGGCACCCTCGTTCGAGCTGAAGTGCTCTGCGGAGGCGACTCGGAAGGCCTCACTCGATGCGGCTTGCGAAACAAAATGTGCAGCCACAATCGGCCGCGAACGCCCGTCGACCTCGATACGGAAATCCTCCGCCCGCAGTCCCGGTACCGGGCGGCCGTCCCCATCGAGCACCGCGGCATCGACGGTGACGAGATCAACACCCGAACGGAACGTGGGTTGCCGTGCCGTTCCAACGGCCGTTGCCGCGATCACCGCGGCGCAGGAGAACCACCTCGTCAAGTCTCTTGACATGGGATGACGACGAGAGCCATTTTAAGCCCGCACCGCACCGCGAAGTGACTAACCGCGGTTTTTCGTGTTTGAACGACGTCCCTGACTGGGACGAACTGCTTCTCTTTGGAGGATGCCTTGACCAAGCTCCGCACGCTCCGTCTGCACGCGTGGACCCTCGCCGTATGTGTCGTTGTTGTGCCGTTGCTCACGCGCGCCGCGTACGCGCAAACGGGAACTGCCGCGCTCGTCGGTGAAGTCACCGATGCGCAAAAGCAGGTGATCCCCGGCGCCATTGTGACGGCGACGCACATCGCCACCGCCGCTCAGAAAGT
>Ga0137455_1000152_pt1 | contig 16617 bp, 15 predicted proteins | sample EasRivERMGT600_2_FD_102334 | JGI IMG/M metagenome (GOLD analysis project Ga0137455, IMG submission 102334) | Soil microbial communities from meander-bound floodplain in the East River, Colorado, USA - East River MetaG ERMGT600_2 | ecosystem: Environmental > Terrestrial > Soil > Floodplain ... | reverse complement strand
TCAGCCCTGGTGAGCGAGCATGCGCCGCGCGACCACGTCGGCACAGCGCTGACCTTGCAGACCTGCGTCGGCTTCCTGCTCACGATGGTGACGATCGAGTTGTTGCCGCGCGTGGCTGCGGCAACGAGCTGGCGATGGGCATCGCTCTTGCTCGTACCAGGACCAGTACTAGGTGCCTACGCGATGAACGCCTTAGTGCCTAAGGTGCCTAAAGTGCCGATGACAAGCTGATGCAGATTCCCCATACGAAGCGGACACTCTCGAACGGCCTCGACGTCATCGTCCACGAAGACCATCAGCTGCCGATGGTGGCCGTCAACATCTGGTATCACGTCGGCTCGAAGAACGAGCGTCCGGGACGCACCGGCTTTGCCCACCTGTTCGAACATCTGATGTTCGAAGGATCGGAGCACCACGATCACGGCTACTTCCCGCCGCTGCAGCGTGCGGGCGGGCTGCTGAACGGATCGACCAGCGTCGACCGCACCAACTACTGGGAAGTGGTGCCGACCGGCGCGCTCGATCTCGCGCTGTGGATGGAGTCCGATCGCATGGGTTACCTCCTGCCGGCGCTGACCGATCAGAAGTTCAACAACCAGCGCGACGTCGTGCTGAACGAGCGGCGGCAGAACTACGAGAACCGGCCCTACGGGCTGGCCGGCATCGCGCTGTCGTCAGCCATGTTTTCGCCGGATCATCCGTATCACTGGCCGACGATCGGATCGGCCGAGGACATCCGCGCCGCCAGGCTCGATCACGTGCGCGAGTTTTTTCAGAACTACTATCACCCCGCGAACGCCTCGCTGTCGCTGGCGGGTGATGTCGAGACGGAGCAGGCACTCGAGCTCGCCGAGCAGTACTTCGGCAGCCTGCCTGCGGGTCCGAAGGTCGATCGCGTGCGCGTCGACGCGACGCTGGCGGAGAACGCGAGCCTGGTGATGGAAGATCGCGTCGAGCTGCCGCGGCTTTACATCAGCTGGCATTCGCCGGCGATGTTCGGGGTCGACGATGCGGAGCTCGACATCGTCGCCGACGTGCTCGCGCACGGCAAGACCTCGCGGCTCTACAAGACGCTCGTCTACGAGCGCCGCGTCGCGACCGATGTGTCCGCGTATCAAAATTCGCGCGAAATGGGCGGCGTGTTCCAGATCGCGTGCACCGCCGCCGCGGGTGTCGCGCTGCCGGAATTGAACACCGCGATCCTCACCGCCGTGATGGAGCTTGGCAACAGCGGGCCCACCGCCGCCGAGATCGAGCGCGGCATCGCGCAGACCGAAGCGCAATTCATCTATCGTCTGCAGACCATCGGCGGGTTCGGCGGCAAGGGCGATCAGCTCAATGCCTACAACACGTGGGTCGGCAATCCCGGTTACTTCGACGCCGATCGCCAGCGCTACTTCGACGTGACGAGCAGCGGCGCGGCTGCCGCGGTCACGCGGTGGCTGGTCAAGGCGCCGTCGGTATCGCTCAGCGTCGTGCCTCGAGGGAGCCGCGAGCTCGCGCTGCCGGGGGCCGCCGAGGTGCGCGTGTCGTGACGATCGATCGCACCCGGTTGCCGATCCCCGGAGCGGATCGCCCCTTTCGTTTCCCGCGCATTGCGCGCCGGTCGTTGCCGAACGGCCTCGAGCTGCGCGCGGTGCGGCATCGAGCGGTGCCGATCGTCTCGATGGTGTTGCTGGTGCCTGGCGGATCGTCCGTCGATCCGCCCGATTGTCATGGGCTCGTCTCGATGACCGCCGGCCTGCTCGACGAGGGCAGCAAAGGCCAGTCGGCGCTCGACATTGCCGATCGCGTGGCGCGCATTGGCGGCGAGCTCGACATCGACGTCGGCATGGATGCCGTCGTGGTCGGAGTGACTACGCTCGATCGGTTTTTCGAGACCGGCCTGGGGCTGATCCACGAGATCGTGACGGCGCCGAACCTCGCGAACGACGATTTCAACCGCATCCGCAACCTGCGGCTCGAACGGTTGAAGCAGATGAAGGATCACGCCGGGGCGATTGCCGAGCGCGCGTTCGCGCGGGTGTTGTACGACTCGCATCCCTACGGGCACTTGTCGCTCGGCTCCGAGCCGGCGCTCACGTCGATGACCGTCGACGTGACGCGCGCGCTGCATGCCGCCTTGTTCACGCCGGACGGATCGACGCTGGTCGTGGTCGGCGATCGCGCCGAGGATGAATTGCTCGATATCGCCGCGACGATGTTCGATTCGTGGCGCCCGACGGCGTCGCCGATGACGATCGATCGCGCGGCCGCGCTGACGCCGCCGCCGGCATCACCGAGCGCCGGGCTTGCCGTGATCGCGCGGCCGGGCGCCGCCCAATCGGAGCTGCGCATCGGCCACGCGTGCGCGCCGCGATCGACGCCGGACTATCCCACGCTCCTGATCCTCAACAGCATCCTCGGCGGCGAGTTCGTGAGCCGGCTGAATTTGAATCTGCGTGAATCAAAAGGCTACACCTACGGCGTGCGCACCGGATTCAACCTGCGCCGCGGCATCGGCCCCTTCGTGATGCAGACGAGCGTCGGCACCGACGTGACGGGCCCGGCGATTCACGAAGCCCTCAACGAGATTCGCGCGATCGCCGACGCCCGGCCGGCGACGCCGGACGAAGTGCGGCAGGCGTTTGCGTCGCTCAGCAAGGGCTATCCGCGCGGCTTCGAAACCGCCGGCCAGGTTGCACGTTCTGTCGCACAACTTGCCTTGCACAATCTTGCCGATACGTATTTCGAGGAATTTGTGCCACGCCTTGCGCAAGTGACCGCTGCCGACGTCGGCGCCGCCGCCCAACAATACCTGCCCTCCGATAGAATGAGCGTCGTGATTGTCGGGGATTTGGATAAGATTCACGGAGCATTGCCCGGTCTGGGCCTCGGCCCTCACCACGTGCTGACGACCGACTTCTAATTTGCCTTGCAAGCTTGTACGTGATGTCCCTGTGTGGGATGTTTGATGAAGGCCGTCCGGTTTCACGCCCATGGAGGACCCGATGTCCTCCGCTACGAAGACGCCGCCGATCCAATTCCCGGTCCTGGCGAAGCACTCGTCCGCGTGCGCGCCTGCGCGCTCAATCACCTCGATCTCTGGCAGCGCCGCGGCATGGAGCGCGTGTCGATCGGATTTCCCCACATCTCCGGCGCCGACGTGGCGGGCGACGTCATCTCGACGCCCAACGCGGAGTTCGGCGCGGGCCGCCGCGTGTTGTTGCAGCCGGGCCTTTCGTGCGGGCGCTGCGCGGCATGTCTTGACGGCCGCGACAATGAGTGCCCGCACTACGACGTGCTGGGCTATCGCAGCGACGGCGGTTATGCGGAAATCGTGCGCGTGCCGGTCCAGAACCTGATCGCGATTCCCGATTCAATCGGCTACGTCGAAGCGGCGGCCTTTCCGCTGGCGTTTCTCACCGCGTGGCACATGCTGATTACGCGAGCGGCGCTGCGCGCCGGTGAAGACGTGCTGGTGCTCGGCGCGGGCAGCGGCGTCGGACAGGCCGCCATTCAAATCGCCTGGCTCCACGGCGCGCGCGTCTTTGCCACCGCCGGCACCGACGAGAAGCTGGCGAAGGCGCGGCAGATTGGCGCCTACGAAGTGATCAACCACACCACGCAGGATCTTCCCGCCAGGGTGCGCGAGTTGACCAACGGCCGCGGCGTTGACGTGGTGTTCGAGCACGTCGGCACCGCGACGTGGGATCGCAGCTTGAAGAGCCTGGCGCGTAGCGGGCGCCTCGTCACCTGCGGCGCCACGACCGGACACGCCGCGCAGATCGATTTGCGCGTCCTCTTCACGCGGCAGATTTCGCTGCTCGGTTCCTACATGGGCTGCAAGGCGGAACTGTTGCGGGCTTCGCAGTTTTTCTTTGCCGGCGAGCTGCGTCCCGTCGTCGATCGGACGTTTCCGCTGGCGGACGCGGCCGAGGCCCATCGCCGCCTCGAATCGCGCGAGCAGTTCGGGAAGCTCGTCCTCGTCGTATAGTCCGCCTTCGCGGCTTCGCCGCTTCGGCGCGACGGGCTCGCTCCGAATGTCTGCAACTCGCCCGAACTAGCGCGGCCATTTCCCCGTCATATTCCTTTATGCAGCCCACCGTCGCGGCCTTTGGCCGCTATGGTGGGCCCCACCATCGCTCGCGCGTTCTCAGGCGAGCGTAAGTGGGGGGTGTATGATCCCTGCTGGTCCGCGTCATGGACATCAAGCGTCAACGACAGCCATCAGGGTTATCCAGCCGGCTCTTCAGCCTGGTCGGCTTCATCGGGTTATTCGCCGTCGTGATCGCCGGAGCCACGGTGTGGCTGTTGCTGACCGATCCGGTCACGGTGGCTGAGTCGATGGATTCCGGCGAGGTCACGCCGCTCGTACAATCACTGGCGGGTTCAATCTACGACGCGCTCGTGCGCTTGCTGAAATACCTCTAAGCGCGGTTCCAAATGTTCCAACGGTTCCAAGTGTTCCAAAGGCATTGTTCTATCGGAGTTCCAAGACGTTCGAACATTTGGAACTGCAGCAGAACGATGCCTCTGGAACATCTGGAAGCTCTGGAACCCTTTGGAACCTAGAGATTTTTGAAGAGGAATTTTCCTAAATACCACCCGTCCAGGTATTTGAACGGCGCGGCGCCGGTCGAATAATGACCGCACGGCAAGACCGCGACTTCGAGCGGGATCCCGCGCGTCCTCAGTTCCTCGATGAGCTTCAACGACAGATCGACAGGAAACGTCAGGTCGTACTTCGCGTAGACCATCAGCGTCCTGCGATCGCGCAGGCGATCGATGAACGACCACGGGCTGATCGGACGCCACAGGTCGCGCAGTTGATCGATGTCAACGTGGCCTTCGAGTCCTTCACGGACGTGTTCGGTCGACAGTCCTCGCCACACGACGTCGCCAAAAAACGGCGACACGTGATTGAGCGCTTGAGCGAGGACCAGCGGCTCATGCGACGTGGTCAGGTACGACAGGCACGACCCCAGGCTCGTCCCCAATAACCCAAGTCGCGCGTAGCCCTGGTCGCGCAGCCACCACAACGCCAGCCGCACATCGCGCACCGCCTGCCGGCACACCTGCAGCGTGCGGACGATGTTCGAGCTGACAATGTAGTCGGCGCGGGTGAGCTCGGGCGGCATGCGCGCGTCGTGATAGGGAAGGCTGATGCGCAGCGACGCGATGCCGAGCCGCTGCAGGATCTTGCAGAGGCCGATGTGGCCGTCGGGATCGGAGTTCCATTGCGCGAGCACGACGACGGCGCGCCGCGGTGATCCCGCTTTCGCCTTTTTGATCGGGTTTGGCGCAAAGTACCGGCACACGACCGTGTTGTTTTCCGGATGCGGCGTGGCGAAACCGCTCGTGAACGTGAGCACGCCCTCTTCGCCGGACGCCCGGACGATATCGGGAGCTTTGGTGAACGTGTAGCGTGCGGGTTCCGGCGTATAGAACGCGTCGGTGTCGCGCATGATCGCGTCCACCCATTGCGAGACGCGATGATGCGGCTCCGCGGTCAGCTGCGCATTGATGGCCGACAGCTCGTCGATCCAATCTTCACCCCATTCGAACGGGCGGACGAGCCTGTCGTTCTTGCTGACCGCCGCGAGCTCCTGCTCCCAGCGGTGGAAATAATCCCTGATCACTGGCGAGGCTCCGCCTCGTTACTGCAAGCGCGACCCGTTCGGCTGCGCCTCGCCAGGGCAGCATTTCTTTTCCCGGCCTCCGGCCGGGGGAGACCTATTTCAGGCGCGTGAAAATGGAAGTCCAGATGCAACGCCTTCAATAGGTCTCGTCGAGCACCGCCTCGACGGCGAGCGCGGCCTGCACCAGCGCGGGCGTGCGGCCTTTGTCGCCGACGAGCTGCAAGCCGATCGGCAGTCCGTCTCGCGATCGGCCGCATGGGAGCGAGATCGCAGGATGTCCCGACAGGTTGAACGGCTGCGAGCACCGTAGCATCAGCGTGCGCACCGCATCAGGCCCGCCCTTGACCGGCATCGTCACCGCCCCTAACGGCGGCGCGGGAATCGCGAGCGCCGGCAGGACGAGCGCATCGACGCCGTCGAGCGCGCGATCGACTTCACGCGCAATCAGCTCCTTGCCGCGCAGCGCGCGGATGTAATCCTCGGCGAGCACGTAGCCCGCCATCTCGAGGCGCAGCCGCACCGGCGGCGTGTAATCCTGCGGCCGGGTGACGAGGGTGCGGGCGTGATATTCAGCGGCATCGCCGAAGACGAGGTGCAGATAGATCGCCGCCATGTCGCCGGCGTGCGGCACCGAAACATCGACGACTTTCGCGCCGCGTTTCTGGAGACGCTCGACGGTCTCGAGAACGCTGCGCTCGACGTCGGCATCGAGTCGATCGAAGAAGTATCCGGACAGCTTGCCGAGGCGCATCCCCTTTACCGGCATCGCGTCGAGCGCATCGCCGATCTGCCCAGAGTGCGGCTGCATCGCGTTGTAGAGCAGCCACGCATCTGCCACTGACGCGGCCAGCGGGCCGACGTGATCGAGCTGTCTGCTGAGCGGCACCACGCCCGACGCCGAGATGTGGCCCCACTCGGGTTTCAATCCGACGATGCCGCAGGCGGCGGCCGGGATGCGGATCGATCCACCCGTGTCGGTGCCGACGGTGCCGAGCGACATTCCGGTTGCGACCGCTGCCGCCGATCCGCCGCTCGATCCGCCCGGTGATCGCGACGGATCGTGGGGGTTGCGAACCGGACCAAATCCCGAATCTTCGCTCGTCGTCCCGAAGGCGAATTCGTGGAGGTTGGTCTTGCCGACGAACACCGCGCCGGCTTCGCGCAATCGTTGCGTGACGACGGCGTCTTCCGTCGCCATGTGATCCTTGCGCACCAGCGAGCCGGCGGTGGTGGCGATGCCTTTCTGATCGATCAGATCCTTGAGCGAGATCGGAATGCCGTGCAGCGGGCCGATGCGGCGGCCGGCGGCGATCTCCCTGTCGGCCTGGCGCGCCTGCGCCAGCGCTTCATCGCCCGTGACGGTGATGAAGGCGTTCAGTGTCGGGTTGAGCTCCTGGATTTTCGCGAGGCACTGTTCCGTCAACTTCTGAGAAGTAACTTCGCCGCGGGCCAGTCGCGCCGTGACGTCACTGATCGTCGTCACGAGGCGTGTCCTTGTCGGGGTTGTCGTTCCAGTCGGCGGCGCGCAGCCGCTCGGTGGCTTGCGCCAGGCCTTCGAGCATCGGAATCAGCTCGGGCAGTCCGCGCTTCTCGGCATCCGCCTTCGCGGCGGCGAGCCACTCAGCAATGGTCATCCGCTACACACTATATTTCGTGTCGCCGCGAATCAGAACACCGCCTGGCCCGAGCAGCGCGATCAGCCGCTGGTGCAATCCATCGCGATCTTCGGGATCGTTCTGCACGATCAGATCGAACGGCCCGCGAATCTTGTGCAGGAACCTGCCGGGCTCGCCGACGATCACCGAGACGCGATCGGAGACGCCGCCGTCACTGAATCGCTGCCGCGCCGCCGTCGCGCGCGCCGCGTCTGCTTCCATGGTGATCAGCAGGCCGTCCGGCGGCAGTGTCGCGGCAAGGGCCAGCGTGCGGTCACCGTCGCCGGTGCCAATCTCCAGGATCCGCCTTCGCGAAGACGCTTCGGCGGGACTAGCGCGATGCGGCACAGATCAAAATGTGATGCGGGCGCCGAGGTGGAACGAACGCGGCGGCTGCACCGCGGTGGTTTCGCGGAAGCGAGGACCGGTCACCACGTACTCTTCCACTTCGTTCGACATGTTGAGCAGGTTGTAGGTGTCGAGGAACACATCGAGCGCCGCGCCACCCGCCGCCACTCGCTTCTGCAGGCGCACGTCGAGCGTCGATCGAAACGTGAATCGTGAGCGTCCCGTCGCGAAGCCCCGGACCGCCTCGGTGCCCTGGTTCAGTCCCGGCACGATCACCATGCGTGAGAACGGCTGCCCGTCCTGGTATCTCCCGATCACGCCGACGCGGATGTCGCGCGGCAGCGTCACGACCGACAGGGTCTTGATGGTGTACATCCGGTCGTTGAACAGCTGGCCGCGCGCGTAGGTCGCCGCGTTGGGATCCGCGAAGAGCTCACCGGTCATTGCCAGATCGTTCTCGACGGCGGTGAATCCGCGACTGCCGGCCGCGCCGCCCGACAGCAGCCCGGTCCCGGCCATCCGGAAGTAGACGTATTTCGTCGTGAGCTCTCCCGACACGACCACCGACGCCATCGTCGCGGACATGAGATCGGGATTGGTGAGCAGGTAGCGATCGGATGCGAACATCTCCGGACGCCGGTTATAGATGGTCAACAGCTGATCGTCGTCGGGTTTGACGAGATCGGCGTTGTCATCGTGAATCGTGAAGGTGGTGTATCCGCTAATCGGGACGCCGATGTTGACGCCGTGAATCTGCGGCGATTGACGGCGCGCGAGGCCGAGGATGCTGACCTTTAACTTCGGCACCGGCCTGCCTTCGATGCCCAGCGCGAATTGATCCATCATCGGCCGCCGCAGTTCCGGATCGATCCGGGTGAACGCCGCGTCGCCGCCGGTGCCGGGACCGACCCGCCCGATCAGTGGCGCGCCCGACAGTGGGCCGCCGTTCCAGCGATAGATGTCGGCGGTGGGGGCCGCCGGATCGCCGTAGGCCAGCAGTCCGAGCTTCAGTTGATCGGGCAATCGGCTGACGCCGGTCAGCAGCTTCAACTGCCACTCGGTGCTCAAGTCCCAGTAGAGGTACGCCGCCGGCGACAGCGACTTCCAGTGAATGCCTTGTGCCGCAGCGTGTGTCGATCCATCGGCGGAGGAAAAACGGAGCGACGCATCGAGCGTGATGTGGCTGGTGATCGAAATGTGATCGGCCGCGAACACATTGACGGCGAGGGCACGCCGATGCGACGCGAGGCCGGGACTTGAGAATCGCCAGATGCGCGCCGGCACGCCGTCGACGCGCTCTTCGATCGCGCCGGTGAACGTCGGCGCAGCGGCGAAGGAGGTGCGCTCGATGTCCGCGCCAAACGTGAGCGCGTGTCTCGTCAGTTGCTTCGCGCTGCGCCCTCCGGCGATGAACCGCTTTTCGTGCCCGCCCCGATCGACGAGGAGGCCAATGGGACCATCGGCGAGTCGATCGGCCGTGAGCCGCCCGCTCGACGGCCGCGCGCTCTCGATGTTGCGATCGGTGTAGCCGCCGAATACCCGCCACCGATCGCCGTGACGAAGCGTGGCTTGCGAGTGAAATGAGTCGTCGGAGACCCACGCCAGCGCGCCCAGCGTCTGGTCCGCCGAGATCGCGAACGAGGCATTGACGAACGCCGATCCGGTTTGCTGAAGCGGCGCATCGAGATTCCTCACCACCGTCGTGGCTGCGGAGCGGGCGCCGCCGGCCACGAGCCCCAACCGTCCATGCAGCGTCCGTCCGCTGATGAGCGCGGAGACCTGCGTCCAGTTATCGAGGGCCTGGATGGCCGGGGGACGGTCCGGCGATGACGCTTGCGACAACGCGCCGCCGGACGTGGTCATCTCAACGCTCGTCGTCCAGCGATCGCTTGCGGTCCGTGGCTCGAGGGACATCGCCAGCGCCGTGGCACTGCCATCGGACGGCATCACCCCGGTCGCGACGTTGATGCCTTTCCACCACGCCAGTTCGGGGAAGAGCATCGGCGTGCCGTCGACGGGGCTCGAGATCGGCACGTCGCCGATGCGGTACTCGGTCTGGCTCCACGACGCGAGGAACGCGCCCGCCTTTTCCGCCGATCCGGCGTTGAGGCCGCCGCTGTTGAATCGATCGGTGGTGATTTCGGGCTGCGCCGCCTCGATCAGCGCGAACAGATTGCCGCCGGCCGGCAGATCGCGAAGCAGCTCGACGGTGTAGATGCTCTGGGCGGCGGCGGGCGGCGCGCCTGCGATCAACGCCAGGACGACGAGGGCTCTCCTCATGCCGCGCGATTACAGCATAAGCTGGTGTCAATGCGGCACACGAAGATCATTGCGACCGTCGGGCCCGCCTCGACGGATTCCGAGGTCCTCGACGCGTTAATCGCCGCTGGCGTCGACGTTATGCGCCTGAACTTCTCACATGGCACGCAGGCCCAGCACGCCGGCGCGTTCGACCGCATCCGCGCCGCGGCGGCGCGCGCCGATCGGCACGTCGCGATCCTGCAGGATCTGAGCGGCCCGAAGATTCGCACCGGCGGCCTCGAGGGCGGCAAGGCGATCCCGTTGCAGAAGGGCGATCCGCTCGTCATCGCGATCGGTGACGAGATCGGCCGGCCGGGTCGCGTCTCGACGACGTATGGGGAGCTGGCGCTGAGGGTGACAAAAGGCGATCACCTTCTGCTCGATGACGGCAAGGTAGAGCTGCTGGTCGATTCGGCGTCGCCAACGGAAATCCACACCCTCGTGATTGATGGCGGCGAGCTCGGCGAGCACAAGGGCATCAATGCGCCGCGAGTGCCGTTGCGATCCGACATCACCGAAAAAGATCAGCGCGATCTGAAGTTCGGCCTTGCGCTCGGCGTCGACATGGTCGCGCTCAGCTTCGTGCAGTCGGCCGACGACATCGCCCGCGTCAAGGCGATGCTCGTCGCGGAAGGCCGTCCGAAGGTTCCGATCGTCGCCAAACTGGAGCGGCCGGAAGCGATCGATCGGCTCGACGAGATTCTCGACGCCGCCGATGCCGTGATGGTCGCGCGCGGCGATCTCGGCCTCGAGATGCCGCTCGAGCGGGTGCCGCGCGTGCAGAAGGAGATTCTCAGGAAGGCGCGCGCCCGCGGCGTGCCGGTGATCGTCGCGACCCAGGTGCTCGAGTCGATGCGCACCGAGGCGAGGCCGACGCGCGCGGAAGCCAGCGACGCGGCCGGCGCGGTCGACGGCGGCGCCGACGCGATCATGCTGTCAGGCGAAACCGCGACCGGCTTTTATCCCGTGCGATCGGTGGAAGTCCTCGACGCGATCATTCGCGACACCGAGTCGATGGAATCGGCGTTCAGCGAGCGCCGGTCGTCCGCCGCTGCCGTCGATCACGTCAAGGCCTTGAGTGAAGCGGCCGTCTCGCTGTCGCGCCGCTCGAACGCCTATGCGATTGTCGCGATCACGCGCGAAGGGCAGACGGCGAAGCTGCTGTCCGCGATTCGTCCGCAGGCGTTGATCGTCGGCGTCACCGACAAGCCCGAAGTGGCGCGCTGCCTGAGCCTCTGGCACGGCGTCATGCCGATGGTTGGCGATCTCGAGGGCGACATCGAAACCGTCATCGCGCGCGTGGTCGAGTCCGCCGTCAAGCACGCGCATGCGCCCGACAACGCGACGATGGTGGTCGTGAATACGTCAGTCGATCTCGATCGCGGCGCGTCGAACTTCGTGCGGATTCGGCGAGCTTGATTCGCCGGCACGTGCTTCGCGCTTTCTCGCGAGGGACTGCCGGCTGCGGCCTCCGCGGACTGGCGACAACGCTGCCGCGTTGCCGCCATCCTGTCGGGACACGGGAAACCGCATCTCTTTCGCCGGATTGCGCGCCTTTACGCTGCGACGCGCGATTCCGATTTCCGTACGGACAGCGCGGAATCGCGCGTGCAATCCGTCTCACTCGACGCGGTTTCAGCAATACCGCGTCCGTGTCCCTCAAGTCGGCCGCCGCCGGCAATCCCTCGCGACGCGCTCCGCGCTCGCCGGCGCGCGTGCTACCGAGGCGACATCAGACCGCTTTGCGTCTCGCGGCCAGATAAAACGCCATTCCGATCGCGATTAGCACTGCGGCCTGTCCGATCAGATTCACTTCGTAGTTGAGAACGTTCGCCGTCCCCGTCGGCGGGACGAACACCAATCCCATTGCAATCAGAGTCGCCGTCAGGCCGCAACCGGCGATCAGCCATGCGCCGAGCGAGCCGCCCGGTAGCACGATCGTGTTCTCATCCGAGGGCATCGAGCTGTCCATCGATCGCAATCGGATGAACGCCACGAACAGGTAGAGATACGGCAGGAAGTAGATCAGGATGGTGAGGTTCACCAGGATGTCGTAGGCCTCCTGGATCGTCGTCTTGCCGCCGCCCACCGACACGAACACACTGGCCAGAAACAGCACCGTCGTCGCGATCGCTTGAACGATCAATGCGACATGCGGAGTCCGATACGTCGGATGCAGCTTCGCGAACGCCGCGGGCATCGCCGCGTCGACACCGGCCGCGAACGGAACCCGCGCGGCGCCGGCGATCCACGAGCTGGTGCCGCCGATCGACCCGATGAAGAGCAGCAGGCCGATGAAGGCGCCCATGCCGGCGAGGCCGAGGCGGCTGAAGACGAGATCGACGGCATCGGCGATGCCGCTGCGCTCGGCGAGCTCGCTGGCGGGCACGGCGACGAGCACGGACGCCGAGCTCAGGATGTAGATCGCGGTAATCGCGATACCAGACAGCACGATGCTGCGCGGAATCGTCTTGCGCGGGCTGTAGACCTCCTGGCCGACCATCGACGAGATCTCGAAGCCCGAAAACGCAAAGCACAACGATGACCACAGGCTCATCGTGTCGAGGACGTTCTCGTGTGGGATCAATTCAGCAGGCGCGAATGATGTTGCGCTGCCGAAGGTCGCGAACGCAATCGCGCCGGCGGCGATCAGCAGGACGGCGGGAATCCACGTCGCGACGCTGCCGATGTGCTGAATCCACTTGCCGGCGGAGAACCCAAGGATGTTGAGGAACGTCGTCAGCCACAGGAACCCGAGCACGAACGTCACCGAATACCAACGGCTGTCGGCGATCGCGGCACCGTCGGCCCCGAGCGGCACCAGCATGTTCGCGCCGGCGAAGAGCAGCAGCGCCGGAAAATAGAACAGGTTGTTGACCCACATGCACCAGCCGCACACGAACCCGTGCGCCGGCCCGAGCGCGCGCCGCGCCCACGCATAGATGCCGCCTTGTTCGGGATGCCGGCTGGAAAGCTCGGCGATGACCGCCGCATAAGGGACGAAGAACAGGAGGCACGCGAGGATCCACAGCGTGACCGACGGCGCGCCGAGACGGGCGCTGCGCGAAATCCATCGCAGTCCAGTCACCGCGACGATGTTCATGGCTACCACGTCCCACAACGTGAGGGACGTGATGAGGCCGGTCACTTTTTTGGTCGCAATCACGTGCGTGATTCGCGCGCCATCTTGGTCCGCTGGATTTCGCGGTCGATGTAGTCCTTCATCTCCTGCAGGGCGCCTTCCCAGCCGCGGCTCATGATGCTGAAGTAGCGCTCCCAGCGCGGGCCTTCACCTTCGCCACTTTGTTTGACCGTCAGCATCGTCTGGCGGCCGTTGCCGTGGGGGCGGCATTGCACTTCGAGCGCCATCGGCCCGATCGGATCGCCGTCGGGGGGTTGCCAGTAGGCTTCGGCAAGGAAGAACGCGGCGTTGGGACGGTAGTCGATGATGTTGCCGTGGAACGATCCGCCGAGGCGGCCGAGGATCTCGTCCTTGAAGTCGGTGGACGCCCACTCGATCGCATACATGCCGAGCGGACGTGGCACGGTGAAGGCGCGCGTCACCTGCCACCATTCCTTGAGATCGGCTTCGGTGAAAAACGCCTGCATCACCCGCGCCGGCGGGGCCTGGATCAATTGCGTGCGCGTGACGTCGAGGATCTTCGCTTCCGTCGCCATTCGGTCTACTTGTAGACCAGATATTCTGCCCGAACTTCCTTGAAGGGCCTGCTCTCCCGTTCCCAGACCGGCACTAATTCTTCGGCCTTTTTCCCGCTATCGATCGCAATTCGGAGCGCCGGCGACCCGGCGAGAATGTCGATCGGCTCTTTTTCGTGCTCGTATTCGTAGGGCGGTTTCCGCCAGCCGAAGTCCTTCGGACCCGCCGCTTTCATCGCGTCGATCAACGCGACGCCGGTCAGCACCGGCTTGAACGTCTTGCGATCGAGCACGTGGATCTGGCACCCGCCGCACGTCTTCGTCGCGTGCTTCTGGAAGGTGGGCTCGAACACCGCCGGCCGGAAGTGCACGCCGGGGAGCTTGCGCGCGTTCATCTCGTCGGCAAATCGCTCGGCCTCGACCCACGGCGCGCCGATGAGCTCGAACGGCCGCGTCGTGCCGCGCGCTTCGGAGGCGTTGGTGCCCTCGAACAGCACCGTGCCCGGATAGACGATCGCGCTGTCGAGTGTCGGGATGTTCGGCGACGGCATCACGAACGGCAATCCGGTCTGATCGAAGTACTGCGATCGCGACCAGCCTTCCATGTCGATCACTTCGAGCGGCGCTTTGATCTCGAAGTACTCGTTGAAGAACCGCGCCAGTTCGCCGATCGTCATGCCGTGACGCATCGGGATCGGAAACTGCCCGACGAAGGACTCGTTGCCGGGCACGAGCATCGGGCCTTCGACGTCGACCCCGCCAATCGGATTCGGCCGGTCGCAGACGATGACGTTGACGCCATGCTTCGCGCCCGCGCGCAGGCAATTCGCCATCGTGTAGATGTAGGTGTAAATGCGCGCGCCGATGTCCTGCAGATCGATCACCATCGTGTCGACGTGCCGCAACATTTCCGCGGTCGGCTCGCGCGTCTCGCTGTAGAGCGAAAACACCGGCACCTTGCGGCGGCAATCGTTGCCGTGCGGCGTCTCGATCATGTTGTCCTGCACGTCGGATCGGAATCCGTGCTGCGGACCGAACAGCGCGCCGACCGTGACGCCCGGCGCGTTCATCATCGCGTCGACGATGTGCACGTAGTTGGCGTCGACGGATGCGGGATTGGAGACGACGCCGACCTTGCGACCTTTCAGGCGGCTGGATGCGAGGAGACGGGACGACCCAAGGCTTACAGACACGCCGGAAATTATATAGGTGTATAAAGAAGGCCATGCTCGGCAATCGCCCGATGTCGGAATGGGTCGCGCAGTACGCGACCAGCCATCAGCATCCCGTCAACCGGCTGTGCCATACGTTGGGTATTCCGATGATCGTCGTGTCGATCCTGATGGCCCTGGCTGGTTTCTTCATGCCGTCGCTATGGATTCCGGCCGCGGTCATTTTCGTGGTCGGCTGGGTCCTCCAGTTCATCGGCCATTACTTCGAAGGCGAGCCGCCCGAGTTCTTCAAAGACTGGCGCTTCCTATTCGTCGGGTTGCGCTGGTGGCTCGCGAAAATTTCCGGCAAAGCCTAACGCGCCGGTCAGCGCGTCGCGCTTTCTCGCGAGGGATTACCGGCCGCGGCCTCCGCGGACTGGCGACAACGCTGACGCGTTGTCGCCATCCTCTCGGGACACGGGAAACCGCATCTCGTTGATATGGAATGACCCTGTCAAGTGGGCACACGAGTTCCGTCCGGAGGCTCCGGTCAGGTGTGATGACGAAACCCGGCTGGCGAAGGCGACGGAGCCCTCAGGGCGCTTCGACGACGACTCAAGCTGATATTGGTGCTGATCGCCGCCCCAATCGACCCCGACCGTCCAGGCATACGTCGACACGCGCACCTCCTTGACCCGGCTGCCGTGAGTCGCATCGCCCTTGTACCGGCGCTCGCGGCGCTCCTTCCCACTGGATGTCTGCTCACGGGTACCGAGCCAGGGCACAGGTCTCCGGTCGGCGCTTCATTGCGCAGAGCAAATGTGGTGCTCCGGCTCGGTAGCCAAGTCAACGGAATGGTACAAGGAGCAAATGGCGTTCGGCCGTACAGCGCGGCGGCGCGCATCAAGACGACGTCCGGATATGACCAACGCGGACCGCAAAGATTTGCGAAAATACTCTGGACGCAAGCGGCGGATCGCGCCGCCGAATCCAGCAGCCTAAAGTGACGACATGAGCGCGCTCTTCTACACAGAGATCGACGACAGCCCGGTGGGCCCGTTGCTGCTGGCCGGCGATTCAGAAGCGTTGCACGTGCTCGCGTTCGGCGTCGGATCACGCCCGCGCGAAATCGACGCCGACTGGACCCCGGATACGAAGGGCGTGCTCAAGGATGTTCGCAAGGAGCTCGATCAGTACTTCGCCGGCAAGCTGCGGAAGTTCTCGACCAGGCTTGCCTTCAACGGCACGCCGTTCCAGAACGAGGTCTGGACGGAGCTGACGCGCATCCCTTACGGCGAGACGATCAGCTACCTGGATCTCGCCAACCGGATCAAGAACCCGAAGGCGGTGAGGGCCGTCGGCATGGCGAACGGCGCCAACCCCATCGCGATCATCGTGCCCTGTCATCGCGTCATCGGGTCGAACGGATCGCTCACGGGATTTGGCGGCGGACTTCCAAATAAGCGGGCCCTCCTCGAACTTGAAAAAGGCCAACGGACGCTTCTCTGACACGTACGTTCGCCACGGAGATGAGATGAAGCGGCTGGCTGCTACCTAGCGTGGTAGCTTGCGCTCCACAAAGCGAGGTATGTGCTCTGCGGAAACAGAGCCCTCAAAAAGGAGCAGCCAGCCATGGTCTATGGTGCCATCGATCTTCATATGCGGCAAAGTCAGATTCGGATCGTTGACGAGGCCGGCGTCGTGCAGCGCGATCAGCGCGTGCCGACGACGCGCGAGCGCTTGACCCACGCGTTTCTGGGTCACGGGCGAATGCGGATTTTGCTGGAGACGGGGACCGAGAGTGAGTGGGTCGCGCAGGCGCTCGAGGCCGCGGGGCACGAGGTGATCGTCGCCGATCCGAATTACGCACCGATGTACGGCGAG
>Ga0137455_1000151_pt1 | contig 16633 bp, 9 predicted proteins | sample EasRivERMGT600_2_FD_102334 | JGI IMG/M metagenome (GOLD analysis project Ga0137455, IMG submission 102334) | Soil microbial communities from meander-bound floodplain in the East River, Colorado, USA - East River MetaG ERMGT600_2 | ecosystem: Environmental > Terrestrial > Soil > Floodplain ... | reverse complement strand
GTGCTTGTGCTTATCCGCATTCGAGAGCAGCAGGGAATGCTGCGACACCAGGTTCTTCAAGTCGTGCACCACAAAAGCGGACATGCGGTTGAAGGACTCGAACTGGCGTGCCACCAGCAGCGCTTTTGCCGCCTCCAATTGGGCCAGGTAGCTTGCCGCCTGCCGGCCGGCAGTCTTCAAGAGGTCGTTCACCTCCCAGTTGAGATTGATCTTACCCTTCGATCGGGCCAGCACGACAAATCCCAGCAATCGCTCGTGGAGAATGAGCGGCACCACCAGCCACGCGCGCGGAATCAAGGGCAGCCAATCCGGTATCTCCAGGCCGTCGTACAACTCGGGCTGCTCCTCGTATTCCTCGAGACTGATGACCCACTGGCGCCGTTCCAGGAACTGGCACAGGGAGCCATCGCGCTGCGCCCTCCCTTTGGAAGACGGCATGTTCCAAGGGGCGACCTGCTCGAAAATTCCCACATTTTCCTGGGAAAGCCACAACGCTCCGCCCGAACTGTCAACCAGCTCCGCGATCGCCTGGATGGAGCGCTCATACAGCTGGACCCCCGGTTCGCCCTTGGACAAGGTACGGGTAAATCGCAGCCACTCCTCGCGGTAATCGTAGTGGTAGCTGAAGAAGTTCTTGCTGAGGAAAACCTTGAGCCGGGCGCGCAGGGTGCCTGAGAACAGTATCACAAACAGCAGCAGCGCGGCGCCGAACAGGAAGGTTACCTGCAGCATCGCCCCCCAGTTGCCTCCGAAGTAGCGGATGTAGTAGCCGGCTGCAGCCATCGCCAGCAAGTACACTGCGGCGCCCAGCATCGCCGTGGAATTGAACAGGATGCGGCGCGAAACGGAGACCTCGAGCGACCACTTGGGGTTGCGGGCAGTTGCCACGGCTAGCATCGGAACGATCATGGCATTGACAACGCCACGCGCGGCCCAAATGTCGGCGTTTACCCGCTGAAACAGCAGAGCGTCGGAGTACAAATAGAAGTCGTATACGAACAATCCGCCGAGCCCCAGGCACAGGAACTTAATCCCCCACCGTTGCTGCGGCGGGACGTTGCGGTAAAGCTGCTCGACCAGCACGATGCCGATTACCGCCAGCACCAGGCGGCCCAGTATCCCGAACATTTCAGGACGCGGGGCTGATACGACGCCCGAGTACAGCGTAGCAGCGAGGACAAGCCCGCAAAACACCGCGAGGGCCACAGCAGCTCGCCGCAAAGACCCTACAGCCTTCCGGGAATAGCCGAGCAGCACCATCAAGAAAGCGAACCAGACGGCGCTGCGCAGGACCTCGAGGACTTCTGCGGCAAGCATGGCCGCATTCGGTAACGCAGCCAGATACGCCGCCACCCCCGCCCATATTGCGGTACCTAGGCACGCCACGGCGAGCAGCATGCCCTGCAGTCGCCCGCGCCAAGTCGTCACCAGCAGGACGGACAAAAAAAGAAACGCCATTGCAGCAGCGGCGTAACTTACCGTCCCGATCGATATCACCATCGGTTGCGTCCGTTCCCGCCCGGCTAAAAGGCTCTTATCTGGCTCCCTTCCCCCACAACACGACCTCCGCCGTGGAGATCGGGATCATGAAGTCGAGGAACAGGCAGCGGTTCATCACAGGATAAAGGATCGTAAAGTGTCGGAATTTTTCACACATGGGCACGCACGGGCGCCTTGTCGTGGCCTTAAGCCTGTAAGTGTAAAACAAAGACGCGTCGATGGCTCGGAACTAGGCGATCCCCTTCGGAATGACAGGCATGTAAGCGCCCACGGGGTCCTGGCGCGGCCCAAATTCGCCGACAAGTGAAGGACGACTCGCCCCGTTCGGTTTTGCGACGCCTACATCCGCGCCGAGATGCAGGCGAACGAGAAGATCGAGCGCGAAGCGAAGATCGGGACGGAGTGATCAGAACTCGACCGTCGGGCCCCGCCACGCGTCGTCCCGCGGCCGGGCGCGGGCGAGGGCGTGGGCGGCTTCGCACCAGCCAGCGCATGCGTTGCGCCCCGGGCGACGGCGCCAGAAATTGAGCAGTCCCTTGCACTTCGCATAGAAGTGGAAAAACCGCAGCACGTTGCGGCGCTCCGACAGCGTCAGGGGCTGGTGGCTGCAGACGAGCTTGTCGTCGGTCATGCCGCGGTCCGTCAACGCTACGGCGCCCCACGCCTTGACCCGTACGCGGGTTCCGAACGGCAGGCGCGGACCGAGCACGAGTGCGTCCAGGAGATCGCCTTCAAGCCCCAGGTAAGCCGGCACCGAACCGTAGTTGAACGGGCACGGCAGGGGCGAGATGAAGTCGAGGTGGCCGGTGGACCCACGCTTCAGAAAGCTGCCGCGTGGAATCTCTATCACTACCTCCAACTCTGGTGGCTCGGGGGATGCCTCCGGTGCGAGGCGGCTGAAGTTCGTGTCCTTCACCGCGCAAGCCTTACCCATTGCAACAATCGGAGCGCGCAACCCGAAATACTCCACATGCTGGGCTACTGCTGCATGAATCGCACCGAGTAAAGTGGCGCGCTACTGTAAGTCAAAAATAGCACCACCCGCCGGTCCACGAAATTATTCCCGGGCAGGGTACTTGATTGCTCGAGGCGTGCACCCTCAACCGTGATGTTCACATTGCGGGTCAGACCGTAAGTCACGGCCACGCCGCTGTTGTTCGCCGTGTCCGTTTGACCGGTACTCGAAAACGTGCGCTTCAAGTACCCCGTGTAGGCACGGATTCGCGCCTCGCCGGTAAAGAGCCAGGTGCCCTCGATGCGCCCGCCATACTCGTCGAAATCATTCTGGTTCTGTTCCTGGAAATCGACATTGCGCGCGTGTCCCCGCAGAGCGAATCCGAAGGGCTCGCCCCAATTCTCATAGGCGACATCGCCGCGCTTGCTGTAATACACGTCATTCGTGATCACGATGGCGGAAGGCAAAGGCCCAGAGCCGACCGGCCGCGTTGGACTCGTCACCACCGCTGCGAGCAGGTCGTTGCCGGTATTCGAGTACAGGCTCTCCAGCGCCGCCCAGAGCGACGACTCGGACGTGAGTTGACGCCAGAGTTTGAGTCGCGCGAGGGGGCCCGTCAGTTCCTTCGCCCCATCCGGGGTCACGCGCGAGGCACCGGCATCGATCGTCAAGGTGTTGAAAGACGCATGCGTCTCGTAGCGCAGGAACGCATCTTCCTGGCGATAATTGGTGAAGGAGATCGGGTCCTGGAAGTCCACGCGTATTGCTTCATAGTTCGCCGACAGCGTCGTCTGCGCCGACAGCGGGTGCAACCAGCGTGCATAGCCCGAGTAGCGCTCGTTGTCCCCGGAGGCGTTAGCGACATTCAAGCGGCCGTATGCGGCACCGATCGCCGCCGTATTCGCGGGACCGAGACGAAAGGTGAAGTCCGGTCCCGTGCTCAGGAAATTCACATTGGTGCGGTTGCTTGGCGTGTCCGGAGCGGTAAGGTCGATGCGCGCCTGGCGGGCGACGTCCTGAATGCTCCAGGAAAAAAGCTTCGGCACAATCGCCCACACCCCTGCCGCGTCCACGAACAAGGCATAATCATCGGTGTATGTCTTGCGAAGATAGTCGCGTCGCTCCACCTGCGCCAGTACCCGTGCATTCGAGTCAACCGAGCGTTCCAGGTATGCGAAACCGCCCAGCAGCGTTTGGGTGAATTCGGCGACCGCGCCGCTGGGGACGCGGGTGATGTTGCTGTCGTATGCCAGCGAATATCCCGCCCCGTAGGCGAGTTCCGCCGCCAGGACTGGGGCGCTCCCGAAACCGGCCCAGCACAGCGTCGCCGCGCACCAGGTCCTGAACGAGCGGGTGACTGCGCGATCGACATCGCTCACCCGACTGCCCCCGGCGATGGCGCCCCCGAGCACCAGAACCGGTTTCATCTGGGTCACCTCTGAATTGGATTCCGGCGGCAAGCAGCCGGGCTAAAACAGCCGTTCGGGAACCGTGATCACATCACCCGGCATGAGCAGCAGATTGGTCTCCAGCCGGCCCTTGTTGAGTATGTCGCCAAGTTCGATGTCGAACACTTGCGTCTTGTCCTTGACCTTGCGAAAAAGCTTGGACCGGTTGGGCGACGCGAAGTCATTCGCGCCGCCGGCCTCGAGTACCGCGTCGAGCACGGTCATTCCCTGACGGTGGGGAATCGAACGCGGGGTACGCACCGCGCCGGTCACGCGCACGCGCGTAAGGAATTCGTGCGAGCGCAATTCCGTCAGGATTACCGCCACATTGGGCTCGCGAATATATGCAGAGAGTTGTCTCTTGATAGTTTCAGCCACCTCATTCGGCGTGCGCCCCCCCACCTCAACGTCGCCGATGACCGGCACTGAGATCTTTCCATCCGGCCGCACCGGCGCAGTCACCGACAACTCCGGGTTGCGCCATACGGTCACCTGCACCCGATCGTCCACGCCGATGCGGTAGTCCCCCTCGGCCAACGGTTGACCTGCGCCGACAACGGGTCCCGGGGACTCGGCCATGCTCGCGCAACCTGTCACGATCAGTGCGAACGCAGAAATTCCGATCCACCGCAATCCGTTCATCGAACCTCCTCGCGACACCTTCGTTTCCTCACTTCTGATTCCTTTGCTGCTCTCGCCGGACAGTACCCGCGTCATCGCTGCCATGGCGCGCCGGGTCGACCTGCCGTCAAGGTGGCCAGGACGATTTCTCCTCAAAAAAAACGATGTGCCGACTATTCGTTGAAACCCGCGGCTGAAAACTGGCGACAATTGTACTATGCAAGCAGCTCCTCGTATCCGCGTCCATCCATCGCGATCCCCTGCGATGCATGACTATTCCGGCTGTTACGCTGCTCTCGGGGTAAGCCCGAAGCCGACTGGGGGGACGTTGCGCCACAAGCGCCGCCGCTCGGGGAGGCTCCTGGGGAGCCGCACGGCATTTCGCGTGGTTCCACACTGGGCGAGGTCTGTGCCATTCAAGGCGTTCCGACCTCTGACTGAGGGCGATACTTGGTGCTACGGCAAGTCGCGGGGTGGAATCACGCAGGCAGCCCTGCGGGTGCCGCGCTAAAACGCTGCACCGTATGCACGAATGTCCGACGCTGTGACTCTTTGCAACCTAGCGCGCGCCCTTGCCAAACAACACCACCTGCGCAGTCTGGAAAAGAACGACCAGGTCAAGAAACAAAGAATGATTCTTGACGTAATAAATATCGAATTGCAGCTTCTGCACTGCGTCGTCCACCGACGCCCCGTAGGGATAGCGGATCTGCGCCCACCCTGTTATGCCCGGCTTCACCGAGTGCCGGCTCGCATAGAAGGGCACTTTCTGGCTGAGTTCGTGCACGAACGGTGGACGTTCCGGACGCGGGCCAACGAAGCTCATGTCACCGCGAATGACATTGATGAGCTGCGGCAATTCATCGACACGCGTCAACCTGAGGAATTTCCCCACCCGGGTGACGCGATCGTCGTTTTTCTTGGCCCATCGCGCGACGCCGTCCTTCTCCGCGTCGACGCGCATGCTGCGAAACTTGAGGATTTCGAACACCCGTCCGGACTCACCGACCCGCTTCTGCCGATACAGAATCGGCCGGCCGGTCTCGCGCCAGATAGCCAACACTGCAACCAGCATGATCGGCAGAGTGGCGACCAGCACCACGCCGCTGACAAAGATATCGAACGCACGCTTCCAGAGCTTCTGAAAACCGGATTTGGAGAATCCCTCGGAAAAGACCATCCAGCTCGCGCTCAGTGAATTCAGCTGAACATAACCGGTCTCCCGTTCGAAGAAGGTGGGCAAATCCACGATGCTGGTCCCCTCAAGCTTGCACTCGAGAAGTTTGGACATGGGGAAGTGTCCGTTGCGCCTGTCCCTCACCCCCACCACGATCTCGTCGATTCGGTGCTGCCCGACCAGGGAGCGCAAGGCATTGCAGTCGCCAAGCAACTTGGACTTGTCTCGTCCCGGCTGCTCATCACCGCACAATACGAAACCGACCAGATGAAATCCTGCGCGCGAACCGAGCCTGCTCAACAGCGCTTCAACCTCGGCCGCGCGGGATCCGCTCCCGAGCACGAGGACCCGGCGCTTCAACGTTTCGCCGCCGACAATCCGGAAGAACACCACCCGTGCCAGCGCCGCGAGGATGAGCGAAAACAGAAAGCTCAAGGCCATGGTGCCACGCCCCAGGAAGCTCGCCGGTATGACGTAGAAGATGATCATCATCATCAGGGCCCCGGCGGGGTAGCTCGCAAGGAACCGCACCTGGTACTCGCGGTCATTCTTGTGCAACGCCGAACCGTACAGGCCGAAGGCGGTCATGACGCCCAGCATCACAAGCGCATACAACAGGGCCCGAGGCAGCAACCATCCGGGAGCCCCGCTGGGGGAATAGATTACGAAGTGGATGTCCAGGAAGCGCAAGGCCACGGCAAGATAGACCGCGACCACGTGGATCACCGCTTCCGCAAGCATAAGCAGCAAAAGCGGCAGCGACACATAATGCCCAAAAATACGAACGCTCATTGATCCCTCCCTACATCACACCCAGCGTCCTGCTACTTGCCTTACCTGTTCTCTGGTACTGCGTACCGACCTGTTGCCGTGAAGCGGAGACCGGCTTTTCTTATGCCTTGATGCTAGGCAATTCGATTTCCTTACGCAACAGTAAAAATTCACACACTCGCTCAGCCCACGCACCCGTTTCGGACAGGCCGCGACCGTAATCGTAGGGGCGTCAAAAAATCGCGCGGCGCCGGGCTATCCGGTCTAAAACATTCCTTATAATTCAGGCGCATCGCCCTAGAATCTCCGCGACTCCACGAGCTGATAAGCATGTTCTATGCCACCTTCTATTTTCCTTCTCGAGCGGCCTGGTAACATCCGGCTCCTTTAGCCCGGGATATGAGGCTTTCCGGAAGTCCAGGGCGTTTTGAAGGTTCGATCTGGCATTTACTGTCCAAAAAACGGGGTCAGCGCGGATCGTAAAGGTCCAAATGGACCCAAAAGCGCCAGGCCCGAATTGGCAGGGTCCAGGCTCCCGCCAGAGACTCTTGTCGTAGTTTCGGCATATAAGTGGAAAACCCAACAGGCTGATATGCCTTGTCGGGCGTGGCGACTTTCGGTCCGGGCTGATGAGCTGGCGGAAAGTGGGACCCACATCTCGGGGCTACAGACGAAGAATACCTCGAAGTTACCGCCAAAGTTACCGCCAGCTCATCGCGCGCATCGTCACTACCAGCTTCGCCGCGTAGTGACGATGCGACTGGCGCGACCATTGTTGCAACAAGACCAGAGAACCTTGGCGCAGTGATCCCGGCAGAAGTCGCCCGGGTGGCGCAAGGCAACTTACGGATATCTCCGGCCTCGCGGCCGCCTGCTTGCAGGAGATCTGACCGGCTTTCGGCGCTCTTACGAGCGAAGGGCGATGCGTAACGGGCATCAAGCGAATTGATTCTACTATCCGTCGTGCCATTCCGCAGCGTTGTCGAACGCTCGGCGGGATTGATCGGACGTCAGTTGATCGCCCTCGCGGATCCAGGCGCCGCCCTCGGGGTACATGAGGTAGCGCGGATCCGTGTCTTTGAATTCCGCGCTGCACGTGCGGTTGAATTCGCTCACCTTGTCTTCTTCGTCGCAGACGTGGTCGAGGCCGAAGACGTGTCCGAACTCGTGCGACAAGATGAGCGCGTCGTTCTTGCGTGTGCGACCGAAGGTCTTGTCTTTCATGACGATGTGCCCACCCGTGCTGCCGAAGCCGAGCGGATTGCCTTCGATATCGTTCACGAAGTACACGTTGACGGCGGTTTCGTCGAAGGTTGCGAACGTTCCGTCGGCTCGCTTGCCGAAGAGCAGATCTTGCGCCGCTTGCTCTTCGGCCGTCAGGGAGCGCGAGTCGTTGTCGTCTTCGTAGGGAAAGTGTTTGGCCATGTCCTTCGGCAGGGTCACCGTGCCGATGGCTGGATCGAGGCGGATCTCGATCCCGTGGAGCCCGAACGTGGTGTTCGGGCTCGGATGTTCCTCGAAGAGCTCTCGGATGTCGTCTGCACTGCGGGAGGTTTCCTTGCCGCCGCCGTCGGCCTTCACGCGCCACGCTTTCGCGCGTACGACGACCTTAAGCGAGAGCACGATCGTCCGTGACTCGGACACTCGACCGTCGGGATTGAGCACATGAACCAAGTTTTCGCCGAGGGGGAGGTCGATTTCGTCGCGCGGCGGCAGGCGCACGAGGTCCGTCCCGTAAAGGGCCAACCGATGGTTGTCGACCACTAAGAGCGCTCCTGTCGCGAAGCCCGCGCCTTCCAGCGTGAGCTCCATGCCGGGCACCACCTCTTCGGGCGTCACGCCGTCGAGACGCGGCAGGATTCGGAGCGACACCGGCAGGCTGAAGACGAAGTCGCCGTTGCCGTCCGGTACGCGGAGCTGCAGCGTTTTCTGGCCGTTCGCGCCCCCGGGAACGATGAAGTCGAACGTGCCGTTCGTAACGTTCATTCCCACGACGTTCGCGCCCTGAAGCAATGATCCGCCGAAGAGCACTTCGGTGTCTTCGGTGAAATTCTCCGCCTCGAGCCGGACCACGGCACCGGGAACGGCCTCCCACGGTTCGAGCCGAAGGATCCAGGGCCTCGTTAACGCCGCGTCCCACTCCTCCTCGCTGATTGGAGTCTGGACCAAGCTACCCGCGGCGCCCCGCGCGCCGTCCGCGCCGTCCACGCCGTAGGTGCCGGGGCTGCCGATATTTCCCATCCGCTCCGGCTTGTCCGAGCACACGCCGCGCGGGTCGCCTGCAAAGCCGGGAGTCCCGGGGAGGCCCGGATTACCCGCTGGTCCGCCGGAACCACCCGGGCCGCCCTCTAGCGTCACGACGCCGCCCTCGGCGAGCGAGCTCATGTTGTCGAGCAACGTGTAGACGGTGAGCGAGCCACCGGTGGCTCCGCGGCCGCCCTGCCCGCCGTCTCCTGCGTCGCCGCCGTCACCCGCGTTGCCCCCGTAACCGACGCTCCGCGTGCAGACGAAACCGAAGCTCTCACCGGGCCGCCCGCGCGCGCCCGAGCCGCCATAGCCGCCGTCCTGACCGCGCCCGCCCTTGCCGCCGGGTCGACCTCTGAGATCGATATCGGGCAGTCCGCGCGGCGTGCTCTTGACGTACAGCGTGACGGACGGCACCGAACCGATATCGTCGCCGGGAATGCCCGGTGCCCCCTCGGACCCGTCCGTGCCGGCGCCGCCGTGTGCGCCGCGATCGCCGTCGCCCGGCGCGTAGACGAAGGGATCGAAGTTGGGCTCGCCGACTGCCGGCCGCAAGGGCACCGGATTCGGGCGCGGTTCGGGAGGAAGATCTTGATCTTCGTAACTGATGCGCCGGACGACGTTCGCGCTGAGCGTGTCGGTGATGATCACGAGCGAGCTCACCTCGTTCGCGAGGATGAGCTCACCGTTCTCCACGAACTCGACGACCTCACCGATGATCACCGCTTGCGTCACGGGGTTTTGGACGAAATGGAGCGCGGTTGGCAGGACGTCGACGCGCTTGAAGCGCGTTTTGCCGCGCTCGACGAGAGCGTTTTCGAGACGTTGCGCCGCCTGGACCACCGCCTGCCCCGCATTCGCGACGCTCGCCACGGAAAACGTCGGGCGCGGCAGATAATAGCCCGGGCCAATCACCTGCGGCGCGCGCACCGAATACGTCCCGAGCGCCCCGAGATCGTGAACACCTGCGTCATCCATCAGCGCGACCGCCGCCGCGAGAGCGTCGCTCTGCTGCTGAGGCGTGAGCAGGCGTGTCGGATCGACGATGATCGCGTTCGGGCTGCTCGCGAGCACGGCGTTGGCGAACGGTTGGGATGCGCGCTGCACCGCGGCCGCGTCGAAGACGTTCGCCTCCAGCGCGGGAGCGACGCCGCGCGCTTTCGCGACCCAGCCGGCGGCGCGCGCCGGCTCGGCAACGACGCCGTCGAGCTTTCGCGCGAGCGCCTCGACGCGCGTCGTGGCGAGCGCGTCGCGCGAGCGGATCCCTGCCTTCGTGACGAGCGCGTCGGCTGACGCGGCGTCGAGCCCCGGAATTTCAGCTTGTAAATGCACCGCCGCGAGCGTGTCCGCCGAAACCTTGGTTTGCGCCGCGAGCGTCTTCGGGTCCGCGGTTCGGAGCGCCGCCGTCGTCGTGATCCCCGCCTTCGACAACGCCGCAAGCGCGGGCGCGCGACCCTCGACCCGCCCGGCGAGCGGACCGTCGGGGATCTGCCGCACCGGCCGGCGATCTTTGGCGGTCTCCGTCACCTCGAGCTTCTGTTCCGCGAACCGCGCCGCGCCGCGCAAGGGCGCCGACGTGAAGACGAGCCGTCCAAACGAGTTTCGCACCTCGAACGTCACGGCGGGCTCGTTGGCGGACGGCGTGATCGCCGCCGGGTACACGAGCACGAACGAGCCGACGAGCGAGCTCCGACAGCGTGCGAGCCGGTGCGCTTCGTTGCTCGCATCGCCCGCGCTCCCGACCGCGCGGACTTCGTACCCCGAGAGCGGAGCATGGTCGGCTTTGTTCGTGACCACGCCCCGCACACGCGCCCGCGTTTCCCCAATCCCTTGTGGCATGTGGTGACTCCTCTCCCGGAAATGGCCCTGGACGCTATCGGACTTGCCTGGACTACCTGCTGGCGGAGAGGGTGGGATTCGAACCCACGATACGCTTGCGCGTATTCCGGTTTTCGAGACCGGCACGTTCAACCGCTCCGTCACCTCTCCGGTTTGCGCGCATTTTACAGCGCGTGAGGTCAATGCGCCGGATCGATGCTCTTGAGCGAGCCCATGTAGGCCTGCAACACCGGAGGAATATCCACCCCGCCGTCGGCCCGTTGATAGTTCTCCATGATCGCGATGAGCGTGCGCCCGACGGCAAGTCCTGAACCGTTCAGCGTGTGCACCAGCTCGGGTTTGCCCTTGTCGTTGCGGAAGCGCGCTTGCATGCGCCGTGCCTGGAAGGCCTCGAAGTTGCTGCAAGAGGAGATCTCGCGGTACGCGTTCTGACCGGGCAGCCAGACTTCGATATCGTAGGTTTTCGCTGCGGCAAATCCCACGTCGCCGGTACACAGTGCCACCACGCGGTAAGGCAGATCGAGGCGCTTCAGGATTTCTTCCGCATGCGCCGTAAGACTTTCCAGTACCTCGTACGATTTTTGAGGGTGTACGATCTGCACCAGCTCCACTTTGTCGAACTGATGGTTTCGGATCATGCCGCGCGTGTCCTTGCCGTGCGCACCAGCCTCGCTCCTGAAGCAGGGCGAGTGACAGACAAATTTCATCGGCAGGAATTCGAGCGGAACGATCTCGTTGCGCACGATATTGGTCAAAGGGACTTCGGCGGTCGGTATGAGGTAGAACTTGCCTTCTTCGCCCCTCGGCACGGCAAACAAATCGGCTTCCAGTTTCGGCAGCTGTCCCGTGCCGCGCATGCTTTCGGCGTTGACGAGGTATGGCGCGTAGATCTCGGTGTAACCGTGCTCCTCTGTATGCACGTTGAGCATCAGTTGGGCGATCGCGCGATGCAATCTGGCAAGCGGTCCCCTTATCAGCGCGAACCGCGCCCCGGCGATCTTTGCCGCCGTCTCGAAGTCGAGTTGCGCCAACCCTGCGCCGATATCGACGTGGTCCCTCGGAGTGAAGTCAAACCGGGGCGGCGCGCCCACGCGTCGGACCTCGACGTTGTCTTCGCTCGATTTTCCCAGAGGGACCGACTCATGTGGAAGGTTCGGAACGCCGAGCAGGAAGTCCTGTTGCTCCTTCTGAATGGCTTGGAGACGCTTTTCCAGGTCCGCGAGCTCGGCGTTGGCGCGTCCCGCTTCGGACATCAGCGCCGCGGTATCTTCGCCTTTGGCCCTCGCCTGACCGATGCGCTTGGCGAATTGGTTGCGGTCAGCCTGGAGCTCCTGGGTACGGGCCTGCACACGCTTGCGCTCCTGCTCGACAGACTGGAAGGCTGCGACATCGAAAACGAACGATCGCACCGCGAGTCGCCGTGCCACGGCGTCGATGTCGCTGCGAAGGAGCTGCAGATCAAGCATGCTTACTTCTTTTTCTTCATCTGGCCATCGAGGCTGCGCAAATACGCAAGCCTTTCGGCGACCTTCGCCTCGAGACCGCGGTCGGTGGGCTCGTACCATTTCACCGGCGGCATGCCTTCGGGAAAGTAATTCTCGCCGGCGGCATACGCATCGGCTTCGTCGTGCGCATAGCGGTAGTCGCGGCCGAAGCCCAGGTCCTTCATGAGCTTCGTCGGCGCATTTCGCAAATGCGCAGGCACCGGTCGCGATCCGTCTTCCGCCACAAAACCGCGGGCCCGATTATAAGCGTCGTACACGGCGTTCGACTTCGCCGCGCACGCGAGATAGATCGCGGCTTCGGCGAGCGCGAGCTCGCCCTCAGGGCTTCCCAGGCGCTCGTAGGTCTCGCAGGCATCGAGCGCAACGCGCAGCGCACGCGGGTCGGCCAGCCCGATGTCCTCGACCGCCATTCTCACCATGCGCCGGCCGGCGTAGAGCGGATCGGCGCCACCGTCGAGCATGCGCACGAGCCAATACAGCGACGCATCGGGATCGGATCCGCGCACAGATTTGTGAAGCGCCGAAATCTGGTCGTAGAAGGAGTCACCGCCCTTGTCGAAGCGGCGCAAATTGCGCGCTACCGCGCTCTGGACGAATTCACCGTCGATGTTGTGGATGCCGGCGCTCGCCGCCGCTGTCTGCAGAATCTCGAGCAGATTGAGCAAGCGTCGCGCGTCGCCGTCCGCCAGGCCGACTACGCGTTCGCGCGCCTTGGCGTCGAACGAGAGCCCCGCAAGCGCGTGCTGCACGGTCCGGTCGAACAGCTCGCCCAGTTCCGCTTCGGAAAGACTGTTCAGGACGTAAACCGAAGCGCGCGACAGGAGCGCGCCAATGACTTCGAACGAAGGGTTTTCCGTCGTGGCTCCGATGAAGGTCAGTAGACCCTGCTCGACGAAAGGCAGAAACGCGTCCTGCTGCGCCTTGTTGAAGCGATGCACTTCGTCCACGAACAGAATGGTGCGTTTGCCGGAAGTCGCCAGCACCTCCTGTGCGCGCTGCACCGCTTCCTTGATATCCTTCACGCCCGCGAACACCGCCGATAGCGCGATGAATTCCGCATCAAAGGCACCCGCCATGAGTCGCGCAATAGTGGTCTTCCCGGTTCCCGGCGGCCCCCACAGGATCATCGAATGCGGCTTGCCTGAATGGAACGCAAGACGCAATGGCCTGCCCGGCCCGAGCAAATGCTCCTGCCCCACGAATTCGTCGAGCGACTTGGGTCGCAGGGCCTCGGCCAGCGGCGCCACAGGCACAGGAGCGGGAAACAGATCGGTCATTCGCCTACCAAGCGAAGAGGGAGCTAATTGACGTCACCGATCACGTCGGCGCCCCTGGGAGGCGAGAATCGGAAGAGTCCGGGATCCAACTTGGGGTTGCGCTCAAGCGACGCGAACTTGAGCACCGTGGTCTGCCCGAAACTGTCGACAAGTTCCATGACTTCGAGACCGGAGGAACCGAAGCCCATGCGGATCTTCTCGAAACTGCCTTCCTTATCCCGAGGCAGCGCTTCGAGCCATTCGAGACCGTCCCTTGCGCCCTTGTCCGAGAGCCTGAACGAGCGCATGGCTTCGTTATTTCCCGCGAGCAGCGCAGCCGGCGTGGAACCGAGCGCCTGGTCGAGTTTCTTCACCGTGACCTGCTTCAGATCTTCGTCATAGATCCATACCCTGGAGCCGTCGCCGACGATGAGCTGGGCATAAGGCTTCACGTAGGTCCAGCGAAATTTCCCCGGCCGTGAGAATGCGAGCACGCCGCGCGACTCTTGCAGGAGCTTGCGGTTGCGATCGAAGATCTTCTGCTCGAATTCTCCCCTTGCAGTGAGGGTCTTGGAAATAAACTCGGAGAAGCGCTCCAGGCTCGATGCCCGAGCGCCCGACGCGGCAAGCGCGAGAAGCGCTCCCAGGAAAACTGCTACGAACACGGAACGCAAGGCCATCGGGGCAGCTATTCCACTTTCGCGGGGACCAGCACCTCGCGATTGCCGTTCGATTGCATGGCGGACACCAGTCCCGCCTGCTCCATCTGTTCGATGAGACGCGCCGCGCGGTTGTAGCCGATGCGTAGATGACGCTGAACGAGCGAGATCGACGCGCGCCGCGTGCGCATCACGATCTCCACGGCCTGATCGTAAAGCGGGTCGGCCTCTCCACCCTGCTCGCCCGGGCCCAGTTCGGCACCGCCGTCGGTTTCCTCGCCTTCGAGCAGACCCCCCACGTAGTCGGGGCGTCCGAGCGATTTGAGATAGTCGACAACCTTGTGCACTTCCTGGTCGGCGACGTAAGCACCGTGTATGCGCTGGGACATTCCGCTGCCGGGCGGCAGGTAGAGCATGTCTCCCTGCCCGATCAGAGACTCCGCGCCCTGCTGGTCGAGGATGGTGCGCGAATCCACTTTGCTGGAGACCTGGAAGGCGATGCGCGTCGGAATGTTGGCCTTGATCAGCCCGGTTATCACGTCCACGGACGGACGCTGCGTCGCGAGGATCAGGTGCACGCCCGCGGCGCGCGCTTTTTGCGCCAGGCGAGCGATCAGCTCCTCCACCTTCTTGCCCGATACCATCATCAGATCGGCAAGCTCATCGATGATGACGACGATGTAGGGAAGCTTCTCCAGCGGCCGGGGTTCAGCCGAGTCGAGCGTATCCGGGTCCTTGAGCGTGTTGCCCGATTTTTCGCCGTCCGCGATCTTGTGGTTGTAACCGGACAGATTTCGTACTCCGATCCAGGTCATGAGCCGATAGCGGCGCTCCACTTCGCCCATGCACCAGGCAAGAGCGTTCGCCGCCTGCCGCATATCGGTGACCACGGGCGTGAGCAGATGCGGGATATCCTGGTAGGCGGAGAGCTCAAGCATCTTCGGGTCTACCAGGATGAGCCGTACCTCGCGCGGTTCGGTCTTGTACAGAATCGAAAGAATCATCGCGTTGAGGGCGACCGACTTCCCCGAGCCGGTCGTGCCTGCGACGAGCAGGTGCGGCATCTTGGCGAGATCGGCAACCACCGGGTTGCCGGCGATGTCCTTGCCGAGCGCGAGCGTGAGCGGCGCATGCAGCTCGTGGTAAGCCCGCGAGCTGACGATCTCGGAAAGGCGCACGATCTGGCGATGCGGATTGGGGATCTCCAGGCCCATGCAGGACTTGCCCGGGATAGTCTCGACCACGCGAATGCTGTAGACCGACAGAGCGCGCGCGAGGTCCTTCACCAGGCTGACGATCTGGCTGCCTTTCACGCCGACGGCGGGCTCGACCTCGTAGCGGGTGATCACCGGTCCCGGGTAGGCGGCGAGCACTCTGACCTGAACCCCGAAATCGCCGAGTTTCTTCTCGATCAACCGCGAGGTGTATTCCAGCGTCTCGGGTGACAAGACTTCGATGTCGCTCGCAGCTTCGTCGAGGAGCTTGATCGGGGGGAGCGGCGTGTCGGGCAGTTCGCGGAAGAGGGGTTCCTGCCTTTCCTTCTGGACCCGGGCGGATTTTGGAATTTCGACCACGGGGGCCTCTATCCGAATGGGCGCGTGTTCGTCGATCAGCAGCTCGCGTTTTTCCCCCACTGCCGCTTTGCGCTTCTCTGCGGCGATGGCTCCGGCCTTGCGATCCTGCCACCCCTGCAATTTCTCCAGGGACCAGAGGTACGCGCACTCGAGCGCCCCTCCCAGCTTTTCCATCACGGCCAGCCAGGAAATGCCCGTGAATAGAGACAGAGTCATCGCGCAAAGCGCCAGCAGGATCAGCGTGGCGCCGGTGAAGCCGAACCCCGACTGCAGCACCCTCGCCACGATATCTCCGACCAGGCCCCCGGGGGCGAGCGGGAGCGCGACCTTCAGCGAATGCAGGCGCAAGGCTTCGACTCCGCTCGAGCCGGCGAGGAGCAGGCAAAAGCCGGCGAGCGCGATGAGGGATGACCGCCGGTCGCCGTTCGAGTTGCCATCCAGATGCCGCAGGGTCCAAATCGCGGCGATCGCGAGGAGCACGACCCACCACCAAGCCGATACGCCGAACAGAGACAGCAGGATGTCCGCCAACCAGGCACCTGCCTTCCCACCGAGGTTGCGGATTTCGCCCGCCGGCACGCTGTGGGACCAGCCGGGGTCTGCCCGGTTGAAAGTGGTGAGGACGAGGGAAAGATAAAGGGCCGCTGCGACCAGTACGAACAGCCTCGACTCGCGCAGCAGCGCAGCGACCTTGCCGGGAAGGGGTGCTGGGTTCCGTTTCAAAGCCGAGCCCGGCCCCTCAATCGATTGTCAGTATGGTCTCGTGCAGGAAAATCGAACCGGGGCGCACCTCGATGAAGCCGCCCGACTGGAGGTCCTTCATCACCCGGCTGACCATCTCGCGCGAAGCTCCAATCATCTTGGCGATGTCCTGCTTGGCGAGTTTTTTCGTGACCACTTTCTGGCCGTTTACGGTTTCCGCCAATTCGAGCAGCAAGCGCGCCACTCTGCCGTACACGTCCATCAGGGCGAGGCTGCCGATCTTTTGATCGGCTTCTCGAAGCCGCTTGACCAGCCCTCGCATGACCGTCATGGCCATCTCGAAATTTTCGGCAAGGCATTTCCTGAAATCGCGCTTCGAGAG
>Ga0137455_1000148_pt1 | contig 16681 bp, 14 predicted proteins | sample EasRivERMGT600_2_FD_102334 | JGI IMG/M metagenome (GOLD analysis project Ga0137455, IMG submission 102334) | Soil microbial communities from meander-bound floodplain in the East River, Colorado, USA - East River MetaG ERMGT600_2 | ecosystem: Environmental > Terrestrial > Soil > Floodplain ... | reverse complement strand
TCGTTCGGGAAGGAGTTCACGAGGATGCGCTCGCCGTTGAACGACTGGATGCTGAACGTGGTGTTGGAGTCGGGGATGCTGTAGTACAGCCCGCTGCCGCCGCGAATCACCGTGTTGCCGCTGCCGCCGACGTTCCACGAGAAGCCGCCACGCGGCGCCACGCTGCCGATATCGCGAAGGTTGTTCGGATACAGCAGGGCTCCGGGCTCGAGCGCGATGTCACTGTAAGGATTGACGCCCCCCGCCGGATTGAACTTCGTCTGCGTGGTGATCAGCGGCGGATCGAGCGCGCCCCAGTCCGCGTCCCAGCGCACTCCGTAATTGACGGTGAACGACTCGTTCATGCGCCAGGTGTCGCCGAACCAGACGGCCCACGTCGGCCGCGGAATGTCGATGGTCCAGTCGCCGAAGTTTTGATCGAAGCGCTGCACCGTGGCATCGAGGCCCGAGAAATCCCACCGGGATGGATCATCCCACGCGTCGAACGGCACGCGCCGGTTGATGTCGGCCGGGAGTGACGTAAAGATGTATTCGCCGCGCGACAGCAGCTCCCAGCTGCCGGTGTCGTGCCAGCGCAGGTACTCGCCGCCGAACTTCGAGTCGTGGCGGCCCCATGACTTCGTCAGGTCGTAGCGCGCGCTGAACGTGTTCTGGAAGAACTCCTGCGGGTAGTTGCGACGCTGTCCGATGGTCAAGCCCGGGAACACGTAGTTCGGGGTCTTGGCCAGTTCCGGAACGGCGAGCAGGTTCTGCCAATCGAAGTGGGTGTAGCCAAGCTTCACCTCCTGCAGCGTGGTGTTGCTCAGCACCTTGGCCCACGTGCCGACGACGTTGATCGCCGTGCGGTAGCGGGCGGCAGCCTGCGACGGATGCTCGGTGCCGGCCACCTGCGTGAACGGGTTGTTCCAATCCCAGTACGACCCGCGCACCGTGAAGTGATCGTTCTGCCGGGCCTGCCAATCGGCGCGGCCGAGGAAACTGTTCTGCACCAGCTTGGTGTCGAACGAGAACGACTGTCCCGCCAGCACCGCCGGCGCCGCAAGAATGGTGTTCGGCTCGTTCTCGCGCTCGAACGACAGGAAGAAATGCATCTTGTCCTTGATCACCGGGCCGCCGATCGCGCCGCCGATCTGCTGGTTCGCATACGGCAGCACGCGGTTGGCGATGAAGTCCTTGGCGTTCCACTTGTCGTCGCGGAAATAACCGTAGACACTGCCGTCGTAGTTGTTCGTGCCCGAGCGCGAGATGGCCTGCACCTGGATGCCGAGCGAGCGGCCCTGCGTGATGTCGAAGAGGTTGGTGACGACCTGGAATTCGGCGATCGCTTCGCGGCTGAACTTCGGCTGGCCGAAACCCGAGCCGGCCACCTGCTGCGTGATCTCCTGGCCGTCGAGATTCAGCTGGAACGCGCGATCGCGCACGCCCGGCGTGGTATCGACCGCGTTGGCGGTGATGCCCTTGACCTGCATCGCCAGCTCCATCCAGTTGCGGCCCTGGAGCGGCAGCTCTTCCATCTGCCGGCGATCGACGTTGCCCGCGACCTGCGTCGAGCTGATATCCACGAGCGGAGATTCGCCGGTGACCGTCAGCGTCTCGCTCAGCGACGCCACCTGCATCTGGAACGGCAGCGATCGGTTCTGCCCGACCAGCAGCTCGATCTCCGGGATGACCAGCGTCGAGAAGCCTGAGAGTTCCGCCTGCACTTTGTAGCGGCCCGCGGTCAGCCCGCGCAGCCGGTACTCACCACGCTCGTCCGATACGGTGGTCGTCGCGCGGCCGGTATCGATCAACGTGGCGGTGATGGTCGCGCCTGGCAGCGCGGCCTTCGTCCCATCCACGACGCTGCCGAGGAGGCTCCCCTCCTGTGCGAACGCAGGAGCGGCGAGAAAAATGAAAACGGAAAGGAAGAGAAGCGGGGTGAAACCTACGCGCATAACTCCACTCCAGTTCTGCCGCCGACCTGCTCGGGGGGCAGATGTGAGGGTCAAGACAAACCGAGCCGACAACGAACCGATAAAGCCGGGTCCTTGCGCGTCACCCGTCAAACAACAGGTGAAAATCCTATGAATTGCGCGGACTATAGCACAGGGGCGCAGTTATGATTGCCGCGCATGAGTGACAGTCAGGTTCATCTCACACGGGTCGCCGCGACGCGGTGGCGACTCGCGCTGCTGCTCACCACCGCGATGACGGTGGTCTACGCCGGTTTCATCCTGCTGATCGCCTTCAACAAGCCGCTGCTCGGCACCATCCTGGTGCCGGGACTGAGCCTGGGCATCCTGCTTGGCGTCCTGCTGATCGTCTTCGCATGGATCCTGATCATGATTTACGTGCGCTGGACGAATACGCACTACGACCATCGCGTTGCGGATGAGCGGCGCGCGCGACGGGACGCCCGCTGATGCAGACCGGCGAAACCAACTTCGTCGCGATGGCCGGCTTTGCGATCTTCATCGGCCTGTCGCTGGTCATCACCTGGTTCGCGGCCCGCCGCACGCGCAGCACCGAACATTTCTACGCGGCAGGTCGATCGATCACCGCGTTCCAGAACGGTCTCGCCCTGGCGGGCGACTACATGAGCGCGGCCAGCTTTCTCGGCATCGCCGGTCTGGTCGCGACCTCCGGATTCGACGGGCTCATTTACTCGATCGGATTCCTGGTCGGCTGGCCGGTCGTCGTCTGCTTGATCGCGGAGCCGCTTCGCAATCTCGGCAAGTTCACGTTCAGTGACGTCGTCGCGTTTCGGCTGCAGCAAACACCGGTACGCGTCGCCTCCGCCTTCGGTAGCCTTGCGGTGGTTGCGTTCTATCTCATCGCGCAAATGGTGGGCGCCGGCAATCTGATCAGGCTGCTGTTCGGTCTCGACTACGAGATCGCGGTGGTGATCGTCGGCCTCGTCATGCTCGCTTATGTGCTCTTCGGCGGCATGATTGCGACGACGTGGGTCCAGATCGTGAAAGCGGTGCTGCTGCTGACCGGCGCGTTCATGCTGGCGTTCATGGTCCTGATGAAGTTCTCATTCAATCCGCTGGCGCTCTTCTCAGAGGCCGCGCGCCAATACGGCGATGGCGTGCTCGCGCCCGGACGCTTCGTCTCGAATCCCATTGACGGCATCTCGCTGGGACTGGCACTGATGTTCGGCACGGCGGGCCTGCCGCATATCCTGATGCGCTTCTACACCGTGCCCGATGCGCGCACCGCGCGTGTCTCGGTCGCCTACGCCACCGCGGCGATCGGCGGCTTCTATCTCCTGACGTTCATTCTCGGCTTCGGCGCCATGGTGCTGGTTGGACAACCGGCGATCAGGGCGGTCGATCCGGCCGGCAACATGGCGGCGCCGCTGCTCGCGCAAGCGGTCGGCGGGCAGGCGTTCCTCGGCTTCATCTCCGCCGTCGCCTTCGCGACCATCCTCGCCGTCGTCGCCGGCCTCACGCTCGCCGGCGCCGCGGCGTTGTCGCACGACATCTACGTGCACGTCTTCCGCGGCGGACGCGCCAGCGAGAAGGAAGAGCTCAAGGTGGCGAGAGGCGCAACGATCCTGCTGGCGATCCTGTCGATCGTGCTGGGCATCGCCTTCAAGGGCCAGAACGTCGCCTACATGGTCGGCCTGGCGTTCGCGATCGCCGCCAGCGCCAACTTCCCGGCCCTCGTGATGTCGATGTTCTGGCGGAAGTTCACGACGCGCGGCGCCCAGGCATCGATCCTGGTCGGCACCATCTCTACGCTGGTGCTGATCTACCTGTCGGCAACGATTCAAGTCGATGTGCTGAAGCATCCGCTCGAGGAGTTCGAGCGTTCCTTCCACTTCCCGTACCGGAATCCGGGGCTGTTCACGATTCCGCTTTCGTTCATCGTCGGCATCGTCGTGTCGCTGCTCACCCCGGAACCGGCGGCCAGCGAGGGCTTCGACCGGCTCGAGCACCAGATCCACGTCGGCGAGGAAGAACCTGTTTGATTCAGCACAAGGCCGTACGCTACAGCCTCTTCGTCCTGTGGATTGCGATCGCGGCCGCCGCCCTCTATCTGTATTTCTTCAAGCGCGAGGCGGTGCAGAGTGAGCTGCGGGACGCACTGTCGGCGTCGTTCTGGATCGCGTCGATCTCGTACTTGCTCATCGGCGCCTTGCGCGCGTTCACGCTGGTGCCGGCGACGTTCCCGCTGCTGGTCGCCATGCCGTTCTTTGATCCGTGGGTCCTGCTGGCGCTGACCATTCCCTGCATCGGTATTTCATCCTCGATCTGTTACTGGTTCGCCGAAGCTCTCCACATGGACGAGATCGTCGAGCGCAAATACCCGAACCACATTCGGAAGTTAAAGGAGCTGCTCCAGTCATACCAGTTACCGATCATCATCGGCTGGAGCTTCTTCCTGTTCCTGCCAACCGACGTGCTCTGCTATGTCTGCGGTTCACTGAAGGTCAACTACAAGAAGTTTCTGTTCGGCGTGATCGTCGGCGAAGGGACCGTCTACGCGATCTACATCTTTCTCGGAGACTGGGTGTTGCGCCCCTAGCGCAGGCGGACTTGTCGCGCCGAAGCTTCAGCGAAGGCGGACGTTCTCAGTTGCGTATTTCTGGCCCGCAAGAAACCGCGCGCGATCGGCGGGATCGTAAATCCTCACCAGGCGATTGAGATCGAACCGCGGCGGCCAGTCGAGGCCGCCGACTTCCGAGTGCCCGCGAAATCGCGCGCGGAATTCAGGCTCCTCACGCCGCTCAAACAGGAAGTACGGTTGCAGCTGTTTCGAGCGCAGCCAGGTGAGCGCGTTATCGAGCCACGCCGGATCGAGCGACTCCCACATCACGATTTCGCGATCGGCGTGAAACCGCACACTGCCACTCTCCCACACCGTGATCAACACGGCGTTGCCCGGCAATCGATCGCGCACCAGATTCGCGGTCTCGCGGTAGCGCCCTTCCATGCGCTGCAGTTCGAACGCCTGCCGATCGCCGGCGGCGCGCGCGCCGATGATGCCGAGCACGACGGCGACGATCGGAATCAGGCCGCCCATGTTCGCTCGGGCAAGCAAATGCACGCTGGCGGCGCTGGCGAGAATCAGCAACGCGACGAGGGCGGGAATGAGAAAGCGCAGGTACCACCACTCGGGAAATGGTGAATACAGCAGGTAGATCGCGACCACACCACCGGCAAATGCGAGCACGAGCACGGCGGCCTGGCGCTTGATTCCGACGAACACGAACGGCGCCAGCAGGCCGATCAGCGGGACGACGTTCTGGGTCTGGAAGATCGCGCGCGAGTAGTTCGCCAGGTTCTCGTTGATGTGGCCAACCGCAAACAAGCGCGATGCGGCGCCGTAGCCGGATCCGATCACGCTGCCGTACAACGCGTGATTGAGCCACAACAGCACGAGCACTCCAGGCAGCGATCCCGCGATCATCGCCACCAGGCCGCGGAGCTTCTGCTCGCGCGTACCGTGCTGGATGAATGGCATCGCCGCGAGGACGATCGCCAACGGCGCAAGATTCGGACGGACGAGGATCGCGAGGCCGATGAGAGCCCCCGACAACAATTGCCTGCCACCAACGGCGACCGCCGACAGCCACAACGCGGCCGTCAGGATGTCGTTCATCGGCTGCACCGCTTGGAAAAGGACGATCGGACTGGTCGCCGTGAGAATTGCCGCGGTCGCGCCCGCCATCCCGCCGGCAAACTGCCGGGCGATCGCGAATGCCGCCAGAACGAGGAAGAATGCCGCGATCGGCGTCAGCCAGAAGATCGCGTCCTGCCCGAAGATCGCGGCGAGAGGCGCCATCAACACCGACATGCCCGGCGCGCAAATCGGCGCCGCGGCATCCGCGTGAAGCGGCGACGCGATGAATCCGCCTGGTGCGAGCGTGCGCGACACTTCAGGCCACGGCGCGTCGGCCAGTGAGCTGTGCGGCTGCCAACTCCCACTCGCGAATGCCTTCGCCATCAGCGCATAGCAGGACGAATCCGATCCGCCCACCGCCCACGTGCCGCGGACGACGCCGAACGCCGCCAATCCCAATGCCACGGCCACGGCCAGGGCCGCGGCGATCAGGCCTTGCCCGCCGTAGCCTTCACGAAGGCGACTCATTTTGAAAAGCGGTATTTGAAGAGAACCTGAATCGCGCGGAAGCCGTCGCGCCAGCCGATCTTCTTGCCCTGCGCGCGGCTGCGCGGCTCGAAGCGGATCGGCAGCTCGAGAATCGAATGACCGGCGCGCAGCAGCTTCGCGGTGATCTCGGGCTCGATGTCGAAACGATTCGATTCGAGGTTGAGCGACTGCGCGATCTCCCGCTCCATCACCTTGTAGCAGGTCTCCATGTCGGTGAGCCGGCCGCCAAACAACAGATTGGTCGTCCCGGTCAGGACCTGGTTCGCGAAAATCGACAGCCACGGCGCCTCGGGACGGCCCGCGAGAAACCGTGATCCATAGACGACTCGCGTGCGGCCATCGAGAATCGGCTGCGTCAACTCCGCCAGTTGCGCCGGATCGAGCTCGAGGTCGGCATCCTGGATTGCGACGATCGTGCCGGTGGCCCTGGCGAAGCCAATCCGGATCGCGCTGCCCTTGCCGCCGTTCTTGTCGGCGTGGATGATGCGCAGCTCGGGCCGCTGCGCGACCTTGTCCAGCACCTCGCGCGTGCCGTCGGTCGATCCGTCGTTGACGACGAGAATCTCGCGCGGCGCCGGCAGATCGATCGCGATCAGCCGTTGAATAACGTCCGCTACGGTCCGCGCTTCATTATAGACGGGAACTACTATTGAGATTAGTGGGTTCAACGGTTCAGCGGTTCAAGCTGTTCAAGGTTTGAGGGGTCATGCGTCGAGGAGTGCGGTCTCCACGGTCGCGGCCGCGGCGCTGTTGCGCTCGACCTTCCGCACCGGCACGCCGACATACACCGACTCGGCATCCAGTTTGGTGCCCTTGAGCACCACGCTCATCGCGCCAATCTGGCATTTCTCGCCGGCTTCGACGTTGATCCCCACCATGCTGCCGAGGCCCACGGTCACAAATCGTCCCAGCTTCACCGGACCGGTCTTCACCATGCCGCCCTCTACAGTATGGCCCGAGAGGTGCACGTTTTCGCCAAGAACCACGCCGTCGCCGAAGTCGAGCATGTTGTGATCGGAGATCGACAGGCTGTTGATGTGCACGCCGCGGCCCATGCGCGCGCCGTTCCATCGCATGTAAAGCGACCACAGGAACGAGGCGCGGAAGAACGTCCCGACCAGCACGCGCACCACGTGCGTCGAGATCATGTAGCGCGACCAGTCAAGCAGCGGCCATTCGAGGTCGCGCAGTTTCCACGCGCCGTTCGGCTTCGTGCGCCAGCCGCAGATCTTCGTCGACAGCGCCGACAGGCCAATCAGCGCGAACGCGAACACGAGATACGCCGGCACCAGTGACATCGCAAAGACCGCGGGCCGCAGGATCCACGGGTTCGGGACCCACTCCATCGTCCATGACCAGAATGTGAAGGCCGGCAGCACCGACAACCCGAACACCAGGGTTTCGACGATGAAAATCGACACGACCATCCAGGCGACGCGGCCGGCTTGAGCTGGTGTCACGCGCCGCAAGTTACCATAAGACTCAGCAGTGAAAGACCATCTCGTCCTGGTGCCCGGAATCGACGGGACCGGCAAGCTTTTCTATCGCCAGATCCCCTCGCTCGAGCGGGACTTCACCGTCACGGCCACGCGCCTCAGGGACGAGGCCGCCACGATGGACGATCTCGTCGCCGATCTGCACGCCGAAGTCGAGCGCCTCGCCGCCGGCGGCGGCCGCGTGTCGCTGCTCGGCGAATCGTTTGGCGGCGCGTTGACCCTCAGCTATGCGGTGGCGCATCCCGAGCGCGTCGAGCGCCTCGTGATCCTGAATTCCTTCGCGCATTTCGGATCGCAGGCCCGCCTCTGGCTTGGCTATCACCTGCTCCGCGCCACGCCGTGGGGCATGATGCGGATCGTCCGCCAGCTGAACGCGCGGCGGATGCATTCGCCGCAGACCGAACGCGACGAGATCCGCCGTTTCCATGATTTGATGCGGACCTCGACGCGCGAAGGTTATTTGTCCCGCATGCGCATGCTGCGCGACTACGACATCCGCGACCTGCTGCCGTCGATCGCCGCCCCCGTCCTCTATCTCGCCGCCGATGGCGACACGCTCATACCGTCGGTCGAACAGGCGCGCTTGATGAGCGAGCTGACGCCGTCGGCGACCCTGCGGATTCTCGAGGGCCACGGCCACAGCTGCCTGATCGCGCCGGACATGGATCTGGCCGCGATCGTCGCCGAATGGCTTGCCCGCCGTAGCCCTGGCGAAGGTGGGATGGACGATGCGAATCGTTAGCATGGCGCAGAACGTCCCCGGCCCGGTCGCGGTCTCGCGGCTGGTCGCCGAGGGCGCGACGGCAATCAAGATCGAGCCGCCTTGGGGCGATGGGCTCGCGGCGTTGTGCAAGCCGTGGTACGACCAATTGCATGCGCACGTCCGCGTGACGGGTCTCGATCTCAAGACCTCGTCGGGCATCGTGGGATTGAAAGCGCTGCTCGCCGATAGTGATGTCTTTCTGGCGAGTCAGCGTCCTTCTGCGCTCGCCAGACTGCATCTCGATGCGGCATCGCTCGCTCGCGAGTTCCCGCAGCTGCGACACGTCAATATCGTCGGCGACACGGCGAATCCCGAAGAGCCCGGCCACGATCTGACCTACCAGGCGCGCGCAGGGCTGGTGCAGAACGGCATGCCGCTGACGTTGTTGGCGGACATGGCGGGCGCCGAACGCGCGCACGCGACGATCAAGGATGTGATGCGCGAGCCGGGCGGGAGTCGCGTGGTCGGCCTCTACGACACGCTTCGCGATCTCGCGGCGCCGCTCTATCACGGGCTGACAGCGCCGGGCGGACATCTCGGCGGCGGTAATTTCTCGTACCAGATCTACGCGACACGAGAGGGCGCGATCGCCGTGGGCGCGCTCGAACCGCACTTCCGCGCGCGATTGTATGAAGGCCTCGGACTGTCGGAGGGCGACGATCCGAGCGCCGTGTATGCAACCAGGACGGCGATCGAGTGGGAGCAGTGGGCGGCCGCCCGCGACCTGCCGCTCGTCGCGCTGCGGTAAGAGTACGGTGCCTGTCCCCCATTTTCTCCCTGCCACAGGGATGAATGGGGACGGAGTAGATCGCAGAATGCACAAACAGGTTTTGGAAACTGCGCAGCGCATCGCGACGCGATTCCTGGACGAGGTCGCTTCGCGCCATGTCGGTGCCACCGCCGCCGGCAGCTCCCTGCGTGAGGCCCTCGGCGGACCATTGCCGCAAGGCAGTTCGGATCCGATCGCGGTGTTGAACGATCTCGCCACTCGTGCCGATGCCGGCATCGTCGCCAACGCAGGGCCTCGTTATTTTGGTTTCGTCACCGGCGGCGCCGTGCCAGTAACGGTGGCTGCTGATTGGATCGCATCGGCGTGGGACCAGAACGCGGCGCTCTACGTAATGTCGCCGGCCGCAGCAGTGATCGAAGACGTCGTCTCAGGTTGGATCCTCGAGCTGCTCGATCTGCCGCGCACGGCCAGTATCGGATTCGTCACCGGCTGCCACATGGCGAACTTCACCTGTCTCGCGGCGGCGCGTCATGAAGTGCTGCGCCGCGTGGGTTGGAACGTCGAGACGCGCGGGTTGCAGAAGGCGCCGCGCGTCCGCGTGATCGCCGGTGGTGAAGTCCATGTCTCCGCGGTCGGCGCGTTGCGCTACCTCGGGTTTGGCACCGAAGAGATCGAGCTGATTCCGGTCGACGATCAAGGCCGTATGCGCGCGGACGCGTTCGACGCTGCCCTCGCACAGAACCATGGGCCGACCATCGTCTGCGCGCAGGCGGGCAACGTCAGCACCGGCGCATGCGATCCGCTCGATGCAATCGTACGCAGCGCGCATGCGCGTGGCGCCTGGGTGCACGTCGATGGCGCGTTCGGTCTCTGGGCGGCGACGGTTCCCGAACTGCGATCGCAGGTGAAAGGCATCGAGACCGCCGATTCGTGGGCGACCGACGCGCACAAGTGGCGTGCCGTACGACTCCGGTCTCGCGATCGTCGCCGATGCGGCGCCGCATCGCGCCGCGATGAGCATGAAGGCGTCGTACCTCCAGCGAGGGAATGACGAAGAGCGCATCGGCATGGACTGGGTGCCGGAGTCGTCGCGCCGATCTCGCGTGCTGCCGCTCTACGCGTTGTTCCGAGCTCTCGGGCGCGACGGCATCGCGGACATCGTCCGCCGCAACTCCGCGCTCGCGAGGCGCATGGCCGATCGCCTGTCGAAAGAGCCCGGCATCACGATCCTGAACGACGTCGTGCTGAATCAGGTGCTCGTGCAGTTCACGGATGATGAGACGACGCGGCGCGTGATCGCGGCGGTGCAGGCTGAAGGCACGTGTTGGGCAGGCGGCGCGTTCTGGCAGAACAAGCAGGTAATGCGCGTCTCAGTATCGAACTGGTCGACGACGGAAGAGGATATCGATCGATCGGCTGATGCGATGATCAGGTGTTTCAGGGTTTTTTGACCGGGGCCTTCTTCGGCGGTGGACCCGGCCGGTATTCGAGCATCACGTTGCTGATGCTCGCGATCGGCCGGCCGGGACTCGTGAAGTTGTCGACGCCATCCGGCCGCATCACGGACAGCTTCTCGCCGAGGATCGCGACCTGCTCCTGGACGTCCTCAGGCAATTCCATCGTGATCTGCTCGTCGCCGGACGGGGCCACGGCCTTGACGCCGCCCGGACCCGCGCCGCCGCCGATGCGATCGAACAAATCCTTCTCGGTCCTGAACTCGCTCTGCACGACCGCGCGATCCACCAGCGTGTTGTCCATCGTCAGGACGCCAACGGTCGCCGTGTATTTGCGATAGGCCTGCTTCAACTTCACGAGCTCGGCCGAGTAGGTGTGGCGGTTGTGCAGCTCGAAGGAGATCGTCACCGGGCCGCGATGCGGCGGGATCGTGACGAGCACCCCCTCCTTGGGATCGTTGCCGGTCAACACATCGCAAAACCGGCGGCCCGTCGCGACGCCCATTCCCAGTTCGGATGAACACTTCCACTCGGCCTGGATGCGCGTGAGTGGCACCTCGGGTGCCTTCTTCGCCGTTTTTTTCGGGCTGGCCTTACCGGTTTGTGCGTCGAGCGCCGGCATGGCGAACAGGGTTGCACACAGAAGTGCCATCACCAAACGCATGACTTTAGTATATCGTTCAGCGGCAAACGGATTGCTTTAGGATGGCATCCAGCCTGCGCCCGTCAGGCGCGATGTCAGCTGGGGTTCGCCGTTGTCACTCGCTGTCAGGCGAACCCCTGTTAGCGTGCGCGTGAAGGTCCCCGTTTTATTCAACGTCTTGTTTGGCGCGAACGGAATCCCGGAGGAGAACGCAATGAATCGAGTACGAGTGTGGCTCACGGCCGTAGCTCTCTTGGCTGTTGCATTTCCCGTCGCTGCACAAGTGCAGACGGGTTCGATCCTGGTCCGCGTGACCGATGCGCAGGGCGCCCCGGTGCCGGGCGTGGCGGTCACATTGTCGAGTCCAGTCCTGGTTTCCGGCACGATGTCGGGTGTCACCGACACGGGCGGCGTGAATCGTTTCCCGTCGTTGCAGCCGGGCGTCTACGCGGTGAAATTGGAACTGCAGGGTTTCCGCACCGTCGTTCGCGAAACCGTTCAGGTGATTGTCGGCCAGACGGTGCCGCTCGACATGCAATTGAGCGTCGCCACCGTGGCCGAAACCGTCACGGTGACCGGCACCTCGCCGGTGGTCGATACCACGACGGCGAACACCAGCGTGAACCTGAGCGAACAGCTGCTGCAAGGCACGCCGGGCGGGCGCGACATCTGGTCGCTCGTGGAGTACAAGGTACCGAGCCTCCTGATCACACGCCCCGACGTTGGCGGCACGTCCGGAGGCTTGCAGGGCACGTTCAACGCGCGCGGCACGACGAGCGCGCAGAACACCAGCTACCTGAATGGCATCAACGTCGGCGATCCGGCGGCGATCGGCGCGGCCGGTTTCTATTACGATTTCGATGCCTTCGACGACATCCAGATCTCGACCGGCGCGCACGACATCACCGTGCCGACCAGCGGCGTCTTCCTGAACATGGTGACCAAGAGCGGCGGCGAAAGCTGGCGCGGCCGAGTGACCGCCGCGTGGCTGGGTGACGCGACGCAGACGCAGAACATCGACGACGAACTGCTTCGCTACGGTTTCCGTCCGGAAACCAACGGGGTCGATTTCACCTCCGACATCAACATCAGTGCCGGCGGACCGATCATCGCCAGGAAGCTGCGCTTGTTTACGTCATTCCGCGACTGGCGCGTGCACGTCAACGTGCCGGCGGCGTTCTCGACGCTCGTGCTCGACAGAACGGACATCACGTCGGGCCTCGTCAACGCTAACTACCAGATGAGCGACAACAACCGCCTGACCGGCCTCTACGCGCGTCAGTACTACAAGAAGCCCAACCGGTTCCTGACCGCATCGAACGTCACCGTGCAGGAGTCGACCAACAACGAAGACGACGTGTTCGACATCTACCAGGTGCTGTGGAACTCGGTGGTGACACAGCGTTTCTTCATCGATGCGCGCGTCGGGTTGAACAAGATCTTCTTCCCGACGTATCTGAACGGGAACGACCAGACGCTGCTCGATACCGCGACCAACATCCGCACCCGCAACGCAGCGACCGGCGCCGAACGATGGCGCGATCGTTACCAGATGAACACGACCGGCCAGTATTACGTCGACGAGGCGCTGGGTGGCCGGCACGAATTCAAGTTTGGCGTTGACTACTCGCACATGCCCGTCGAGCAGCGCGACGTCCGCTTTGGCGATGTCGACAACACCTATAGCAGCGCGACCAACCTCACGCAGAACGTGACGCTGTTTGCGACGCCGGTCTACACGAAGACCGCGCTCGACGTGCTCGCGCTCTATGCCCAGGACGCCGTCTCATGGAACCGATTGACGGTGACGGCCGGCCTCCGCTGGGAGCACCTCAATGGGTATCTCCCGGAACAGAGCAGCCCGCCCAGCCAGTTCTTCCCCAGCTTGACGCGCACGTTCGCCGAGATTCCCGACGTCGTCGACTGGAAGACGGTAGGCCCGCGCATCAGCGCCGCGTACGACCTGATGGGCAACGGTCGCACCGGACTCAAGATCGCCGCAGGTCGCTACTACTACGTGATCGCCGCTGGCGGCGGCATCCTTGGCGGCATCAACCCGAACGGGAACTATTCGGAACAGTACGCCTGGACCGATCTGAACAACGACCGCAAATTCCAGCCGGGTGAACAGACCGGTGCCCCGGTGATCTCGCGAGTCGATGTGTCGACGGTTTCGACCGATCCCGACTATACCCGGCCTTACACCGATGAATTCACGGGCGGTCTCGACCACGAGCTCTTCCCCGCCCTTCGCTTGAGCGTGATCGGCACGCATCGTGTGGAACGTAATCCGCAGGCGACGTCAAATCCTGCTAATCCGTACGACACATTCCTGACCACGCGCCCCGATACCGGGCGCGACGGTGTCGCCGGCACCGCAGATGACTCGACCTTCCAGTTCTACAACCGCAGCTCGACGGCCGTTAACCGGACCTTCTTCACGAACGACCGGAGCTTCCGTCAGACCTACAACGGTCTCGAAATCAGCGGCACCAAGCGCATGTCGAACCGCTGGCAGATGCTGGTCGGCTACACCTACAGCCAGACGCGCCAGGAAGGCCTGAGCGTGAACACCAACCCGAACAACTTGATCAACACCACCGGTCCCGTCACCGGTCAGACCGGCGACCGTCCGCACCAGTTCAAGGTGACTGGCACCTATATGCTGCCGGTCTGGGGCGTGGGTCTCGCCGGCAACCTGAATCGCCAGAGCGGCGCCGTCATCACGCGGCAGTTCGTCACCGCGCAGACAGTCGGCGGAAACTCGACCATTAACGTGGAGCCGCTGGGTTCGTACCGGTTGCCGAGGCGCACGGTCGCGGATCTGCGCCTGTTCAAGAATACGAGCATGGGCTCGCGCGCGCTAGAGCTGTCGGTGGACTTCCACAACATCACCAACACCAATACCTACTGGGACGCGCGCGCGTTGAGCGGCACCATCAACCTGCGGCAGAACGGCGACCCGACCGGCACGATCAACACCGTGCCGCAGTTCGGCTCGCCCGCGCAGGTCTTCGGTCCGCGGAACATCCGCTTCAACGCGGCGTACCGCTTCTAGCTAGTCGTCGGCGTGATGTGAAGCACCTGGGAGCGGCAGTCCTGTCAACGACAGGCTGCCGCTTCGCAGCTTCAGGAGCTCAAGAAATTCCATTCGCGTCCGCTGCTGATCGCGGAACGCGCCGAGCATGGCGCTCGTGATCGTGTACGAATTCTGTTTTTCGACGCCGCGCATCGCCATGCAGAGATGGGTGGCCTCGCACACCACGGCGACGCCAAGCGGCTGAATCTTGTCGAGGATCGTGTGCGCAATCTGGTTGGTCAGCCGCTCCTGCAGCTGCAGCCGTCGCGCGAAGATGTCGACGAGGCGCGGGATCTTGCTCAGTCCGATCACCTTGCCGTTCGGGATGTAGGCGACGTGGCACTTGCCGAAGAACGGCAGCAGGTGATGCTCGCACATGCTGTAGAAGTCGATGTCGCGGACGATCACCATCTCGCTATAATCGACGCTGAACAGCGCGCCATTGAGCATCGCATCGATGTCCGCCGCATAACCGCTCGTGAGAAACCTCAGCGCTTTGTCGACGCGCTTCGGCGTTTTGACCAGCCCCTCGCGGGACGGATCCTCGCCCAGCTCCACCAGGAGCCGCTGGATAAGATCCTGCATCTTTGCATTGTATGTTGCGGGCTCGCCTTCGCAGCCAGAGGCTGCTACGGCGGAGTCCCGCCGAAGCTCGCTGGAAGTAACACGAGCGGAGGCGGATGCCTCGAGTGCCTCGGGTGCCATATCGACATTGGATGCGCGAACCGCGATTCAGGTTCCCGCCGACGATCCCGACGCGCTTTACAAGGACCGTGAAAACCTGGCGAGCGCGAAGAAAGCCACCGCGATCTGGGCGGCGAGGCTCGCCGCAAATCCCAGGGATTTTGAATCCGCCTACAAACTGTCACGGGCGCGTTACTGGCTCGGGACCAACGGCCTTCCTGAGCTGGAGCGCAAAGCCGCACTGGAATCCGGCATCGCCGCCGCGCGATCGGCGATCGCCGTGAACGCCAATCGTCCCGAAGGCCATTTCTGGCTGGCCGCGAACATGGGCGCGCTCGCCGAATCGTTCGGCCTGCGCCAGGGCATCAAGTATCGCGGGCAGATCAAGGACGCGATCCTCGCGACGCTCAAACTCGATCCGGGATTCCTGCAGGGCTCCGCCGACCGCGCGCTCGGCCGTTGGTACTACAAGGTGCCGGGATTGTTCGGCGGCAGCAACAAGCAGTCGGAAGTGCACCTGCGCAAGTCGCTCACCTACAACCCGAACAGCGTCATCTCGCACCTCTTCCTCGCCGAGACGCTCGAAGACATGGGTCGCAAGGAGGACGCGCGCAAGGAATGCCAGGCCGCGATCGATGCCCCGTTCGATCCCGATTGGACGCCGGAAGACAAGCGCTTCAAGGAAACCGCCAAGCGCCTGCTCCGGGATCTGCAGCGATGAGCTCTCATGAGCACGAAGGATCCGGTCACGACAGGAACATTTCGTAGGCGGAATCCCGTTTCTCAAACTCGTAGTCGTAACCGAGCGTCTTCAGGAAGTCATCGAATCGATGCGCATCGCCCTCCGGCACTTCGAATCCTGCCAGCACGCGGCCGAAATCAGAGCCGTGATTGCGATAGTGAAAGAGGCTGATGTTCCAGCGGCCGCCAAGTCGATCGAGAAACTCCATCAGCGCGCCAGTCCGTTCAGGAAACTCGAATCGATAGAGGCGCTCGTTGGCGAGCGCGGGCGCACGGCCGCCGACCATGTGCCGGATGTGCAGCTTCGCGACTTCATCGTCTGTAAGATCGATCGCCGGATAACCGGCGGTCTGCAAGAGGCCCAGCAGATCGGCCGCTTGCTGTCGTGAGGTCGTCGCGATTCCGACGAAGATGTGCGCCTCGTCGCGACCGCTCAAGCGATAGTTGAACTCGGTCACGACGCGGCGGCCGATCGTCGCGCAGAATTCGCGAAACGCGCCCGGCCGTTCCGGGATTGTCACGCCGAAGAGCGCTTCTCGTGCTTCGCCGACCTCGGCACGCTCCGCAACGAAGCGCAGCCGATCGAAGTTCATGTTGGCGCCGGTCAAGACTGCTGCCAGCGTGTCACCTGAACGACCCGACGTCGCGGCCCACGATCGCAGACCCGCAACCGCCAGCGCGCCCGCCGGTTCCATCAGCGACCGCGTGTCGTCGAACACATCCTTGATCGCCGCGCAGATTTCGTCGTTCGACACGCGAATCACTTCGTCGACGCCAGTTTGCGCGATCGCAAACGTCAGCGCGCCGACCTCGCGCACCGCCACGCCATCGGCGAAGATCCCGACGCGGTCGAGCGTGACGCGATGCCCCGCGGCGAGCGATTGATACATCGCGTCCGCTTCGAACGGCTCAACGCCGATCACCCGGACGTCGGGCCTGACCGCCTTGATGTAGCTGACGATGCCGGCGATCAGTCCGCCGCCGCCGACCGG
>Ga0137455_1000147_pt1 | contig 16752 bp, 14 predicted proteins | sample EasRivERMGT600_2_FD_102334 | JGI IMG/M metagenome (GOLD analysis project Ga0137455, IMG submission 102334) | Soil microbial communities from meander-bound floodplain in the East River, Colorado, USA - East River MetaG ERMGT600_2 | ecosystem: Environmental > Terrestrial > Soil > Floodplain ... | reverse complement strand
GGTCGGGATGTTGAAGGTGGCGCCCGGCGTCATGCTCTCGTCGACGAAGTTGTCGGGCAGATAGATGGCATGCGCGGCGTGCGGCAACACCGCGAGGCAGAGCGTCGCGAGTAGACCGATGGGCTGGAGCCGGGCGCGCCCGAGAAGCCGGGGGAGCGTCGGTGCGTGGGGGATCAAGCGCGGCCTCCGTGGCTAGGCCGATTACACCACAGCTCCGGCGGGGTCATCAGGGGCATTGCGCCAGCCCCAGGGCGGGGCGAGGAACTCCGGATGATCCTGCCGCATGTCATCGAGGGTCCTCCCTGGTAAGCCGGTGAGCAGCGGACCGGGGATGGTGGCCCCACGGCAGGCGTGAAATGGCCCAATGACCGCGCCGGCGGGTGAGCCGGGGATCGCGGATTCCCTTGCAGGGCACCGAGCTGGCCGCTGCTTCAGCGCGGGGAGACCTCGGCGTCCCTACCGGGAATGCAATGGTCTTGCCGGACCCTAAGGCACGCTTCGCACGGCGCGGGCGCGGCCGGGCCGCGACCGACCTAGCCGAAAAGCATCACCCAGTCCGATGCCGGCCAGGTCCAGCGGGACGCCGCAGGCCTACTTCGGCATCACCAGCGACGGGTTGCCTCGTTCGCCCGACACACCCGTTTCCTCGCCCTCGATCACCGCGGGGTACTCCGCCGGCCGCTCGCGCATGTCCTCGACGAACACCGGCACGTCGGCGGCGAGCTCGCCCAGGGCCTCGGGGCCGGGGGCGACGCGCACGATCTCGTAGAGCGTCGTGCGCTGCGCCGGCGTGAAGCCGGCCTCGCGGATCAGGGTCTCGATCTCGGACACCGTGGTCTTGTTGAGGTGGCCGGTCGCGAGGTGGACGTTCTCCTCGAACAGCGTGCCGCCGAAGTCGTCGGCCCCGAAGTGGAGCGCGATCTGCCCGGTCTTCTTGCCCTCGCTGAACCAGGACGCCTGCACGTGGTCGAAGTTGTCGAGGTAGAGCCGCGAGGCGGCGAGCACGCGGAAGTAGCGCGACGCTCCGGCGACGTGCCTGACCTTCGACTCCATCGGCGTGTTGCCGCGCTTGTAGGACCAGGGCACGAAGGCGGTGAAGCCGCCGGTCTCGTCCTGCAGCGCCCGCACGTACTCGAGGTGCTCGACGATCTCCGCGTCGGTCTCGACGTGGCCGTACATCATCGTGGCGGTCGAGCGCATGCCGACGTGATGCGCGGCCTCGTGGACGTCGAGCCAGGCCTCGGGGCCACCCTTCTTGACCGAGATCCGCTTGCGCACGCGGCGCGCGAGGATCTCGGCGCCGCCGCCGGGAAGCGTGCGCTGCCCGGCTTCGAACAGCGCGCGCAACACGCCGTCGATGGTCAGCCCGGAGACCTCGGCCATCTGCTGGATCTCGGGCGCCGAGAAGAAGTGCGGCGTGATCCCGGGATAGCGCCGCCGCGCCTCGCTCACGATGGTCGTGTAGAAGGACCAGGGGATCTCCGGATTCAGCCCGCCCTGGAGCAGCACCGTCGTCGCGCCGTGGCGCTCGGCGTCGGCCATCATCCGCATCACGCCCTCGACGTCATGGGTGTAGGCGTCGGGGGCGTTCGCGCCGGGCTTGCGATAGAAGGCGCAGAAGTGGCAGTCGACGGTGCAGACGTTGGTGTAGTTGGGGTTGGTGTCGATCACGTAGGTGACGATCTTCGGATCGGTCTTGCGGGCGCGGACCCGATGGGCCAGCTCTCCCAGCTCGAGCAGCGGGGCTTCGGAGAACAGATGGACGCCCTCCTCGGGCGTCAGCCGCTCGCCGTTCTCGACCTTGCGTCGGATCGTGGTCCACATGGAGACGCTGAGGATACAACCGCGGCCCGGCGCCGGGCGAACCCGGCGTGCCGGGCCGGCCGGCTGAGGCCCGGTTGAGAGTGGTTAAACACACCGGCAGGACCTGGATCTCAAGTCCGGCGCGGACAGGCGCGACACGACTGTGGCCGCGGCCGCGCGATCGGCGTATGCTGCCGACCCCACTCACACCCCGAGAGGAGGTCGCGCCATGCCCGTCCCCCGTCGCTCTCGTTCATTCCGCTTCGCCGCGATCACGCTGCTGCTGGCCGGCTGCGCCGCCCCGCTCGATCCGACGGCCCGGTCATCCGCGCCATCCACCAACGATGGCCAGGACGCCGCGGGTATCGTTCTCCCGACCGAGTCGATTCCACGGCGGAATCTCTATCCGCTGGCGGTCGGCAACCGCTGGGTCTACGACCGCACCGATCATACGCAGATCATCCCCGATGTCGGTCCGCCCCCGCCCCCGGACATCCGCGAGACGGTGTTCGAGGTCACGCACGCGTGCGCGATCAACTACGACGGGCTCGATTACATCGTGCAGCTCGAATCCTTCCCGGACCTCAACTCGCACTACTTCTATCTCTACCGCCAGACCGCGGACGGACTGTTCGGCCGCGACATCGGCGGCGGTGAGGTTCCCTGCGCCCCCGGCGCGATGACCATGGTCTCGGGCCCGCGCAAGCGCTCGGGCGACGCCGTTTCCGGCATCGCCGACGCGGCGCAGCGCGAGGCCTTCACCGCGGAGATCAACCGGCAGCGCGAGGCGCTCGAGATGGTTCGCCGCACCACCGTCAGCTCCGGCCTGCGCGACTTCACCTTCCTCGAGTATCCGCTCTTTACCGGCAGCAGCTGGCAGGCGAAGCTGGAAGGGAACTTCGTCCGCACCATCGAGGGTCAGGACGCGCTTTCCGTGCCCGCCGGCGTTTTCGCGGCGCTGCGCATCCGGATCAACTCCGACTTCCTCGGCCCGAGTGACACGGCCCACATCTGGTACGGGCCGCGCGGCGTCATTCGTTTCCACGCGCGTTTCGAAGGCATCGCGACCGACGACCAGGGCAACCCCCTCGGCACCGTGGTCTCGACCTCGACCGAAGAGCTCACCCAGCTGTCGCTGGTGGGTGGCCCGTAGCCGGGACGAATCAGTTGCCGTGACGGCGACGATGCAGAAGCGGGGCGGTCCCGATCGCGGGGACCGCCCCGCGACTCGTCAGGGGCGCAACACGCCCCGGGGCGTGTTGAGACGCTCGCCTCGCGCGTCCCCCGCTACCGACTGACCCCGAGCGGGCTCTGGATCACCCGCGGCTCGAGGGCTTCCATGCGTCCGCGCCCGACCACGATGCTGGTGTAGCGGCCGCCCCCACGAGTCGTGACGTCGAGGACCCAGGCGCCCTTGTACCAGGGCCGCCAGGTGGCGCCCGCGATCGTCTCGGCCGGCAGCCGGACGACACGCGGGGGAATCGGATAGTGCAGAGCGACCTCGTGGTCCGTCGTCTCCGCGCGGTGGAACGACCGTCCGGAGACGAGCCAGGCGAGCAGGACCGCGAGCCCCGCCAGCGGCGCCCCGACCCGGACGCTGCGCCGTCCCACGACCAGGCTCGCGAGCACCAGCACCGACAGGATCAGCGTGAACTGAATCCAGATGCCGAGCGGCGATCCGAACTCGAGGCTCTGCACCGCCGTCACCAGATCTCGGGCCGCACCTCGCGCACCATCGCCTGGCCGCTCTTGCAGCCGAAGGCCTTGGCGAACTCCGGGTTGACCGACACCGCGCCGATCACGCGCCAGGTCGCCGGCGAGTGGGGGTCGGTGAGGATCATGGTGCGGAGCTGCTCGTCCCGCACCTTGCGCCGCCACGACTGGGCGTAGCTCAGGAAGAAGCGCTGCTCGCCGGTGAAGCCGTCGATCACCGGCGCCGGCTTGCCGCCGAGCGAGAGCTTCCAGGCGTCGAAGGCCAGCGTCAGGCCGCCGATGTCGGCGATGTTCTCGCCCAGCGTGAGCCGGCCGTTGATCCGCATCGTGTCGACGCCGACGTAGGAGCCGTACTGGTCGACCACCTTCTGCGCCTCGCGCTCGAAGTGTTTCCCGTCCTCGACGGTCCACCAGTCGATCAGGTTCCCCTTGGCGTCGAACTTGCGGCCCTGGTCGTCGAAGCCGTGGGTCAGCTCGTGGCCGATGACCATGCCGATCGCGCCGTAGTTCACCGCGTCGTCGGCCTTGGGATCGAACTGCGGCGGCTGGAGGATGCCGGCCGGGAATACGATCTCGTTGAGCGGCGGGCTGTAGTATGCGTTCACCGTCGGCGGCGTCATGCGCCACTCGCCGCGGTCGACCGGCTTGCCGATCTGGCCGAGCTGGCGCTGGGTCTCGAATCGTTGGGCGCGCGCCAGGTTCTCGATCCCCGCAAGCTTCGGATCGACGTTGAGCGCGGTGTAGTCGCGCCAGCGGTCCGGGTAGCCGATCTTGGGGATGATCGCGTCGAGCTTGGCGGTGGCCTGGCGCTTGGTCTCGGCGCTCATCCAGGGGCGCGACTGGATGCGGGTGCGGAACGCCGCGCGCAGGTTGTCGACCATCGCCTGCATCCGCGCCTTGGACGACGGCGGGAACTCGGTCGCGACGTAGGCCTCCCCCAGCGCCTCGCCCATCGAGGCGTCGACGACCGCGGCCACGCGCTTCCAGCGCGGGAGCGGCGCGGTGGTTCCGGTCAGCAGGCGCTGGAAGCGGAAGCTCTGGTCGAAGAAGGCCTGGTCGAGCCACGGCGCGGCGGCGCGGAGGACGTTCCAGCGCAGATAGGCGCGCCAGGTCTCGATCGGCGTCTGCCGCACCAGGCTGCCCACCTGGCGGGCGAACGTCGGCATCGAGACGTCCAGCGACTCGGCCGGGCTCGCCAGCGAGGGAACGCCGGCCGCCTTGAAGTAGGCCGGCCAGTCGACGCCCGGCGCACGCGACGTGAGGTCGGCGACCGTCATCTTGTTGAAGATCGCGTGCGGGTTGCGCCGCGCGACCCGCGTCATCGAGGAGTCCGCCAGCGCGGTCTCGAGCGCCATGATGGCCCGGGCATCGGCCTGCGCGCGCGCCGACGGCGCGCCCGCCAGCTCGAGGATCCGGGTCATGATCGAGAGGTATTCGCGGCGGGTCGAGTCGGAGCGCGCGTCGGTCTTGAGGTAGTAGTCGCGGTCCGGCAGGCCCAGGCCCGCCTGGAAGAGCTGCCCGATGTTGCGCGTGCTGTTGCGCCGGTCGGGCTCGGGACCGAAGCGGAGCGGCGCCGGGAAGCCCATGCCCGCGAGCACGCCCAGCTCGCGCACCAGATCCTCGCGGGTCTTGATCGCATCGATGCGCGCAAGGTCGGCCTTGATCGGCGTGATGCCTTCGCGCTCCGCGCGCGCCGAGTCCATGAGCACCGCGTAGAGGTGCCCGACCTTGGCCAGCGAGGGATTCTTCTCGGTCGCCGCGCCAGCGCGCGCGCGCTCGAGCACGCGGCGCAGCACCTCCTGGTTGCGGTCGACCATCTCCCGCCCCGCGCCGACGGTCGCGTAGATCGCGGGGATCGACGCCGTGTCCGCCCACGCGCCGTTGGCGTAGCGGAAGAAGTCGTCACAGGGCGCGACCGACGTATTCATCAGCGCCTTGTTGATGCCCTGGGCGCGAACGGCGGGGGCGACGATCAGGAGGGCGAGCACGACGGTGGCGCAGAGCTTCATCGGGGTCCTCGTCCGAGGTGGTGGTGGGGGTCGGGGATGACGGCTCACTCTACCCGAGGCGCGCTCTGTTCCGGGAGGGGCGCCCCGACAGCCGACTTCAGGGCCCCGGGAATGCCGGCGCGTCGAACGATCCGGCGAAGCGGTAGACCAGGCCGAGGCTGACGCCGCCGGCCCGAACGTACTGGTGCAGCGGTCCGGTAGTGGGGAGGACGTTCCCCGGCTCGCCGCGAACCCAGGCTTGATTCTCGTTGGCGGAGAGCTCGAGGCTGGTATGGTCTTCGAGGTAGTAGCGCACGGTGACACCATAGTTCCACGACCACCGGTCGCCCGGCGTCGCACCCGTCGTCCGGGTCTCGTCGATCCACTGGTGGTTGATCCTCGCATCGGCTTGCCAGCGGTCGGCGACGAGGAAGGTCATGGACGCGCGCTCGACGGACATCAACATCAGTTCGTCCTCGCTCGCCGGCAGCAGGAGATCTCCGGTGAAGTCGAGCTGCCATTGCGGCCCGAAGGGTCGGTGGTAGCTCGCCTGGACTCCACCCAGAGGCCGATCGAAGTGCTCGTCGAACCGCTGGTGAACCGAATCCTCGAACGGGGGCTGGGCCAAGCCGTCGATCGTCTGTTGATCGAACAGGCTCGCGTCGATGCGACTCACGATATGAGCCTGCTGATAGAGGAAGGTCGGGCCGATCCGGGCGCCGCGCAGACGCTGCACCGGTGACCGCGGCAGACCCGTGGCGTCGACCGTCGTCGACGGACCGAGGTAGGGCTCCACGGCGCGGAAGATGGCGTGCCCGTCGAGCCCCTCGTCGCCCAGGGCGCCGTCGTCACGCAGCACCCGTTCGATCGCATCCCACAACGTGCGCGCCGGCCGCTCCCGCACCTCCAACATCGCGAAACGCTCGTAAGTGATCGCGACCAGGCGCTCCCGGGCCGCGGGGCTCAGCGCCCGCCGGACGACGCCGGCCTCGCGCAGCCGGTCCTCCAGCACCATCACCTCGTAGACGGCCGTCGCGTCGCGCACCCGCCCGAAGTCCACCGCGGCCGCCCCGTTGAAGAAGGTCGCGTAGTTCCAGCGCTCCTCGGACGTGATGCGGAGCTGACCGATGGACGAGAAGGGCGTCCGCTGCTCGGCCTCCAGCTCGCCGTTGCGCCAGGACTGGGCGTAGGAGGCTCCGCCCGACGCGCTCAGCGATCCGCCGATCGGTACGGCCCACGGGTAGCGTCGATGGGCGGCGAAGACCGAGAAGCCCTCCGTCAGGCGACGCTGCGCATCGATCGCGTCCATCAGTGACGTCGAAGGGGCGGGCGTCGCGAAGGCCTGGTGACGGGTGGATCGATCTCGCGTGCCGCCGAAAAAGCCCGAGGCGCCGAGCTCGGTGTAGGACGGATCCGAGTCGTAGTACCAGAATCCATTGGTCGCCAATTGCCCCTGCAGGTTCCCGTCCTCGTCCTCCGATATGTTGTTGGCGCGGTGAGAGCGGGATCCGCCGACGTTGACCGACCCGTTCCACAGCAGCGCCCGGTGCGGTGGAATGCGGAAGTCGTCGAACTCGTCGGCTCGCGCCGGCGCAGCCGGCAGCGTGGCGAGCACCAGCGCGGCGGCCGCGCGCCGGATCCGCATTACCGACCGTCGCCGTCGAGCAGATTCCCCAGCCCGCCGAGGATCGAGCCCTGCTCGCGCCCGCCGCGGCCAGTCTGCGGGGCGGCAGCGTAGATGCGGCTGGCCAGGCGGGAGAACGGCAGCGACTGGAGCCAGATCTTGCCGGGGCCCTTCAGCGTCGCGAAGAACAGGCCCTCGCCGCCGAAGATCGCGGTCTTGATTCCGCCGACCATCTGGATGTCGTAGGCGACGCTGGGCTGGAGCGCGACCAGGCAGCCGGTGTCGACCCGCAGCATTTCGCCCGGCGCCAGCACCTTCTCCTCGAGCGTGCCGCCGGCGTGGACGAAGGTCCAGCCGTCGCCGATCAGGCGCTGCATGATGAAGCCCTCGCCGCCGAACAGCCCGACGCCGAAGCGCTTGTTGAAGGCGATGCTGATGCTCACGCCCTTTGCGGCGCAGAGGAACGAGTCCTTCTGGCACAGCAGGTCGCCGCCGAGCTCGGCGAGGTGGAGCGGCTGGATCTTGCCGGGGTACGGCGCGGCGAAGGCGACCTTGCGCTTGCGCGAATCCTCGTTGTGGAACACGGTCATGAACAGCGACTCGCCGGTGAGCAGCCGCTTGCCCGCGCCCATCAGCGCGCCCATGAAGCCCTGGTTCTGCTGCGAGCCGTCGCCGAAGATGGTGTCCATCTTGATGCCGTCCTCGATGTACATCATCGAGCCGGCCTCGGCGACCACCGCCTCCTGGGGGTCGAGCTCGATCTTCACGAACTGCATGTCGTCGCCGAGGATCTCGAACTCGACCTCGTGCATCGTGGGCATGGAGGTTCCTCCGTCTCTGCTATGGGGTCGCCGCCCGCGGGGGCGGCGTCGGTTCGCTGCCGGGAACGGACAATTTACGCTGGAACGCCCGAAGAGTTTCGGCCTATTCCGAGTCGAGCAGTCCGTGCTCGCCCAGGAGCTCGGCAAAGCGGCCCATCCCAGCCAGATCCTCGGGACCGAGCCGGTAGTGGAACCGGCGCAGGTAGGCCTCCATCTCGGCCGCGGTCCAGCCCGGGTCCTTCTGCTGGCGCGCGATGGCCGAGAGGTCGGCCAGGCCGGCAGCCAGCGAGGACTCCAGGAACTGCCCGAGCTCGGTCTTGATGCCCGGGGCGAGCGCGGCACGCACCGCCCAGACGGCGTAGACGAACGACTGGCCGGTCCATTCCAGCCAGTCGGCGCCGAGGTCGAGCGCCTGGGTGAAGCCCTCGGGGCGCTTGTTGCGCAGCTTCATCGCGTGGTCGCCGATCACCAGCAGCGCGTCGGCCTGCGCCGGCTCGAGCCCGCGCACGTAGCGGATGCCCTTCAGCCCGCGCCGCACGTCGAGCAGCAGCCGCAGCAGGCGGATCGAGGTGGACGTCTCGGGCGTCACCGAGATCAACGCATTCTCCAGCGCGGCGGCGGGACGGCGCGAGAACAGCAGCACCGACTGCACCGGCCCGCGCGCGGCGACGCCCATCGCCGGCGCCAGCAACTCGAAGCGGTCGCGCAGGCGGAGGAAGTCGGCGGTCGCCATCAGCCCGAGATCGACGACGCCGGCCTCGGCCTCGCGGCCCAGCTCGCGCGGCACCAGGTTGCGCACGGCGAACGGCGCCTCGCCCCACAGCGCGTAGAAGGGCGCGGCGTTGGCGTAGGGAATGCGGGCGGCGACGGTGGCGGTGACGAGGCGTGACGCGGGGTTCATGAGCGGGGGACCATATCACCGCGCCGCCGCGCCGCGCGAGGCGCAGAGCAGGCCCGGAACCCGTCGAGCGATCCGCGCTGGCGCGGACGAGATGCCCGGTTATCCGCCCCGGGGCGGATACGGGTTGCCGGGGTTATCCGCGCTGGCGCGGATGGCGGCTCAGCGCTTCGCGCTCTTCATCAGGCCGAACGGAATCCCCTCGGGATCGCGCACGATCGCCATCTCGTCGCCGCCGGGGAGCACCTGGCGCGGGATGATCGTCGTGCCGCCGAGCTGGCCGACGCGCGCGACGTACTGCTCGACGTCGTCGACGTCGACGAAGAGCTGGACGAACGAGTGACCTTCGGGGCCGGAAGGCCAGAAGCCACCCGAAATCCCCTTCGGCGAGCCGGTGTCGGCGGTGCGGTAGCCGAGGGGGTTGTCGGACGAGACCTTCCAGGCGAAGAGCTTGCCGTAGAAGTCGGAGAGACGTTCGGGGTCCTTGGCGAGAATCTGCCACTGCATGACGGGTCGACCCATGGGGTCAGGGCTCCTTTCGATCCAGCTCGGACAGCGGGAAGAGCGCGAGCTCGAGGCGGACGACCTGATCCCGCGGCTCGCCCTCCTGCTCGAGGAAGGTGACGATCTCGCGGCGAAACCGCTCGAGCCGCTCGACGGCGAGCTGGCTCCGGTCGGCGGCGACCGCGAGGGTGGTGGCGCTGTAGTGGATGGGTGCGCCGCGTGCGGCGTCGGCGAGCCGGCGCACGCGCTCGGCCAGCGCGCCGATGGTGCGCGCAGGGAAGTCGTCGATGCGGGTGACGGTGTCGCCGGCGGCGTCCTCCCAGCGGCCACGCTCGCGCATGACGAGCAGGCCGAGGCGCAGCAGCCGTTGCACGGCGACGTTGACCTCGTCGGGCGCGATTCCGAGCACCCGGCCGATCCAGCGCACGTCGGGGCGGAAACCCTCGAGCCGCGTCAGCTCGAGGATCGCGAAGTGGTGCCACTCGGCGAGCAGCGTCGCCGCCTCGTTCGTGAGCTGGCGCACCTCGCGCGCCGTCCACGACTCGGCGGGCTCGCGCTCGGCCGCGACGAAGGCCGCAATGGCGTCGTCGGGCAGCCGCAGCTTCGCGCCCAGGCGCTCGATCGCGCGCGCCGTGAGCGCGCGGCGGCCGCGCATCAGCTTGGAGAGCGTCGAGTGGTCGACGCCGAGCGCCCGCGCGAACGCGCGCAGCGAGTAGCGCGGGTTGCGCGCGCAGCGCCGCGCCACCTCCTCGCGCAGGAAGTCGCGGAAGCGCCGCCGCGGCGGGGCCGCGGGCGACGTCGAGAGCTGGGCCTTTACCATGCGAGAGGCGACGCGTGCATGCCGCGATGCTAGGGAATCGCCGCGACGCGAAGCAACGATTCGGCCCCGAATGTGGGGGCAGCGCGCCGCCCCCGGCTCGGCTTTGTCGGATCCGCGCGGCGGATGACATGATGCCGGCCATGACGATCGGCACCTCCGACGCCGCGCGACCGGCCGCGAGCGGACTCCGGGAGAGCGCGGGGGCCCTCGCGGAGGATCCGCGCCGCTGGCGCATGCTCGCGCTGCTCGCTTTCACGCAGCTGGCGCCGATGTCGCTGTGGTTCGTCGGCTCCGCGATCGCGCCGCGGCTCGCCGAGCCGTGGGGGCTGGACCCCGGCCGGATCGGCTGGCTCACCACCGCGGTCCAGCTCGGGTTCGTCGCCGGCACGGCAGTGGCGGCGGTGCTCAACCTCGCCGACCTGCTGCCCTCCCGCGGCTACCTCGCGGTCTCGGCGCTGGGCGCCGCCGCGGCCAACGCCGGCCTCGCATGGGCGCCCGGGTTCGAGCCGGCGCTGGTGCTGCGCTTCCTCACCGGGTTCTTCCTCGCCGGCGTCTATCCGCCGGCGATGAAGATGGTCGCGACCTGGTTCCGCTCGGGGCGCGGGCTGGCGATCGGGGTGATCGTCGGCACGCTCACGGTGGGCAAGGCGACGCCGTGGCTGATCCAGGCGCTGCCCTCGCTCCCGGCGCGCACGTTCGTCCTGTTCGCCTCCGCCGCGGCGGCGCTCGCCGCCGGGGTCACCGCGCTCGCCTACCGCGACGGTCCGTTCCCGTTCCCGCGCCGGCCGTTCACGCTCGGGCTCGCCGGCACGGTGCTGCGCCACCGCGAGACCCGGCTCGCGATCGCCGGCTATCTCGGCCACATGTGGGAGCTCTACGCGATGTGGACCTGGCTGCCCGCCTTCCTGCTGGCCGGCGGTACCGCGTACGCGGCCCGCGGCGGCGCCGCGCCCTCGCCGGCCGTACTCGCCGTGCTGGCCTTCGGCGCGATCGCGATGGGCGGGCTCGGCAGCCTGTGGGGCGGGTGGGCGGCGGCGCGCATGGGCTACGCGCGCGTGGTCACGCTGTCGATGGCGGTGAGCGGCGCCTGCTCGCTGCTGATCGGCTTCGCGTTCGGCGCCAGCCCGTGGCTGCTGGTGATCCTCGCCTGGGTGTGGGGCTTCTTCGTGGTCGCCGACTCGGTGCAGTTAAGCGCGCTGGTCACCGAGGTCGCCCCCGCGCACGCGGTGGGCACGGCGCTCACGCTCCAGACCTCGTTGGGCTTCCTGCTCACCACCGCCACGATCCAGCTCGTGCCGGCGGTGGTGGAAATGGCGGGCTGGCGCTGGGCGTTCACGTTGCTCGCGATCGGGCCCGCGCTCGGCATCGCCGCGATCGCGCGGCTGCCGCAGCGGACCGCTCAGCCTTCGGGCTGATTCCGGCGCGCCTTCTCGGCCGCCTTGCGCAGCGCGATGGCCATCGGGCCGGGCTCGTCCGGCGCCGGCGGTGGCGCGGGGCGCACGGCCTCGGCCGCCTCGGCCGACTCGGCCGCCTCGCGCGCCGCCTTGATCGACAGCGAGATCCGCTTCTTCGCCGCGTCGACGGCGAGCACCACCGCCTCGACCGGCTGGCCGACGGTGACCGCGTCGCTCACCCGCGCGATCCGCTGCGGCGACAGCTCCGAGACATGGATCATGCCCTCGATGCCGGGCTCGAGCGTGACGAAGGCGCCGAAGCCGGCGAGATGGGCGACGGTGCCGCGGACCCGCGCGCCGATCGAGTAGCGCGACTCGATCCCCTCCCACGGGTCGGGCGCGGCGGCCTTGATGGACAGCGCGATCTTCGGCCGGCCGCTCTTGTCCGCCTCGACCCGCAGCACGCGCACCCGCACCCGCTCGCCCTCGCGCAGCACGTCGGAGGGATGGCGCACGCGCTCGTGGCGGATCTCCGACACGTGCACCATGCCGTCGACGCCGCCGAGATCGACGAAGGCGCCGAAGGGCTCCATGCGCCGCACCGTGCCGTCCAGCTCGACGCCGGGCTTGATCTCGGCGAGCCGGCGCTTCGCGATCTCCTCCTCCTCGCGCCGCAGGAGCTGGCGGCGTGAAAGCACCACGCCCTTGCGGCCTTCCTCCAGCCCGGTGACCACGAACTCCAGCGTGCGCCCGACGTAGGCGGCGGGCTCGGCGCAGTAGCCCGACTCGATCTGCGACACCGGGCAGAAGCCGCGCACGCCGCCGATGTCCACCTGCAGCCCGCCGGCGTTGACGCCGGTGACGCGTCCGCTCACCGGCATGCCGGCCTCGCGCGCCGCGCGCATCCGCTCCATGCCGGCGCCCGACGCGTCGCCGCGCACCGACGGCGCGAGCACGATCTGCTCGCCGGCCTCGATCACGAACAGGTCGAGCAGGTCGCCGACCGCGATCCGCACCTGGCCGGCCTCGTCGCGGAACGGCGCGAGATCGGCGGTCGCTTCGCTCCGCGCCCCGACGTCGATCAGCAGGTGGTCGGCGCCGATCGCGATGACTCGACCGCGCACCTTGTCCCCCGGCAGGGGCGTCGCGACGGCGCGCTCGGCGAGCCGGCGGGCCTCGGCGCCGCCGCCCTCGAACTCCTCGAGGGCGCGGGCGAAGTCCGAGGGCGGGGCCTCGTCGTCCTCGGGGTCGGGAGGCAGCGGGGATCGGCTCATGGACGCGGGAGCATACCGCGACCGGCGTCCGGGCTCAGATCGCGAGCGCGAGCTGCTGGGCGTCGGGCGGCGGCACGATCGGGTGGACCCGCCGGTCGGCGATGCCGTGGAGCCTCCGCAGCCGCTTCACCGTCTCGAGCACGGAGGCGCCATCGGCCTTCTTGAGATACGCGCGTCCGGCGTAGAGCCGCTCGTACATGGGCAGCTGCTCGGGCCAGTCGCGGGCGAGATGCTCGAGGAAGTGCTCGCGCGTGCCGGGGCGCAGATAGAGCAGGTTGGCCCAGACGTGCGTGGCGCCGGCTTCGCGGGCCGCGCGCACCACCGCCTCGAGCTGGCGCGGGTGATCCGAGACGCCGGGCAGGATCGGCGCCATGCCGACGCCCGCCTTGATGCCGGCGTCGACCAGGGCCTTGAGCGCGCGCAGCCGCTGGCGCGGCGGCGCGGTGCCGGGCTCGGTGCGGCGCCAGACCTCCTCGTCCACGGTCGGGATCGAGAAGTTGACGCCGACTTCGGCGCGGCTCGCCGCCTCGGCCAGCACGTCGATGTCGCGGATGATCATCGGACCGCGCGTGATGATGCCGAAGGGATTGCGCGCCGCGGCGAAGGCCTGGATGCAGGCCCGCGTCAGCCGGTAGCGGCCCTCGGCCGGCTGATAGGGATCGGTCGCCGCGCCGACGGCGACCAACTCGTGCTGCCAGGAGGGCCGGGCCAGCTCGGCCCGCAGCACCTCCGCGACGTTCACCTTGACTCGGATCGACGTGCCGTAGCGATCATCGGACGGCCGGTCGGCGCGGCGCTCGAAGGCGCGCACGTAGCAGAACGTGCAGCGGTGCGCGCAGCCCATGTAGGGATTGAGCGACCAGCCGAAGCCCATCCCGGTCACCCGGTTGAGCGCGCTCTTGCAGGGCTCTTCTCGATACTCGGGCCGCATGGCGAGGCCGATTATCGCGCTCTCGAGCCACCTGCACAAGTGGGCACTACCGGGCGGCCTGGGAGGGTCCGCTAGACCCCGTTCAACGATACCGGGCCTTGATGGCTCCGAAGCTGGTGCTCGAGATCGGCTGGGGAGCGGCGACGGCAGCGGGACCCAACCCCGGCTGGTCGGTCTCGTCCTCCCACCGCTCGATGAACCAGGTGATCTCGGGGTCGAGTGCAAACCGCTCCTGAAACTCCAGGGGGACGTTGGCGGAGTCCTCGTGGACGAGGAAGAAGTTGGCCATGCCTTCGACCGTGGTCACGTCTCCGGTCTGGTTCGTGATCATGAGTGAGACCGTGGTCCGGATGCTCTTGTGCCAGCCAGGATCCCTGCCCGGTCGCGGGTCGTCGACGACGATGAGGTTGCGGTCGAAGTCGAGCCGGATGTCCGTTGCGGCGTTGAACAGGTTGGTCGTGCTCTCGATGTCGTCGTCGCGCGTGAACGGTCGGGCGCGGTAGGCATTGCCGTTCGAATCGAGCGCCGCGAAGACGAACCGGTAGTCGCCGGTGAACAGCTCCCGGTAGACCTCGATCGAGCGGAAGTCGTACGCCCATTCCAGGCGCCGCAGCGCGCCCTGGGGCGAGTTCGCCAGAGGCGCAGGGACACCCATTGGAGCCAGGACCTGGCCGTCGTCGTCGCTCGAGCAACCGCCGAGCGCGAACACGAACGCCAACGCAAACGCAAACGCCATCACGCTACCGCGCATCGTCACTCCCCCAGCGCCGCGTAACGCACCAGCCGGAAGCGGCTCTTCTCGGTCGCCCGCATCGCCTCGGCGAGCGCGGCGTGGCGTTCGTCCCACACCGCCCAGCGGTCGATGAATCGGTCGGCCGCCGCGCGGTCGCCGGCATGCTGGAGGGCCAGCACCTCCTTCAACATCGCCGTGACCACGTCGTGGTACCGCTCGTAGCGGATCCGCAGCTGCTTCGTGGCGGGGTCGAACGCGAGTAACCCGCGGTCGAGATACCAGTTCATCTGCATGAGCTGCATGGTCCCGTAGGCCTGGTCGCGCCGGGGGCGGTTCTTGAGCAGCACCCGCCCGATCCCCGCGGCGTACACCCCCCGCAACGCTCGCTCGTCGTAGTACCCCGACCGTCGCAGCGAGTTCGCGGCGAAGAGCGAAACCAGGTCCGCCTTCATCTCCTCGTAGGTGGCGGAGGCCTCGTGGAGGGCCTGGTCGAGCGGGCGCCCCGTGACGTCGCGGTCGGGCCCCAGATAGTGCCCGATCTCGTGCCACAGCACGCGCTGGAACGAGCCCTCCGGGTCGAACTCGGCATGGTGGGCGGGGTCGATCGCCGCGCGCCAGTTGTCGCGTGAGGCCTCGACCAGCGCGGGATGGAGCAGCAGGTTGCGGCGCATCAGAATGGTGCGGCCGTAGCGACCCACCAGGCGCGCGTCGTTGGGCAGGATCGATGCAGTGTTGGTGCCGCGGGCCTGACCGAAGTCGGCGATCACGTCGTAGATCCCGACCGAGATCCGGTCGCGCACCTTCTTGTGCGGCGCATAGGGCAGCGCGTCCTCCATCGCCTGGAGGCTCCCCAGCGCGGCGAGCAGGGCGTCGCTGCGCACCTGGTCGCGCAGCATCAGGCTCGCCGAGTCGAACGCCTTCACGCCGTACAGCTCGTCGTCGTAGGTCTCGTAGGCGCCGAGCTGGAGGTTGAGCCGCGCGAAGCGGCCGCTGACCCAGGCAGCGTCCCCGCCCTCGTAGTCGTTGGCCAGCAGGTCGCGGGCGCGCAGCCTGAGGTAGCCGGCGAACTCCGGGTCGAGGCGATCGACCGCCGTCGCGGCGCGATGGAGATGCTCCGACACGCGCGCCAGCGAGTCCGCCCAGGCCAGCGCGTAGGGCACGGCGTAGAAGCCGGCGGGATCGGGCCGCTCGAGCCGGGCCTGGAGGGCGGACTCGAGCAGCGGGTGGAGCCCGCGCAGCGCCGGATGGCGCCCGATCGCCGCGAGGTCCGCGCGCAGCGCCTCGGCCGTCGAGCGCCGCACCACGGTGCGCGCGTCGAGCAGGGCCTCGCGATCCTCGGGGTGGGCCGTGAGCCAGCGCTCGATCTCCTCCCGCGCCACGCCCCAGGGATAGACGTTGCGCCCGGGCACCAGCGTGTCGACGCCCGCGAGCAGCGGCAGGCGGTCGTTCTCGAGCGTGGTCACGATCGGCCCCGCGTTCAGGCGACAGAGATCGGCCAGCACCCGCGCATCCTCGGTCGCGCCGCGCGCGGCGCCCATCGCCGCGATGCGCTGGTGGACCCGTGGGGCCTGGCGGTGATTCGCCAGCTCGTAGATTCCGTGGACGATGGCGCCGGCCTGCAACATGTGGTCGACCGCCTCGCGCTCCTCCGGCGTCAGCGAGGACACGTCCGGGTCGAGGCGGACGTCGATCGTCTTGTCGAGCACCGCGCGACGCGCCCCGGCGTCGAGCGCCGGCGTGGCCGGCGGCGCAGGCTCCTGCGCGCACCCGACCACCAGCAGCGCGATCGCAGCGACCGGCGCCCACCGGCGCGAGCCGCGTCTCATTTCCCCCCCGTCTCCAGCGGCAACCCCGCGCCGGCCCACCCGCGGACTCCGCCCGCGAGCGAGAGCACGTTGGTGTAGCCCATCTTCTGGAGGTTGTCGGCGGCCAGGGCGCTGCGGAAGCCGCCGCCGCAGTAGAGGACGATCGGCGCATCGCGCTCCGGGATCTCGCGCTCGACGTCGCGCTCGAGGACGCCGCGGCCGAGGTGGCGGGCGCCGGGAAGACGACTCCTTTCCCACTCGCGGTCCTCGCGGACGTCGACGAGCACGAAGCGCTCGCCCGCCTCCGCGCGGCGGCGGTACTCGGGAATGGCGATCTCGCGGACGCGCGACTTCGCGTCCTGGACCAGGGCGAGGAATCCGGAGGAGTGTTCCATCGTGCCGGCGCCGCGCGCCGGGTCGCGCATTATCGCGGCGCGCTCGCTC
>Ga0137455_1000146_pt1 | contig 16833 bp, 23 predicted proteins | sample EasRivERMGT600_2_FD_102334 | JGI IMG/M metagenome (GOLD analysis project Ga0137455, IMG submission 102334) | Soil microbial communities from meander-bound floodplain in the East River, Colorado, USA - East River MetaG ERMGT600_2 | ecosystem: Environmental > Terrestrial > Soil > Floodplain ... | reverse complement strand
GCACACCTAAGCAAGCCCTATGCCAACCATTTCCCCCTAAGTCTAGCGGTCATATCTGCACATTGTTATACATGCCAAGGGTCTAGCCGTATAATTTCGTGCAATGACATGCATGCCAACAGGGGTGGGGGACAGGCCCGCGCGATTGGTGTTGGCACCCGGCTGCGGTGCATGCAAAATTTTTTTCTCCAAAATGACCCCCATGCGTTGTCCGAAGCGTGTCGTATTGTTCGGACAGATCGTTTCATTTGGCTGGTAGGTTGGTGGGGTAACGTGCGGAGAATACAGGGGTTATTCGACGCAGAGATCGTTTCATGGCCGGTGGGGTGGCCGATGTTTTTCTGCTTGGGAACTTGACAAAGTGGGGTGTCACAGGCAGTGTCACAGGTAAATTGCGGAGCCTGTGACGGGTTAAGTGTAGGTGGTGGAAGGAGTTACGGGCGAAATTTGAGGCTGCGCAGGTGTCACAGGTGGGGTCTAACTTCTTATACTATATTAATTTCTTTTTATATATATATAAAAAAGATCCCTACTTACTTGTGACACCTGTGACAGCGGCCGGATTCATTGGGTGAAAATGCTGTCACTAAGAGATATTGATGCCTGTGACGACCCTGTGACACCTATAACTTATTGGGACTTAAGGGGTTATGAGAGCGGTGCCTGTGACACCCGGGACAATTTCTTGGCAGTGAGGTATTTGGCCCAAGAGTAAAACCTTGAAAGTCTGGGGTCACGACGTAGTTCCCCTCGGCGGATACGCGCAACAATTTCAACACTGCGTTGAACCGCAGTTTCTCCAATAAAAGTCCTGACGCTGTTTACTTTGGTGGACATCTTGTTCTCCTACGTAGTGATGTTGCAAAGGGCGTGCCAACGGTGGTATTCTTTATTGGGGGTGGTGAGGATGGCAAACACGAGCAAGTCTCATAAGTCGCACAAAACGCAGCCGCAAGAGCCGGGTTCCCCGGAGTCTCATATGGCAGTGGATCTGGCCCCTCCTCCAGATTTGGCGATACTGCTACCCACTACCCCCACCCCTATGACGATGGAGAAGAAGTCGAAGGACTTCGATTCGAACGGCACAGGGGCACCAAAGGAGTTGCCCCCCGAACAACAGTATTGGTTTAGAACGAGAGAGTCGAAGACCTTCAAGACGTTTCAGAAGATCGTTGTGATGCGTGAGGCGGGTAGACCCGATGCGGATATCGCGAAGAGGTTGAATACGACGGCGCCGAGTGTTTCGCAGACGATGTGGATCGCGAAGAAGAACGGCTGGTTGGACGCAGATGGGGAAGAGGTGGATGTTGAAGCGGAGTTGGCGATCAACATCGACAGGAAAATCGTCAGGAACATCTCAGCGTCCCTTGATGGCGAGATGACAAATTGGCAGACGCATGAGATGACGATGCAAGCGGCGAAGGGTCGCGGCATGTTCAAGAATCATGAAGTAAGTAAGGGCGAGGGTGGGCAGCAACTACAAGTCGTCGCGATTCAAGTCGTGATGCCACCGATAGGTGCTGGTGATCAGATGCCTGAGATCAGAGAAGACCAAATGGGTGGGGTGCCTGCCTACGTAGATGGCGAGGTATTAGATGTGGGATCCAACACGACCCCCAGAGAAGAAGACGGAAATTCCTCCAGCGGCCCCGTTAGTCTCGTGGTTCTTAAATGAGATGGATAGGCGGATGTTGCGGGCAATGAGGATTAAGTGCGATGAGCCGAATCCTACAGTCGAAGACGACGGAGCATAGAACATGCCATTCAAGTCAGTCGCGGGCGAGATGCACAGATTCAAAAAGGGTAAGTTGCACAGTGGCAAGGGCGGGCCGGTGGTGAAGAACCGCAAGCAGGCGATTGCAATTGCACTGAGCGAAAAGCGTAAAGCATCGGGCGAGGATTCTTACAAGGGAATCGAATCAGCAACGAAAAGGAAAGGTTAGTCGTCATGGCAGATGCAGTGTATACACCGTTTCCGAAAACCGGAGACAAGAGCCTTCCCAAGCCGCAGATCGGTGTGTTGAGGAAGAATGGCAACAGCTATGAGCAGTGGAATGGCGCGAGATGGGTTGCGCAAGATATGAGTCAGGCACGGCCGGGTAGGACGGCAGGACCGGATGCGCAGCCGGCGAGTTACGCAGGGATCAACTCCGCAATATCCAAGAGGAAATAACATATGGCAACCGCAGTGAGACTTCCTCCGGGATGTGGGAAGTTTCTTGACGAACCGCTGCTCTACAATGAGTTTCAGCAGAGGTTTATTCGGGCGCGAAGACAACGATTCTGTCTGAAGTGTCGCACGATGGGTGCGATGACGGAGATGGGGAAGTTTACGTGCGCGAAGTGCGGGACAAGCCATGATGGGAGATGGGGAAATCTTACAGCGCCGAGAGCATTCAATCGGTTTGGGCTGTTCGCGGGTCGAGGTGCGGGAAAGACATTGATTGCAGCGCACGCGGTCAGGGAAGAGTTGATGATCCCTGATGCGGTGTGGTGGGCAATGGGCGCGAGTTACAAGTTGTTGCATGACTCGACGTTTCCCACGTTGGTGGGGCTGTTGAGTCCGAGTTGGATCGCGAAGTGGGATCCAGAACATATGGAGATCACGTTGCGCAATGGCGCAATGATCGCGTTTAGATCGTTGGAGGATCCCGATAGAGCGCGAGGCCCACACGGAGTGGGTGGGATGTGGTTTGACGAAGCTGCTCAGTGTCCTGAACGGGCGTGGCATGTTGGGACGCCGATGTTGATCAAAGCTGGAGGCATCGCGATAGCCTCTACGACAGTATTGGGGTATGACTGGACCTACGATCAGGTCGAGCAGCAGGCGTTAGTGGCGAAGGAGCCGGGGTATTGGTGCGCGAGATGGACTACAGAACAGAATCCATTGTTCAGAGCGAATCCGGTCATGCGGGCGGAAATCGAGAGAGCCAAGCGCACGATGACCGTCGAGATGTATGCACAGGAGTATCTGGGAGAGAGAGCGAATGCTCAGGGGCTCGTGTATGGTCAAATCGTCAAGGAGAACGAACTCAAGAACGACGACGCGGTGAAAGCGTATATCCCGGAGTGGCCGAATATAAGTCCGAGACGGAAGATACTCATCGGATTGGACGAAGGTGGGGATCACCCGTTTGGTGCGGTGATGGGAGTGGTCACTGAGAAGGGGATTGTCATTGTTGCGGAGTTTCTGGAGCGCATGCGGGCACATAGTGCGGCGCATGGGGAGATTTACACCAAGTTTGGGTTGCACAATTTCCCAGACAAGGTGTTCGCGGGCAACAAGAATGCGTTGAACCTGAGGCTGGAATGGGCGTTGTTGGGCACGGGGGTCGTGCAGGCTGAGAACAAGCAGGAAGTGGGGATTCAGCGGACACATAGTTGGCTGTTGAGTCGGCAGTTGAAGTTCGCGTATACCGTGCCACGGACGATTCAGCAGATGTCAGCGTATAGATATGCGGAGAATACGCTGAACGATGGGAGCAAAAAGGACAAGGAAGGCGTCTTCAAGCTGAAGGACGAATTTCCTGACGCGATCAGGTATTTGCTGATGGCGTGGCCTGAATTGCCGGTGGACAACACCGTAGTGCTGAGTGATAGCGAGCAGAGACGGTGGGATGCGTATGATGAGAAGACACGGCACGACCTGACGCTACTCCGTGAGATGAAGAAGTCGAAGGAGTCGGTGGATTTGAAAGCGGGGGAAACCGGATACCCCCTCGGGGATTTCTACGGACGACCAGAGGAAGAAACAAACAGTGCGGTCGAGGATTGGAACGTGATGTTCTAGCCTGTAGGAGGGCGAGAGTATGTGGATTGGAAAAGCAGTGCAAGCGCGGTTGGATGCCTACTTCGAGAACTATGGGGAATGCCGTGGGCAGTTGATGCAAGCGGTGGGACAACAGCAGAGACTTGAGATCGAGAATGCCCGACTCCGGAGTGATCTCGATTGGTTCAAACTTCGTTTGAATCAGGTCGAGCGCGAGCGAGGCATGTTGATTCAGAGCGCGATTGGCGTGAAGATCGCCGTGCCGGAATTCGTCCCGACGTTTGATCCAAGTGAAGCGTTGAATCCGCATGGGAACCCCTTCGAGGAACTCGGGGGCGACGGTGCGATGGCCGGTGTGGACACAGACCCGCAAGTTGACTACTCGGCCATGCCGGGATTTGGTGGAAAGAGATAAGTAAATGGCTGAACAGTTTGGCGGAATGCCGTTGGAGAGATCGAAACTACCGCTAGAAGTTGCGGGAGAAGATGCGGACGATCTCGATATCCGACCCGAAGGCAATGGGATGGACGATGCTGCGCTGCTTGAACTCCACAAGAAGCACAAGAAGGAGTCGTTTGACCATCGCTGGATGTGGGAGAGACTGTGGATGAGGAATATCCACTATGTCAACAACAGACATTGGATCGTGTATGCGGGGCAGAGGCTCAACGAGTGGCGCGATGTGAAGTTGGCGAAGTGGGTGCCCAAGCCGGTGGTGAATAAGATCAGCACGGGCGTGCAGGCATTGAGAGCGATGTTTGCTGCGGTAAATATTGGCGTCAATGTCAGGCCGGTGAGTGCGGATCCGAAGAATGTGGCTGTGGCTGCGGTGTGTGATGATCTGTCGCCACTGTTGCACGAAGAGCACGAGATGGATTCGGTGCTCAATGAGGCGGACTTCTGGTTCATTGTCACAGGCAACGTATTCCTCCACACGTATCTGGAGCGGGATGTCAAGCACGGGTCTACCGTGGTGCCTTTCGAGCAGTGCATGCAGTGTGGGGAACAGTATACGGCTGACGTGATCGCGGACAACAAGCAAGCGTGTCCTGATTGTGGTGGGACGCAGTTCCAGCCAGCGATCAGTGAAGAGACAGGTGCGCCGATTGAGATGACGGTGCCAAATGGCAAGGGTGTGAGCATTGCATTGAGTCCGTTTGAGATCGCATTTCCGAACACGTATGCGAGATTCTCGGACGTGCCATATGTGATTCGCCTGCGGTGGAGAACGAAGGAGTATTACGAGAACAATCCGAAGCTGAAGCAGCAGACGAGTAAGATTCATTGGAGCAAGGCTCCGAGTGAGCAGAGTTTGCAGTTGTTCAGGTCGCTGCCCTTTCACTCCGATATGGGAGTGGCGCCGTTCTTGGGGAGTTCAAGTGGCGGGGGTGGGTTGCCGGATGAGTTGGGCGCCCCAGAGTATGAGCACTGGATTAGACCTTGCGATATGTATCCGCAGGGGTTGGTATTTAGGGTTGTGGGTGATAGTGCGCCCGTAGTCCTACATCTGGAGGATGACGAAGCAGTTCCGGGACCGCTCCCGTATGTGGACGCAAAGGGTCTGCCCGTCTTCACCTTCAGTCACGCGGCGTTTGAGCAGCGTGGGGGTAGGGTGTATGGGACCAGTCCGTTGGACTCTGTGATCCCCATGCAGAACTCTCTGAACCAGTTGATGTCCATGATGCAGATGATCATTCAGAGGACGGCGAATCCTCTGTGGTTGGTGCCGAAGGGCGCGGAGATTGAGAAGTTTACCGGAGAGCCGGGATTGGTGGTCAAGTGGAATCCTCTCACCGTGGGTGGGAATGCGAAACCAGAACGTCTTGATGGTATCGGGCCGGGTGCGTGGATGTTCCAAGTGCGCGAGATGCACGAGAAGGATATTGAAGATGGACTTGGCACATACGATATTCTCAAGGGTGAAAAGCCCGGTGGAGTCGATTCGTTCAGCGGCCTTCAGCTTATGGTTGAGAGGGGCCAGAGTCGGTTCAGTTCGGCGTTTCAATCGCGAGGGAATCTCTATCGCGACTGGTTCAAGTTCGCGTTGGAACTCGAAAGAGAATTTGGTCCAGATGAGCGAACACAAAGTGTGCTATCTCCCGCAAGGAAGTGGACGCACCAGATGTTCAAGAACGCCGACCTTCAAGGCAGCTTCGGTGTTGTCGTGGAGGACGGGAGCAATACGCCCAAGACGACTCTTGGGATTAGAGCAGCAGTCGAGCATCTGAATTCGTTGGGATTCATTGACCCTACGGATCCCGACCAGAAGTATGAGGTGTTCAGGTTATTCGGACAGACGGGGTTAAGTCCAGCGTTGGATATCCACATGCAGGCGGCGTTGAGGAAGCAGCAGGCATTTGAGGAATGGGCGAAGAACCCGGAGGCACAGCAGCAGAGTTTCACCCAAGCGCAGCAAGCGATGGGGCAATATCAGCAGACGGTAGCGCAGATACCCGCACCGATTCCTCCACCCCCTGTTGAGGGAACGGATGGGCCGGTGACTCCAGACATCGGTATGGAACAACAGCAGATGCAGGCGGCTATTCCGCCTCCTCCACCGTTGAACCAGTTCACGCCGCTGGCGTGGAAGCCTTGGTATAACCCGATTATCCACAAGCAGGAATTCCTGAAGTGGGCAAACGGGGATAGCGTGATTCAACTCCTCACGGAGAATCCCGCACTGGAGCAGCTACTCGTCGCCGCGTTGCAGGAGATGGATGCAGCCATTCAGATGCAGATGATGGCACAGCAGGGGCCACAGCCGCCACAGAAGCCGGGTGGGGCGGGTAAGGCCATGAGCAACTCCAACGGGGAGTCCGGTGGGGCACAGAATGCGGGCGATCATACAGCGAAGCGTCAGGGTGCGCAATAATGACACCCTCTGAGATTCAGGGGGTGGTGCTGTTCTACGTGGGGCTCACAACGGTGGGCCTTGCGGTGGAAACGGTGCGGGCGCTGATTTGGGTCAGCATCTTCATGGTATTTTATCGGCGGTTGATCAAGCGGGGATAGCTCAGTAGGTAGAGCTTCTGATTTGTAATCAGGGGGTCGGGGGTTCGAACCCTCCTCCCCGCGCCAATTATGGTGGTTGTAGCCAAGTGGTAAGGCACTCGGTTGTGGACCTTGGATGCGTGGGTTCGATCCCCACCAACCACCCCAAAATTCTCGTGCTTGCAAACAGTGTGCCAAGTGCGAGATAATCAGAGGGCACACTTCGTGACAATCTAGTCAACTTCAGCGTGGAACCAGACCACGTAAAAAAGGGTTAAGTGAATGACGAACGCGATGAGCACAAAGACCGGGTATGTTGGAATGGTTCTACTTCCGTTGGGTTTTCCGGATGAAGGCACCGGGGCGGGTGGAACGGGTGACGGCAACTCGGACGGTGGACAGGGAAACCAGAACGGTTCGCAAAACGGCGCTCCCGCCGATAAGGGAGTAGCGAATAGTGGTGGTCAGGGGAATGATGGAAAGACCTTCTCTTTCAAAGAGGATAGGTCGGACTGGATGCCCCGCACTCGGTTCAACGAGCAGAGCCAGCAGTTTACTGGCAAATTGACAGCGGCAGAACAGCGAGCAGTAGCGGCGGAAACAGCACTCGCGAAAGAGCAGGGTCGAGTTCGTGCTCTCAGCGGTCTTGAAACGCCAACGGCTGAGGAAGCCGATGCAGACGCGATTCGGCAGGCGCTTTACAAAGCAGTTCCCGGCATCAAGATGCTGGAGAACCTGACTGAGGAACAGCTTGCAGAAGTGCTAGAGGCAGCACAGGGTGCGCGAGCAACCACGCAAGCGAGTTGGGAACGGCACGCGACGACTATGCTGAACGACCTTGAATCAGAGGTTGCGACAGGCATGAACGTTGACAAGCTGACCCCCACTCAGCAGAGGCGGCTTCAGAGCGCGTATCGCGAAGAGGCGTTCGCTGCGTTACAGGTGAGGAAGCAGGGCGGGGATCCTAGCAACGACTTCATCGCACGACACGAGCGTGGCGATAAGACGTTGATCAAGGAATTCTCCAAGGCGTTCCTTGAGGACTTCTATGTGCCCGCGAGACGGCAAGCGACTTCGAGCGTTGTCAATCGCAATTCACGTCCGGTTCCGAGAGGCGAGAGGACGCGTCAGTCAATGACGCAGGCTCCCGCGAAGATTGACTACAACAACAAGGACGCCTTCAAACAGGCGTTGCTAGACGCGCGTAACGCAAGCAGCGAATAAGCGCGAAGGAAACGAAGTATGACAGGTATGTTTCGATTTGGATTTCTCGGCGTCTACATGCAGTCGCCCGATGGCGTCATGCACGTAGGTGTTGACACTACCGTTCTCTCCGGGTTGGAGAAGGACGTGTTTGAGAAGGGCGTTTCCGAAGGCGTGAACAACAAGTTCCCGCTGAAGGAATTCTTCGAGAACGAAACGACAGACGCCGATTACCTCGGTGGCGGTGGGCACATTTGGGCTCACCACACTGGGCGTAACGTTAGCCCCATGTTCACGCGCGAAGGCGCGGCGTTCGCGGCGGCTGGCGCACAGCGTCACGTCAAGGGCCGTATCGACATCCGCAAGATGATGGCGCGGCTGTATATGACGGCGGAAGCGATGGAGTTCTATCAGCGGTCGGAAGCGTCGTATGCGAATGCGATGAGCGACGAGAAGACCCGACTGGTTGATGACATTGCGTATCGTGAAGAGTATGCGATTTCGGCCGATGGTCGAGGCGTGTTGGCTCTTCTGAGCGATGACCCCGGCACGACAACCGATGTGGACGTGGACTCTCCCGCGAACATTCCGGGAACTGCGTTCGGTAATCGCTTCATCCAGAAGGACATGTTCATCGGTGCGGTGAACCCGGCCACTGGTCAGCTTCGTGCGGGTATCGCACAGGTTCAGGCCGTCAATCAGGACGGTTCGGACTTCACCTCTGCTGCGGCGATTGACGCGGCTTGGGCGGATAATGACTACTTGGTGCAGGCTGCGAACGCGTCGGTCACTTCGGTGCTCGATACGTCGTATGAGGCTGCGTTCTGGGGTCTGCCGGCGCTGATTGACGACGGAACGAACCGTGACAACTACTTCGGGATCCTGAGGACGGATGCGCCGTCACTCAAGAGCTACGTTGTGGCTGCGGCTGGTGCGTTCTCGCTGGATCTCGCACAGAGAACCTGCGACGTTGTGAACCAGAAGCTTGGTGGCGAGATTGACGTGATGGTCATGCATCACTCAGTTCGGCGTGAGTATATCAAGCTGTTGAATGCGGATCGCCGCTACAACGGTGCGAGCCTCCTGCGTCCGGACGGTGGGACTGTTGCCATGAAGCAGGGCGACCTGACTCTTGGTGAGATTCCAGTCAAGGCGATTCGGTCGGTTGGTCTTGCTCAGGTGTATTTCCTCGATACCGCGAAGAGCGGCTTCAAGAAGTATGTCGCTGAGGAAGGCAAGTTTGAGGACCGCGACGGAAGCATCTGGCGTCGGGATGGCAGCGGCAACACTGCTCGTCACGCGTTCGAAGCTTGGTGGTATTCGTGGAAGCAGTATTTCTGCACGAACCCCGGATACAACGCGCGGTGGGATGGCGTCACGGGTCAGACACTCGTGGTTGTCAGAGCGGAGTAATTCAAGGTCAAATGGCTCAGTGGGAGAAATCCTACTGGGCCTTTTGGCGTGTAACAACACACAACCTCAGGAGGGTTGAACAATGGGTATTTTTCAAGAGATGATCGAGATGGTGAACCGGACTAGCCGGCCGCTGAATATCAGGTTTGATGGACAGGACATGGAGTTGGCGCCGAACTATACGGCGAAGGGTGAGCGTATCGAAGGCGTCACGAACATGGTTCCGAAGATCGTTCTGCCGTATGCGTTGAATCAGAACGTGGTCATGGGGAGTGAAGACGCGATTGACCCCAGTGACTTCAAGAGCCTGATCGGCGTGGTCTACAATCCGGCGAAGGAGAAGGGCCGGAAGCATTCGTGGCATGATTGCTCGTTTCTGGAGCAGTCGGATAAGCTGACACGGACGCCTCTTGAGGATGTCCTTCAGGATCCCAATGCGACGATTCAGGTGAGGGGTAAAGTGATTCCTCGCGCGAGTGACGCGGCGATCAACACCCAGACGACTCCATTTGACCCACGATAATGGCAGTCAATTGGAACGGTGATATCAACCCCTTCCACATGGAGCAGCCTCCGGAATGGTGGTTGCAAGGGCTGTATGACTTTGATCATCAGTTGGTGATCATACCGAGTCAGATGAAGGCTCAGTATTTGCTTACGCGGCGACGGTCGCTCACACAGGTTAGCGAGGACGTGATTCTCCACGAGAACAAGAGCCTCGATACGACCTTCTGTGTTCGACACAGGTTGATTCCTATTGCGCCGTTGAAGTGGAAGACAGGAGCGGGGAGAACGTTCACTCAGTTGAACCTTGATTCGTTATTGTCGAATCTACGAGCGAGAGATTCGTGGGCACTGACCAAGGCGACAGCCACAGAAGACCCTGATGCTGCATGGAAGGCTGTAGAAGCGCAAGAGCGTGCCGTCGAGAAGATGGAGCGGTCGGCACTTAGGGACAAGTTCTACCACATGGGGCGAGATGCGTATCGTTCGATGAAAGCGCGCACAGGACAGCGCAACAAGCGTGCGAGTGACTATCATGGAGTCGCTGCAACACCTCAACCGCAAGCTGAGCAGCGGGTCGTTTTGACAGATGCTCAATAACCTCTGGATGATCGGACTCGGGAGCACGGCACGGGCCGTTACGGGATCCGGCGAGGCTCACACACATGGCTATCACTCTTGTAAACGCGAATCTTGCTTGGCAGGAAGTTAAGATCGCTCTCGCGCGTCAGGTTGGCGCGGAAGGCATTCCCCAGATTCAGCGGAATCAGTGGGATGCGCTCAAGGCTCATCTCTCGCAGACCAAGGGCAACCCGAACATCCTGTTCGTGCCCTACACAGCCGAACTCATTGTTGCGGCGAGCGGTCTGATCGCGTCGGACGTTCCTTGCGTCCTCTTCGGCATCTTCTCGCTCAAGCGGAACTCCGCGACAGCGAGCTACATTCAGGTCATTGACGACGCTGCGGACGACACGGGCGTTGCGACGGATCTGCGTGTGGTTCTTCCGCAGATGCTTGCGGTTGACTCCGCGAACGCGTTCTTCCCTCAGGGTCTTCCAATGGCGGCTGGTGTTGTCCTCAAGGCGACGACCACAGCGGTTGGTTCGACCGATCCGACCGCAGCGAACTCCGCTGACGGCTTCGTGATCATCGGCACAACTCAGTTCTAAGCGTTAATTAGTGGGGGGCAGGCAGGAGCCTAGCCCCTCCTTTCTCTTTCAGAAAGCAGTCTCCTATGGCATTTAAGTATATTGAGCGAGTTCCGGCTGGTGCCGCGTATCTCCTCAGCCCGATTACTGTTGATTCAGCGGGCAACGTCGCGGGTATCATTGTGGACTCCGACGATGACAATCTCAAGTTCTACGACCGCACAGCGGGTTTGGTTCGTGTGGTGAGCACGGGAGTGTTGGATTCGATTACTCCGACAGCCGCGTTTGCGCTGACGGCACTCCAGAGCGGCATCGACGTGTTCCTCAACGCGGCGGCAGGGTTTGCGATCACGCTACCTCTTCCGGCTGCGGGACTGCGATATCGGTTTACGACGGCTGCGGCATTTGCCACAACGAACTTCACTGTTGTGACCAACGGTGGAGCGAACCTCTTCCAAGGTGGGGCGGATGTGAACAGCACGGAGGTTCTCGCGGCAGCGCAGGACTCCATCAACTTCGTCGCAACGGCTGAAACGATTGGCGACTACATCGAACTGTGGTCGGACGGAACCAGTTGGTTCATCACTGGTCGTGGCGCACAGGCGGGTTCAATTACCTTCACTGTCACATAATGCGGATAGTGCAGATCATGGGAGGGGCTCCAGCGAACGAGCCCACTCCCTCTCTCCCTGAAGGGGCAGAGCGGTGGGGATTGAACAACCTCATCATCGGGAGGGGTGCGGTGCCTCTAAGGTTTGAGGGGTGGACCCGTTGGTTCGACCTTCATCACATTCCGCACATCCAAGAGCGCAAGAACAGCATGTATAGCTGGTTGTGCGAACAGACAAAACCTGTTTACCTCTGGGCACCTTGGCCTGAGATTCCGGCAAGCATCGCGTATCCGTTGACTGAGGTGCAGAGGCACTTCAATGGGGAGCGGCTATTCAGTAGTTCACTGGATTGGATGTTGGCCCTAGCGATTTACGAAAAGTTCGAACAGATTGACCTGTATGGTTGGCGGATGGGGAGTAGTCTCTACACCCACCAGATCAGCAGCGGGCAATTTTGGGTTGATCAGGCGCGTGAGGCTGGCATTGTGGTGAACAGCCTGAGCCACTCGGCATTAACCACAGCACCACGGCAACCGAAACCTATCCTCAAACCGCATCATCGGATGTATGGGATCGAGACGGTGGACCGGGCGTTGCTTTACTCGGCAAAATTTAGATAAGGACAAGGAACATGGCAGCAGGCGATTACAAGAACTACAAGGATCTCTACACGGACAAAACCTCGGATGTCAATCTACTAGCCGCGTCGGGCGGGTTGGATAACGTAGTTGTGGTGAAGTCTGCGAGTCATCAACTCTGGATCCAGAAAATCAGCTATAACCCCGTGGTCGCAGCGGCGCAGCTTGTGACCTTTCAAGATGATGCAGGCACTCCTATAGCCATAGGCACTATTCCTGCGAATCAGTCCACGGCACTCGTATTGGACTTCGGCCCAAAGGGTGTGCCTCTCACGGTTGGCATGAACCTCGATATCGCAGGCACAGCAGGACCAGCGGCGAAGGTTCACATCGAAGCGTATGAGAAACTCGGTGCAGTCATCAGCTACTTGGCTGGCGCGAGTCTCCAGTAATGCGACCCGAAATGCCGTTACCGGGGGCACCTCCCCCTCCGAAATCTGATTTTGAGATTCAGGTTGTCCACATTCCTACCGGACAAGTTCTCTCATGGGCTCCGGGGAAACAAGAGGAGCGGGATCTGATCACATCACTCGTAACTCGTGTATTAGAGAAGAAAGTAGGGGTCTTCCGCACGAAAGCTGCAGTGGCCCTTGCGGTTACTGAGGCATTCAAAGAGCTATTGCTCGCTCTCAAGAAACAGGTGTAATACGTGGCGAACTCAACATGGCCTGAGCTACACGCAGGGACCAACTTCAACTACTGCTGGAATACCTCTACCCTCATGTGGGAGAAACAGGTGTGCTCTAGTGGCGGGAGCGGGGGTGGGCCAGCAACCATTGCGGATGGTGCGGATGTCACGCAGGGCAGTATTGCGGATGCGGCGGTGCTCGGGGATAACCCCGGCACAGTCAACGCGCATCTTCGTGGGATCGACACCATTCTGTTCGACGTGTGGGATGATCCGAATAACGCGTTTCGTGTTGTCGGTCCGCTCACGGATGCCCAGTTGCGAGCGAGCGCGGTGCCGGTATCCGGCGACTGGCTCACGGATGCGGAGCTGCGGGCGACTCCCGTGCCTGTATCGGGCAACTTCGCGACCTTAGGCGCGCTGTCTCCGGGAAACTCCTCTACTACACCCTTGGGTTCTAGTGGAACCTTTACTGGCACATCTGTTGATGTGCTGAACTATACCTACATTGCTATCAATGTTTTCTCAGATGTTGCGAGTAGCAGTAGCGGAATCTTGCTTTATTGGTCCTCTGATAACGTAAGTTTCTCTCTCACGCACGCTCACGCGATTCCGGCTTCAACATTTCGTGTGATATATACCGAACCAAAGGCCCGGTATCTTCGCGTAGAGTATGAGAACGGAGCGTCTGCACAAGCAGTCTTCAGGCTCCAAACCTTCTTGAATAGTGGAGCCGTTCCTAACGGACAGTTAGTAGATAGCTCTGCTCCGGTATCTGGCACTCCCGTTGGAGAGAATATCCATCGACCGACAGGGTTCGTAGTTTACGATGCGGTGCCCCCCGGAACAGGAGGTTCGTCCCGTATTGGCATGGCCGCCATGACCAATACTCGGGCTCAGCACGTAAACCTCCGAGACATCACGGGCACCGTTCAGGGAGATAACGACAACCCACTCAAAGTAACCGGGCGAGGACCAACAGCAACAACAGGAACGCTCACAGCTCCGGGTCAAGCGGTAACTGTGAATAGCGCGAATTTTGGTTCTACAACAGAAGTTATTATTGAAATATCCGGAACATATGGCGGAACATTAACGTTCCAGAATAACGAACTAGGGGTAGGGAGCTGGACGCCTATTCTCGCGGTGAACCAAGCAACAGGGGCGCTACAGTCTACGTTAGCGAATGGAGAGATTGGGCAGTTTGTCATTAGAAGCGGGAGCCAAATACGAGTGTTTTCGACGACACTTACGTCTGGCACCGCAGCCGTGTCTATCTACTCCAGCAATGCAATAGTTGGAAGTTGGCATGCGGTTGTTGGTCCACTTACGGATGCCCAGCTTCGTGCTGCTGTTGTGCCTGTGAAAGAAGTCAAGGCAGCGACCCCAGCGCAATCCACAGTCTCCGTGTTGACGTCGAGCACGAGTATTTTGGCAGCTAACGCTGCCCGGCTTGGAGCGACGCTCTATAATGAATCTGGCGCGATTGCCTATGTGAAGCTCGGCGCTACAGCATCTTTGACGAGCTATTCGGTTCAGATAGCGATTGGTGGCTACTATGAAGTGCCTTTTGGCTATACAGGGGCTATCGACGGCATCACCGTTGCGATTACGGCTGTGCTGCGAGTAACAGAACTGACGGTATAATTATGCCTTACGCTCCTGTTCTATCTCCCCTCCCGGTCACGGAAACAAATCCGGTTATTGTTACCCCGGTATTCAGACCAGCAAATTCAACACATACGGGTCCAACAATCACTGCTGTGTCCCAGGTGATTTTACCTATAAATCTTAATCGTAGACGACTTATCATCTATAACGATGCCGCTAGTCAAGTATTTATCATGTTCGGACCAGTATGTTCTCCAACATCTTTTTCAGTTCGTCTTGCAACAAACACAATGTATGATGGACCCCTCGGGGACTATACCGGGGCAGTGTCCGCTGTTCGCTCCTCAGGAACCAGTGTATTACAGGTGACTGAGATAACCACGTAATTTCATTAGGAGAACTTCACATGCCTACACCCGGAATTTTCGATGTCGTTGGTCAACTTGCTGGCTGCAGCAAAATCGTGCAGATTGTCGTCGCGAACTACGATGAGAACGTAGACAGCTCGTCAAATCAGTATGCACCGACAGGACTCACTGCGACTATCACGCCCACAGATGCGGCCAATAAGATTTTGGTCGTAGTGTTCCAGAATGGATTGCGAAAGAACGGCGACTGCTACGGGGCGTTGCGCTTGGTCGAAGCTGTTCAGGCCGTTGTTTTAGCGTATATCGAAACGGCATTCGGTATGACGGACGCCTCTGTGGCGGAAAACAATGTCGGTGGCTCAAGCCTCGCGTTTCTTAATGCTCCGGCGACTACACAGCCGCTCACCTATTTCACGGAGTTTAACTGCAGTATCTTTTCTGGTAGTGGCATCACGAGTGTCCAGCACAACAGCGCCACCAGTTCGATGCTGTTGGTCGAAGTGCTGCCGTAACCCCTAGAAAGGCGATATTGTCCTCATTTGACGGCAGTGTCGCCTTTCAGCTACACTAACCCATAGAAGGACCTCAAGATGGCCGTAAACGCAACCCGCAAGATTCTCATTGTCTACACCGGAGTCGCAGGCACAGAGCCTATTGAGGCGGCAGCGGGTGCGGGCTCCGGGCCGGTTCGGGTTACATAAATCACAAACTAAAGAGAGTCAGGTGTATGGCAACGGATATTTCCTCCTTAGTGAGGCAAGCAAGAATCACGCTCAAGGAACTCGTGCCGTCCTTCTGGACGGATCAAGAGTTGGTGGATATCGCCAACAAGGGGTTCAAGGACTTCTGGGGGGCGATCATTGATCTGAATCAAGAGCACTACCTGAAGATCAACACCACAGACGTGTCTGTTGCAGCGAACAGTGACAGGCTCTCCGGTGTCCCGATGGATTGCTTTCGAGTGCATCTCATCGAACCGACGAGCACGGTGTCCGGGGCTATCAATCAGAGCCCCTACTCCCTATTTCGTCCAAGGGACTACAACTCGGACGACTTCATCAACGCGAGGATGATTCCTTCGTTCAGTCCTACGAACGGACGGTGGATTTGTTATTGCCTCATCAATGAGGGTCCACCGATCAACGCCCCTGTCGTGATGATTGGGCCAACGATGAGCGGGGCATTCCCTGTTCGTTTCGTCTATGTGCCGACGATTCCTAACGTGGCATTGAACGGGACCAATCCCATCCCCGGCGAGAGTGACCAAGCAATCATCGCGTGGATCATCGCCTACGCCCGCGCCAAGGAGCGGGAGGATCGAAGTCCAGACCCAAACTGGCTAGCGGTCTATGGCACAGAGAAGCAGAATATCTTGGTGCGGATGGCTCCGCGCCAAACCCAAGAACCTGAAGTGGTCGAAGGTATCTTCGACGGATGGAACTAACACATGTCAGTAAGCGTTACACGACGAACCACTCTCACTTACGCGGGTGATGTGGTGGGCACGGAGATCATCGACGCGACAGAGAACCTTAACTCCCCCGGGGTGGTGGAGTTCAAGACATTGGCGAGTGGTGCGAACACCATCACCCCTCCTACGGGTGGATCGGTTCCCAAGGCGGTAACAATTACGTTACCCGTGGGGAACGTCATCACGGTGACGTTGAAAGGCGTAACAGGGGATGCGGGAGTTCTCCTCAGCCCCCTAGAGCCCTTTACCATCACTCTGGGCACCCCAACAACGACCTTCGTGCTTACGGTGAGTGCGGAACTAACCGGCGTGCGATTCTTCTGGACATAACATGGCAGGCACAGTCAGTAACTACAACTTTGGCGGCGAAGGGGTCAATCTCGTCAAGAACCCCTTGGAGTTGGCCGATGGGGAAGCCCTGAGACTCCAGAATGCGGAGTTGATCAACGACTCATCGAAGGGTGGGAAGGGGTCACT
>Ga0137455_1000145_pt1 | contig 16836 bp, 20 predicted proteins | sample EasRivERMGT600_2_FD_102334 | JGI IMG/M metagenome (GOLD analysis project Ga0137455, IMG submission 102334) | Soil microbial communities from meander-bound floodplain in the East River, Colorado, USA - East River MetaG ERMGT600_2 | ecosystem: Environmental > Terrestrial > Soil > Floodplain ... | reverse complement strand
GAAGGGCGCGAATCCCCTTGGTTTTCGCTCCTTTCGTGTAGCGCGAGATGTGACCGCATCCCAAGCCTATGTTCAATGTGGGGGTAGCTCGCAATTTCTGCACACAAATTGAGACTTTTGATAGCCTTGGCCGTCTGTTAAAGCTGAGGTTTCAGATTTCTGCCATCGCGACGTTGCGCGACGCAGTCGTCAAACTCGCTACCCCCATATGGCGAAGCTTTCGACTTCGGTGCTCGTGTCATTGGTCGCGTTTGCACTCTTCGTTCCTACAGGAACAAGTGCGAACGGCAAACTTGCGATCCATTTCATGGACGTGGGCCAGGGTGACGGCGCGTTACTGATTTCGCCGCAAGGCGAGACAGTGCTCTTCGACAACGGCGCTCTCGGTCTCTGTGGCCGTCCTGTCGCATACCTGCGTCAGCTTGGAATCCGGAAGATTGAGTATCAGGTTGTCAGTCACTATCACGCTGATCACATCGGCTGCACCGCTGAAGTTCTGGGTCAGTTCCCGTTAGTACATTTCTCGTATGACCGCGGTGGCGAGTACCGCAGTGGTGTCTTTGGCCGCTACCTTTCGACCGTTGGTACGAAACGCCGAACAGCGATGATCGGCGAAAGACTCATTCTCGACGAATCGTCTGCGACTCCGGTCTGGATTACCTTTCTAGCGGCGAATGGCAATGGTGTGCGAACCAACAACGAGAATGACCTGAGCTTGTTGGCGCACATCAAATTTGGCGACTTTGAAGCTGTTATTGGTGGCGATCTGAGCGGGTATTCGCGGTCGGGTTACTTGGATATCGAGAGCTCAGTTGCGGCGAGCGTCGGTGCTGTTGAAGTCTATAAGGTCCACCACCATTGCTCGAGTCACAGCACGAACCTGTCCTGGCTCATGGCCACAACGCCGCGAGTTGCGATCGTCTCGGCTGGCGTGGGCAATGGGTACGGCCATCCGACTGAAGAGTGTCTATCGAGACTCCACGCTATCGGCACGAAGACCTACTGGACGTCAGTCGGGCGTGGCGCAATACCAGAGTTTGGTTCCGACGTAGTCGTTAATGGGCCTGTTGTTCTGGAAGTAGGCATCAATGATGTCGGCTTCACAATTGGCCCAGCAGCGGGCAAGCGCGATCAGTATTCGGTCCTGGAAGGGACAGCACGGCCAAGACCGCAAGCATTACTTCCAAAACCTCAATAGCTAAGGAGCCGAGCAGATGGCAAAGGATTTTCTTCGCTTCCTCTCTCCGCCGACTGATCTGATCAAGGCCCTCAGAAAGGTCGCGGTTGGCGGCCTGATCGCATCAACTGGTCTGAGTGCGAATCCCCAAGCGGCGCCGAAGTCAGAGGCAAGTGAAGCCGCTCATACCTCGATCGTGGATCGTTCCAGAAAAGTCGCGAAGCTTATCCTGAAACTGCCGGGCACTGCTGCGAGCTTCGTCGCACAGCACCGATCCCACAGCTCACATCGCTCTCACTATTCGAGCAGCGGTGGGGGAGCTGCTGCACCAGCAGTACCAAGGCCGGCTCCGCCACCGCCTCCAGTTCGAGCGACACCGCCGCCCGTTTCCGCCCCGGCGGCGGCGATGCCTGCATTAGCCGTCCCGACGAATACGGTTGCCGGTGAAGTCGTTTCCGTAGACAAAGAGAAACGAACCTTCCTGTTCAAGCAGTCGGAGACGGTGTGGAAAACAATCAGCTATCGCGATGACACCAAGTACGAGACCGAAGCTGGAGCGTCCATTAGGTTCGACGATTTCGCCGACGCCAGCGGTGGTCAAGTTCCCATTGCCAAGGGGGACAAGCTGGAACTTGCATGGCGGATGTCATCGGACGGCAGGATGCCGATTGCGGTGACTGTCCTAAAGAGGGCGAAGTGGTAGAAGCCAGTGAGCGCGTACCTCCTGCGTGGGCACTGGGCCGCACCAGCTGTGTGAGTTTGTCGCGAACCGTGTATTCGCTAAGAGCAGTTCTGGCCGCGGCCTACAAGTTCTCTGATCAGTGCGCAATGCTCGTTGATTCGGACGGAGAGGAGCGCTGGGTCGTCTACCTAATCGCCAGTGAGCCGACACGGACTGAAAGAATCCGCGACGCGTTCATCAATGAACTAGCGGACCAGCAATTGCGAGATCTGCTTGAGAAGGAATTTGGAGATTTGCGCACGTTGATCGTTGCCCAGGCATTTTCAGAAGGCAACTTGTTGCATCCAGAACGCGAAGTGGAGAATGAAGAACTTGATTCTCGAGGAACTCGACTGCGTCGGTGACCGCCCCGTCACGTTCAAGCTCGATCCGTTAGTGTTTTCTCCGCGCATGATCTCGGATTGTGCGCGCGACATCGTTGGCCTCACTGCCGATGAGATGGGTATGTTGACCCTGGCGGGTCCTAGTCCGGCAGCTTTGGACTCAATGAAGCAGTTCTGCGCGCGTGTGCTGGCCGCGAAGATTGCGTCGCTATGAAGGGCTCGACATTTCGACCTCAGGACTCGTTCCAAACAGCAACTGACTACCGGCTGCTGCCTTTCCGGTTCCGAAGGCAAGACGCGTCGGTTCTTCTCACAAATGAAGTTGGAGAGTTCGAGTTTGTCGACGGTGCGCAATTCAATGAGTTAGTTTCTCATCGCCTCCGCCCTGGCGCGACGTACAATTCGCTAAAGTCTAAGCACTTTCTCTCGGACGGCGACGTTCGTGTCCCCTTGGCACTGCTTGCGACCAAGGTGCGCACAAAGCGCGATTTCTTGTCCGGTTTCACTCGCCTTCATATTTTTGTGGTCTCGCTTCGATGTGATCACACCTGCCCTTACTGCCAAGTCTCGAGAGTGACCCAAGACAAGAATCGGTTCGACATGTCGCCCGAAACCGCGATGAAGGCGATCGATTGGGTGTTTTGTTCGCCGGCACCTGAGATGAAGATCGAGTTTCAGGGTGGCGAACCGACATTGAATTGGCCTCTGGTTGAACAGGTAGTCACTGTGTCGTCTGAACGCGCAATTGCTGAGAACCGGAAGCTAGAGTTTGTGGTCGCCACCAACCTGTCCGCATTGGACGATCGAATGTTGGTTTTTTGCCAGCAATACAACATTCACTTATCAACATCGCTAGATGGGCCTGCTGATCTCCACAACGCCAACCGGCCGCGGCCCGGGCGTGATAGTTACGAGCGGTTTAGACGAAACCTGGAGCTCGCGCGAACGGTTCTCGGGCACGATCGGGTGTCCGCTCTAATGACTACGACGCCGGCGGCGCTGACCCGAGTGAAATCGATCATCGATGAGTATGTGTCGCTGTCGTTTGATTCGATATTTCTGCGTCCGATTAGCCCGTACGGATTCGCAAAGCGGACTGGCCTCGATCAATCGTACGGCGCAGAAACCTTCCTGACGTTTTATCGTGAGGGACTCGAACACATAATCGAACTCAACCGCCGAGGAATACCGTTCGTCGAAACGTTTGCTCAGATTCTTCTCCGGAAAATCCTCACACCATTCTCCGTTGGATATGTTGACCTGCAGAGTCCTGCAGCTCTCGGAACCGGCGTTCTCGTCTATAACTACGACGGTGATGTCTACGCTTCTGACGAAGGCCGGATGCTTGCCGAAATGGGGGACCGTTCGTTTCGACTCGGTCGCATTTCCGACCGACACCAGGACGTCATGACATCGGCGCGTTTGCGATTGCTAACGGAAAAGTCATGTCTGGAGGTAATGCCGGGCTGTTCGGAATGTGCGTACTCTCCGTACTGCGGCGCCGACCCCGTACAGAATTGGGCCACTCAGGGTGACCCGGTCGGCCACCGGCCGACCAGCGAATTCTGTTCAAGGCAGACAGGGATTTTCGAGTATCTGTTTGATGTTCTGCGTAACGGTGATGAGTTCACACGACGATTGTTTTTCGCGTGGGCATCGATGTAATCGCGATGATTCAACAGGGAGTTCAAGGAATACCCTCTGCGATTGGCTATGACCTCATAGGGAAGGTGTGTCTGTCACCCGTACCGACGGGCGAGCGCTCAGAATTCATTCGACTCCTTAGGGAATCAGACGCTGATGACGATCTGTCTGGTTATGTCGCGGTGCTTTCGGAACGGCAGTCGTTCCCGACTAGCGCGGTTCCAACCGTCAGCGCGGCGTCCTTCGCCCATCTCGCCGAGAATGACATCGTGCTGGTGAACAGCCGCGGCTATGTTCGGACCGTAGTACGAAAGGATTCGCCTTCAAACTCGTTGTTTGCAACTGATCGGTGCAACAGTTTGTGTCTCATGTGTTCTCAGCCACCCCGTGAGACTGATGACCGCGGCAAGGCTGCTGAGTTGATCCGCATTGTCAGCCTGATGGATCCGAACACCAAGGAACTCGGGATTACGGGTGGAGAACCGACGCTGCTAGGAGATGGTTTGTTTGAAGTCATTGCAGCATGTCGGGATCATTTGCCCAGTACGGCCCTCCATGTCCTCTCAAATGGCAGGCGATTTTGGTATCCCAGCTACGCGAGAAAACTCGCTGCTATAAGTCACCCTGATCTGATGATCGGTATTCCGGTGTATTCCGATATCGACTCTCTGCACGACCACATAGTCCAAGCAAAGGGCGCTTTTGACGAGACCATCATTGGACTCCAGAACTTGGCGAGATATGAAGTTCCAGTTGAGATTCGTATCGTCATACAAAGTCACACGGCGCCGAGGCTCCGACAGCTTGCCAGCTATATCTATCGAAATCTGACCTTTGCGTCGCACGTTGCCTTCATGGGGCTGGAGATTACAGGCTTTGCGAAAGCCAATCTGAGCGAATTGTGGATAGACCCTGAGGACTATTCGACTGACCTCGAAGCGGCCGTTAATCTCCTGTCCACCAGCGGCCTCAATGTGTCTGTCTACAACCACCAACTGTGTAGGGTGCCCGAATCGCTCTGGCCCTTCTGCCGCCAGTCAATATCGGATTGGAAGAACGAGTTTCCTCCGGAGTGTGGTGCTTGCGAGGTTAAGAGCGGTTGCGGTGGCTTCTTCTCCTGGAACCTAAAGTATCCGAAGGCCTGCAAAATACGTCCCGTTTCTAAGCCGAAGCTAGCGGCTCAATAGCAACCTCTCACGCTCGGCTTCATGGCGCAGAACCTAACTCCGACGCTTAGCAAACGAGTAATTCTGTTGCTCGCCTCTCTGTTGGTGGCCAACCCAGTCGTCGTGTTCCTTCTTACGAACGACCTGATGTGGACACTCATCGTCCCTGTTGCGGCTATTACAGCGGTCCAGTTCTTCGCACCCCGTCGCAGAGTGGCCGTAGCGTTATTCAACCTCATTACCATCTGCTCGATTTTCGCCCACGCGGAAGTACTGCTGATTCATGGTTTTCCAGAGCGAGTCATCGAGAATCTCTACGTGATTAAGAGTGGTTACTACTTCAACAAGCCGAATTTGAACCAATCGTTTCGAAGTCAGGAGTTCTCGGTTAACTATCGAACGAATGGGCAGGGTTTCCGGATTGGCGTCGGCCAAGAACCTTCCACGTGGATAGAAAAGGTCGACTGGCTGGTACTCGGTGATTCGTTCACCCAAGGCGCCCAGGTTGAGTTTGAAGATTTGTTCTCGACGAAGCTGAACGTAAGGTTTCCGGACAAGATCGTCGTCAACGCTGGCATTAGCGGAATGGGTATCGCCCATGAATACCGTTACTTCGTTGACGAAGGACAAACGCTTTCGCCTCGGTTGGTCATCCTTCAAGTCGGAAGCTTTAATGACTTCATGAACGTTGAAGCCGGCATGTCCAGCTTCACAGATCAATTAATGGAGCATTCGGCGTTCGCGCGCCTGCTGTTGCACGATTGGCGCTATGGCGACCCTGCGGATCTGCCACTCGGGCGATGGACCGAACCCTTCTATCCTGATGCTCAGGCAAATCGCGACTACAACATCTTTTTCAAAGACGGGTCTCCCAGGCAAGCTCGCGATTTGGAGGTATTTCGCGAAAACCTTGTTGCCTTGAACGATGCAGTGTCAAAAAGTGGAGGCACGCTTCTTGTGGCATTGCTACCGACAAGAGAGCAAGTCGTAACGCAGTCGTTCAATGAGGTTACTTCCCGTTTCGGAATCGACCATTCATTGTTAGACATGCGGAAGCCGAACACTCTCCTTGCAAAGCTCGCGGGAGAGATTCATTTCGATCTAATTGATCTGTTGCCGGCTTTCGAGCGTGCAACGGGCGATCTATTTTTCAATGTTGATGAGCATCTCACGCCCTTGGGCCATTCGGTCATCGCCACAACGATTGGTGACTATATCGAACGCCAGCAAGGCCCATCTCCGGCAGTGCTGCTCAGTAAGACGTTGTCTGGAGACCGTTATCCCTCGCCGTCCGCAGACGGCAATCTAGTGGCGTTCCAGTCGGTCAGAGGAGGAACCTCCGAACTCTTTCTCGGTTCGAACGACCTCAGCTCAGCGAAGCAGCTTACCTTCGATGGCGTCGACGAGGCCCATCCGATGCTGTCTTCGGACAACTCAAGGATCCTGTTTACGGAAGGTGCCGCGGAATCTCATCGAACGAAAGTCATCTTAATGAATGTGGATGGTTCACGTCGCATTAACCTTACGTCCAAGCACGATCAATTCGGCGCAATCGCGACATTCTCACCATCCAACTTAAGGGTCGCTCTTGCGGAGTGGTCGATTGGTTCTTCGGGACAATCAACGAATCCACAGATCGTCGTTGTGGATCTGCTCATCGGCAATAGGCAGGTGATTTCGAAACCAGGTCGCGAAAGCTGGCGCCCGGTATTCTCGGCCGACGGAAAGTACATGGCCTACATTTCTAAATTTGAAGACCAGTTCGATCTCGTGTTATACGACGTCATCGGTGAAAAAGAGAAACGTCTTACATCCACTCCGTTTGATGAATGGGACCCACAATTCAGCCCAGACGGAAAACGTCTCATCTATGCTGCGCGCAAGGACGGGAATTGGGACCTCTTTCTCCTGGATTTAGCGACCGGTCATACCGAGCGCCTCACGTCGACAATAGGCGACGAGTGGGATCCAGTATTTTCACCAAATAGCGGTTCGCTGTTCTATGCAGGCAAGTTCGGCTTTCTCGAGGCAATTTTTAGACGCAGGTTGTCGGCAAGCCTCTCGCGCAACGTCTTGCCAAACTGAATTGCCAAGAGGTTCTTGCGACGTCGCATGTGTGTGCATATGTGACTGTGAAGTAATTGTGGTCAAACGCCGCTGAGAGGATAACCAAGAAGGAAGGAGCGCGGAAGGCCAAGAAGAAACGCTAGGAAGGCTTCGGCCTAGGGGCTATCAAACCGAAACGTCGCGGTCATTTATACTGGCTCTCGACAATCGAGTTTTCGAGAATGGGGGGTGGGTCAGTTTGAATGATCACGCGCTTTTTTCGATTGCGCGAACGTTGTCGCCCAGTCTCTAGATAGTCGAATCCATGCGAGAGCGTCCGTTTCAGGCATTGAGATTAAGGCAAGTTTATTGAGTAGTTCCGTCTCAGACACCATCGCGCCGGGACGAAGCCCCACGTCGGCCAAGATCGCAGCCTTCATCTCACTAACCGCCGAGACCGTGAACCATTCGCCCTTTTCGCTCTTGATACAAAGGATGCCGAAACCGGTTGCCGTTGCAGCCTCACGCCAAGAGGGCGACGATTTCCTCGATACTCCAGACATGGTCAGATAATCCTGCCTGCATCGCAGGCGTCACGCGCAACGTTCTGATGCACTCTAGCGAAATAGTTGCAAAAAAAATAGCGCGACCATCGCTACGTGATTCTCGACCTGGTATCAGATCGGCGGCTCGCTATGTCTCGTGTAGAGTGTCCAGTTGTGCGTACAGGCCGCACAGCGGATGTCCACGCGGATAATTTCCGGATGGCCCGCCACGGTCGTGGCGCTCTGGAGCATGGCTCTTGTGGACCGGCATTCCGGACACTGAACCGGATAGTAGACTTCGTGCGCGTCGTCGTTCGACATAGACGCTAAGGCCTTCTCGGCTTGAACTTGTTCTCGCGTTTCAACCGCCGCACGTCCAACGCAGCGTGGGGAATGGTGATGCCAGAGTGGCAATCCACGCACACCGCGACGGTCTGCCCGTAGCGTTGATACACGACCTCCATGGTTCCGCCGCAGATGGGACAGGGAGGGGGTGGGGGGACTTCCAGTTGATCGCTCATCGTGGCCTCCCACAACGGGAGGCGCTACGGCCACGTCAAGTCACGAACCGATAGTAGCAAAAACTTCCCAATGGTAGCGATGGACAAGCCAAGGACAAATAACCCACTGCCCGAGATCTAGTTTAGGCTCGTCTGGTTTCGCAATGAGGGTCACGATCACGAAGCCGCGAATCTAGCGCAGGAGTCGCGGACGAGTTCATCACTTTGAGAGAGTCCGAGGTCTTGTCCGTCTATATAGGATGCACATAGCACAGGGCTATCCAAAATAGCGTCTTGACGGAGGTTTCCGATGCGACGAGCAGGTGTAGCGGCGGCGCTATTTCTCTGGCTGTTAACCCCTCTTGCGGCACAGGAGCACTCCAGCCGCTTTGAATTGACCGAGCAATTCATCCGCCAAACGTGGCTGTATCCGTTACGTGCAATGGACGTGACCGTGCTGGGTGCAGGCCCCGTGCATGTCCCGAACGACGACTGCGAAATACACATCGGTGCGGAGCTAGGCGACACCACGATCAGCGACTACCCGAACGTTGTCCTCGAGCCGCCAAACGTGTGCAAGGACGGCCGCAAGCCCTCGAAGGCGGCCTGGCGGACGTTCTACAACACGGCGAGCAACTTCGAATGCGTTGCTGAGGGCTTCATTCGTGTGTGGCCAGAGCACCTCTCGGGTGGTTCGCTGCCATCGAATCCCGATCACTTCATGGAGCTCCACCCGATGAGAAGCCTGGTCTGCGGCAGCAGCAGTTTCTCCATCGACACCAAACAGCAGCTCGCGGCGCACGCCGATCTTGGCTACAAGACGGCAGGCCAGATCTCAACGCTGGCGAGAACCTTCCGGTTGTTCGTTCGACGGACCGCGCATCCAGACAGCGATGCATTGAGCACGATCGCATTTGACTACTATGCCTGCACGTACGTGAACGGCGCCGAGCAATGCGGCTGGGGAAAGACCGGTCTCCACAATTTTGCGCGGCTCAGCGTCGAGACGATCGACACCACCACGCGATGCGCCGGCGGCGGCAGCAACGGAGAACGGTTTAGAACCATTCTGGGCCGGGCCAGAGCGAGGAGTGCAACCGGCTATCTGTCGACACGCGCGCAACTCACGAAGCTGTACGCCATCGATGGCACGAACTTCTTCGATTCGCTTGGCACCTGTCCGACGACGAAGACCGGCCGCAGCACGTACGACGTCCTTGGCATCTTCACCGTCGACCCACTGTCCGTCATAAAAGTGCTCGACCGAATCACGAAGGAAGGCCTCGACGGCGATTGGGTCGAGGTCCCGTTCCCCGTGGCCTGGATCATCTTCGACGAGATGCCGTAGCAGGCTATCTTCGGCGGCCTATCCAAAACACACCATTTCGCAGAACAGACAGTGCTGGATGGAACACGTCGCCGGACTCTACCTGACCTAATCTGTGTGAGATATGAGCTGCGAAAAGGCCGGTGGCAGCGTAGGAGACGCTATGATGACCACCCTCGCTCGAGCGACTCGCTTCGCGACGCGTTCGAGCTTCGCGTGCGTGCTGCTTCTCTGCACCGCGAGCTGTGGCAGCGGCACTTCAGGTTCGCCAATAGCGCCGACGGCGGCGCCAGCGGCTGTCACCATTTCGAATTTCGAGATTGCCTTAACAGGCGCGGGCTCGAGCCGAAGCTACAGAACGTCATTCACGATGACAGAGACCGGTGGTCGAACAGCGGCCTCGGTGAACCTCATTCGGTTCGGCCTCGCGGCCAACATCAGCGCGAACGCCGATCCGACGTCGCCAATTCGCATCGCGCCTGGCGCTTCCGTGTCATCCGGCGTCATCACGATCAACGACACCACGAGCGCGGCCGGGACTGTAACAGCGGTCACGCTGACAGTCGGATGGTCTGACGAGAGTGGACGACCGGGCTCCGTGTCGAGTGCGGCGAACGTGTCGCAGCCGCCTCCAGAGCCGGTGGCGCGAACCTTCACGCTGGCGGGCGTGATCGGCGATGCGAGTACGTTGCGTGCGCTTCGTAGCGCAGCCGTCACAGCGCGTGATAGCACCAATCAATCCAGAACAGTCACAACGGATGGTAACGGTTACTACAGTATTGCGCCTCTTCGAGAGGGTGCTGTTTCACTGACCATTACGGCGTCCGGGTATCAATCGACGACCCGTAGTGTGACGTTATCGTCGGACACGAGCTACGAGGTATTGCTCCTGCCATCAGCCGCGCCACCCCCGCCGCCGCCACCCACCAACCGCACGCGTATTGGCGCGATTTGCAATGACGGTTGGCTCAGTGACGCGACGGGCCAAGGTGCGTGTTCTTCACATAACGGTGTCCGGTGCTGGCGGTACAGCGACGGCACTTGCACCAATCCCTGACCGGGAGTTGCACTAACGAATGGGGTTTCGCTTCCGTCGATCAATCAAGCTCGCTCCTGGACTGCGAATGAACTTCAGCACGCGGGGTATCGGCATGTCAGCCGGTGTTCGCGGTGCTAGGGTTTCTGTCAGCTCGCGCGGCCTGCATTCGAGCGTAGGAGTTCCAGGGACGGGGATTTCGTATGGCGGCTATGATGGCAGCAGTTCGCCGGCTCCACGCCCGCGTAGCCAAGCGTCATCGCTTGCGTTTCAACTCACCCTAAAGGACGACGGAACGGTTGCTGTTCTGGACGATCAAGGTCAACCTCATTCACCTCGCTTCGTAAAGCTCCTACGCGAGAAGCAAGGCGAACGAATCGAACGTTGGTTGACGGAGCGATGCGAGTATTGGAACAAGGACATCGATAGAATCCTCAACTGCCATCTAGACACGCCCGCACCAACAAACTGGCGGAGTCCTGTCGGAGCCCGTGCCTTGTTACTGCCGTCGGCTAGCCCTCAACTGCGTCCACTTGGGATTCTGGAGCGGTTCTTCAAGTCGAGACGAAACAAAATCGATACCGAGAATGCCGAAGTGGTATCGAAATACGAGAAGGAACTGCTACTTAGGAGGTTGTTCAACGCTCTTTGCAAATTCGAGCAGGCCAAACAGCACCAACTGTTTCGACAAGCGCAATCTGGTGATCCTGACGCTATGTGTGAGTTACTCGACCACCAATTACGAACGATTTCCTGGCCGAGAGAAACGTTACTATCGTTTGAAATTCCACACGAACATCAGGTCTGCGTGGACACCGATTTGCCGGAGATTGAAGACCTCCCGTCCGAACAAGCGAGTGTTGCTGCACGGGGATTGCGAATCAACATCAAAGACCGTTCGGAGACGCAAAGGCGAAAAGAATATGTGATCCATATCCATGCAGTCGCTTTCCGAATCGTCGGCGAGGTGTTTGCATCTCTGCCGACAGTCTCTGATGTGTTCATTTCCGGTTTCTCGCAGAGGCCCGACAAAAGTACAGGCCGAGTGCGAGACGAGTATTTCTTAAGTGCCAAGATCGCACGGTCCTCTTGGGAAAGGATCGACTTTAGCAACCTTGGCTCACTTGACCTGCCAGAAGTCTTCGCCGAGTTTCCGCTGCGCCGCAAGATGACGAAGACCGGCATTCTTTCACCCATCGAACCGTTTGATTCGGCAAACGGCATACGCGGTTCTTAGCAGGCCACCGCTGACCCTGCGAATGACTGAGCGCATAGGAGGATCGAAGTGGAAACAACCCAGGTTGAGATTAGTGACGCCAAGGGCAACGCATTGGAGGGGTCGCGGGCTCTCCTTTGGGGAAACAATGCGGCGTGGCTCTGCCATAAATGCGATCGGCTGTTGGGAAATCGGACCAGTGATAGCGAGTTTCGAGTCGAGTGTTCCTGCGGGACACGCTACGAGATCACCCGTGCGCCAAACAAGAACGGCAAGCTCAATTTAGGGGCGGCTACCGGCGTCAGGCTGCGCGAGCTCGACCAACACAGAACTCACATCAGGGACATCTGAAGTCGTTAGTTGGTAGTGGAACGTCAAAACGAAGAGGCCTAATGGACTATTTTCAGGGCGTGGTAACCGATTACCTTCGCGCCAAGCGATCGCGCTTCGTGAATACGGAATACATGATCAACCTTGATCCTGACGGGGAACAAAAGAACCGCCATTGGTACTGCGACGCCGTGGCCATTGACTTCGAGGACTCAACCGTCCATCTCTGTGAAATCACATACTCCAAAACCCTTCAGTCCCTCATGGTCAGACTTCAGCTGTGGTGCAATCACTGGCCAGAGCTTGTCACTGCGCTTCGGCGCGATAGCGCATTGAAAGGCGACTGGACTGTAACCCCACGACTGTTCGTCCCTCTTGAGTTGAAGGATCAGCTCACGAAGAGAGTTGCTTTGGTGAAGTGGCCCGACGGATGTCCTTCTCCAATGCCCCAGCCGATCATCACTCCACTGGAAGATGTCCTCCCTTGGAGGTACCGCTCTTGGACTGGAACTCCGTACGCTAAGGGCAGCTAATGGCTTGTGATCAGCCCGAACACTGAGGCTAGGCCGCTGGCGAGAACAAGCGGTGTTCAGTCCTCAAGATATGTACGGAACTACAGCCGATTACTAAAGTAGAGGGAAATAGAAGCAGCAACTGCAAAGAACAAGAGTGAACAATGGCCGGAAATGGAACGGCCATCCGGCTGGATCATTGACACTTCCATGAGAGTATCTGTCGGCGGGTCCGTCTAAAATAATAGACAAACAGCAGCCAAGGAACCGAGCAATGGACTATAGCCGACTATTTATCGAGCATCTTGACCTCATTGACAACGTCTCCCGAGCTGCTGGGCGCAGGCGGCGGCTTTCGCCGACTGAGCAAGAGGACCTCGAAAGCGTCGTGCATTTGCGCCTGATCGAAGATGACTACAAGAAAATACGCGAGTTCACTGGACGGAGCACTCTCAGAACCTATCTGACCGTCGTCATAGAACGTATCGCGCTCGATTTCGTTCAGGAACACTGGGGTCGATGGCGTCCTAGCCGGAAGGCGGAACAGATTGGCTCAGTGGCTGTGCTGCTAGAGCGTCTTATCGATCGAGATGAACACACATTCAGTGAGGCCGCCGAAATCATCCGAACCAATTTCGGATTCGCGCTTTCTGATCACGAGCTATCAAGAATTCGCGGCGAGCTGTTGTCGCAGGGCGCGAATGCCATCAAGAGACCGAGAACACAAAAGTCCAAACCTGGAGCAACGAGTCAATTCGAGATCGTTTTTCCACCCGATTTTCCCGCGCCAGATGTCAAAGAGGTCTTGACTGCATTCGCAGACTACTTCCGGGCTTGCGGCGGCATCGGCCTGACTGCTGACTTTGAAGGCGAACAGGTCAAGGTACGGGAAGGGGTCAATGCCTAGCCTCGTCTATCGCATAGTGGTCGGCGTTAAGGTTTGGTTAGCGAAGCATTGGAAAGGCGAACCAGGCGAAACATTTCGAGCGACGGTTGGCAAGCTGTCAGAGGCCGCAAGCAAACATATCGATTCTTCCAATGCCGCAGACATCGCTGTGGAGTCGGTCCGTCGTGTGGCAATTGGAAAAATTAGTCATGATCATTCCGAGGTCGTTCGGAACTATGCGGAGGAAGAACGTACTCGAATCGAGGCAGAGTTAGCGCGACGGACGTTACGGTCGCAAGTTCGTCAATCTGAGTCGAAGGCAGAACAAGAAGAATTGACGATCCGAAAACTGCGTGATGAAGAAATGCTGCGACGCTTGGAACTATTCGCGAAGTTACAGGAGAAAAACCTAATGCCGATCTGGGATGGCCAAGGCCGAATGACAATGGTGAGACCTTCCAAAGACTTTGATTGGAATGGTGTTCTAGATGCTTTGGTTTCGCCAGATGAATTTCGCGATGAGCCACCCAAGAAACGCATTACCAAGTCCAATCGACGACGCAGCAAGAAACGCTAGCTTCGAGAATGACGCGGCTGTATCACTCCCGGATCGGATCGGAAGCTACTTCGGAAGGTTTACAACGCGTTGATTTCGGTAACGTCGCGCGCGGGCAGTACGATCCGAACGGGTTCCACCAGCGAATTCAGCGATCGCTAGAGGCGTCGAGACCGCGGTGGGACAGCGCGACCTGCTGTTTCCGTGCCGGCGGTTACGAAGTGCCGTTCACGCTACGTATCGATGAACGTCGGTTGGTTCGGCGAGGTCGCTGGAGGTGGCAGCGCGCATGCCATGTTCGATCGGCGGCTCGGCCTGTGTCAGGGGACCGGGGTAAACGCTAGGAACTTGCCCTGGAGGAATGTCACGCCGAACTGGACGCGATTGAGGTTCTCGAGAAACGCCGCATTGTAGTAGTCCTGCCCGTAGTAGTAGCGCACGAACAGTCCGGCGCCGCCCCACCTGGCCGGCAGGCACGCCGCTTCGACCGTCACGACGTTGTTCACCGACTCCGCGCCGCCTTGGATCAGCGTGAACGATCCATCGAGCCACGCGCGACCACAGTGCAGCATCCGGGGCTTCTCCGTTTCGCCTGGTTGCAGGCGCTTCCAGAACTTCGGCACGAGTCGCACGTTGCCAGCTGCGAAATCGGCAGTCAGGCGATACCGCGCCGGCCCGTAGAGCGGGCGCAGCGAGTCGGAGATCGATCCGCCAAAGTAGCCGGACGGATTCATCTCGACGCTGCCGCCGATGCCCCATTCGCGGCGCGTGACCGGACGTGTCTCGACATCGTCGTCGCCCTCTGGGTGAAACCGCCGGTACTCGAGGCCGATGCGAATGTAGTTGGTCGAGAAGCTGCCGTTATCTGTGTTGACGTCGGTCGCCTCCGGCGCGGACGGAGGCTCCGGAACGCACTCTTCGCCCTGGCGCGTCTGGTTCTTGAAGAGACACCCGTTCTGGCCATTGGAGTGATGACCGAATGGGATCGCGTTGATCAGCCACATCTCAATCGGTCCTCGCCTGAACTCCGCCTGTTTGTCCTCAGAGTCCTCGCCGCTCAGGTTCCTCAACCATGCGAGCTGCACAGTGCCCTTGGGCATGTAGGACGGCGAGCGCACAGGTTTCGAGGCTACGTCAAACATCCGCAGCCGTGTGAGGAACGTGCCGTACACGGAATACGCGAAGACACGCGGCCGGTCCTTTTTTAACACCCGCTCGAGCGCGCCTACGAAATTGTCAAAGATGCGCACGTCCGGTGCGATCTGAGCTTCAAACACCAGTTTGCCATCGGTGTGATTGAACAGATAACTGCCATCCGGCTTCAGCGACACCCTGTCGTTGGTCGCAAAAATGAACGGGCCAACCGGGGCGGAGCCTTGTTGCGCAAGCGCGCTCGACGCAACCGATGCCATGAACAGAACAGTGGCGACGCATTTCACGATCACACGCCCTCCTTAGGCCTCGACGATCTGCCTGGCAAGTGCTGCATTGTGATCGCCGCGAATCTTGATCAGGGCAGCCCGCGGGCGCAGCGAAAACGTGTAGTTGAACTGCAAGTCGAGGTCAAGCCGCAACCGCCGCAGCCGATCGTCGATCGCGTCAAAGTCGTTCAGGTTGGCGATCTCGCAGATAAACGTGTCCGACAGAAGGTCGCAGCGCTTGCGCTCCTCGCCATTAGGCTTGAGGTCGAACTTCTGGAGTATCTGCGTGATCACGTCCCCGTTCGGAGTCGTGCCTACGACCAGATCGTACGAGAACTCGGCGTACATTGATGCTCCCGCGATGAAAGGGCGGCTTGTCCCTTGCTCTATTAGACGGCCAGACGCGGGCTGATTCTCATCGGGGAGCTCGTTTTGGCTCGACTTGGGGTCTCCGCCCGTTAAGATCTCAATCTTTCTGAGTTCGCGGCAGAGCGATTTGGTCACGATTCACGCTTCGCCCAGTTTGGCAATCGAGAGCAGCCGATGTCCGTGAACTGGCGATGACTCGGGGGAACGCCTGGCGAGTTTGCATGCGCATCGGTATAGAGTTGATGAACGGCTTCGAATGCCGCGCCCATCAGTCGAGCTGCTTCAGGATACTGTGCCGATACTTCGTCTTTCGCCTGTCGTACGCTTCGATAAGCTCGGTCGAGATTTGCCACCTTCACGCGGCACAGAACGCCTTCAATGTCCATCGTCTGAATCCAGTCAGCCATTAGCCCGCACACCTTTTCCTGGGGCGGGCGAAATCGAGGCCCGGATCCTCGGCTTCGTTAAGCCGCACCAATTTTCAGCCGCGATTCTATTCGATGATTGGGCGATTCTAGCCAGACGCGGCTTTCGGTCTCAATTTTCTCGCGTCAAACTTACCTTAATGTTTGGCCAGTCAACCCGCTGCGAATGGGATCGTTAAGGCAAGAAGCTCTTTTCTAAAGACGAAACAAAACGTCGAAAAAGGTTGGCAGGGAAAGCCGCCGACAACAAGATCCCAAAGACAACTCCTCCAGAGCCACAAAAGGGATCAAGTTCGATTGCGAGAACGAAACCGAAGTTGAAAGCCAGCTGGAAGCAGAGAGAAGCGCGAGAAGTCGCGATGACTTAGAGCTAGCCACCTCCGGCGTGCGGGGAAACGAGTAATCGAGAAAGGCTTGCTGCTTTGCAATTCAGCAATACGGAAAAGGATGAAAACAAGTTGGCAGGCAAGAAGGATCTAAGGTGACCCCGGGGAGGATCGCGTGGAGACGGGTCGAGCCCGGAGAGAAGAAGAATCGATAACAAAGAAGAACAAAGCAAATAATCAAAAACAAATAATCAAAAACAAACAGGAGATGTAAATGCGGCCGTAACTG
>Ga0137455_1000143_pt1 | contig 17075 bp, 13 predicted proteins | sample EasRivERMGT600_2_FD_102334 | JGI IMG/M metagenome (GOLD analysis project Ga0137455, IMG submission 102334) | Soil microbial communities from meander-bound floodplain in the East River, Colorado, USA - East River MetaG ERMGT600_2 | ecosystem: Environmental > Terrestrial > Soil > Floodplain ... | reverse complement strand
GCTGGCCGGTGTCCGGTCCGACGGCGTTCACCGGCCGGGAGATGGATCGTATTGGCGTCACTGTTACCGTCAGGACTCCTTAGCGTCGTCGCGGCCACGTTCCTGCTGTTCGGGCAGCCGGAGCCGCCGTACCGTGTGCTCTTCATTGGCAACAGCCTGACCTATTCGAACGATCTGCCGGCGATGGTCTGCGCGCTGGCGCGCGCCGCGGGACGCCCGGCCGTGTGCGAGAGCGTGGCGAAGCCCGACTACAGCCTCGAAGATCATTGGAACGATCGTGAGGCCCGCCGTGCCATCGCCCGCGGCTGGGACCTCGTCGTGTTGCAGCAGGGCCCATCGGCGCTGCCGGAGTCGCGCGTCCTGCTCGTGGAGTTTGCGAGGCGTTTCGATGTGGAGATTCGGAAGACTGGCGCGCGGACCGCGCTGTATATGGTCTGGCCCTCGCGCGCACGCCGTGCCGACTTCGATCGCGTCAGCGAGTCGTATGCGATCGCCGCAACGGCGGTCGGCGGACTACTACTGCCGGTCGGAGATGCATGGCAGGCGGCATGGGCGATCGATCCGTCGCTTTCTCTCTATGGTCCTGACGGCTTGCACCCGTCGTCAACGGGGACGCACCTGGCGTCGCTGGCGATCTATCGCGGCGTTTTCAACGAGCCCGCTCCAAAGTTGCCCATGACCGGCGTGACCGCAGCGCAAGCGGGTGTCTTGCGCCGGGCCGCTGACGCCGCACTTGCACGATTGAAAAAGTAATTCGCGCAATCGACGTCAAAAAACCGGTTATAGTGTGCCGTTTGTCGTTAGCCCCCGGCCCCCCGTCGGCGGTCACACGGTCGATCTATCTCGGCACGTTAGCGGCGATAGCTGTCGTCGCGACGCTGAGCATAGTGATTTACCGCTCTGCGGTAGACGAGGCCGTGGCCCAGAATTCGAGCCAGCAGCTGGCCATGGTTCGCACCGCCGCTGTCGGTGTGCATGGTGAAATCCAGGCAATGACGGCGCGGCTGCGCCAGTTCGGCAGCCTCCCGAGCGTCCAGAATCTCGAGGTCCCCGTCCTGAGCCAGCGCGTCGACGCCGCATTCGGCGAGAACGCCTCCGGCCTGATCAACCTGATCGTGCGCGCCGATGCCGGCGGAAAGCTGTTTTTCTGGTCGCCGAAGGGCGAGCTGCTCGGCAAGGGCGATGCGACCTTCAGAGACGAAGACCTGTGGAAATGGGCATCGAATCGCGCCAACGCCTCACAGGTCCGCATGATTCATGGCTGGGCCAACGCGGTGTCGTCGCGCCGCGCCATCGCCATTCCGGTCTGGCGATCGTCGCCGAGCGCCGAGGTCCCGAAACCCAGCAACGAATTCAACGGCGTGCTCGCGCTCGTCATCGATATCAACCGGTTCGTCGAGGTGTATCTCGGCCCGGCGATGAACGACTTGTCCGACTCGCGCCTCGTCGTCGGTCTGGCGACGCCGGAGTTCGGCGTTCGCATGGGTCCCGGCCCACAAGGCATGGCGCCGACGCCCGCCGATGCGCACAACCACGGCGAACGACAGGGCACGACAATTCTCGACGATGCGGAAGGGCGGCGGCTGCACGCGTGGGCCAAGCTCGACGCAGCGGACGAAACGTGGATGGTCGCCTCTTCGGCGCGATACAGCCTGGTGTCGGGCCAGATCAGGCGATCGGCGACGGCGCAGCTCGGGCTGACGGCGATGCTGCTCGTGGCCGTGCCCCTCGTTGGGTTTCTGATCGCGAGGCGCGAGCGGCAGATTCAGCAGGAGCAGCGCAATCTCGAGCGGCGGCTGGCCGAATCGCAAAAGATGGAAGCGATCGGCAAGCTCGCCGGCGGCGTTGCGCACGACTTCAACAACATGCTCACGGCGATCCTGGGCTACTCGAGCATGATCCAGGAGGATGCGCCGCCGAAGTCGGCGATCCGCGATCAGGCGCTGCAGATTCGCCGCGCCGCCGAGAATGCCGCGGCGCTCACGCAGAAGCTGCTGGCGTTCAGCCGCAAGCAGGTCCTGCAGTCCGATCCGGTCGATTTCCGCTCGATGCTCGGCAACCTGCTGCCGCTCGTGCGCAACGCCGTCGGTGAGGACATCACCGTCAGCACGCAGATGGGCGAGGACCTGTGGCCGATCCTCGTCGATCCGGTGCAGGTCGAACAATCGATCCTCAACCTCGCGATCAATGCACGTGAAGCGATGCCGAGGGGCGGCACGTTGCAGATTGACGCGCGCAATGCACCGCGGCCGCACGGCGAGCGCCGTCCCGACGCGGATGTGAAGCCCGGCGAATATGTCCAGATCACTGTGACCGACACCGGCGTCGGCATGGATGAAGCGACGCGCACGCGGATGTTCGAGCCGTTCTTCACGACCAAGGCGCCGGGCAAGGGCACCGGCCTCGGCCTGTCGACGGTCTATGGCTTCGTGCGACAGTGCGGCGGATACATCGGCGTGATGTCGACGCCGGGGCAGGGCACGTCGATCGAGCTGCTGCTGCCGCGCGCCAGCGCGCCCGCGGTGCCGATCACGCCGCACACGCAATCCGAACCCCTGGGCAAGGCCGCCACGGCTACGGTGCTGGTCGCCGAAGACGAAGACGGCGTCCGCGAGCTGGCGGTTGAAGCGCTCGAGCGCCGCGGCTATCGCGTGCTGGCCGCCTCGAGCGGCGAGGAGGCGCTGAAGACGGCGAACGCCTACGACGGCACGATCCACCTGTTGATCAGCGACGTGGTGATGCCCGGCATGAAGGGTCCGGAGCTGGCCGATCGACTCCGGGTGTTGCGTCCAGGCGTTCGCGTGCTGCTGATGTCGGGCTACGCCACCGACGTCGTGACCCCGACCGATCTCAACGAAGCGACGTTCCTGACGGAGCCTTTTGCGCCGGAGACCCTGGTCAAGACAGTCCGGCAAATCCTCGACGTTCCGCTTTCCACGATTCCCGATCCGCGGCGATAATAGCCTCCGACTGTGGAGGATTAGATGACCCGTGTACTGACAGCTTTTGCATTGGCCGGAATTGTTGCGCTGCCCACCGCGGCCCTCGCCCAGACCGGCAAACCGTCGCTGATGAACCCCGCCTCGCTCAGCGAGGAGGCACCCGCGACTTACAAGGTGAAGTTCGACACCAGCGCCGGTGAGTTCATCGTCACCGTGACGCGCGCCTGGGCGCCGATCGGCGCCGACCGCTTCTACAACCTGGTGAAGAACGGCTTTTACGACGGCACGCGCTTCTTCCGCGTCGTCCCGAATTTCATGGTGCAGTGGGGCATCAACGGCGATCCCGACATCCAGCGCAACTGGGCCAACGCCAACCTCAAGGACGATCCGGCCGGTGTGAAGAGCAATGGGCGTGGGTTTATAACGTTCGCCAACCGCGGTCCCAATTCGCGATCGACGCAGCTCTTCATCAACTACAAGTCGAACGCGTTCCTCGACAAGACCTTCATGCCGTTCGGCGAGGTGACGTCGGGAATGTCGGTGGTCGACAAGATCAATCCGAAGCACGGCGAGGATCCCGATCAGGGTCAGATGCAGGCCAACGGCAACCGTTACCTGCAGAAGGCCTATCCCGATCTCGACTTCATCAAGAAGGCCACGATCGAGCCGGCCGCCGCTCCGAAGAAGTAAGTCATGAGAAAAATCCTGCTCGTCGCCGTCACGCTCTGTTTCTTCAACGCAGCCGGCGCGGGACAGGTGCCGATCCAGGATCGGCAGCCCGCGGGATCGGCGCTCCGTCCCGCGGTGATGGGATCGACCGGTGGCGTGTCCACCGGTCATCCGCTCACGACCGCTGCCGCCTTCAGCATCCTGCTGAAGGGCGGCAACGCATTTGATGCCGGCGTCGCCTCGCTGATCGCCGGCGGCGTGCTCGAGCAGGATCTCTACAGCCTCGGCGGGGAAGCGCTCGTCCTCGTTTATCCGAAAAAAGAAAACAAGGTGACGTCGATCGTCGGCCAGGGCTGGGCGCCGAAGGCGGTCGACGTCGACTGGTATCTGTCGCGCAAGAAGACGCTCGACGGCGCGGGCCTCGATCCCGCGGTCGTGCCCGGCGCGCTGCATGCCGCGCTGACCGTGCTCGAGAAGTGGGGCACGATGAGTTTCGAGGAAGTCGCCGCACCGGGGATCGGCTATGCCGAGAACGGCTTCCCGATGCGCAACAGCACGGCGCAGGCCATCCAGCGCCAGCTGAAGTTCTTCGAGAGCTGGCCGGGTAACAAGAAGTTCTGGTTGAAGGCCGACGGCTCTCAATACAAGCCGGGCGAGACGATCAAGCTGCCGGCGCTGGCGCGGACGCTGCATCGCATGGTGGACGCCGAGAAGGCGGCGAAGGCGAAAGGCAGAAGCGCCGCCATCATCGCCGCGCGCGATCGATTCTACAAAGGCGACATCGCCGCGGAGATGGTGGCGTTCCTGCAGAAGCACGGCGCGCCGTTCGACGCGAGCGACTTCGCCGAGTATTACGCGCGCATCGAGGAGCCGGCGAAGACCACCTATCGCGGCTACACCGTCTACAAGCACGGCTTCGGCAGCCAGGGTCCGGTGCTGCTGCAGGCACTCAACATCCTCGAGAACTTCGATCTGCACGCGATGGGATACGCGAGCGCGGATTACCTGCACACCGTCACCGAAGCGCTGAAGCTCGCGTATGCGGATCGTGATTCGTACTACGCCGATCCGGCGTTCGTGCAGGTGCCCGGTGAAGGCTTGCTGTCGAAGGCGTACGCGAAGGAACGCGCGGCGCTGATCGATCCGAAAAAGGCGTCGACGTCGTTCATCGCCGGCGATCCAACGAAGTACGACTCGAAGGTCAAGCAGTGGACGTTCTGGAAAGCGAATGTGACCGACGGCGTCACGCCGCGGACCCGCAGCGGCCAGGAAGAGAATTCTCCCGAGATCGTCAAAGACACCACGCACATGGCGGTGATCGACAAGGATGGCAACATCTTCGACGTCACGCCGAGCGGCGGCTGGGTGCCGGGCGCGGTGATCCTCGGCGACACCGGCATCGGCATGAGCGTGCGCGGGGAGCAGTTCTGGCTCGACAAGACCCGCGCCAACCAGATCCGCCCGCGCGCGCGCCCGCGCTATACGTTGACGCCGAGCATGGTGTTCAAGGGCGACGTGCCGATGATGGGCATCGGCACGCCCGGCGGCGACAACCAGGATCAGACGATCCTGCAGGCGCTGCTGAGCGTCGTCGACTTCTGGAACGAGTGGTATCCCAACCTGCACGGCGCGCTCGAGCGCCCGCGCGTGCAGACGATGCACTTCTACGGATCGTTCTGGCCGCACACGGCCGGCTTCAATCAGCTGAACGTGGAAGCGACGATTCCCGACGCGGTTTACAACGAGCTGAAGGCCCGCGGCCACGACGTGAGCCGCCTGCGTCCGTTCGGGATGTCGGGCTGCGCGACCGCCGTGATGATCGATCCGGCGACGGGCAATCGGTTCGCCGGCGCGGATCCGCGCCGCGACTGCTACGCGATCGCTTATTGATCTCGGATTTCGGATCGAGTGGATCTCGGATTTGAAATCCGAATTCCGCTCGATCCGAGATCCGAAATCGCCTAGAACGGTCGCCGCACCGACATCTGTAGCTGCACGCCGTCGCGGCTCGACGTGACGACGACGGTCGGCTGAAGCACGCTGGGATCGCCGGCGTACCTGAGCTCGTAGCGCCGCATCATGCGCTGGTGATCGTCGGCCAGGCGATTGGCGATCTCCCTCAGCCGAGCCGGAAGGTTGCTGTCCGCGACAATCGTGTGGCGCATGCCGGCGACGTTGTCGACCAGGTTCGTGACCATGTCCGTCACCGAGCCGACGTTCTTGCCGGCGATGATCACCGCATGCGCGGCGCCGCCGCGCGACAGGAAGTCCTGCATGAAGTTGTTGTAGTCCTTGATATTCGGCTCGCGGGTGTTTTCGCCCCTGTCGGTCGTGACGATCACGAACGCGGGCCATTGGCCGGCCGGCACGTTTTTCAGGAAGCGCTTGTCGGCCTCGAGCATCGTGTCCAGAAACGCATTGGCCCCGCCCTCGGCTGCAAAGCGTGACACTTCGGCGCGCAGCTTGACGCGATCGGTGCCGGGCTGGGTCCGGACGCGAATCTGTCCGCCGGACGACACGAACACGACCTCCTCCTCCTCCGGCAATTCATCGATGAACGCGTTCAACGCCGTGCGGAAGTTGTTCAACATCGGGCCCACCTGGGTGCTCGAGTCCACGAGCAGCACGATGCGCATCGGCCCGTTGAGCAGGGTCGCGCGCGTGACCTCACGCTGAAGGCCGTTCTCGGTGATCCGGAAATCGGCGTTGGTCAGGTTGAGGACCGCACTTTCGGCCTCGTCGACCGCGCTGATGTAAACCAATCGTGTGATCGTCCGCTGTGCCGACAGAGAAATGGAGAGTGTTGTGAGGGCCGCGCCGAGGAGGAACGCTTTACCGATCGCGCGTCGGGTCATGGCGGCCCGAGTATAGAACCAGGGTGCCTAGGGTGCCTAGGGTGCCTCTGGTGCCTCTGGTGCCTAAGGTGCACCCCCAGGCACCTAAGGCACTCTACGCACTCTACGCACTCTGCAGTACCCGGCGCCGCGGCATTTCGATGGCCAGCGTCTTGATCTTGTAATTCATTACGCGCGGGCTGATCTGCAGCAGCTCCGCCGCGTCCTTCTGCACCCAGTTCGCCATCTTCAGCGCTTCGGTGATGGCCTGGCGCTCGATGTCCTCGAGGGCGATGCCCGTCGGCGGAATCTTGACGACGCTCTGCGAGTCCTTCGACGTGCCCGCCGGCGCGAAGTCGCCGAGGCGCAGGTCGCTCGACGTGATCATCGCCGCTTCCGCGAGCAGCGCCGCGCGCTCGATCGCGTTCTCGAGCTCGCGGATGTTGCCGGGCCAGTTGTAGCGGACCAGCAGCTTCTGCGCGTCGTTGTCGAGGCCGTCGAGCCGCTTCTTCAGCTCGCTGCCGAAGCGGCGGATGAAATGCATGGCCAGCGGCAGGATGTCTTCCTTGCGCTCGCGCAGCGGCGGTGTTTCCACCGACACCACGTTGAGGCGGTAGTAGAGGTCCTCGCGGAAGTGCCCGGCCGCGACCATCGCCGACAGGTCGCGGTTGGTCGCCGCGATCAACCGCACGTCGACGCGAATCGTCCGCGTGCCGCCGAGGCGCTCGAACTCGTGCTCCTGCAGCACGCGCAGGATCTTCGCCTGCGTGCTGGCGCTCATGTCGCCGATCTCGTCGAGGAACAGCGTGCCGCCGTCCGCCTGTTCGAAGCGGCCGATGCGCTGCCGGTCGGCGCCGGTGAACGCGCCCTTTTCGTGGCCGAACAGCTCCGATTCGAGCAGGTTCTCCTGCAGCGCCGCGCAGTTCACCTTGACGAAGTTGCGCGCCGCGCGCAGCGAGTTGTGATGGATCGCGCCGGCGATCAGCTCCTTGCCGGTGCCGGTTTCGCCGCGAATCAGCACCGTCGAATTGCTCTTCGCCACCTTGCGGACGACGCCGAGCACGCGCTGCAGCGTTTCGCTGGCGCCGACGATCTTGTCGAAGTCGTAGTTTTCCTGGCGCTCGTTGCGGAGGTAGTCGAGCTCGTTGCGCAGGCGCTTCAGCTCCAGCGCCTTCTCGACCTTCACTTCCATCTCCTCGAGCTCGAACGGCTTCTGCACGTAGTCGAACGCGCCGTGTTTCATCGCCTCGACCGCCGTCGTCACCGATCCGAACGCGGTCATCAGGATCACCGCCGCCGTCGGGTGCATCGTCTTGGTCGTGCGCAGCACGTCGAGACCGTCGGAGCCGCCCATCTTGAGGTCGCTGACGACCACGTCGAAGTAGCCTTCGTGGAGCCGCTCGAGCGCCGCGTTGCCGTTGCCGGCCTCCTCGACGTCGTGCCCCGCGGTGGTCAGCGACAGTGCCAACCCCCGCCGAAGAGCATCGTGATCGTCCGCTACGAGTATACGAGCCATGTCCTGGTCCTCAATCTGCCTGCTGCAATCTGCAATCGATCAGCCATTTACAATCTGCCTGCTTACTTCTTCTTGAGTGGTTCAACCGGGAGCGTGACCCGGAACTTCGTGCCGCGGCCGTCCGCGGTGGTCATGTCGATGCGCCCCTCGTGCGCGTCGACGATCTTGCGCACGATGGCGAGGCCAAGTCCCGAGCCCTGCGCCTTGGTCGTGAAAAACGGGTTGAAGATTTTCTCCGCGATGTCCGGCAGCATGCCCGGCCCGTCGTCGGTCACGTCGACGATCACGGTGGGCACGGACTGATGACCGTCGGGGAGCAGCGCGCCGTCGGCCGCGCTGTGCGCGAGCCGGGCCGCGATCTCGATGCGGCCGCGCCCGTCGAGCGCTTCGTAGGCGTTGATCAGGAGGTTGCAGAACACCTGCGTCAGCTGGTGCGGGTCCGCTCCGAGCAGCGGCAGATCGGGAGGCAGCTCCACGTCGACGACGATGCCGCCGCGCTGTGCCTTGCCGTCGGCGAGTGACATCGCGCTCGACAGCGCATCGGCGAGCGACGTGCGATCGACCTGGAGGCGGACCGGCCGCACGAACGCGAGCACTTCCTGGACGATCGCGTTCGCCATCTTCGCTTCGTTGATGATGTCCCTGACGAGGCCCTGCGCCTCGGGATTGTCGGGCACCTTGCGGCGCAACAGCCCGGCCAGCACCTCGATGCCGGCGAGCGGGTTCTTGATTTCGTGCGCCATCACCGCGGCCATCTCGCCGACCGCGGCGAGGCGGTCGCGCAGACGCTCGCGCTCCTCGATTTGCTCGACGTGCGTGAGGTCCTTGAAAAAGAGCGCCGCGCCGACCGCGTCGCCGTCGTCATCGCGAACGAGCGACAGCGTGTAGCCGATCACCATGTCGGTGGACTTCAGGCGCAGCTCGGCGCGGTTGGGCAGGGACTTGAGCTCGAAAACGCCGCCGAGCACGCGGACGATGTCGGGATGCTCGTAGAGGACGTCGGCGTAGAGCCTCCCCGCGACCGGTCCGGGCTTCAAATGGAAGAGCCGGCGGGCTTCCTCGTTGATGAGGACGAAGCGGCCAGCGCGATCGATGGCCAGCACACCATTGCGCATATTTCCCACCATGTGGCGGAAAAACACGTCGTGCTGCCCGGTGGAGGAACCCCCCGCTGGTTTGGCCATCAGCATTGTTGCCGAGGCAGGTTGAGCAAAGCTCATGCCTCGGCTTCTGGAACAACTTAACGCTCTAAGTCGTTGCGATTACAGAATTTGGATTATGCCCTAGAAGAGCGCCCGATCACAAAATTGTAATCAGGTCACGAACTTCGTAAATCGGCGTACTGCTCAGCTTCTTTCTGAAGCATCTCCCATTGGCCCAAAAGCTCCCCAACTTCCCACATCAGCGCCTGTGCCGGGCGAGGACCGGCTTGGACTTTTCGTGGTCCGAATAGAAGTCCGGGGCCGCCATCGATTGCTCGACGTCCTTGATGGCCTTCTCGCGATCGGCGATGCGCCCCTCGAGCTCGGCGACGCGATTCTTGAGCGCTTTGTAAGCACGCCCGCGTTTGTTCTTTTCAGCCTGATCGCGTTTGCGATCCTCATACGACTGCTCGGGCTTCTTATCGGCGACCTTCTCCGGAACAGCAGTCCGCCTGAAGGCGGACGCTCCTCTGTCGGATGTCGGTCGCATATCCGGCTTTGACCGTGTCGGTGGGACATCCGGCTTTAGCCGGATTGTCCCTGCGTTTTCTTTAGACCAGAGGAACGATTGGTAATCGCCCGGATACAGCGTCGCTTTTCCGTCGCCCACGTCGATGACTTTCGTCGCCAGTTTCTCCACGAAGTAGCGATCGTGCGAGACGAAGATCAGCGTGCCGCCGTAATCGGCGAGCGCGTCGAGCAGCACTTCCTTCGAGTCGATGTCGAGGTGATTGGTCGGTTCGTCGAGCAGCAGCGTGTTCGACGGCCGCAGCAGCATGCGCGCCACGGCGAGGCGCGTGCGCTCGCCGCCGGACAGCACGCCCGCTTTCTTGTAGACGTCGTCGCCCGAAAACAAGAACCCGCCGAGGATGTTGCGGATTGCCGGCACCATCGTGTGCGGTGATCCGGCGGAGAGTGTTTCGTAGACCGTCAACGACGCATCGAGGCGGGTCGCTTCATCCTGCGCAAAGTACTGCATGACGACCTGATGGCCTTCGTTGCGCGAACCCGCATCCGGCGGCTCTTCGCCGGAGAGCATGCGCATCAGGGTCGACTTGCCGGCGCCGTTGTGGCCGACGAGCGCGATACGATCGCCGCGCTCGATGTGCAGATTGACGCGATCGAGCACGATCTTGTCTTGGCCAAGCTCCGCGGCGCTGCGGTACGCCTTGCGCGCGTGCTTCAGCTCGAGCACCATGCGCCCGCTCTTCGGCGCCGCGGGAAACTGGAAGTGGATGCGCTTGCGCTCGGGCGGCACTTCGAGGCGCTCGACCTTGTCGAGCATCTTGATGCGGCTCTGCACCTGCGCCGCCTTGGTCGCCTGGTAGCGGAAGCGGTTGATGAATTCTTCGACGCGCTGAATCTCTTCGTCCTGCCGCCGCTTCGCCTCGCGGAGCCGCTCGATCGCGGCGTCGCGCTGCTCGAGGTACTTCGTGTAGTTGGTGTGGTACTCAGTGATCTTCCGCAGCGTGAGATCGGCGATGTGCGTGACCACGGTGTCGAGGAAATAGCGATCGTGCGAGACCAGGATCACCGCGTGCGGATAGGCGACGAGGTATTCCTCGAGCCAGTTGCGCGCGTCGAGATCGAGATGGTTGGTCGGTTCATCGAGCAGCAGCAGGTCGGGCGCCGACAGCAGCAGCTTCGCTAGCGCCAGACGCATCTGGCATCCGCCGGACAGGTGATCGGTGAGCTGTTGCTGCGCCTCGGGCTCGAAGCCGAGGCCGCGCAGCACTGTAGCGACCTTCAACTCGATCTGATAGCCGTCCGACAGGCGAAAGCGATCCTGCACTTCGCTGTAGCGCGCGAGCGCCGCATCGTGCTCGGCTTCGCTCAGCGTCGCGTCGCCAAGCCGCGCTTCGAGATCGTGCATCTCCGCCTTGAGATCGAGCAGCGGCTTGAGCGCGAGGCTGGCTTCGGCGACGACGGTGCGGCCGGTGTGGGCGAGGCCGTCCTGCGGCAGATAACCGAGCGTGAGGGAGTTGGGTTTCTGGATGATGCCGGAGTCGGGCTCATCGAGTCCCGCAAGCATCTTGAGGAGCGTGGTCTTGCCGGCGCCGTTCGGTCCGCAGAGGCCGACGCGATCCCGATCGCCGACCTGCCACGTCACGTGTTCGAGCAGCGTTTTTTCGCCGAACGCTTTCGTGACGTCCTGAAGCTGAAGCATCTTTAAAAAGTCTATCCACGGATGACGCGGATTACACGGATTCGGTTGCTCGCGGGCCGGCCTCCGGCCGGCCCAACGTCACCACCGAAGCACCGAGGCAATGAGTCTTCGGGATCGTGCGGACTCATTGCCTCGGTGCTTCGATGGTGACGCGGCGCGAAGCGCCGCCGCGAGCAACGGACCTCGCGCATTAATCTGTGAAATCAGTGAAATCCGTGGATTGATTTATTCGCCGAGCGCTCGAGCGGCCGCCGCGAGGACCTGCGGCACGCGGAAGGGCTTCGTCAGATATCCCGCGACGCCGAGGTTGACCGCTTCAATCGCGCTCGACTCGGTGGAGAAGCCCGTGATGATGATCACCGGCAAGTCCGTCTTCAGCCGCTTCGCCTCGCGGATCAGCGTCAGGCCGTCCATGCCCGGCATCTTGAGGTCGGCGATCAGCAGGTCGTAATTGCCGAGGCGCAGCCGCTCGAGCGCGGCACGGCCATCGGGCGCGACATCGACGTCATATTCGGCGAGGGCGAGCGTCTTTTGCAGCAGTTCGCGGATGCTCGATTCGTCGTCCACTACGAGGACCCGGCTGCGGCCGTCCCTGGCCTGCGGCCGGTCGGCCACGGCAGCCGACGGGGCCCGGTCGCCCCGGGGGCGCTGGGTGTCCAGCCACGCGTCGATGTCACGCTTGCGAAACCGCCATTGCCGCCCCACGCGGACTGCCGGAATCTTCCCGGCCTTGATCAGCCGGTAGACCGTGCGAAGGTTGACCTGGAGGTACTCCAGGACTTCTTCCGTCGTCAGGAATATTTCGTCGTTTGGAAAGTTCACGCCCACTAAGTATCTCTGAAATCGGTATCTTACCCCATCGGCATCCCCTGGCCGACTTTCGGAAGGGGGCCGGAGTCTTAGACAATAGCGTGCACGATTCGCGAAACTGATCGCATGGTTGCGACCGACGAAGAGCTCGTCGCCAGGTCCATGGATGGCGACGTTGATAGCTTCAACCAGCTGGTTTTGCGCTGGGAACGGCCGATCTACGCCTTGGCGTACCGGGTGATAGGCCGGGACGAGGACGCGCGGGACGTCGCCCAGGAAACCTTCCTCCGGGCCTTTCGGGCACTCCCTGGCTTCAAGGGTCAGGCGAAGTTCTCATCCTGGCTCTACAGAATTGCGCTGAATCTCTGCCGGGACTGGATCCGGCGGAAAAAGCGCACGCCGATCGTCGACATGCCCGAGGGTGTCGATGTCATCGAGCTCGCCGCCGAGCAGGGACCGGTCGAATCGATCGAGGATCTGGTCGCGCGGCAGGAGATGAGCCGCATCGTTGCCCAGGGCATGAAGCTGCTGCCCGACGAGCAACGCACCGCGATTGTGTTGAAGGAGTATCACGGCCTGACGTTCCAGGAGATTGCCGACTTGCAAGGCTGCCCGTTGAGCACCGTGAAGACGCGCCTCTACCAGGGGCTCACGGTGTTGCGCCGTCACCTGGAGAGCCAGGGCATGACGAGTTTCGAGAAGAGCGAAAAAGGATCATGAGCATCAAGTTCACGTGTGACGACAAACAGACACTGGTTTCGTACCTCTATGGAGAGGTCGATCACGAAACGCGGCAGGCGGTGGACGCGCACCTCGATGCGTGCGCCGCGTGCGCCGCGGAAGTGATCGCGCTTGGCGATGCGCGATCGGGGCTCGGCTTGTGGGTGCCGCCCGATGTGGAACTCGACTTCAAGATCGTGAAGAAGTCGGAGTTGCCGCCGGCCAATGTGCTACGCCCCGCGCGCTGGTGGAACACCGTGCCGGCGTGGGCGCAGGCCGCGGCCGCGATCCTCGTCCTCGCATCGGCCGCCGCGATCGCCAACGTGCAGGTGAAGTCCGGTCCGGAAGGTTTTTCGGTGAGCACCGGGTGGATGACGCCGCAGGCACCTGCTCTGAGCGCGCCGGCCGTCCGCAACGCGGACGGCCGGCAAGTCGAAGAGTGGCGTGCGGCATTGGTCTCGCTCGAACAGCAGCTGCGCAGCGAGATCCGCTCGACGCGCGAGCAGGAGACGCGCGTCGCCGCGCGCACGCCGGCCGACGAGGCGACGATCCGCCGCGTGCAGCAGCTGATTGCGGCGAGCGAACAGCGTCACGAACAGGAGCTGGCCATGCGCTTCATCGAGTTCACGCGCGACATCAACATGCAGCGTCGCGCCGATCTCCAGAACGTCGCTCGCGGCATGGTCAATTACGACGAGCGGCTGATGCGGCAGGGCCAGACGATCAACAGCCTCATTCGCGTCTCAACGACGCCACAGCAATAGCAGGAGCGAAGAGTACGAGTCATGAAGAAGCAGATCACCACGTCGATTGTTCTTGTCGCACTCGCTTTCGCGGTCCCGGTGGCCGCGCAGGTCGCGCCCCCGTCGCCTGAACAGCAGACTCAGCCGCCGACGATGATCGCGGTTCCGGAGCAGGTGCCGGCGCCCGCGCCCGCCGTCGCCACTCAGAAGCCTCTCAACCTCGCCGAGATCCGCCATCACATTTACGTGATGGAAGGAGCGCTGGCGCGCGCGGTTGATTACGGCGCCAAGCAGCTCAATCGCGAAATCCTCGCGGTCATGCCTGGCGTGTTCATGCTGGAAGGCGAGTCGCGCGCCCGCGGAGTGCATCTGGATGGCTACGGCGTGTTCTTCGACGTGCGCGTGCCGATGATGCGCCAGAGCATGATGTGGAGCATGCAGGTGTTGATGAACCAGGGCGACGCCGCGAGCCGGGCGGCGGCCAGCGACCTCCGCAGGTACATGGAAGGCATTACCGATCGGAAGACGCTTGCCTCGCTCGAGAATGCCGTGCGCCAGCTCGAAAGCCAGACTCCGCAAGCCGCACCCAGGAATGCTCAGAACGTGCCGGGCATGGTGATGCCCGAGATGAGGAACCCTTCGAACCCTGCCGTGGAGTCGTTTTCGGTGGCCGGCTCGCGTCCGACGCCAACGCCGCCGGCCGACAGCCTGTGGGCGAAGGATCCGAATCGCGCGTATACGGAAGCGGTCACCCGCGCGCTCGTCGACGCGATGATCGACTACAGCACGCCGATGCAAATTCCCGCGGATCAGTGGCTGACCGTGGCGGCGCGCGACGATGAGGGCCGCGACTCGCTCGCGCCACAGGATCCGCTCGAGGAAATCGTGACGATGATCTACCGGGTCAAGGGCAGCGACCTGCAGCTCTATCGCACCGGCAAGATCGATCGCGACGAGGTTCGCAAGCGAGTGCAGATCACGCAGTTTTAAGGATCTCGGATGTCGGATCTCGGATCTCGGATTTCAATCCGAAATCCCACATCCGAGATCCGAAATCTTTTCTTCGGTGTCTTACAATCAACACATGGCCTCTCCTCTCCGCGCCCTCACACTGAGCTCCATCGCGCTGGCGGCCCTCGTCTCGATCAGCTGCGGCGCGTCGGTTGACGCCGTCGCGTCGCTCGAGCCCGTCGACGTCGTCACCGGCTGGTACGACGACGGTATCGTCCAGGGTGGCAAGAACAAGCTGGTGCCCAGCATCACGCTGAAGCTGCGCAACAAGACCGACAAGCCGCTCAGCTCGATCCAGATCAACGCGATCTTCCGCCGTGTCGGCGAGCAGGAGATGTGGGGCGAGTACTTCGGCTGGGCGATCCCGCGCACGGCGCCGCTTCCCGCCGGCGCCGAAACCAAGACGCTCGTGATGCATTCGACGCTCGGCTACACCGGCGAGCAGCCGCGCATGCAGATGCTGCAGAACAAGGAATTCGTCGACGCGAAAGTAGAGATCTATCTGAAGCAGGGATCGAAGGTCCTTGCCAAGCTCGCCGAGTACCCGATCCAGCGACAGCTGCTCACGCGCAGCAGCGCAGAATCTTCAGCACCCAAGGCACCTTAGGCACCCTAGGCACCCTAGGCACCTTAGGCACCATATAATCCGGGGCGATGACGAGCCCCGCACAGCAGACTCTCGAACGCCGCCTCGGCCCGCTCGACGGCGCGGCGATCATCGTTTCCAATGTCATTGGCGGCACGATCCTGTTTGCGCCGCCGTTCATGGCCGGCCTCGTGCCGAATCCCTGGCTGTATCTCGGCCTGTGGGTCGCGGGCGGCGCGCTGGCGTTTGCCGGGGCGATGGCCTACGCCGAGCTCGCGGCGCTGCGGCCTAAGGCAGGCGGCGAGTACGTCTACCTAGACGCGGCGTACGGGCGAGTCGCCGCCTTCCTCACCGGCTGGACGTCGTTCGTCGCGGGCTTCTCCGGTGCGATCGCGGCGAACTGTTTCTTCATTCCGATCTACCTCGCGCGATTCGTGCCCGGCGTCGACAACCAGACGCCGATCTTCACCATCCCGCTGCCGTACGTGCCGCTGACGTTTTCGACGCACACGCTCGTGGCGCTGGCGTCGATCTGGCTGCTGGCGATTATTCACGTCGTCGGCGTTGGACCCGGACGCGTGACGATGAACGTGCTGGCGGCGGCGAAGGTCACGGCGTTCATGCTGTTCGTGCTGGCGGGCTTCGCGTTCGGCACCGGCGCGTTTTCGAACGTGACGACGACGGGCAGCGGTGTGACCACGACCAACTGGCTGTTCGCGTTCATCCCGGTGATGCTCGCGTATTCGGGATGGAACGCCTCGGCCTACGTGGCTGAAGAGATTCGCGATCCTGGCCGCAACCTGCCGCGATCGCTGGCGATCGGCACGCTGGCCGTGATCGCCGTGTATTTCGGGATCAACCTGCTTTATCTGTTTGTGTTCTCGATCACCGAGCTGTCGGCATTGAAAGGCAGCGTGCTGGACGTCGTCGCCGATCGGTTGCTCGGCTCCGGCGCGGGTCACGTGATGGGCATCGTCTCGATCGTCAGCTTGATGGCGAGCAACAGCGCGATGACGTTTGCGGGACCGCGCGTCTATTTTGCGATGGCGCGAGACGGGGTGTTCCTGGATGCCGCATCGAAGGTGCATCCCTCATACAAGACGCCGGCCTTCTCGATCATTGCGCAGACGATCTGGGTGTCGCTGTTGATCCTGACCGGCAGCGGCAATGCACTGCTCGCCTACACCGGGTTCTCGATCACATTGTTCCTCGGCATCGCGGTATTCGCGCTGTTCGTCCTGCGGCGGCGCGAGCCGAACGCACCGCGCCCGTTCAAGGCGCTTGGCTACCCGATCGCGCCCGCAATCTTCTGCGCCGCGTGTTTCATCATTCTTGCCAACGCGCTCTACACCGACCGCGTCAAGACAACGATGAACGGCCAGCCGATTGGCCCGTCGGCGTGGGGATTCCTGGTCATCGGCCTCGGGCTGCCGGTGTATTACTTCTTCGCAAGGCGTCGGTAACGGCGGTCAGGAGCTGATGTGATGACAACGATCAAAACCGTTGCGGTGTTCGCGATGGCGCTCACGTTTGGCGCGGGCTCGCTCTTTGCGCAGGCGCCGCCGCCACCCCCGCAAGGTGCGGCCGCGAAACCGCGGCCGCCGCAAGACTTTCCGGGTTTCCTGCAGGCGCAGTACGCGGTGCTGAAAACCAACTTGATGGGCTCGGCGGAAAAGATGCCGGCGGATCAATTTGCGTTCAGGCCGACACCCGAAGTCAGGACCTATGGCCAGTTGTTCGGCCACACCATGGCGGCGCAGTACAGCTATTGCTCCACGGTGAAGGGCGAGGTGAGCCCGTCGTTGAACAAGGATCTGGAGAAGGTCACCGACAAGGCGACCGTCATTCAGATGGTGAAGGATTCGTTTGCGTATT
>Ga0137455_1000142_pt1 | contig 17082 bp, 10 predicted proteins | sample EasRivERMGT600_2_FD_102334 | JGI IMG/M metagenome (GOLD analysis project Ga0137455, IMG submission 102334) | Soil microbial communities from meander-bound floodplain in the East River, Colorado, USA - East River MetaG ERMGT600_2 | ecosystem: Environmental > Terrestrial > Soil > Floodplain ... | reverse complement strand
TCGGCGACTACATGGCGGAGACCGACTTCTACGGCGCCTACGCCGAGGGCGCGCGGGCGATTCAACGCGGCGTGATCGACCCCGCCCGCTACGGCGTGGTGGGACCGGGCTACGAGGTCGCGCTGGCGCTGATCGGCGCGCTCACGCCCGATCTGCTGCTCGCCGCCGAGCTGCTCTCCGTGCTGGCGATGACCGCCGGGTTGCTGCTCTGGCACCGGCTCCTGGCACGACGCACGGATCCGCGGCTGGCGCTCGGCGCCGTGCTGTTCATGGCCACCAACGCGACCTTCATCCGCTACGGCTACTCGGCGACCACCGACGCCCTCGCCTTCTCCCTGCAGGCGGCCGCGCTCTACCTGCTGCTCGTGCGCGCGGGCGGGCGCGCCGCGCTGGTCGCCGGGCTGGTCGCCGCGCTCGCTTTCCTCACCCGCTACAGCGCCGGAACGCTGCTCCCGGCCGGCCTGCTCGCGATCCTGGCGGGCGGCACGCGCCATCCGGACCGCCGCCGTGCGGCCCTGCTCTTCGCCGCGGGCTTCGCCCTGCCGGTGGTGCCCTGGGTGCTCTGGTCGCTGGCCCAGGGCGGCCGCTTCGCCTCGCAGCTCCACCACAACATCGCCTACGACGTGTTCGCCCGGTCGCGCGGAATCGCCTGGGACGACTACCAGCGCACCCTGCAGCCGGAGTTCGGCGGACTCTGGGACGTCGTGCGCCGCGATCCCTGGGCCGTGATCCGGCGCGAGGCGTTCAACCTCTACGACCACCTGCGGCGTGACTTCACGGACCTGCTCGGCGTGCCCGTCGCCGCCTGCGTCGCGCTCGGCGCCGGCTTCGCGGTGGTCGAAGGCACGCTGCGCCGGTCGTGGCCGATCTGGGCCTGGGCCTTCCTGCTGTTCCTCTCGCTGGTGCCGGTCTTCTACTCGGAGCGCTACTCCTTGCCGCTGCTGCCGGCCTACGCCGCGCTGGCGGCGGCCGCCTTCGCCTCGCCCCGGTTCGCGTTCCCGCTCGGGCGCATCTGGCTCAAGCCGCTCCTGATCGTGATCCCGCTGGCCCTGACCCTGCCGATCACCCAGCGCCATCTGGCGCGGGCGCTGCAGCAGCTCCCGATCGAAGTGCTCGAGGTCGCGGAGACGCTGCGCCAGCAGGCCCGACCCGGCGACCGGGTGGTGGCGCGCAAGCCGCATCTCGCCTTCCACGCCGGGCTCCAGCCGTCGCCGTTTCCGTTCGCCGGCTCGCTGGCGGAGCTGGCCGACGAGGCGCGGCGGGTGCACGCGCGCTGGCTCTACTTCTCGTGGCCCGAGGCCGAGATGCGCCCGCGCTTCGACTACCTGCTCGACACCGCCGCGGTCGTGCCCGGGCTGACGGTGCGCCATGCCTCGGCGGGGCGGCCCGCGGTGCTTTACGAGATCGGGCCGGAGTTCGGGCGCGACCCCGCGTGGCTCGCGGATCCCGCCAGCCTGCGCTGGCATCGCGCCCGCGGCCTGCTGCGGGTGAACCCGCATCACACCGGCGCGCTCTACAACGCGGCCTTTGTCGAGGCCGCGCGCGGCGATCTCGAGTCGGCGCGGCGCCGGCTCGAGCTGGCGACCCTGCTCCGCCCCGGCGACCTGCGCGCGCTGCTGCTGCTCGGCGAGGTCCAGCTCAATCGCGAGGATGCGGCGGGGGCCGAGGCGGCCTTCTCGCGGGCGGCCCGGATCGCGCCCGGCGATCCGCAGGCCCGCATCGGTCTCGGCTGGGCGAATCTCATGGCGCGGCGGCTCGTGGAATGCGCCCGGCTGTGGAAGCCGGTGATCGACGACACGCGCGATCCTGCTACCCTGCAGCGCATGGTCGACGTGTTCCGCGCCGTGGGCGACAGCGCCGCGGCGGGCCAGGCGGCCGCAGCGCTGGCCCGCGCGGGCCGGCCGTGAGGCCACACCCGGAGTCCTCCCTGACTGCGGCGCGTGCGCGTGGCCTCGCCTGCGCGCTCGCCCTGCTGGCGGCGGGCTGCATGCGGGCGCCCGGTGGCGGCGCCCACGTCGATTCCGGCGCGCTCGCCCCGGACTCGGCCACGGTCGGGCTCTGGCGCTTCGACGAGACGGCGGACGACCACGTGATGGACGCCGGGCCCTACCGCCTCCACGGCACCGCCGGGCGCTCCACCCGGTCCACCTTCGGCCGCTACGCCGGGGCGCGGGAGTTCCAGCGCGACATCGACTCCTTCGTCTTCGTGCCGTTCGATCCGATGCTGCAGCCGGGACGCGAGTTCACGGTCGAGGCCTGGGTCTACGTCACCGCCTTCGGCCAGTACGAGGACACGCCGATCGCCGCCCGCTGGACCGAGGAGCCGCAGACGAAGACCTGGCTGTTCTCGATCGCCGGCGACCGGATGCTGCCGCCGCTGGCGCAACTGCCCAGCCCCGGCTTTCACCTCGATCTGGTGCCTCCACGCCGCAGCGGGCACCTGCTGTTCGCGATCCAGCCGCTCGACGCCAACCTGCCCCAGGCGTTCCTGTCGAGCGAACCGATCGAGCTGTCGCGCTGGACCCACGTCGCCGCCACGCTCGACGGCGAGGTCGTGCGCCTGTGGATCGACGGCCGCCTCGACTCCCAGTACGCGAGCCGCTCCCGGATCCGCGGCACGCTCGCGCCGATCCTGATCGGCAACTACTTCGACGCGCGACGGCTCAGCGCCTTCGGCGGCAGCCTGACGCTCGACCCCGGCGCCGACCGCAATCCCTACTATGCTTTCCAGGGCACGATCGACGAGCTGAGGATCTCGAGCGTGGCGCGGCAGGACTTTCCCACCGTCTACGGCCGCTGATCTGCTAGCGTGGCCGGCGCCTCCCGGCACCGACCGCCCCCGCCGCACCCGCCTCCCGCGGTCGTCCCATGCGGCCCGAGCTTCTCCTCACCTGCGCCCTCGCCCTGTCGTCCACCCTGCCCGCCGCGCCCGAGCGCCAGCTGGTGGCCTGCTTCGCCACCACGCGCGATGCGGCGGCCAACTCCGCCGCGCTCCTGACGCTCGGCATCACCATGGTCCGGCGCCTGAGCGATGGCCTGCCGCCGGCGCCGGCGGGCTCCTCGCCGGCGCTCGATCCCGATCGGGTGTGGCTGCTCGAGGCCCGTGACCCGATCGCCGCGGCCGCGGCCTCCGCGGCGCTGTCGCGCGATGCCACGGTCGCATGGATCGAGCCCAACCGGCGCCGCGAGCGCGCCGGCGCACCGGTCTTCCCCGACGATCCGATGTTCGTCGACTCGCGCCAGTGGGGGCTGCGCAACCTCGGTCCCGCGGGCGTGCTCGGCGGGATCGCCGGCGCCGACGTGCAGGCGCTCGACGCCTGGCGCCTCGGCGTGGGCTCCCACGACGTGCTGCTCGCGCTCGCCGACACCGGCATCGATCCGACGCACCCCGAGCTCTCCGGCCTGCTGCCCGACGGGCGGCCGCGGCTCGTGGCGCTCGATCTCGCCGGCGGCGGCGCGGCGCCCAGCGACTCTCTCGGCCATGGCACCGCGGTGGCGGGCATCTTCGGCGCGCGCACCGGCGACGGCGCCCATCGCGAATCGCTGGGGGTCGCCGGACTCTGCGGCGGTGACGGCGCCGGCAATGCCGGCTGCCGGCTGCTGTCGCTCAAGGTGGTCACCGGGCGCGCGTCGCACGCGACCTCGTTCGACCTGGCCCGCGCGATCCTCCATGCCGCGCGCGCCGGGGCCCGCGCGGTCAACGTGTCGTTCGCCGGCGACGGACCGAGCCGGCTCGAGCGGCTCGCGATGCGCGATGCGCTGGCGCTCGGCTGCGTCACGGTCGCGGCCGCGGGCAACCGCGGCGCGGTCGACGGCGCGCGCCCCCAGTACCCCGCGGCCTATGCGGCCGACGGGCTCGGCATCCAGGTCGGCGCCAGCGACCGCTTCGATCAGCGAGCGGCGTTCTCGTCGCACGGTCCGGGACTCGACCTGCTGGCGCCGGGTGTCGACATCTGGACCACGCGCACCACCTATCCCAACGCCCTCGGGCTCGCCGGCCACGGCTACGGCCCGGCTTCGGGCACCTCGTTCGCCGCCCCGTTCGCCACCGGCGCCGTGGGCCTGCTCGCCGCCGCGCGAGGGGCACTCGACGCCGGCGACTTCCAGCCGCTGCTGCGCGCCAGCGCGCACGACCTCGGCGCGCCGGGCCCCGACTCGCTCACCGGCTGGGGCCGGCTCGACGCCGCGGCGGCGCTGGCCGCCGTGGCGCCGTCGCACGGCATCGCCCACGGCGCGGTCCCGATCACGCGGCTGCGGCCCGCGGGGACCGACACGCTGGCGATCGCCGAGGACGGACTGCGGGTTCCGGCCGCACGCTTCGAGGCGGTGGCGGTCGTGGCCGTGCCCGACTCCTTCGCCGGGCCGGTGCGCGCGTGGCCGCGGGCGGTCGGGACCGCGACGACGCGCGCCACGTTCCGCATGCCCTGGCTGGCGCCGTGGGCGGAGGCGGTCGCGACCGGCCCGCGGACGTTCGAGCTCCGCGGGTGGCTCTATCGCGTCGACTCCGGCGCCTGGATCCCGGTACTACCCGAGAGCGCGCGCATCGCGTTCACGTTGATCGGCCCGGTCACCCGGCCGCCCCGGTCGGCCGAGGAGAGGCTGCGGGCCCTGCCCAATCCCTTCCGCGCCGCGGTGCGACTCGAGTCCTCCCGCGCGGGCGTGCTCGAGATCTTCGACGTGGCCGGGCGGCGGGTACACGCCGCCGCGCTCGCGCCGGGCCGGGCCGTCACCTGGGACGGCCGCGACGGCGGCGGCAGCGCGACGCCGCCAGGCGTCTACTTCGCGCGCCTGGGCGGTTCCGCAGACGGCTCGATCGTGCGCATCGTGCGCCTGCCGTGACACTCCGGCGAGCGCCGGCGCGCGGTCCGCGGAGCCCCCCCGCGACGCGCGCCGGCGCGTCCGGCATCACGACGTTGTTAATCGTGCCGGACTCGGCACTTACGATGGCGGGCGCCGTTGCCGCGCGCGCGAGACGCGTGCTAGGCTCGCGGCTTCCGCGCGTCGCTCGCGTGCTACCGGCGCGCCTTTTCCATCTCTCCCACGAGGCTCCGTGACCACCGACACCGCCGACCTCAAGGCCGTCGAGACCCTCAGGCACGCGCGGGAGCGCATCCTCGGCGAGCTGCGCAAGATCATCATCGGGCAGGACCAGGTCGTCGATCAGCTGCTGACCGCCCTGTTCGCCAACGGCCACGTCCTGCTGGTCGGGGTGCCCGGGCTGGCCAAGACGCTGCTGATCTCGAGCCTGGCGCGGGTGCTGGACCTCAAGTTCAACCGCATCCAGTTCACGCCGGACCTGATGCCGAGCGACATCACCGGCACCGACGTGCTGGAGGAGGATTCGGCGACCGGCAAGCGCACCATCCGCTTCATCCGCGGCCCGGTGTTCGCCAACATCGTGCTGGCCGACGAGATCAACCGGACGCCGCCCAAGACCCAGGCGGCGCTGCTGCAGGCGATGCAGGAGAAGCAGGTCACCGCCGGCGGCCAGACCTTCGACCTGGCGCTGCCCTTCTTCGTGCTCGCGACCCAGAACCCGATCGAGCTCGAGGGCACCTATCCGCTGCCCGAGGCCCAGCTCGACCGCTTCATGTTCAACGTCTTCGTCGACTACCCGGACGCCGAGGACGAGGAGAAGATCGTCGCCACCACGACCTCGGCCTACGAGGCGCGGCTCGAGCGCGTGCTGGGTGCGAACGACATCCTCGAGCTGCAGCGGCTGATCCGCCGCGTGCCGGTGGCGGACCACGTCGTGCGCTACGCGGTGCGGCTGGCGCGCGCCACCCGCGGCCGCGAGGGCTCGCCGGAGTTCGTGCGCCAATGGGTCTCGTGGGGCGCCGGCCCGCGCGCCTCGCAGTACCTGGTGCTCGGCGCCAAGACCCGCGCCGTGATGCTCGGCCGCTATGCCCCCGGCATCGAGGACGTGAAGGCCGTGGCGCCCGCGGTGCTCCGGCACCGCATCGTGACCAACTTCAGCGCCGAAGCCGAGGGCGTGAAGCCCGAACGCATCATCCAGGACCTGCTCCAGGGCGTTTCCACCGACTGAGCGGCCCCGACGTTACCCGCGCCGCGGCACACCCGGCGCGGGCTGGACTCGTGGAGGGTTCCCCGATGGCCGCAACCGTCGCCACCCGGGCCGAGGTCGAGCTCAAGCGTCAGATCGGCCTCTACGCCGCAACCGCGATCACGGTCGGCAACATCATCGGCTCGGGCATCTTCCGCTCGCCCCACTCGGTGGCCCAGGAGATCCCCGGGGTCGTGCTGCCGCTGCTGGCCTGGGTGCTGGGCGGGGTGCTGTCGCTGTGCGGCTCGCTCGCGCTCGCCGAGCTGGCCGTGGCCCACCCGCGCACCGGCGGGCTCTACGTCTTCCTGCGCGAGTCGTTCGGCGACGGCTGGGGCTTCGTCTTCGGCTGGGCCAACCTGTGGGTGATCAAGCCGACGGTGATCGCCGCGATCGCCAGCGTGTTCGCGCTCTACTTCTGCGAAGCGGTGCGGCTGCCGGCCACCGCGCAGCTCCCGATCGGCTGCGCCGCCATCCTGCTGCTCACCGGGGTCAACGCGCTCGGCGTGAAGGAGGGCGCCGGGACCGCGGCGCTGTTCACCACGCTCAAGGTCGCGGGCATCCTGACCGTGTGCGCGGCGGCCTTCACTCTGACCTCGACGCATCCCCCGGGAACGCCGCCCGAGGTCGCGCACGCCGCCGCCGGCCCGGCGTCGCCGCTGGCGATCGCCTTCATCTCGGCGATGATACCGGTGCTGTTCGCCTACGACGGCTGGACCGACGTCACCTACGTCGGCGGCGAGGTGCTCAACCCGCGGCGCAACCTGCCGATCGCGATCGTCTGGGGCACCGTCCTGGTGATCGCGATCTACGTGCTCACCAACCTCGCCTTCTACCGCGTGCTCTCCGCCGCCGACGTCGCGAGCTACCCGGCGGTCGGCTCGGAGACCATCGGCCGCCTGCTCGGCGACTGGGGCCGCACCGCGCTCGCCGTGCTGGTCGCGATCTCGACCTTCGGCACCGTCAACGGCGCGGTGCTCACCGGGCCACGCGTCACCCAGGCGATGGCGGCCGACGGCCTGCTGTGGCGCCCGCTCGCGCGGCTCGACCCGCGCCGCGAGACGCCGATGCTCGCCCTGTTGATCCAGGCGGTGCTGGCCTGCATCTGGCTCGCCGTCGCCGGCGGCTTCGAGGACGTCTCGGGCTGGTTCGTGACCACGTCGTGGCTGTTCTACGGCATGTCGATCGCGGCGCTGTTCGTGCATCGCCGCCGCGAGCGCGTGGGTCGCGATCCCGCCAACACCGGCGGCTACCGCACGCCGCTCTATCCGATCACCGCGTGGCTCTTCATCATCGTCACCGTCGGCCTGATCGCCAGCGACCTCACCGCCAGCGGCTGGCGCGCCGCCGCCGGCGTCATCGTCGCCGCGCTCGGCTTCCCGGTGTACTGGCTGTGGATTCGCCGCCGGAGCCCGGCGTCGTGAGCGCCGCCTCCCAGGCCGGCTGGGGCACGCCGGCCCGGGGCGCGCGCGCCTTCCTCGACCCCGCGATCGTCGCCCGGCTCGCGCACCTCGACGTGCGCGCCCGCCTGGTGGTCGAGGGCTTCATCGCCGGCATGCACCGCAGCCCGTTTCACGGCTTCAGCGTCGAGTTCGCCGAGCACCGCCCCTACATGCCGGGCGATCCGCTCAAGAACCTCGACTGGAAGGTGTGGGCGCGCAGCGACCGCCTGCTGGTCAAGCAGTACAACGAAGAGACCAACCTGCGCTGCCACCTGCTCCTCGACCTGTCGGCCTCGATGGGGTTCCGCTCGCCGCGGGCCTCGATGAGCAAGCTCGAGTACAGCCAGTCGCTCTGCGCGGCGCTCGCCTACCTCATGCTGCAGCAGCAGGACGCCGTCGGGGTCATGCTGTTCGCCGATCGGCCGCTGCGCTACGTGCCGGCCCGCGCCGTGCGCTCGCACCTCGACGTCGTGCTCAAGGCGCTGGGCGAGCTGCCGCCGCAGGGCCGCACCAAGCTCGGCCCGGCGCTGCACGAGCTGGCCGAGCGCATCAAGCGGCGCGGGCTGGTCGTGCTCTGCTCCGACCTGATGGACGACCCGGCCGAGATCCTGCTCGGGCTCCAGCATTTCCGGCACCGCAATCACGAGGTGGTCGTGTTCCACGTGCTCGATCCCGACGAGGTCGACTTCCCCTATGCCGACACCGCCACCTTCGTCGACATGGAGAGCGAGGAGCGACTCACGACCGAGCCGTGGGAGATCGCGCGCCGCTATCGCGAGCGGCTCGAGGCCTGGAGCGCGCACTACGCCCGCGCCTGCCGCGAGAACCTGATCGACTACGTGCGGCTCGACACCCGCACGCCGTTCGACCGCGCGCTGCTGTCGTACCTCGAGAAGCGGACCCGCCTGCTGTGATCCTGCGGCTCGCCGCCGGCCTGGCGCTGGCGCTCGGCCTGGTCGCGCTGGCCGGATACCTGCATGCGCTCGGCAAGGGCCCGTGGGCGACGCTCGAGGCCGGCCACCTGCGCGAGATGAAGGACCGGCTCGATCCGCCGGGGTCGGTCGAGGCGTTCGCTTTCGCCGACTTCGCGGCGCTGCCCCGCGGCCGTCCGGTGGCCGAATACTCCGCGATCGAGGCTCGCGGCGCGTCGCTCGAAGGCTACGTGCAGTGGCTGATCCGGTCGCCGGACGGCGATCTCCACGTCGAGCTGGTCGGTGAGCGCCGCGACGCGGCGAGCCCCGACACGGCGTACGTCACCGCCGAGATCACGCCGCAGTGGCAGCGCGGCGATCCGGGTTGGGGCTTCCAGCGCGTGGCGCCGGCGCTGCGTCCCCAGCACGCCACCGGGCTGCCCGACCAGCCCTGGCACATGGATGCGAGCGGCAGCGCGCCCCCGTGGGAGGGCGGGCCGCGGCGCGTTCGACTCTCGGGCTGGCTGCTCTACGACTATCAGCACGACACGCTGTACGGCGTCGCGGTGCCCGGCCGCTTCGGCGCCGGCACCACGGTCTCGCAGCGACTCTCGGGTTGGGAGATCCACCCCGTCACCCGTATCGAGGTGTGGGACGAGGCGCGCGGCGCCTGGGAGGACGTGACGCGATGAGTTTCCTCAACCCGGCGTTCCTGTTCGGCCTGCTCGCCGCCTCGATCCCGATCCTCATCCATCTCTTCACCCGCCGCCGCCCGCGCGAGCTGCGCTTCCCATCGCTGGCGTTCCTGACCGAGGTCAATCAGAGCGAGATCCGCCGGCTCAAGCTCAAACAATGGCTGCTGCTGCTGCTGCGCACGCTCGCCGTCGCCTGCATCGCGCTGGCGATGAGCCGGCCGGCGCTCGAGGGCACGGTCGGCTCGCGCAGCGGGGCCTCGACCACCGTGGTCGCGCTGGTCGACCGCAGCGGCAGCATGGGCGCGGCGACGCGGAGCGGCACCCTGCTGGTCGAGGCGCGGCGCGTGCTGGAGGATCTGCTCTCCACGCTCGGCCCCGCCGACCAGCTGCTGCTCGTGCCCTACGACGCGGCGCCGGCGCCGCCCTCGCCGCGTCCGATCGCCGACCTGCCCCGGCTGCGCGCCGCGATCCATTCGCTCGAGCCCGGCGCGCGCCCCACCGATCACGGCGCCGCGCTGGCTCTGGCCGCCCGCGCCCTGGCCGAGAGCCGCACGCTCAACCGCGAGCTGTTCTGGATCTCCGACTTCCAGGAGGCCGGCTTCGGCGACGCCGACCGAGCACCCGAGGGCCCGTGGGGCGAGGCCCGCGCCTATCTCGTGCCGCTGGCGCCCGCCTCGCGCGCCAACGCCGCGCTGACCGACGCCGCCCTGACGCCCGCCGATGCCGGCGCGGCGCTCTCCGTCACCGCCGCGTCGTTCGGCCTGCCGGCCGGGGACCTCGCCGTCGAGGTGCTCGCGTTGCCGGGCGACGACGCGCTCGGGCGCGGCTACCTGGCGATGCCCGAGCGCGGCGCGGCCTCGACCATGCTGCCGCTGTCGCGGCTGCCGGAGCAGGGTGGCGCAGTACTGCTGCCCGACGACGCGCTCGCGCTCGACAACCGGCGCGTGTTCGCCGCCGGCCGCGCCGGCACCGTGCGCGTGCTGCTGCGCGAGGACGGACGCTCGGCGCTGCGCATGGCGCTCGAGGCCGGCGCACCGGCATCCGGGCTGGCGGTCGAGTCGGTGGATGCGGCCGGTCTGCCGAGCCGGCTCGCCGACGCCGACGTCATCGTGATCAACGACGTCCAGCGGCTCGGGTCGACCGAGCTGCAGGCGCTGCTCGACTGGCACCGCGGCGGCGGCGGCGTGCTGGTGGTGCTCGGACCGCGGGCCGATGCCGGCTTCTGGAACGGCTCCGTGCTCGGGCAGCTCGGGCTCGGGCGGGTGGGTGAGATCGAGACCGCTCCGGCCGGGGCCGCGTGGCGGCTGCGGCGTGCGGTCGCGGCCCATCCGGTGCTCGCCGGCTTCGAGGCGCGTGCGGGCGAGCCGCTGTCCGCCGCGCGCTTCCCCTCAGTGCGGCGGCTGACGCCCGGCGCGGGTGCGCGCGTGCTGCTCGAGTTCGACCGCGGGCATCCGGCCCTGGTCGAGGCCCCGCACACGCTCGCCTTCGCCGCCTCGCTGTCCGCCGACGCCTCGGACTTCGCGATCAGCGGGGCGTTCCTGCCGCTCCTCCACCAGGCGGTCAAGGTGCTGGCGCGCGGCACCGCCGCGCCGTCGCTGCTGCCCGGCGAGCGCTACGTCGCCCCGGCCACCACCGGATCGTGGCGCATCGAGGACGAGCAGGGCCGCGAGGTCCCCTCCGAGCTGGCGGCCGGCCAGGGTGCGACGCGGCTGCTCTCCGCGCCGCTCGAGCGCCCCGGGCTCTACCGCGTGCTGCTGGCCGGCGTGGTGCGTGCGACCTTCGCCGTCAACCCCGACCCGCGCGAGTCCGACCTCGCGGCCCGCCCGGAGCCGCGGCTACTGGCGATGTTCCCCGCCGGGCGCGCCCGCATCCTCGCCCCCGGCGCGGACCTAGCCCGCCGCGTGCGCGAGGCGCGCTTCGGCCGTGAGCTGTGGTCCTGGTTCGTGATCGCCGCACTGCTGCTGCTGGTCGCCGAGACCATCGTCGCGCGCTGGGGCATGCCCGGCCGCGCGCCGACCGGCGGCGCGCTGGAGTCCGCCGGCGCCGGGGGCTCGCGCGGGGCTTGAAGTTGCGGATCCTACCCCCGGGCTCCGTGCGGGGCGGGTCACCGGGACGTAGGAGGGACCGGGGCCGGGACCGGTCCGGCTCGAAGTACCTCTCTTCTTCTTCGACCCGGGAGGCGTCGTGCCGCGACGGTTCCTGTTCGTCTGGTCCGCGTTCGCGCTGGTCATCAGCGTGCAGCTGAGCGGCTGCAGCGTGCTCGGCTACGTGGTCGGCAACGAGTTGGACAAGGGTCGCACCGTGAAGCTGCGCCGCGGCGAGCCGGTCCAGGTCGTCCGGCTGGAGCCCGGCGCCACCCTCGCCCTGCACATGGCCGACGGATCGCGGGTCGCGGGCCGGTACCTGGGGATCGATGCACGGCCGTCCGCGGCGTACGCCGAGCGCTACGCCGCGTGGTGCGACACCGCCTCGCCCGGTTTCCGGCCGCCGCGCATCGGCGAGCCAATCCGGATCCACGGGCGCGCCAAGAAGCTCTCGAGTCGCGATTTCGGCGGCGCATTCGCCGGCTTCGGGCCGGGCACCCTTTACCTGGTCCCCCACGGCGGCAAGGCTGAGACGATCCGGATGGACGACACCCGCGAGCTGGTCGACTCCGCGGGGACGAAGGTCGACCGCGAGCAACTGCTCGCGGTGGCCGACCGAGTGCCGGTTCAGGTGATCGCCCGGCTGCAGCTCGGGAAGCAGGACGAGGCCGCCACTCGCGCCCGCGGCGGACGCCCGGGCGATTCACTCGTCGTGCCGGCTCGCGGCCGCGTCGAGCGCGGCGTCGACCTGCTCGATGGCTCGGTCGTGGGGATCGAGCTGGGCGGTCCCAGCAAGGTCTATCGCACGACGCTGTTCGCCATCGGGCTCCTCGCGGACGCGAGTCTGATCGCGTTCGCCACCGCTGACTTCGGGGTCGACTACGACGCGTCGGGATGCAGCGGCGGCAGCGTGAGCTACACCGGCGTCACACCGATGCGCATCGTGCCCGCCACGCTCTGGCTGCTGCCGGAGGCGCGGGCGTTGCTTGCCGCGGCGGAGTGAGCGCCGCGGCGCGACTCCGGCATAGGGGATGCGGCGCATGCGAAACGGGCGGCGCCGGGAGAACCCCCCGACCCCGCCCGTCGATTGCGGGAGCTGAGAGGGCGCGCTCGGCGCGCGCCCCCCCGCGACTAACGCGGCCTGACGTTGCTCGGCAGTGCCTCCATGTTGAGCACCTGGATCTCCACGCGCCGGTTGCGCAGCAGCTCCTCCTGGTTGCGCTCTTTCGTTTCGGGGCGGGTCTCGCCGTAGCCCTTCGCGATGATCCGGTTCTCGCTCACGTTGAAGTTCCGGATCAGGTAGCTCCGCACGGCCTCCGCGCGGGCCTGGCTCAGGCGCACGTTGTTTGCGGCCGGGCCGCGGGTGTCGGTGTGACCCTCGACCTCGATCCGGACGTCCGGGTAGCGCTCGAGCGCTCGGCCGAGCTCGTCCAGCGTCGGCTCGGACTCCGGCAGCATGTTGGCGTTGCCGGACTCGAACAGGACGTTCTCGAGGCGCAGGCGCCCGGTGCTGCTCAGCCGACTCTCGCTCTCCGAGGGCGGCGGGGGCGGCGGGGGCGGCGGCGTCACGGGCGCCGGCGCCGGCGCACGGCGGGAGTCGACCGACCCGCCCTGGCTCGGCGCGCAGCCGCGGTCATCCACTTCGCTGCCGGCGGCGGTGCCGGGACACTGGTCCACGCCATCGCACACGCCGTCGTCGTCGGCGTCCGAGTGGCATCCGAACGGGTCGACAATGCAGCCCGGCGGCGTCGACACGCAGTGGTCGACGCGGTCGAAGACGCCATCACCGTCCATGTCCACGGCCGGCCAGCGGAAGCAGGGGGCCTTCGGGTCGACGTGCGCGAACCCGCTCGGGAACGCCCACGCCGAGCCGGCGCTCGCCATCGCGAGGAGGAGAAGAACGCCGAGTTTCCCGGGACTCATGGTCGCCCTCCGGAAAGAAGTGGGCAGGGAGGGCGGCCGGGAGGGGCCGCCCGGATCCGAACGGCGCGACCATAACGCATTAGGGTCACCCACGCCCCTGCGCTATCGTCAGGACACCATGCGAATGCTCGTGACGGCGCTGGGCGCGCTGCTGATGCTGGCGGCGCCCGGCGCCGGAGCCGTCGACCCCGACTCCGGGGAAGAGCTGATCGGACAGCCGGCGCCGGCCTGGCGCTTCGACCGCTGGATCGACGCCCCCGCCCGTGAGCCCGCAGACCTGCACGGCAAGGTCGTGCTGATCCGCTGGTGGACCGAAGGCTGCCACTTCTGCGAGACCACGCTGCCGGTGCTCGAGGATCTGCGCACCCGGCACGCCGCCGACGGGCTGGAGGTGATCGGCGTCTTCCATCCCAAGCCGCCGCGCAAGGTCAGCGACCGCCACGTCCGGGAGCTGGCGAAGGAGCTGGGCTTCGGCGGCACGCTCGCGGTCGACACGCGCTGGAAGGCGCTCGATCGCTGGTGGCTGGACGGGAACCCGGAGCACAACTGGACCTCGGTCTCGTTCCTGCTCGACCGCGAGGGCATCATTCGCTGGGTGCACGGCGGCGGCGAATACCATCCCTCCGACGATCCGCGCCACGCCCGCTGCGCGGTGCAGTACCAGGAGCTGGAGCGGGTGCTGGCCGACGTGCTGGCCGCGCCGCGGGCCGACGCTCGTCCCTGAGCCGCGGGATTCGTTGAGCCGCGGCGGAGGCATCTGCTAGCCTCCGGTTCCTCGCCCCGCGCTTGGCGGGGCGTTTTCATGTCACCGCCGCGGGATTTCCCGCCGGCGGCTTTTCGGTTTGGCGGCCGCGAGCGGGAAGCGATGCCCGAGACCTATCTGCACCATCCGATCACCGAGTCGCTGCTGCCGCACGCCGATCAGCTGCCCGAAGCGGGCGCGCTGCTCGGCGCCGTGCGCGCCGGCGGGTCGCGGCTCGCCGTGCGCGGGCTCACCGGCGCGGCGCGTGGCTACCTCACCGCCTGGCTGCAGCGCCGGCTCGACCGCGTCGTGCTCTATCTGGTCGAGCCCGGCGATGCCTTCGACGAGGCGCGCGACGACCTCGAGTACTTCCTCGGCCCGGCGGGCACGCTCGCCTTCCCCGAGCCCGACGTCGCGCCCTACGACCCGGCCTCGCCGCACCCCGGGATCACGGCCAACCGGCTCGAGACGCTCGGGCGCCTCGCCGCCGGCGAGCGCGGCGTGGTGCTGGCGACGCCACGGGGCCTGCTCCAGCGCGTGCCCCGCCCCGAGCGGCTGCGACACGCGCTGCTCACGCTGCGCGTCGGCCACGACGTCGACCCCGAGGCGCTGATGGAGCGGCTCGTCTTCCTCGGCTACGAGCGGCTGCCGGAGGTCGAGGCGATGGGCCACTTCGCCCGGCGCGGCGGCATCCTCGACGTCTACCCGGTCGGCTTCGCGGACCCGCTGCGGCTGGAGCTCGACGGCGACACCATCGTGTCGCTGCGCCGCTTCGACGCCGGCACCCAGCGCTCGATCGAGCAGCTCGCCGAGGCCACCGTGCCGCCGCGCTACGAGGTGGTGATCGAGCCCCACGAGGCCACCGCCGTGGCGGCGCGGCTGCGCGCCGCCGGCGACGAGAAGGCCGGAGGCGCCGACGGGGACGGCGGCCGCTTCCTCTTCCACGACGGCATGGAGCGCTTCGCCGGCCACTACGATCCCGATCTCGGCACGCTGCTCGACTACCTCGGCGACGACGCGGTCCTGATCACGCTCGACCCCGCGGCGCTGCGCGATCAGGTCGCCGATCTGTCCGCAGCGGTGGCGACGGGATTCGAGGCGGCGCGCGCGCACTACCCGCTGATCTCGCCGCCCGACCGCCTGTGGCTGCCGGCCGACCGCTTCGAGGCCGCGCTGGCCGCGCGGCCGGGGGTCGACTGGGCGAGCCCGATCGCCACCGCCGACGACGCGCGCCGCAGCGCCCAGGCGACGCTGATCGACTGCCGCCCGGCCGAGCCGGTGCGGCGCTCGATGGAGTCGCTCAAGAACCACCTCGCCGAGCTGGGCGCGCAGGGCATTCGCCCGGTGATCCTGTGCGACAACGCGGGCCAGCGCGACCGGCTGTCCGAGCTGCTCGACGGCGCCGAGGCGACGCTCGCGGTCGGCCTGGTCTCCGCCGGCTTCACGCTGCCCGGCGCGCGGCTCGCAGTGCTCACCGACCACGAGATCTTCGCCCGCTGGCGCCGCCGGCGACGGCGGCTGCGCAAGACCGGCGGGCTCTCGATCGCCGAGCTGACGGCGCTCAAGGTCGGCGACTTCGTCGTGCACGAAGACCACGGCATCGGCGTCTACCGCGGCATGAGCCGGCTGACGCTGAACGGCCAGGAGACCGACTGTCTCGAGATCTCCTACGCCGAGAAGGACCGTCTCTACGTGCCGGTGCAGCAGCTCGTGCTGGTGTCGCGCTACGCCGCCGAGGAGGGTGCGAAGCCCGCGCTCCACCGTCTCGGCTCGGCGAGCTGGCAGAAGACCAAGGCGCGGGCCAAGAAGGCGATCCAGGACATGGCCGACGAGCTGATCAAGGCCTACGCGGCGCGGCGCGCGCTGGCCGGTCACCCGTTCCGACCCGACACGGTCTGGCAGCGCGAGCTCGAGGCCTCGTTCCCCTACGAGGAGACACCCGACCAGCTGGTCGCAATCGAGGACGTCAAGACCGACATGGAGGCGCCGCGGCCGATGGACCGGCTGATCTGCGGCGACGTCGGCTACGGCAAGACCGAGGTCGCGATCCGCGCCGCGTTCAAGGCGGTACAGGACGGCAAGCAGGTGGCGGTGCTGGTGCCGACGACGATCCTGGCGCAGCAACACGGCATCACCTTCCGCGAACGGCTGGGCGCGTTCCCGGTCAAGGTCGAGGTGCTGTCGCGTTTCCGCACCGCGAAGGAGCAGAAGGACGTGGTCGCCCGGCTCGCGACCGGCGACGTCGACGTCGTCATCGGCACCCACCGCATGCTCTCCAAGGACGTGCGCTTCAAGGACCTCGGCCTGGCGGTGATCGACGAGGAGCACCGCTTCGGGGTCGCCCAGAAGGAGAAGATCCGCCAGTTGACGCGCACCGTCGACGTGCTGGCGCTCACCGCGACGCCGATCCCCCGCACGCTCAACCTGAGCCTGGCGGGGGCGCGCGACATGTCGGTGATCGAGACGCCGCCGCGCGACCGGCTGCCGGTGCACACCGAGATCCTCGAGTTCGACGAGGAGATCGTGACCGACGCGATCCTGCGCGAGATCGACCGCGGCGGGCAGGTGTTCTTCGTCCACAACCGGGTGGAGACCATCCACAACCTCGCACTCCGGGTGCAGAAGCTGGTGCCCCAGGCGCGGGTCGCGATCGGCCACGGCCAAATGCCGGAGCGCGAGCTCGAGCGGGTGATGCTCGAGTTCCTCGACCGGAAGAGCGACGTGCTGGTGGCGACGATGATCATCGAGTCGGGGCTCGACATCCCCAACGTCAACACGCTGATCCTCGACCGGGCCGACACGCTCGGCCTTGCCCAGCTCTACCAGCTCCGCGGCCGGGTCGGCCGCTCGTCGCTGCGCGCGCACGCCTACCTGCTGGTGCCGTCGCGCCGCGTGCTCACCGAGGAGGCCGACAAGCGGCTGCGGGTGATCGAGGAGTTCGACGAGCTCGGCGTCGGCTTCAAGATCGCCCTCAAGGACATGGAGATCCGCGGCGCCGGCAACCTGCTCGGCCCGGAGCAGCACGGCTTCATCCTCGGCCTCGGCTTCGACCTCTACGTCAAGCTGCTCGAGGAGGCGGTGGCCGCGCTCAAGGGCGAGGCCGCCGAGACGCGGCCCGAGCCCCGCGTGCTCACCGACTGGAGCGCCTTCCTGCCCGACGACTACGTGCCGGACGAACACGAGAAGCTGGCGCTCTACCGCCGCCTCGCCGAGACCCGCGACCT
>Ga0137455_1000141_pt1 | contig 17087 bp, 30 predicted proteins | sample EasRivERMGT600_2_FD_102334 | JGI IMG/M metagenome (GOLD analysis project Ga0137455, IMG submission 102334) | Soil microbial communities from meander-bound floodplain in the East River, Colorado, USA - East River MetaG ERMGT600_2 | ecosystem: Environmental > Terrestrial > Soil > Floodplain ... | reverse complement strand
TCTGCGGTCTGCTCCTTCTCACCGGCTGCAGCACACAATACCGTACCGATCGTCGAGCCTTTCTTTACTGGGCTGGCAAAGACGATGCGCGATACGAGTATTATTTTCAGAGAGCTCTGGATGGCCAAAGGACATTGAATAGATGACCGCCCAGTATCAATGCAATCACTGCGGCACTCGAGTCCAGCGAAAAAGCCGGCGAATCTGGATCCCCTCATGGTGCCAGGAATCTGGCAAGATGACGAGGCTGTATCAAATTACTTGGAAACCCCGGCGCCCTAGAAAGCGCCGGTCGAGGAAGGAAGTGACTGACTTTTGAAAGTGACACGCGCATTGTCTCTTGACAAGTACGTGGGAAATCCCAATAGTTGGGAATGGCACTTGACGCACCCATAGTTGTAATCGAGAAACTCCAAGCTGAGCGCGACGCTTACTTTAACTCCAACAAGACGCAAGGGCGTATCCGGATGGAACTGGCCTTGCGCGTAGACCAACTTCAAGAAGGTCATCGCAAATGAGTGCAATTGCCGAGCAGATCACGGGGCGGAAGGCAAAGAGCAGTTGCTGGCGATCGAGAAGATGCTGCGGCTCTTACTGGAAAAAGGAAATGAGTAACGACGAATCTAAGCCAAGCTCGGTTTCTGAGCCATTAAATTTTGCGGAAGTGGAAATTATTGCACCGGGCTTAATATTGAAATTCACGGCCACAAAAGAACGCATAAGCCGCGTTCTGGCTGTTGTGTTAAAAGAGGCGTCAGAATCAGCAGAGGAAATGCGCAAGGCAACTAAATCGATAGAAAAAGCAAAGCCATGAGCGAGCGAATTGTCATCGGCGAAAGCGCCCAGGCTGGTCTGCCCATCTCGGCGCCGCTGGAAAAGAAACGTCTGGGAGATTTGCCTTCTAATTCAATTCGGCTGCGCTGGCGCAAGAAGGATGACAGTTTCGTCCTGGAGTATTGGTTTATTGGGGAGAGGAATGATGACCAAAAAGGCGTCTGGGTAGAGGTGCCATGCGTGCTGGACTCATGAAAACTTCATCCAGTAGCGGCGTCAGTTTTTGCGGCTTACTCACTATCACGTTTATTGTTCTCAAGCTGTGTCACGTGATTGACTGGAGCTGGATCTGGGTGCTTTCACCGTACTGGATTTCAGGAGCCGTACTACTTGCGGTATTTCTTGGCTCCTTGGTTTATTTCTATGTCACACGGCCAAAGACTCCAGAAGCCAAAGCCGCGGCGGCAATGGAAGATATTGGACGGTGATGCTCTGGAATAGATCCTACCAGTGCCACACCATCACAAAATGATCAAAGCTCAAAATCAAGCTGGTGCTGACTACACCGATGGCCACGGCGGTTTAGAACTCACTATGCAAAAATACTTTCCGTCCACTCATGTCAATACAACCCTTTCGTGGACCTGAGTGGGTCAACGGGACCTCGGCCCGGATCTAGGCCGGTGCCGAGGATTACTTTATGAAAAAACGAAAATATCCTAATCGTATCGATACGCTGGCCGAATTGGTAGGCTGTGTCGAGTGCAAACAGTCAATTGTCTGCCCGGGTTCAAACTGCCTTCGCGGCCCTATCCCCGCCGCCTTCATGGTGAATCTGCCGGGCAAGATTCTGCACAAACTGATGCTCGATGGGATGTGGATCTATTCGCGCAGGGATTGATGAGAGTCAAACCATTACGGCGATATGTCGGCTGGCCTTGAAACTGGTTTCGTGAAGCTGGATGTTCGGATGTCTATAAAAAAATTATGAAAGTTACAAAAATCACAATCGGAAGACTGCATAACCTTGGTAACTACGAGCACATCCGTTACGAGCTTACCGCTGAAATAAAAGGCGTCGACTCGCCCACAATGACGCTTATCGGTATGGAGAAAATCATTGATGCTCTAAATCCTCTTCGGCCTGTAAATGTTCCAAGCAAAGAAGAATCGGAACGTGAGGCCAACCATATCACTCGGATGCGGATCATGAGTGATGAAGACTTCAAGCAACAATATTTAGGCTATGGATCAAAGGCCACGCGGGAGAGTTACATCGCCAGCCACGAAAAGTCATTGGCTGAAGGAGTCGACCGTTTCAAGAAATGGAAAGCGCGAGCCGCTAAAGCGCGAGAACTACTCGAAGATCTAGGTGGAGCAGCTAACTGGAAAGACGCAAAGCTCGGTTGGGAGGAGGATTGCCCCGACGATTACTGATTCATCACCGACATAATCCGGTCCATTGCCCACGGCGAAACAGGTTGCCAATTGGAAGATTGGCTTTGAATCGCAGTTTTAGGGTGAAGTTCATTTCTTTTGCTTTCGCACTAAATGCACTTCAAGGCGGTGATCTTCTGATGGCGGCCTATTTAGGATTGAGTTCGGGATATGGCGATATGACCAAATCAAGTCATCGACCTTGTAATATCCATTGAAGAGACCCACATCCAGGCGGACAAGATCCCCTTTGAGTGGGTGAATCGTAGCCGCATCAACTGACAACGCGCACTTATTTTTACCCAGAACAGAATAGTCATTTCGCCTTTCCGCACCAGGGGCAGAACTTCACATTTGGAAGTGTTGACCCCAACTGCGCCCATTGATCGCAGCAAGTGCCGTTATTGGTCGAAATCTTGATGCCGTAATCTCCTTCCACATCCACCACGTTGCCTTTTCGGTTCAGCATGGTGGAGTAGGAGTCCTCGGTAGTGGTGACACTCGCATGTCCCAAGAATTCCTTGGCGGTGTAGATGCCGAACTGCTCCGCGACAAGGGCACCGAAGAACTTCCTGAGCTCGTGCAGTTTCATGCGCGTTTCCCAGCCAATACCAGTCATCCATTTGTTAAAAACTGCGAAGGTCTTTTGGCACCGGATAGTTTCAAGGCCGTCGCGTGGAGTCCCTTCTTGCGGCATAATGTAATCCGTGGGCAGTAGTTCGCCGCGGAGCTTCATAATTTCATCGAGGACAAACGGCGACACTGGGATATCCCGCTTGCGCTTTCCTTTCGGCCGGAAGTCCGCCTCGGTCATCACCTCCACCACCACTGCCCTGCGCCCATTCCCAAGAGTTCTAGCACTGAACCAACTGCGTCGCGCATAGGCAATTTCTTTCCGGCGCAAACCGGCGCAAGCACCCAGCAAGAAGGCCAGATAGAGGTTCGGTGCCGTTATTTTCAGCTTCGCAGATTCTTCCCAAGTCTTCTCCACAAGCCCAGGTGGTGGCGCCGAGTAAAGCTTCTTCGTCGCACGCAAGTAAGGGAATTGCATGAAGTCATTCAGATCGGGCATCGAGAGCTTTTCGTAAATGTTCGCGAACCGGTTTGTCCGTCCTTTTGAGAACAAACTCCTGGCCTGGCGCAAAGTGCTGTTAGCCGTCCGCATCGCGGTATCTCTTTTAATGTGGTCGTCACCAGCCGCCGCAACCACCGCCTCTTGATACTTCTTGATGAGGTCACCCGTGAGATACGTTGCGGACATAGCCTCGACCTCCGCGCCTGCGCCGTAGACCTTTTTGATGATACTGCCTACCGAGTAAATGTTGTCCTTTGTTGTCTTCGGCTCGAGCAGTGGCACCGATCGGTAAGCAGTGAAAATGTCCCCGAGCTTGCAGATGGTACGAATCGCCTTGCTCGGATCCAACGCTTCCGAAAGCTTTTCCCATTTCTCACCGCGAAGCGCTTTCTTCAGGTCCTTAGCCCGAGTCATCGCAATGGCCAGGACATTGGTGTCGAGTTGCCGCTCCGTTGTTTTGCCGCGGCATTTTATACGACAGTAGTACGGGGACTCGAATTTGTCGGAGCGCTTAAAAAGTTTCATGAGTTTGTCCGCCACTTTCTTCGGACTGCTTCACAATGGCCTCCAGTCGCCATCTTCTGGCTTGCCGTCGCTGAGCCCAGGGTGAAAAATCAGAGTCTCGGTGTATCGGTCTTCGCGGCGGCCAGCCTTTATCCATTTCTGCGGCCACTGCGTTTCGCCGAATTCTCGCTTCCCGACCGTGCGGACCAGCATCGGAGTTGCGTCGTCATGTTTGGGGTCTTCGTATTCTAGCGATTCCCCCTTGTAGAGGAAAAAGTATCGCCCTCCGATTTCCACACCTAGCTCCCCGGAATCATTCACCACCCAGTGAACATCGGAGGCGTCGATGTTGGATTTGCTGTCTTTTTGCTGCACTCCTTGCCTTTCAGAATTGGGTTTCAAAGCGATCACCTCGATTGTTAGACATCCAGCACCACGTCGTCTGATTCAAGCGGTTGAACAGAGCGCCAAGAGTTATCGTTGACCACGACCTTCTTGATGCCATTACAGCGCATGTTCGAGATCAGGATGGTTTCCTTAGGCATCTGTTTTTCCACCTCGGCTAGCGTCAGGACTTTCCCGCCAAGGAAGTAGCGGCCACTAGTCCTGGTTGTTTTCGAGTCGAGATCTTTGTCGCCACGCTCGCGGGTTGTGAATACAAATGCGAATGGTTTGGCACCGTATCGCTCGGTGATGCTCTTGGACATTTTTACGGCCTTGTCCGTGTCCCATGCTTCGATGGGTTTGATTGTCTCCTCGTGGACGAATGTTCCAGGAGATAGAAATGTGACGAAGTGTGTTTTCATTGTGTTGTAATCCTTTTGCCACGCCGTTTGCACTTTTAAGTTAGGTTTCAAAGCGCTCATGCAGGTTTCAAACTACCAATAAAAAGGAATTACTGTCAAGTGGGTTTTTGTTAAATCTTGGCAACCGCCTGATAGCATTGGGTGAAAACCGTGTTTTACTGAACAAAAGGCGCGGAAGGGGTAGGATTCGAACCTACGCAGGGCAGTGCCCTGGCCTGATTTCGAGTCAGTCGCTTGTGCGTTTATGTTCAAGACTTTGGTGAGTTTGCAACGCTGTTTGCAACACCTATCTGGCAAGCCATCTCAAACCGCAGTCAGAGCACAATTCTGATGTGAATCCTTTGAGTTCACACCCACACTCGCGGCAAACATTGTTCCATTCGGGGTGTCCGACTGCCTGGGCGACTTGCTTAGCCCTGGCGCGCCGCTCGTCTTCCGCCTGCAGACGCTTGACCGCACGCTCAACTATTGGAGGGGGGGCGCCAACGGCGGCAGCTATGGGGTTCAGTTTCACATACAATTCGACCAATTCTCTGTCGCTCATGATTCCTTTCCTTTTCCGAACATTGACGCCAACTCTATCACAAACTTCTCTTTCGCGGGGTCCTTCACAACTTGACCGAGAATGGTCTCGATCGCCTCATTTACACGACTCGAAATCTTTGCCATCAGCATTTTCTTAGGGCCGTCGTGAATCGTTATTCGAACCAGCTCGGAGCCCGGTCCAGAACATTCATCCATCAGATGGGCCGCGACAAGCTTTGCTTGCTCCTCAGGCCACTCCGAGAAACATTTGGTAATCATCAGAAGATCGTGTCGCGAGAGATAGCGTTGTTCACCGATCTTGAGCCTGGAGATTTTCGATTCTATCAGGCCGGACTTCCTGGCGAGCTCCCTGCCAGTCATTTCGCGCGCATCCAGCAGCCGGGTCAAAGCTGCACCGAAGTAAGACCATTTTGTAAACGATTGTTTTTCCTGCGATGGTTTTTTGGACATAATCCTCATTTAGCTTGCTAGGCAAACATTTCCGGTTTACCGCAGCATGTCAAGTTGTTTTTGGTAAATGCGAGTTACCGCGATATGGGATTGAGCAGAGCCGGTGCCATGAACCGGATGGGCTACCAGTCTGTAATCCGCACTAATTTGCACTTGACGGGAGTTCCTGTGAGATGGTAATTATTTGATTGATTTCGGGGAGCGCAGTGATTGGAAATCGGCAACCAAGGAAGGTGGACTTTTAATTGCTGATAGCCCCGTCATAAATAAATACCTATAATGACAACTCCAGTAGCAGTAAAAGTCGACATCAGTTCGATCTTCGAACAGATCAAAGCGCTCAAAAAGGAAAGCGGTGAAGATCTTATTTGTTTCGCGAAGTTGAACGGGTTCAAGCTGACGATGCGCCAGGCAATCGATATCCTCGCGTACGCGGTATCAACAGACCAACCAATCACAGAAGCTTGGTTGCTTCAGGAAATCAAGGATGGCCGTGCTAACTCTCCGTGCTAACTCTTAACAACGATCTCCCGGAAATGATCAATGCCAAGACAGATCTGGAACGCACGGAGGAACTGTTTGATTTCCTGCAAGGGAAAGTTCCGAAAGGATGCACAATAGCGCGCAAGCGTAGGCCGCTGCTGACACAAGACCAGGCATGGACAGTCATTTGGTATCTTGGGAACCTATACTGGCAAGTTACAGATCGCATCGAGAGGTGTTGCGTATGTGGTGGCCTTTTCGACACGGGGAACGAAGGCGAAAGCCTAGACTACGGGAAGGCTCCTTATCATTTTTGCGACAACTGTCTCGGTAGTGACGAATACGCTCTAAAGCTAAGACGCAAGCCTGCTAATCTCCTGTGACCGACCTCTCGTCAGACCTCCGCGAGGCGCGCGAACTGCAGGCACTCCTCGGCCGCATCAGTCTCGCGTTCGCAAAGCTCGCCGGCCACAAAACGGTGGAGCCGCTCTTCACCGTGACGGAAGTTGCTGATAGGGTCCGCCTGAAGAGGCGCACGATCCTGGCGAAAATCCAGCGTAGAGAAATTACGCCGGTCTACGCAGTGTCACCGCGGGAAATCCTCGTGCCGCAGTCGGCACTGCTCGCGTTCCTGGATAGAGTGAATTTGCACAAAGAAATGAAGCTATCGAAGCTCGGAAACAGTCGAGCTCAAAGGTGCTCATGAGAGACGCAAGGCACTGGGCAAATCTGATTCAAAATGATCTGAGTGACTCGCAGTCGTTAGCAGATGAGTCTAGGTATTTGATTTTGATGGTGGAACAAATTCAAGCCGACGCCCGCTCCAATGAACCGGAACTTCACGGATGGAGTTGCCCAAAGGTCCAACATGGAAACAAATCAGGTTTCCTTCACGGTGCATGTGACGACGATGGGCCGTACGATGTCGACGGTGTTCGTTACTGCGGCCGGTGCCACTGGCATTTCTGAGCTTAAGCAGTTTTTTCTTGCGCTCGAAAATCCTGTTTGGTAGGAATTCCTATCAGTGATTGAAATTCCTTTCACCAGGAAGATCGGAAAAGACGGAATGAAAATCAAGAAACCAACGAACTTCATCGCTGCGGTACTTTCACGGCTTCCCAGCCGGTTCTGTCGCCGAGGTGACGGTGGTGAAGTTCGTTGGGTGCTTGGTTTTTCATGAAAGCTCAAAAATATTCAGATCACGAGTTAGCTTCGCTGTTCCCAATCCTTCCTCTCAACGAAATGTTGCAGCTTGAGGATTCTGTGAGAGCGCACGGCCTTCAACATCCCATTACGCTTTTTGAAGGAAAGATTCTTGATGGAAGACACCGATACGAAGCTTGTTTAACCTCTGGCGTAAAACCTCGTTTTGATACTTATCGAGGTGATGACCCGCTAAATTTCGTCCTCAGCGCCAATCTTCACAGGCGGCATTTGGACAGTGCGCAGCGAGCAATGATAGCTGCCAAATTAGAGACGCTAAAGCAAGGAGGAGACAGAAAATCTGCGCAGATAAATCAAAATGCAAATTTGCATTTTGATCGGTCGAAAGCCGCAGACGCATTGAGTGTTTCGCCTCGTGCGGTTGCAACTGCTAGTAAAATTCTCGATGAATCTCCGAAGCTCGCAAAAAGGGTTGCTAATGGAGAAATCTCTCTTCACGCCGCAGAGAAAAAGTTGGAGGAGAAGAAGGCTAATGGAGACAACAAAGCAAAGGAAATAGTAGTTCTGGATAAGACCGGCTACCGTATTCCAACAAAACTCATAGATCTCTGGAACCGTTCTCCGGAAGTTCAGGAGATGCTTTCGGCCCTCAGCCGGATCAAGGGAAAACTTCAGACCGCCCAAGAAGAAAACGATATTCTGTTTCGTGGATTTAACTTCAGCGGCTCAATCTCTTATATCTCGCAAGCATTCATTGGCATTCAGGTGGCCATGCCTTACGCAGTTTGCACGGCTTGTCAGGGACAAGTAGCAAGCTCGTGTGTTCTTTGTAAGGGGAAGGGGTTCATATCGAAGTTTCATTTCGATACTGTCGTGCCGGAGGAGATCAAAATCATACGCCGGAAAGGAGCAGTTAAAGTATGATGCGTGATTACCAGAGTGAAGATGTCGAGAGGATTTTCTCTGAATGGGAAGAGGTGAGAAGCACACTTTACGTGGCTGCTACTGGGCTTGGTAAAACACGAGTGATGACAGAAGTAGCGGCGCGCATGTTGCCAAAGCGTTCCATCATGCTCGCTCATCGTACCGAACTTATCTCGCAAGCTCGAACTGCCTTTGTGGCTCAGGGTTTGGATTGTGAAATCGAGAAGGCAGAGCTTCAAGCCAGCACGAATCTGTTTTCCCGGACTCCCGTTGTCCTGGCAAGTGTGCAAACGCTCTTATCCGGAAACGAGGACTGGACACGAATGAAACGATTCAATCCGATGGATTTTGGATTGCTGCTTTACGACGAGAGCCATCACAGCGTTAGCGCCGGCAACAAGCGAATCGTGGATTATTTCACGAATGGCAATCCTAATTTGAAAGTCCTCGGAGTAACGGCAACTCCAGATAGAGCTGACGAAGAAGCTTTGGGTCAAATTTTTGATACGGTTGCGAGCGAGCGCGACATTTTATGGGCTAAAGAAAACGGGTGGCTGGTCGATGTGCAGCAATATTTTGTCCCGGTAGCAGGATTAGATTTCTCTGATATTAGAACAACGGCAGGGGATCTAAATGGAGGTGATTTGGCCGCGGTTATGGAAACCGAGTCATGCGTGCAAGGAGTAGTTCAGCCAACAGTAGAGCATTTGTTTAATCTGGCGCCACTCACCCTGGGAGCTTTTCCGGTCCCGTCTTGGTCAGAGTTTATCGCGGCCTGTGAAGTCAAGCATCGGGCCATTGTGTTTACAGTGTCCGTCGCGCAAGCAGAGATGCTCAGCAATATTTTCAACCGCATTGTTCCCGGACTTGCGGCTTGGGTTTGCGGGAAGACATCCGAACAGGACAGGCATCGCATTCTTTCAGATTTTAGAGACGGTGGCAATATTCGCATCTTGGTCAACTGCGGAGTCACTACAGAGGGCTACGATAATCCGGCCGTGGATACGATTGTAATGGCGAGGCCGACTAAGAGCAGGTCTCTTTATGCGCAGTGCATCGGCAGAGGCACAAGGCCAGTGCCAGGATTGGTTGATAGTTTTTTCACTAGCGAAGAGCGTAGAGAAGCAATAGCTGCCTCAGCAAAGCCCTGTGTTACGGTTTTAGATTTCGTGGGTAATTCCGGAAAACATAAACTCTGCAACAGTGCTGATTTGTTGGGCGGAAAAGTAAGCGATGAGGCAATTGAGCGTGCCGTTAAAATTGCCAAGGAGCGCGGTCAAGTGCGCATGGCTGATGTGTTGAGCGAAGCAGAAGAGCAGTTGCGCAAGGAAGCAGAGCAGCGCCGACTTCAGGAGGAGGCACGGAAGGCTAGACTGGTTGCAAAAGTTAAATACACGTCTCAAATTGTTAATCCATTTGATGTGCTTCAGATCGCTCCACAGAAGGAACGCGGATGGGACAGAGGGAGGCAGTTAACTGAGAAACAGCGCAATCTTTTAACGAAGCAAGGCATCGACCCAGATAGTATTCCTTACGTTCAGGCCAAGCAGTTAATTGGAGAGATTTTCAAGCGATGGGGGAGCAAGCAGGCCACGTTTAAGCAAGCTCGGTGGCTTAATAAAAATGGATACCCAACAAATCTTCCAATGGCAGAGGCGTCAAACATAATGAGTGCATGGGCTGCTAACAATTGGCGCAGACCTGAACCTGTGACCGCATGACTACTACCGAGGTTAAATGGGTGCGTGTTTCGAGGCAAAGTCGTTGTCCTATTTGCCAGAAACCGGATTGGTGCTCGGTTGCGCCAGATCTAGGACTTGTGCTTTGCATGAGAATTTCAAGTGACCGACCGTCCACTAATTCAATGGGTGGTTTCATTCACCATTTGGATGGTAAGACATCCTATGTCCCACCTCCCCAGATCGAACGCCCTAAGCCGAAGCTCAACGTAACGCAACTCATGCGTGAGTGGGCCGGCCAGACAAAGCCAGAGTGGATACGAAATCTTGGATTCAAACTCGGAGTCACGTACCAGTCTTTAACATCGCTCGGGTGTGCTTGGGCAACTCGTTACAAGGCTTGGGCGTTTACGATGTTCAATGGATGGGGTGAACCAGTTGGCATCCGCTTACGAGCGAACGACGGAAGCAAGTTCTCTGTCACTGGTAGTCACAATGGGCTTTTCATTCCAAAAATGGAAAGTCAAAGACTCGCCTGGATTACAGAGGGGCCATCGGATTCCGCGGCGTGCATTACGCTTGGACTGTTCCCAATTGGAAGACCGAGTTGCAATGGCTCACTTGATCAAGTTGTGATTGCTTGCAAACGGCTAGGAGTGCAACGGGCCTGCATAGTCTCGGATAACGACACGCCAGGAATCAATGGCTCGCTTGCGCTTCAAAATATTCTTCCCATCCCGAGCGTTGTTTACACACCGCCCGCGAAGGATTTTAGAGATGGGATAAAGCTTGGCTTAACCCGCGAGTTGATAGAATCCACAATACGCAACCTTGTTTGGAAGAATCCACAATGAGTGACCCCACCACCGACCAATACAACGCACTCGTGACCGCCCTCACGCTTCTCGCGTCCCAGTGGCAGGCGAAAGGCGAGAAGCTTCATGAATATTCTCTCCACATGCGCGAGTTGGCTTTTGGTTCAGCGGATGTACTCCACGCAGCCAGAGAGGTGGAGCGGACAGGTGACCTTTACATATCGCACGCGAAGGCGTTGTTCGATTTGGCGGCAGTTGACTAATGAAAACTTTCGTTAGGCTTTTCAAACCCGAGTTCGCCGCGAAAGTCCTCTCTGGCGAGAAGTGCCAGACAGTGCGAGCGACGCCGAAGCGTATGCCGACGCCGGGTGACCGCATCAGTTGTCGCGCGTGGACGGGTGCTCCGTATCGAAGTAAGCAGCGGATTCTGCGAGTGGGCCTTCGCGAAGGCAGATGGGTTCAACACGCCGAAGGACATGTTTGAATGGTTTGCGTTCACGTCTGGCGTGTGCATTTACTGGGAGAACAAACAAATAAACAAAAAGGAAATGATATGAGCAGAAGCGGATATAGCTATGACTGTGAGAATCTCGAACTTTATCGAGCCGCCGTTGACCGGGCCATACACGGTAAAAGAGGTCAAGCATTCTTGCGCGAGCTTGTGATGGTGCTTGATGAAATGCCGGAAAAGATTCTAATTTCCGAAGAGCTAATCAACGAGAGCGGCCAATGCTGCGCCATTGGAGCAGTCTGCAAGGCTCGCTCGCTAGATGTAAGCAAGATTGACTATTGGGACCCAGATTCCGTTGCGAGGAGTATCGGGGTCGCCAGATCAATGGCGGCTGAAATCGAGTACGAGAACGACGAGGGGTCTTACAAAGTGGAAACACCACAGGACCGATGGGCCAGGATGCGGAAATGGGCATCCGACAATCTTGTGGAACGCCCAAGTTGAACTTCGTCAAACAAAAAGATTGCATTGATTCATAGTTCCTGTTTACTAGGAAAAAGAACTTGACGGTAACTTTTTGAGATATGTCCAAAGAAACCAAAGAACTCGCTCCCATCGATCACGCTCGCAACTTTCTTGGAGACGCTGATGGCCAACTGAAGAAACAGCTCGCCTTGGCGCTTCCAAAGCACATGACGCCCGACCGCATGTTGCGTATTGCACTTACGGCCGCTATCGGTAGCCCCAACCTTCAGAAGTGCTTTACCACTCCGGCTGGGAAGTTGTCTATCGCCAGGTCACTTCTCAGTGCCAGCCAAATGGGCCTGGAGCCCGATGGCATCAACGGCCACATCGTTCCATTCGGTGGGACGGCGCAATTCATCCCCGACTACAAAGGACTCATCCAGCTCGCGTATAACCATCCCAAGGTGAAATCGATTTGGTTCTCCGTCGTTTACGAAAAGGATTTCTTTGTTTACGAGAAGGGCCTCAACAGGACGCTCCAGCACAAAGACACCGATGAAGATGATCCAGGTCCTTTGAAATACGTTTACGCCGTTTGTGAGATGGAGGGCGGTGCCAAGACATTCGTCTGCATGAATCGCCGCGAGGTGATGCAGCACAAAAAAGCGAGTGCGGCGGCTGGTTCAGGAAAGAGTCCGTGGACGACCCACGAGCCCGCAATGTGGTGCAAAACGGCTGTGAAAGTTCTGTTCAAACAGATTCCTCAGTCGAACGAACTCCGGCTTGGCCTGGAGCGCGACGATGAAGTCGAACGAATTGCGCTTTCGGATGACGCCCGGTTTGCCGCAGCGAAGCCGGTGTCCGGTAGCACTCTGAATCCATTCTCAGACGCAGGAACCGGTGAAACTAATGGCTCTACTCAAGAAACTCAGAATCCCGACGAGAAGACTGAAGCTGCTTCAGTATTAGCTCCCGTTAGACAGGAAACTGCCACAGGAACGACGACAGCGGGCAGAAACGATGTTGTTGCATCCGTCGAACAAAAAGCGACTGGCGAGGCATTATTGGCGCAAAGAGAGGCATCTCCGCAAAGTGAAACTGTTGCCGTAAACGAGGAAACTCAGGCTACCGAAAAAGCAGTGGCGTTGGAAACCGAGAAGGTGACTCCCGTCAAGACAGAAGTGCTACCTCCCGGAAGCGACATTGAAAAGCTAGCTGGCCTTTGCGTCAAGGCGGGGATAACGGAGGAGCAGTTGTTGGCCTGGTCGCGCGCCAAATTCAAGTTCCAAGACGCGTTAAAATCGCTTGTTGAACTTGGCGAAGTGGCCCCGAAGAAGACGGGGCTGATTCTGTCGAACTTCGCGTCATGGGAAGCCGAGATTAAAACACACAAAGTCTAATTATGCCAACTTTTGAACGATGCGACTCCGAGGTCGATAAACTGGCCATACGTATTATCTCTGAGTACGAAACCCATCAACCGCTCATCGCGGCCAAGGCTAAAATTGATTACGTCTTTGCCTATGGAGATCGAGATGACAAAGGGGAATTACTCAACGATGCGCTTAAAAAGAACGGTATGAAGGCTCTTGGCATCCCGCGCAAGATTTCGCTCAAGGACCGTGCTCTCGGGCGTGGTGATGCTGAGATAGCGATCGACGGCGACTGGTGGACTGAAGCGACCAGTGAAGAAAGGAAAGCCTTACTGGACCACGAATTACACCATTTGGCAGTCAAAATTGATGAGCGCGGAATCGTGATGGATGACTTGGGCCGGCCGAAGTTGCAACTGCGTCACCACGACTACGAGTTTGGATTCTTCAGGGTGATTGCGGCTCGCCATGGGAATGCCAGTCAAGAACGGATTCAGGCCAAGGTTATGATGGATCAAGACGGCCAGTTGTTTTGGGGGGATGTGGCAGAGGTAGAGCAGGACGGCCACGAGGTTTCTCACACACGATTTTCCAGAATCGTGAACGACCAATGAAGAGCTGGGCGCTCGTTCTCGAGTTGAATGATGACGGAGGGGACACCGATAGGTGGCCGATAGCGACCTGTGGAGTTTCCAATCGTGCAGGGCCATGGCGAGTGCTTGAAGCAATCGAGAAAGCCGAGAAAAGGACTGCTAAGGAAATTCATGCCACAGGCGAAGACTTCCTTGCAGAGCTATACCTTCTGGCCGCTTGTAGCAAGGCAATCAAAGAGAATCAACGCCGATCATGAGTGTCTACATCTTTAGCGAAAACAGACTCCGCGTTTTGATAACCAACGCCCATAGGCTGCTCGGGAAAAAGTATCGTGGCAGTCCTCTATGGTCGCTGGTGAGCGATTTAAGTTCTAACTTCCGCTGCTCCTGTGCAATCCGGTCCGACGTAGAGGCGTTGTATCGAGCGCACCCGGATGCGAGGTGACATGTATCCTACCTACATCACATTCGACCCTCTGCAACCGGCCAAACTTACCAAGCGCTGGGCCGTGAGGCCAAAAGATGGCGGGTATCTCGGGAGGGTCTCTTGGTATGGACCTTGGAGAAAGTATTGTTTTTTTCCAATGGAAAATACTGTTTACGAGCAAGTGTGTCTGCGCGAAATTGCGGATTTCTGTGAGACGGAAACTAGACTTCACCGTGAAGCGAAGACTGCGAACAATATTTCGGCCACGAAAGCAACTACTTTTCTATGCTGAGCACCGCCCAGCACAACGGCTTCACTCAGACGCGCGCAATCAACTCAGCGAGCAGTGTTGGAAGGCGAAAGCTTTGTCCAGGTTCGGCGAAGGCAGAAAAGGAAGCAATTGAAGTCGCTGATGAACAAGCCCAAAAGTACTCTGATAAGGGTGTTCTTTTGCATTATCACGATGAACACCCAGAAGTAAGTCGTGAGGATTTGACTGAGGGGGAGCGACAAGTACTCGAGTTGAACAAATGGCTACGCGATAAGTTCATGGCAATGCAATTGGCTCAACTGGGCATTCCTGCCGATGCTAGGCACAGTGTATTTGCGCAACGCGAGTTTTTCCTATGCGGTGACGACGGGTTACCTATTGAGCCTCTTGTCCCCGGTCACCCCGATTGGATCTACTACTATGCTGAACACAAAATTGCTTTCATCTTCGACAGTAAGTTCGGTCGTATTGAGGTGCCGGCCGCCGAGTGCAACGACCAGCTTCGGACGTATGCTGTCCAGTTCAGCGATGAATACTTCTGCGCTAAGGTCTATTGCGCCATTACCCAGCCATGGGTGGCGGCACCGAACAACTTTCACGCGGTCGAGTACGATGAAACCAACCTTCCGTTCTTCAAGAAGGAATTGATTGACATCATTAACGGCACCCTTTCGGAGGATGCTCCGCGGCGACCGAGCATTGAGGCGTGCCGCTACTGCAAGGCCAAGATCGATTGTCCTGAATCGATAAAGGAGACTACTGAACTAGCTGTCCTCAAAATCTCCGATATCACTATCCCGGAGTTGGAAGAGTTAGGCGAGCAGATGGAGCGCGCGCAAGCCGTTATTCTCGCGTGGGAGAGGCGAATGAAGTATGTTGCCGAGACGCGGCCGGACCTTCTGAAGAAGTATCACCTCAAGCCGGGAGCAATAAAGCGCGTGATTCCAGATGCGAAAAAGGCGTACACCTTACTGATGGATGCGGGCGGATTACTAGCAGATGATACGGAGCAAGCGGGTGCTGAATTTGCTTCCTGCTGCAAAGTGTCACCGCACGAGCTTGAAGTACTTGTCGCACGCAATCGCAAGATTACTGGAAAAGATGCCAAAGCTAAACTCAAGATGGCACTAGGCGACCAGATGCAAGAGAAGCAAAACCAGCCGAGTCTGGAGAAGATAATAAAAGCGAAACGATAATGGCACACATCGGAATTGAGCCAGAAGATTATCCAGGTCCATTAGTGGACCTAGACTATATATCTGAAAAGAGCTTTCCTAAAAGTAAAAAGAAAGCAAAGAAGCCGAAAGCCAAACTGTCACCATGCGTTAAGAGAACCATTACATTAGCTAGAATAGAAGCTAACCGAGAGAAAGCTACTTTCGTAGATGTGCGACATATGTTGGTAGCAATGCTTCAGGAAGGTCGAAATTTTGGAGCGATTATGATGGATGCCAATGGCATCACAATTGAAGGAATTAGAAAAACAGAATGGAATGGAAAATGAGAGATGAACTCGATATGCCGGTGATTGCACCAGAACAATTGTCCAAAATAAAACAGTTAAAAACGCATGAGTCCAAGATGGTCGTAGGGAGTGTAGTTTTTTCACATGAGAGGCAGGTATCTCTGGGAGACATCCCGCCATCGTCTCCAAAGATGGACTACGCCTTGTTGATGCCCGAACTTGCTTTTATCACATCGTTCTTTAGCAAGGCGGCCATGGTGCGTCGATTTACGGTTCGTGCTGCTCCTATGGGTGCTCCTCGCCAAACACGGGCAGATCGTTGGAAGAAGCGTGATTGCGTAATTCGCTATCGAGCGCTATGCGACAAGATTCGAGAGGCGGCAGGTCCGGTTGACCAGAACACGGCCTTTGCTTTCATGCGCTTCTTTATCGCCATGCCTGAGTCATGGAGTGAAAAGAAAAAGAAGCGTATGGAAGGCACTCCGCATCTATCTAAGCCCGACACTAATAATCTTAGCAAACTCTGCGTTGACGCTTTGATTGAACAGGATGCCTGCGTATTTGCAGAGTTTGGATACAAGCAGTGGTGCCTGCCTGGACATGAAAGAACCGAAGTCACGCTGATGAGCTTATGAGTGGAATGAGCAGAATCGAAAAAGTTACCGGTATCGCAGCCAAGCTTTACGAAGCCAGGAGGGTGATGCGTAGCTTCTGGGGAGAACGATATGATTCAAAGGTCGAGGAGTACGGAAAATATATTCGTGCCGGGATGCAGAAATACGAGTGTGATGAACTGCACTCCACTATGAAGATTGTGGCGTTGCTTCAAGAGAAAAAATCTGACAGTGGTATGTCACAGGCTCTTATTTTAGCGGCATACGCGGAGATGATAGACCCAAGTTTGCCATGATGTTCATCCTCGGATTACTGGTCGGTGGCACCTTCGTATTCGAAGCCTGCTACTTGCACCACAAATCCGTTGTCAAGTGGCACGAGATGCAGATTCGTTGCTGGCGTAGAGCAATGACCGAGCTACTACGAGATTTCACAGAGGAGTTGGATAAACTAGTGAAGGAAAAGGAAGAAGCGGGAGATTGGTGGAAGGATTCCACATGAACAAGCATCCCGTTCCAAATAAGCATTGGTTAACAACGCCTGCCCTGGCTCGTGTTCTTAAGCCACCGCCATTCAAATGCCGCATCGTGATTCACGAGAGGGCCAAACGTAACTGGGTCTGGCAAGTATTCAATTTTTGGGACAGTGAAGTCGCACACGGAGAGAACTGCGAGAAGAAGAGTCAGGCGCGTGCACTCGCGCGAGGGGCGAAGACAAAATACCTCATCATGATAAGAATCTGCGAAACGAAGTCGGGCGAGCATATATGA
>Ga0137455_1000140_pt1 | contig 17104 bp, 15 predicted proteins | sample EasRivERMGT600_2_FD_102334 | JGI IMG/M metagenome (GOLD analysis project Ga0137455, IMG submission 102334) | Soil microbial communities from meander-bound floodplain in the East River, Colorado, USA - East River MetaG ERMGT600_2 | ecosystem: Environmental > Terrestrial > Soil > Floodplain ... | reverse complement strand
GATCATCGAAGTGTCGAGACCGACGTCCTTCCGCTCGAGGCTGCGGATGTAGCGCATCATCTCGCTCTCAGAGCGATGCGAGTTGAACACCGGGTGCGTCAGGTAGGCGCTCTTGCGGATGAGCGCCGCGGGCCACTTCGGTCCGCCCTCGTCGACATCGGCCTTGACGGTTCCGGCGCCTTTGCCGGCGTTCGACGCGAAGATGTCGAGCACCGCCACGAGGTCGGCGAAGGTGACGGTCTCGTCGAACGAGATCCCGATTTCGCTGTCGCCAACATAGCGGAAGTTGTAGCCGGCGGCGGTCGCGGCCGCGCAGATGTGGCGCACGCGATCCGCGTCTGCGAAGATGCGCAGCGTGTCGAAGTAGCTGGCGTTGCGCTGTTCGTAACCGAGCTGCTTCAGCGCGCCGTCGAGCGTGCGCGTCATGGCGTGGACGCGGCTCGCGATGGCCTTGATGCCGTCGGGGCCGTGATACACGGCGAACATCGCCGCCATGTTGGCGAGCAGCGCCTGCGCGGTGCAGATGTTCGAGGTCGCCTTCTCGCGGCGGATGTGCTGTTCGCGCGTCTGCAGCGACATGCGATAGGCGCGATGGCCGTGCGCATCGATCGACACGCCGATGACGCGGCCGGGCATGTGCCGCACGAATTCCTGGCTGGTGGCGAAGAACGCCGCGTGCGGCCCGCCGAATCCGAGCGGCACGCCAAAGCGCTGCGAGTTGCCGAACACCACATCGGCGCCGGCTTCGCCCGGCGATGTCGCTAGCGCGAGCGCGAGCAGATCGGATGCGACCGCGACCTTGACGTTCGCCGCGTGCGCCTTGTCGATGAACGGCTTGAGATCGTCGAGCCGCCCCGCTTCATCGGGATACTGCACGAGCGCGCCGAACACCCCCGGCGCATTCAGATCCATGTGATCGGCCGGGCCGATCTTCAACTCGATGCCGAGCGGTTCGGCGCGGCTGCGCAGCACGGCAATCGTTTGCGGGAAGCAACGATCGGAGACCAGGAAGGTGCCGGGCGCGTCACCGAGCTTCTTGCCCTGGACGCGATGCAACAGCGCCATCGCCTCGCCCGCCGCGGTGCCCTCGTCCAGGAGCGAGGCGTTGGCCACCGCCATCCCGGTCAGGTCCGACACCATCGTCTGGAAGTTGAGGAGCGATTCGAGGCGGCCTTGCGCGATCTCGGCTTGATACGGTGTGTACGGCGTATACCAACCCGGATTTTCGAACACGCAGCGACGAATCACGCTCGGCGTCAACGTGTCCGAATAACCGAGGCCGATGAAGCTGCGAAGGACCTTGTTCTTCTTCGCGATCGTCTTGAGCCGCGAGAGGTACGCGGATTCGCTTTCCGCGTCCGGCAGGTTGAGCGGCCCTTTGAGGCGGATGCTGGCGGGAATCGCTTCGTCGATCAGCGCGTCGAGTGACGAGGCGCCGACTTCCTTGAGCATCGCGGCGACGTCATCGCCGCGTGGGCCGATATGTCTGGGAGCGAACGTGTCGAGAGGTTGAAATGGACCCTGCTTCATTTTTGAATCAGCTGCTCGTACGCCGCGGCATTCATCAGCGAAGCAATCTCCCCGGGGTTCGAGAGCTTCACCTTGACCATCCATGTTTCGTGCGGCTTGCTGTTGACGTGATCGGGCCGATCCTTGATCGACGTGTTGATCTCGCTGACCTCGCCGGTGACGGGCGCGAATAATTCCGAAACCGCCTTCACGGATTCGATCGTGCCGAACACCTGTCCCGCGGTGATCGTCGACCCGACGTCGGGCAGCTCGACATACACGACGTCGCCGAGCTGCTGCTGCGCGAAGTCGGTAATGCCGATCGTGCCGACGTTGCCGTCAACGCGAATCCACTCGTGCTCTTTCGTGTACTTGAGATCGGCTGGGTAGCTCATAGGGTCACTTCTTGGGTCGCTTGTAAAACGGTAACGGTACAACAACGGCTTTGGCTTTACGGCCGCGAATGTCGATCTCGAGCTCGGTGCCCGGCGCCTTCAGCGACGGCGGCACATAGGCCATGCCGATGGCCTTCTTCAGGAACGGCGTCTGCGTGCCGCTGGTGACAACGCCGACGGGTTGACCGTTGTGAAACACCGGATGACCGTGCCTGGCGATGGCGCGCTCGGTCATTTCAAAACCGACGATGGTCTTCTTCGTGCCGCTCGCCTTCTGCGTATGCAGCACGTCGCGGCCGAGAAACTCCGGCTTGTTCCAGCCGACAATCCATCCGAGGTCGGCCTCGATCACGGTCGAGTGCTCGTCGATGTCGTTGCCGTACAACCGCATTGCGGCTTCAAGGCGCAGCGTATCGCGCGCGCCGAGGCCGGCCGGCAGCAGGCCATGCGGCTTGCCTGCCTGCAGCAGCGCATCCCAGACAGTGGGCGCCATCGCCGGAGGCACCATCACTTCGAAACCGTCTTCACCGGTATAGCCGGTTCGCGACACCGTGCCGCGGACCGCGGCAACCTCGCCATGCGCGAACCAGTAGTACTTCATCGCCGTGAGATCGATGGCGGTCTGCGTCTGGAGGATCGCTTCGGCCTTCGGCCCCTGGATGGCGATCAGCGCGTAACGGCTGCTGGAATTCACGGTCGCGATGTCCGGCACCGCTTCTTTCGCGCGCGCCGCGATCCAGGCGTAGTCCTTGTCGATGTTGCCGGCGTTGATGACGAGCAGGTAGTGCGACGGGCCGAATCGATAGACGAGCAAATCGTCCACGAACGTCCCTTCGGGCGTCGTCAACCCGGAGTATTGGATCTGTCCAACCTGGAGCTTCGACGCGTCGTTCGAGGTGATGTGCTGAACGGCTTCGAGCGCTCCCTTGCCGGCGATTTCAACCTCGCCCATGTGCGAGACGTCGAAGAGCCCGGCCGCGGTGCGCACCGCCATGTGCTCGGCGGTGATGCCGGAGTACTCGACCGGCATGTCCCAGCCGCCAAACGGGACCATGCGAGCGCCGAGAGCAACATGTGAGGCGTGAAGCGGGGTTTTCTTGAGTGATGCGCCGTCTGAGTCAGCCATTAAAGAAAGGGTTCACCTCGAATGAGGTGAACCCCCGAAAGGTACTATGCGGCACGGCTCGCGTGCAACCCGCCTTTCAGATCTCGGCGAGCAGAATCAGCAGGAACGCACTCATCGCCAGCGGATAGACCGCGACCAGCATGAACACAAACGTCATTTCAGGCGTCGGTTGCAGGTGCTGCTCTTCCTGTGTCGCAAGAAAGCGCAAGCCTCGATAGGAGAGCGTAGACGCCACCAGTGCGAGTCCACCCAAGGCGACTGAGACCACGACGCGCTCGCTGCTGAACCGCCAGACGAGCGGCGGCAGCAGGATGAGGGCTGACACGACGCTCTGCACCATAAGCTGCCGACGAGTCCTCAAGTAGCGCCGGGGATATTTAATCATCATCGTTCCGGCCACCCGTCAGCACCACCACCATTGCATCGCTTTGTACATCGCGACGGTCAGGGCGGCAGCGGCGCAGAACGGCTCCAGCGCCAATGTTGGCTCCAACACGGCGATGGCACAAATGATGGCCATCGCCTGCTCCGCGATCTCGATGACCCACCTGAGATCCGCGCAGAAATCGTACTGGCCCGGGAGAAGCGCCGCGGCCTGAACCGCATCGGGCGCATTGAGGCGTGCGGCACGAAGCGCGCGCTGCAGATCCCGTAGGCAACCCGCGAGCCCGCCCTGCTCCAGCTTCGTGAGCACGAGGTCCACGTGCTCGTGCGTCACGGTGTGACGCTTATGGTCATGCGCCGACCGTACCATCTCGTCGATCAGCGCCGCGCGGCCGACGCGCGCCTGGCGGCGCCGCAGCCCGCGCTGCAGCTGCGGATCGTAGTGCAGGGCGATGTGCGCGGCCTGAACACCCAGGGTGACTTCGATCGCGCGCGCACTCGCCTTGCGCGACGACGGTTTGGCATCGCCTTCGGCGACCAGCTCGCGCAGCGAGGCGATCGTCTGATCCAAAACCGGATCGACCAGTAGAGGCCCGCCCTGCCCCGCAGCTGCGCCTTGCAGCGGAATGGCAGCCGGAGCCGAGCTCGAGTACGCGAGCATCGGTAAACCGGCGAGTGATGCGGTCACGAATTGACGTCGAGATTTCTGCTGCATATCTATCCCCCAATCGCCGAAGCAGGCGCATGACCGCGCGGCCCTTCCGCCCCGCCTCGCCCGCTTCCAACGCCGGAGGCTTCCGGCAACCAGTTGATTCAGCTCTGCGGCGACACCAGCTCGCGCGGATGCCGGGTGACGGGCGCGCTCGCAGGTCGATACCGCAGGTACGCATTCAGCGTGTGATAACTGATGTCCAGCGCGCGACAGGCCTGGCGCTTGTTGCCGGCGTTCTTTTCGAGCACCAGCCTCGCGTAGCGGCTGCCCCACGCGCGCATCGTGTCGCCGAGCTGGGACGACGGCACGAGATGCTCGCCGTAACCGCCGCGCAGGCTCACTGGGAGATCGTCGACGCGGATCTGCCGCGACTCGGCCGTCGCGATCGCACCCTCGATCATGCGTTCCAGCTCGCGCACGTTGCCGGGCCAGTCGTACGCGATCAGCGCATCAACCGCGGCGGGCGTCATCGTCAGCCGGCCGCGCCCCTCGTGCCGCGACAGGAAGTACTGTGTCAGCTCGAGGATGTCGCCCTTGCGGACGCGAAGCGGCGGGACGCGAATCTCGACGCCGCTCAATCGATAGAACAAGTCGGTGCGGAACAACCCGCGCTCGACGAGTCCCGTCAACGGCCGATTCGTCGCGGCGACGATGCGTGTGTTGATCTGACGCGGACCGATGCCGCCGACCCGCTCGACCGTCAGGTCCTGGATCACGCGCAGCAACTTCGCTTGCGCCGCTGCGGAGAGATCGGAAATCTCGTCAAGGAACAAAGTGCCGCCATCGGCGTGTTCGAACTTGCCGCGCCGTCCGCGAACACCGGTGGCGGTCCGCTCCTCGATGCCGAACAGCTCCGCTTCGATCAGCGTCTCGACGAGCGCCGCGCAATTGATCGCAACGAAAGGCCCCTGCCGCCGCGGACCGAGCGCGTGAATCTGTCGCGCGACCAGCTCTTTGCCGACGCCGCTCTCGCCCTCGATCAGCACGGTGAAGTTGGTGTTCGCGACACGCTCGACCCGCTCGCGCAACAGCCGCATCGTTTCGCTCGATCCGATTAACGGCGCCGCGCCATCACGCTCCGCCGTCGTCAAGGGCGCAGGCGTGCAGGCCAGTCGCTCCGTCTCGAGCAGCACGCCGGCAATGCTCGCGGCCGCTTCGATCAACTGGCAGGTCCAGTCGTCGGGACCGGTGCGGGCGTCGAACGACGCTTCGAGCATGACCTGCCGGCCTTCCTCTTTTATCGGCACCGAGAAGGCGACGTAGTCACGCGCGCGAATCGGCTGCACCGACCGCATCGTGCTGGAGATCTCTTTCAATCCGATGCTGCGCACGTGCGCGATCTGACGAAGACGCTCGGTGAGGATGATCGACAGGTTGCGGCGATCGGATCGGTTCACGAGATCCGACGCGATGTGCCGCAGCAACAGATCGAGCCCGGCGCGACGATCGGCGCGGCGCAGCTGTCGCGGGCTCGCGATCGTGATGTTGGGGCTGGCGTCCATCGTGCGATGAGCAATAACAAGATTGATGCCGCGAGCCGTCGCAAACGCGTTGGGGAATTCAGGCCGGGAATGCCATGAGGGTGGCGCGGGCGTTGAACGTGTGAGTAGCAAGTGCCCTGGCGCCTCACGCGCTTTGGGCACCTGCTACTCGCGATCTACGGCGTGTTGTCGCCGACGTCGACGCGCTCGTCGAACACCAGCACGCCGCGATAACGAATCGGCTCGAGCGCCGCGACGTAGCAGCGATCGAGCCGTCCACCGATGCTGGCGGGCACGTGCGATCCCGCGAGTCGCACTTCGGTGTGCGCGCCAGGACGCAGCCGCGCGGCCGATTCGACGAGCGCCGCGCGACTGCTGATGTTGAGGAGCGTGACCGGCTGACCGGGACGAAGGATGGCGGATGCCTGCCAGTGCGGCCCGGCACCTGTCGTGCGGCGTTCGCGCCGGCGTTCAATCAGATCGATAACTAGGGATGCCATTGCCGCGTCTGCGTATCGAACATCAGCACGCGGACACGACCGGTCGCTCCGAAGACGCGAATCGCCATTTGTGGACCCCGATGCGCCGCGACGTAGAGCGTACCGCTCGTCGCACTGCCGACAGGACTGAAGGTCAGGAGCAACGTGTTGCCGATGCGCAACGGATCGTCGCCGGGTTCGAGCGTCATCACACCGGCGACGTCGGTCACGTTCTGATTGATGCGAAGAGAGATGTCTCGCATTTGATCGTCAAGCCACTCCATCGGCGTCAACGGCAGGTCGATGCCGTGATCGATATCGTGCTGCCGGACACCGTTGCCGTTGCCGTCAGCGAACAATCGCAGCTGCGTGCGATCGCCGATCACTTCGACGCGCACGGCGACCGGCCGTGCGCGCTTGAGCGATTCGAGACGCGCGCGCTGCAGTAGTCCCGCAAGATACCGAGCGCCGATGATGGTTCGCTCGCGGTCCAGCGTGCCGCCGATCACGGGAACCGCGATCGCCGCCATCAAGATGCAAATCGAGGTGGCGACGATGATGTCGATGAAGGCGGCGCCGCGTGCTTCAGTCACCGGGCGCCTTGTCGGTCTTCGGTGGAACGGCGACGAGTGGCTTCAGCTTGAGGAAGCTCTTCTCGCCGATGCCTTTCACATTCATCAGGTCTTCGATCCGCTTGAAGCTGCCGCTCTTGGTCCGGTATTCGAGAATCCGTTCAGCGGTCTTGCGGCCGATGCCCGGAAGCGTCTCGAGTTGCTCGAGCGTGGCCGTGTTGAGGTTGAGGGCGGGCTTCGAAGGTGCTGCCGCCGCGACGGGTGCTGGCGATTGCGTGGCGGCGAGTCCCGGCTGAGAGACGAGTACCGTGACGCCGATCGCGAGCACGGTGGCGAGGCTGATGCGCATGATGTCCTCCATGGATGTTGGGAAAGTGCTGCGCGCGAATCACCCGTTCGGGTCACTTGCGGTCAGGAAGCAACCGTCAGAAAGTTCGCGCGCAGTCGCGCCCGAGTGGAGCAAGACCGCCGCCGCGGCACGGCGATCGCCGCAACTCGTTCGCCGCGCGGGGTTTGCACCGCCGGAACTGCCGGCCCTCGGTCCGCGTAAAAGAAGGAAACGGCAACCCGGGTTGCGCGGCGGTCAACGGATCCCGCGGAACAGGCCGGGAATCCGATCCGCGGCCGAGTAACTCAAGTTGCGCGCCTGCAACCGGAGTTCTCCGCCTTCGCCTTTCGGGGCTTCGGCGGGACAAGGTCCGGCTACAATACGGCTCGAAAGGAAATCTCATGCGACGAGCCCCCTCCATCCTCGGCGTGTTCGCTCTCCTGCTGTCGGCGGCAACGCTGTCCGGCCAGGCCGCCATTCCCACACCGCAAGCCGGCAAGTGCTCGATCGTGTGGACGGGAGTCGAATCCCAGATCGAACAAGTGCTAGCAGAGACAAAAATCGCCAAGCTGGAGGACGTCCCCGTCGGCGTGACCAAGCCTCAGCGCGCTATTCTCGAAGGCAGCCCGATACGCTTTGCGTGGAAGCCCCTGCGCCCCGGCTACAGCAAAGGCTTCATGGAGAGCTACAAGGCGGAGATCGCCGCCTACAAGCTCGATCGCATGCTCGGCCTCAACATGGTGCCGCCGGTCGTCGAGCGCCGCATCGAGGGAAGGGACGGCGCCGCGGTCTACTGGGTCGAGAACACGACCGGCTGGAGCATCGCGAAACCGGCGCAAGGCCCCGAGCCGAGGTGGAGCCTGCAGCTCACGCGCATGAAGATGTTCGACCTGCTGATCGCCAACATCGATCGCAACCAGGGCAACCTGATCTATGACAGCGACTGGCACCTCTTCCTGATCGATCACTCGCGCGCGTTCATCACCAAAAAAGATCTCAAGGGTATCGCGCCGCTCGGCCGCGTCGATCGCCAGCTCTGGGAAAAGATGCAGGCGCTGACGATCGAGGATCTCAAGGGTCTCGACCCGTGGGTCGGCGACAAGGAAAAGCAGGCGCTGATCACCCGCCGCGACTTGATGGCCAAGAACATCCAGGAGATGATCACGAAGCGCGGCGAGAAGTTCGTGTTCTACGACTAGCACGCTGTTCCCTAACGGCACATCGCGCTTATCTTCCATAGACACATACATTTATGTGACTCAGTGTCTACTTCAGTGTTTTAAATGAGCTCACGCGCCAACAAAATTGCTGGGCTCAACCTTTCGTAGAGTAGCTGTAAATAACAGTCTATTAACTACTTACAACTGATTTACGAAACTGTCCGTCTCGGCTTGTATATTGCAGCACTAACGTCCATTGAATCACATGGACGTCCCTGCTCCGTCCTCTGAACGCCAATCCGCGACGATTTGGGTAACCGCACTAGCCGCTTTCTGGCTGGCGAGTGCCGTCGGCGGCCTCTACATCACCTGGGCCTACGAGAATGGTCCCGGCGTGGCGGCCACGGCCGGCCCTCAGTGGCCCGGCGATACGAGCCTGATCGCCGCGAACGATCGGCCAACGCTGGTCTTCCTCGCTCATCCGCAGTGCACCTGCACCAGCGCGAGCCTTGGCGAGCTGGCCGAAGCGCTCGCGCGCGCGAAGCAGCTGCCAAAAACTTATGTCGTGTTCCTGAAGCCGTCCTCGATGCCCGACGGCTGGGAGAAGACCGAACTGTGGCATGCGGCGGAGTCACTGCCGAACGCAACCATCGTTCGCGATGAAGACGGCCGCGAGGCGGAGCGATTTGGATCCGTCACGTCGGGGACGACGTTGCTCTACGGCGCGAACGGCTCGCTCCTCTTCAACGGCGGCATCACCGCCTCGCGCGGACACGCCGGCGATAACGCCGGCCGCGCCTCCATCGTCGATCTCCTCAACCACGTTTCCCCGGTGACGACGGCCACCAACGTCTTTGGTTGCGCGCTGTTTGCTGCGAAGAAGTCATGACGACACTCGCAGGATCGATCAGCCACCGCGCCGACGAGCTGTTCACCGAGTATCAGCACGACATCCATCGCCGGACCGATCGGCTGTTCGCCGGCCTGATGGGATTTCAGTGGTTGCTCGGCATCGCGTTCTCGCTGTGGGTCGCGCCGCTGACCTGGGCGGGCGCCGAAAGCAGCACCCATCCGCACGTCTGGGCCGCGGTCGTCCTCGGCGGCATCGTCAGCATCTTCCCCGCCCTGCTCGGCTGGTTCCGTCCCGGCGAGCGGTCGACGCGCTACATCATCGCCGTCGCGCAGATGCTGATGGGCGCGCTGCTGATTCACCTGACGGGCGGCCGCATCGAGACGCACTTCCACGTCTTTGGCTCGCTTGCGTTCCTCGCTTTCTATCGTGACTGGAAGGTTCTGATACCAGCCACCATCGTGGTCGCGCTCGATCACATGCTGCGCGGCATGTTCTGGCCGCAATCGGTCTACGGCGTCCTCGTCGCCAGCGATTGGCGCTGGCTCGAACACGCGGCGTGGGTCGTCTTCGAAGATCTGTTCCTCGTCGTGGCGTGCCTGCGCAGCATCGCGGAAATGCGGCAGACCGCGGAACGCACCGCCGCGCTCGAGCACGAAGTCCGCACCCGCCAGGAAGCGGAACAGGACGCCCGCAACGCGAACGCGCGCAACGACGCGATTCTCGATGTGGCCCTCGACTGCGTCGTGGTCGTCGATGCCGCCGGCACGATCGTCCAGTTCAATCCCGCGGCCGAAGCCACGTTCTGCTACGGCTCACACGAAGCGATTGGCCGCAACGTCGGCGATCTGCTGGTGCCGGCCGCGAAGCGCGATGCCTATCGCGCGGCGCTGAATCACTACCTGTCGGCCGGCGCCGCGATGCTCAATCGCCGGGTCGAGGTGGTCGCCCTTCGCAAGGGCGGCGCCGAGTTCCCCGTGGAAGTCGCCATCGCGCCGATCTCGACGGTGGGCGTGCCGCTCTTCGCGGGTTACCTGCGCGACATCACGGAGCGCAAACGCGCGGAAGAAGAGCTCGCGCGACAGACGCGCGACCTCCAGGACGCGCACGACACCGAACGTCACAACGCCGCGCAACTGGCGTCGCTCGTCGAAGAGCTGCGCATCACGCAGCGCCAGGCCGAGACCGCGACCAGGGCCAAGAGCGAGTTCCTCGCCAGCATGAGCCATGAGCTGCGGACGCCGCTCAACGCGATCATCCTGTATAGCGAGCTGCTGCAAGAGGAAGCGAACGATCAGCAGGCGGCGGGCTCGATTCCCGATCTGCAGCGCATTCAATCCTCGGGCAAGCACCTGCTGGATCTGATCAACGGCATTCTCGACCTCTCGAAGATCGAGGCCGGCAAGATGGCGCTCGAGCTCGAGCACTTCGACGTCAGGGGAATGCTGGACGAAGTCACCGACACCGTCGGTACGCTGGTCCAGAAAAACCACAACACGTTCACCGTGCGCTGCAGCGACGACGCCGGCACGATGTACGGCGATCTCACGAAGACACGTCAGATCCTGCTCAACCTGCTGAGCAACGCCGGCAAGTTCACATCCAACGGCGCCGTGTCGGTTGACGTGCGACGGGCTGCGAACGGCGGCGGGCCGTGCATCGAGTTCAGCGTGACGGACACCGGGGTCGGCATGACCGTCGAACAGTGCCGGCGGGTCTTCGAGCCGTTCACGCAGGCGGATGTGACGACGACGCGCAAGTACGGCGGCACCGGGCTCGGCCTCGCCATCGTGTCGCGATTCTGCGAGTTGATGGGCGGCACGATCGCCCTCGAGAGCCGCCCCGGTGAAGGCTCTCGCTTCGTCGTGCAGCTCCCGGTCGAGATGATCGACACCAGCGCAAGCGTTTACTCACCGGCCGGCATCACCAACAGGATCCCTGAGCCATGACAACCATTCTCCTGGTCGAAGACAACGAGCCGAGCCGCGACGCGCTGGGCCGCAGGTTGGCCCGACGCGGCTACGACGTGCGTCCGGCGGTCAACGGCCAACAGGCCGTCACGATCGCGCGTTTGATCACACCGGATCTGATCCTGATGGACCTCGGACTTCCCGTGATGGATGGCTGGGAAGCGACTCGCGAGCTGAAGCAGGACGACTCGACCAAACACATTCCGATCATCGTGTTGAGCGCGCACGCGATGACGGGCGATCGCGACCTCGCGCTTGCCTCCGGCGGCGACGACTTCGACTCCAAGCCAATCCGCTTCGAGCGACTGCTCGACAAGATCGAGGCCCTGCTCGGGAAAGGTGTCGCCGCACTGTGAAGGGCCCAGCTTCCCTGCTCGTCGTCGACGACAACGAGGCGAACCGCGACGTCCTGTCGCGGCGCCTGCGTCAGCGCGGCTATACGGTCAGCATGGCTGCGAGCGGCGAGGAAGCGCTTGCCGCGATCGAGCACTCGCCGTTCGATCTCGTGCTCCTCGACGTCGAAATGCCTGGGATGAGCGGGCTCGACGTGCTTTCGGCGATTCGTGAGCAACACCAACATTCGCAGCTGCCTGTGATCATGGTGACGGCGCGCGTCTCCGGCGCCGACATCGTCGAAGCGCTCCGGCTCGGCGCCAATGATTACGTCACCAAGCCGATCGATTTTCCGGTGACGGTCGCGCGCATCGAAACGCATCTCGGCTTCAAGCGGGCGGTCGCCGATCTCCGCGAGAGCGAAGAGCGGTACGCGCTGGCCGTCCAGGGCGCGAACGACGGCTTGTGGGACTGGAATCTGGTCAGCGGCCAGGTGTATTGGTCGGCGCGCTGGAAGTCGATCCTCGGTCTCGAAGCGGAAGAGATCGGGACGTCGGCAGATGAATGGTTGTTGCGCGTGCATCCGGACGACATCGACGCAGTGCGGGCGGCGTTGACCGCGTATCTGGCCGACGCGAGCGGACATTTCTACAGCGAGCACCGCGTTCGTCATCGGGACGACACCTATCGATGGGTGCGCTGCCGCGGCGCCGCGGTCAGGACCGACGCGGGCGTGGCGAGCCGCCTGGCCGGATCGTTGACCGACATCACCGAGGTCAAGCTGGCAGATGCGCTCACCGGATTGCCGAACCGGCTGCTCTTCATCGATCTCGTCGAGCGCGCCATCAAGCGATCCGCGCGCCGCGCGGAGTACGAGTTCGCGATCCTGGCGCTCTCGCTCGATCGATACCGAATCGTGCACGACAGCCTCGGGCCGCTCGCGGCCGATCGGCTGCTCGTGGCGGTGGCCCGCCGCCTCCAGTCGAGCCTGCGCGCCACCGACGTCGTCACTCGCGACAAGCCGGGCTTCACGCTGGCGCGGCTGGGCGGCGACGAGTTCATGGTGCTGATTGACGACATCCCCGATGTCGGCTCCGCGGTGCTGGTGTCGGAGCGGCTGCGGAAGTCGCTCGAATATCCGTTCGACATCGACGGCCACCAGCTCTTTGCGTCGGCGCGCGTCGGCATCGCGGCGAGCGGCAGCGGCTACACTCGCGCCGACGACATCCTGCGGGACGCCGCGATTGCGCTGACGCGCGCGACCCAGTCGTCGACGCCCTACGAGATCTTCGATCCGGGGATGCGGCAGCGCGCGATCACGCGGCTGCAGTTCGAAACGGATCTGCGCAACGCCATCGACGACCGCGCGTTCGAGATGCACTATCAGCCGATCGTCTCGCTGCGATCGGGACGCATCTCGGGATTCGAGGCGTTGTTGCGATGGCGTCACCCGGTACGCGGCCTGGTGCCGCCGGCGGACTTCATCTCGGTTGCCGAAGACACCGGCATGATCATCGACATCGGGCGATTGACGCTGGGCGAATCGTGCCAGCAGATGGCGTCCTGGTTAACCGACTTCGGCGCCGCGGCGCCGCAGGTGATGTGCGCGAACGTGTCGAGCAAGCAGCTCGCCCACGTGGGCCTGATGAGCGAAATCGCCGCGACGCTGCGGACCACCGGACTGCTGGCCGAGAATCTCAAGCTCGAGATCACCGAAAGCGCCTTCATCAACGACGTCCCGGCGGCACAGAGCACGTTGAATCACGCGCGCTCGATGGGCATCGGCTGGAGCCTGGACGACTTCGGCACCGGCTTCTCGTCGCTGAGCTTCCTGCATCGCCTCCAGATCAACACCGTCAAGGTGGATCGATCGTTCGTGAGCGAAATCGGCAAGGGCGCCAAGGGCTCGGAGATGGTCCGCGCGATCATCGGACTGGCCCACACGCTGGGCATGGACGTGGTCGCGGAAGGCGTCGAGACGGCGGAACAGGCCGCGGCGCTCAAGGCGCTCGGCTGCGAATACGCCCAGGGCTTCTACTTCTCGAGGGCGGTCGACCGGGGCACGGCGGCGCGGCTCATCGAGTCGCAACCCTGGCAGGTCGCCTCCGGCCAGCCACTTCTCGTGCAATAACGGCATCATCGGCTAGGCTACGATTACCTATGCGGCCTATTGCCCTCCTTCTCGGCGTCCTGACCCTACTGTGCGGACCGGTCCAGCCGCTGACCGCGCAGGCCACCGCGCGCATCATCGCGATCGGCGACATTCACGGCAGCATCGACGGCATCAAGAGCATCCTCAGGGTCACCGGCCTGATCGACGGCACCAACAAGTGGACCGGCGGCCGCACGCAACTGTTGCAAACCGGCGACTACATGGATCGCGGCGAGCACACGCGCGCGGTGCTCGATCTCCTGATGGCCCTCGAGCCGCAGGCGAAGGACGCCGGCGGCCGCGCCTTCGCGCTGCTCGGCAATCACGAGGTCATGAACCTGATCGGCGACACGCACGACGTGACGCGCGAGATCTTCGCCACCTTCGCCGATGCCAATTCCGAGAAGCGGCGCCAGCAGGCGTGGGAAGACTACGCGAAGCTCGCCGAAGCGAAGAAGAACAAGGGCGAGCCCGTGCCCAGCGTCTATACGCAGACGCGCGAGGCGTGGATGACCACGCACCCGCCGGGCTTCGTCGAATACAAGGAAGCGCTGTCGCCGAAGGGCAAGTACGGACAGTGGCTGCGCGGCAAGCCGATCGTCACCATGGTCGACGGCAACATCTTCATGCACGCGGGGATTTCGCCGGCCAACCCGCCCGCGAAGATCGAGGACCTGAATGTGCAGACAAGGGACGAGATCCGCCGCCTGGATCAATTCGTCGATCGGCTGATCGACCTCAAGCTCGCCACGCGCGAGTTCACGCTCCAGGAGATCCTGCAGGTCGGGTCGGGCGAGATCGGCCTCGCGAACGCACGCATCGCCACCGCGAAGGAAGAAGGCAAGGAACTCGACCGCGACAAGCTCAATATCCCGCTGCTGATGGAAGCCCAGGAAATCATGAAGATCAATACCTGGCTGTCGATCAATCCGGAGGGAGCGTTGTGGTATCGCGGGCTGTCGACGGAAAGAGACGATCCGGCCGGTGGCCCGTTCGCCGCCCTGCTCGCGAAGTACGGCGCGAAGCGATTCGTGACCGGCCACACGCCGCAGCAGAGCCGATCGATCACGGTGCGATACGGCGGCCGGGCCATCCTGATCGACACCGGCATGCTGACGAGCTTTTACAAAGGGCGCGCGTCGGCGCTCGAGATCACCGGCGACAAGCTCACCGCGTTTTACGAAGACGGGAAAGTTCAGCTTCAGTAAACCACTTCACCGTTTCGCGCAGCCCCTCTTCGAGCCCCACCGTCGGCTTGTAGCCGAGCAGCTTCGCGGCTTTCGAAATATCCGCCTGTGAATCGCGCACGTCGCCGGCGCGCGCGTCCTTGTAGATCGGCTGGACGTTGGTCCCGAAGATCCTGTTCAACACTGTGAGCAACTGGTTCAACGAAATGCGGCTGCTGGTCGCGACGTTGAAGACATGGCCGCCGGCGCCCGGCGTTTCCGCCGCGCGAATCACGCCGTCGACGACGTTGGTGACGTAGGTGAAGTCGCGGGTCTGCTCGCCGTCACCATAAATGATCGGCGTGGTCTTCTCGTGCAGTGCCTTGATGAAGAGCGAGATCACGCCCGAGTACGGGGAGCCGGGATCCTGCCGCGGCCCAAACACGTTGAAGTAGCGCGTCGTCACCGTCTCGAAGCCGTAGAGGCGCGTGAACATCTGGCCGTACATCTCGCCCATGAGTTTCTGCAGCGCATACGGCGACAGCGGATTGGTCGGCATCATCTCGGTCTTGGGCAACACTTCGGTGTCGCCGTACACGGACGACGAGCCGGCGAAGACGAGGCGCTTGACGCCGGCATCGCGCGACGCGATCAGCAGGTTGAGCGTCGCATCGATGTTGGCGCGATGCGATTCCGCGGGCTTGTCGACCGATCGCGGCACCGACGGAATCGCCGCCTGGTGCAGGACGTAGTCCATGCCCTTGACGACGTTCGCCGCGATTTGCGGATTGGCGAGATCGCCCTCGATGAACTCGACGCCGTCACGCAGGTTACGCTGGTAGCCGGTGGCGAAATTATCGACGACCCGCACGTGGTGGCCGCGGGTGACGAGGGCTTCGGAAATGTGCGAGCCGATGAAGCCGGCGCCGCCCGTAACGAGGTATTTGGCCAAATCTGAAATCCGCCCGATCCGAGATCCGAAATCCTTAAGTGCCGCAGTGAGCCTGTAAGCCGAATTCTGTAACCACCTTTCGGCAGCCAGCGATCATTCCTCTAGTCCCGGCATTGCTGACGGGATCGAGCAACCTACCCGGAAGCGCGAACGGGCCGTTCGATAAGCTTCCCTATTTGGTCTTGCTCCGTGCGGGGTTTGGCCTGCCACGTCTGTTGCCAGCCGCGCGGTGCGCTCTTACCGCACCTTTTCACCCTTACCCTTCGACTCGGCGGCGATGCCTTTCGGCATCACCGCCTCGCTCAGGGCGGTATATTTTCTGTGCCACTTTCCGTCGGGTCGCCCCGCCCGGGTGTTACCCGGCGCACTGCCCTGTGGAGTTCGGACTTTCCTCTCCCGACAGCACTTCACTCTTGCGAATGGTTACTGCCGGCAGCGATCACCCGGCTCACTGCGGCAAATATTTGATGAACTCCTTTATCCGTCGGTTTCCTGCGAGATGCGGTACTGCTCCAGCTTCTTATACAGATTACTCCGAGGCGTATCGATCACTTCGGCCGTCTTGGAGATGTTCCAGCTATTCTCCCTCAGCTTCGAGACGAGATACGCGCGCTCCGAGCCTGACTTGAATTCCTGCAGGGTTGGCGCCTGCATCCACGACTGCTCGGATGCGCTCACGCTGACGACCTCACCGCCGCCACCGGGGGTGAGGATCGGCAGGTCGCCGCGGATCACGCCGCCCTCCGGAATGTCCTTCGCGTCGATCGAGTCGCCGGTCGTCATAATCACCAGCCGCTCGACGAAGTTGCGCAGCTCGCGGATGTTGCCGCGCCAGTGCTGCTGCTTCAACTTCTCCATCGCCTGCGCGGTGAACGTCTTGCGGTGGAAGTTGTTGTCGCGCGCGAACAGGTCGGCGAAATGGCGGACCAGCGCCGGGATATCGTCGCGGCGATCGCGCAGCGCCGGCACGTGAATCGGCACGACGTTCAGCCGGTAGAACAGATCCTCGCGGAACGTGTTCTTGTCGATCTCCTCTTCGAGGTTCTTGTTGGTCGCGGCGATGACGCGGACGTCGACCTTGATGACCTTGTTGCTGCCCAGCCGCTCGAGCTCCTGCTCCTGCAGCACGCGCAGGACCTTGGCCTGCGTCTTGAGGCTCATGTCGCCGACTTCATCGAGGAAGATCGTGCCCTTGTCGGCCTGCTCGAACTTGCCGATCTGCCGGTCGGTGGCGCCGGTGAACGAGCCCTTTTCGTGACCGAACAATTCGGATTCGATCAGCTCGTCGGGAATGGCGGCGCAATTGACCTGCACGAACTGGCCGTCGCGGCGGAGACTCTCGCGATGGATCGCGCGCGCCACCAGCTCCTTGCCGACGCCGCTCTCGCCCCAGATCAGGACGGTGGCGTTGGTCGGGGCCGCCTTTTGAATCGCGCTGCGGACCGCCGCCAGCGACGGTGAGTCGCCGACAATCTGGTGTTTCTTTTCGGCGTCGCGGCGATAGCCCTTGTTCTCGGTCTTCAGCCGGCGCGTAT
>Ga0137455_1000139_pt1 | contig 17195 bp, 9 predicted proteins | sample EasRivERMGT600_2_FD_102334 | JGI IMG/M metagenome (GOLD analysis project Ga0137455, IMG submission 102334) | Soil microbial communities from meander-bound floodplain in the East River, Colorado, USA - East River MetaG ERMGT600_2 | ecosystem: Environmental > Terrestrial > Soil > Floodplain ... | reverse complement strand
CCTGCAGGAGCCGGACTGGAAGTCGCTGCGCATCGGCAAGGTGCGCGAATTCTGGGAGGAGCACGACGCCTGGGAAGGCCGCATCGAGCTCGCCCGCAAGGCCGGGCGCGTCGGCGACCTGCTCGTGCTCGCGGACGAAGCGCCGGTCGCCGCGTTTCGTGCCGAAGCCTGGATCAAGGCGGGCGTGGCTCTGCGGCAGGCCGAGCGCTTCGACTTCGCGCTGGAGCAGCTCGAGCGCGGCCTGGAAATCGAGCCCGAGAATCTGCGGGGCCTGCGCGAGAAAGGCACCTGCCTGCAACGCTTGGCCCTGGCGGGCGCAGCCGGCCACTCGCTCGATCGTGCCCGCGCGCACTACCGCGGTGTTCTAAAACGCTACCCGAACGACCCCGAGACCTGTGCGCTGCTGGGCCGCGTCGACAAGGACGCCTGGACTGCTGCCTGGCGCCGCCCCGGGCAGACGCCGCAGCGGATGCGCGCGGATGCCGCCGACGAAGATGCGCTCCTGCGCGCGGCGATCGACAGCTATGCGAAGGGCTACCGCGCGAGCCCCGGCCACTATTATTCCGGCATCAATGCGCTCACCCTGATGCACTTGCATCGCCATCTCACCGGCGATGCGCGCTACGACCGGGATATGACCACCATGGCGGGCGCCGTGCGCTTCGCCGCGGAATGCGAGCCCGACGAGCGCCAGCTCTTCTGGTCGAAGGCGACGCTCGGCGACCTGGAAGTGCTCGTCGGCACGCCCGACACCGTCAAGGCCGCCTACAAGGAAGCCATCGCGAAAAACGAGAAAGACTGGTTCGCGCTCAATTCGAGCCGCGCGCAACTGCAATTGCTCGGCGAACTCGAGTACCGCCCGGAAAACGTCGAAGCGGGCGTCACCACCTTCGATCGCGCGTTGCAAAAACTCGCCAGGCCCGAGGACCGCTGGCAGCCGCGACAGGTGCTTCTGTTCAGCGGCCACATGGTCGATGCGCCGGACCGCGCCGTGCCGCGCTTTCCCGTTGAGAAGGAACCCTTCGCGGCGCAAAAGATTGCTGAGGCACTGGATCGACTCGGGGCCGGCCCTGAAGACCTCGCCCTCACCCAGGGCGCCTGCGGCGGCGACCTCCTGTTCACCGAAGCCTGCTTGCGACGCGGCGTGAAAGTGCACTGGCTCCAACCCTACCGCGAACCCGATTTCATCCAGAAATCCGTGGTCAACGGCGGCGAGGCGTGGCGCGACCGGTATCTGAGCGCGAAAGCCAGACTCGCGGCGCCACCCCGCGCTGCGCCGGCTGAACTGGGCGAGCCGCCAAAAAATGCCGCTGAAGGCTATCCCTACGAACGTTGCAACCTCTGGCTGCTTTACACCGCGCTCGCGTGCGGCGTGGACAAGGTGCGCTTCGTGTGCCTGTGGAACGGCGGCGGCGCCGACGGACCGGGAGGCACGGCGCACATGTACAACGAAGTAAAACGCAGGACCGGACAGGTCACGTGGATCGACGTTCGGACGATCTAGCGGACTGTAACGTGCAAATCCATAGTGGCGATACGCACTCGCGCATAGTGCAGTTGGGAACAAATCGTACTTGCGAATCGGCTGTTACAGCCCACTAGGGAACCTCTGAACAACCCCCGTTTCGTCGTTCCCGCGAAAGCGGGAATCCAGGAATCTGAACTACTTGCTGGATCCCCGCTTCCGCGAGGATGACTTATTCAGAGCTTCCCTAGCCATGCCGCAGGGCGTGCCGGGTGCCACGCAACGCACGAAATTGCCTGCATGGACTGATGCCATCCGCCGCAAGACCGCACGGTAGCGGTCGCTCGCGCTAGAATTTGCCAATTCGCCGCCAACACGATGCAATTCAGATGATCGAATCCGTTCTCCGGTATGCCGACATTTTGCTTGCACTCACCGAGCGCTGACTGAGGATTGTCTTTGGCAAACCCTGCGTCAGAGTCGATCCAGTGCGCGTAATCTACGCAAGCACCGAAGTCTATCCAGCGCTCAAGACCGGTGGCCTCGCCGATGTGAATGCCGCGTTGCCCAGGGCCCTGCTCGATGCGGGCGCGGATGTCCGCCTCCTGCTGCCGGCTTTTCCCGCCATCGAGAGCGCAGCGGACGACGTGCACCAGGTGGTCCAGTTGAAAGCACCCATCGGCGGGGCGAAAGTGCGCGTCCTGCGGGGACAGCTTGCGGGCGTTCCGGCGTATCTTATCGAGGCCGGCCAGCTCTATGCGCGGCCCGGCAATCCCTACGTCGATGCAGCGGGTCGCGACTGGCCCGACGGCCATTTGCGCTTTGCTCTGCTGGGCTGGGTGACGGCCCGGTTTGCCGACGGCAGCATCGACGGCTGGCGGCCTGATATCGTTCACGGTCACGATTGGCACGCAGGTCTGGCGCCGGCATACCTTGCGGCGCGCGGCGGCGAACGTCCCGCCAGTGTCTTCACCGTGCACAATCTCGGATACCAGGGGGCATTCGCCGCCGAAACCTTTCGAGAACTGGCTTTGCCCGCGAGTTTCTTTTCGATTCACGGTCTGGAATTCTTCGGCAAGGTCAATTTCATGAAATCGGGGCTGCATTATGCGGACAGGATCACGACCGTCAGCCCTTCCTACGCGCGCGAAATCCAGACCCCCGAGTTCGGTTTCGGCATGGACGGATTGCTGCGTTCGCGTGCCGGCGTGCTCACAGGCATACTCAACGGTGTCGATCGCGCAGTCTGGGATCCGTCGACCGACGCCTATATCGCGGCGCGCTTCAACCTCCATGAACCGGAGGGCAAGGCCCGGTGCAAGGCCAGCCTGCGCACGCAACTGGGGCTGGCTTCGGATGCCGGGCCGGTATTCGGCGTCGTGAGCCGTCTCACCGCCCAAAAAGGGCTCGATTTCGTGCTGGCGGTTCTTCCCGAGCTGGTCGGGTGCGGCGGCCAACTCGCGCTGCTCGGTTCGGGCGACGACGAGCTGGAAGCGGGCTTTCGGGCGGCGGCGGCGCGCTATCCCGGCGCGGTAAGCGTCCGTCTCGGTTACGACGAACCGCTGGCCCACGCCATCATTGCCGGCAGCGACGTCATTCTGGTGCCGTCGCGATTCGAACCCTGCGGCCTGACCCAGATGTACGCGCTGGCCTACGGCTCGCTGCCGCTCGTGCGCCGGGTCGGCGGGCTTGCCGACACGGTGTGCGACGCCGGCATCGAAAATCTGGCCGCCGGCACCGCGACGGGCTTCGTTTTCGACGCAGCGAGCGCAAACGGGCTGCGCGAAGCGTTGAGTCGCGCGATTGCGCTATGGAGCGATCCCCGGCAGTGGGAGCGGGTGCGCCGCGCGGCGATGCTGCAGGATTTCGGCTGGGGACCTGCCGCGCGCCGTTATCTCGATCTGTATCGGGAGTTGCGGCCGCTGGCATGATCATTGTCTGAACCATGCAGTCGCAGCCGGGGCACGAGGCACCTGTCGAGCGGTGCCATAGTGCCGCGTTACAATGCACGCACGCCTGAGCAGGGAACCTGATGGATACAGCGGTAAAAGCAGTAAGCAGCGCAGGAGCCGGCACGTTGGAAGCCGACATCGCGTCGCTGCGCGAATCGATTTCAAGGCATTTGAACTACACCGTCGGCAAGGACGCGATCGCCGCGTCCAAGCGCGACTGGCTGTATGCCTTGTCGACGGCGGTGCGCGATCGTCTGATCGAGCGCTGGATGGACACGACGCGCCGGACCTACCAGCAGGACGCCAAGCGGATCTACTACCTGTCGATGGAGTTTCTTCCCGGCCGGACGCTTTCCAATACCCTGATCGCGCTCGGCTTGCATGAGTTGTGCGACGAGGCATTGCGCGGATTGGGTCTGGACCTCGACGAATTGGACGCCCTTGAACCGGATCCGGCGCTGGGTAACGGCGGCCTGGGCCGCCTCGCCGCCTGTTTACTCGACTCCATGGCGACCCTGGGGCTGCCCGGCCTCGGCTACGGCATCCGCTACGAATACGGCATGTTCGCGCAACGGATCAACGATGGCCGGCAGGTCGAATATCCGGACCATTGGCTGGTCGCCGGCAATCCGTGGGAATTCGCCAGGCCCGAGGTCAAGTACACCATCCAGTTCGGCGGCCGTGTGGAATACCGCGGCAAGGCTGCATGCTGGGTCGATACGGACGACGTATTCGCCATGGCGTATGACACCCTGGTGCCCGGTTGCAACAACACGGTCGTCAACACGCTGCGGCTGTGGTCCGCCACCTCGACCGAAGCAATCGACCTGTCGCATTTCAACCAGGGCAACTACACCGCCGCGATCGAGCGCAAGAACCGTTCCGAGAACGTTTCGCGCGTGCTCTACCCTGATGACAGCAACGAGCGCGGCCGCGAATTGCGGCTGCGCCAGGAGTATTTTTTCGTCAGTGCGTCGATGCAGGACCTGTTGAGGCGCTACTTCAAAATCCATTCCGGAGTCGAACAACTGACTGAAAAAGTCGCCATCCATCTCAACGATACCCATCCGGCGATCGCGGTTCCGGAGTTGATGCGGCTGCTCATCGACGTCCACGACCTTCCATGGACCCTGGCATGGCGCTTGTGCACCAGGATATTCTCGTACACCAACCATACCCTGATGCCCGAGGCGCTGGAGACGTGGCCGGTTGCAATGCTGGAACGGGTGTTGCCGCGCCACATGAAGATCATTTACGACATCAACGAAATATTTCTCGACCAGGTGCGGCAGAGCCACCCCGATGACATCGAGCTGATGCGACGCGTATCCCTGATCGATGAAAGCCATGGGCGGCACGTGCGCATGGCACACCTGTCGGTGATTGCCAGCCAAAAAGTGAATGGGGTGTCAAAACTGCATTCGCAATTGCTGCAGGAGACGGTGTTTGCCGATTTCCACCGGCTCATGCCCGGCCGTTTCGTCAATTGCACCAACGGCATCACGCCGCGGCGCTGGCTTGCGCTCGCCAATCCGGGGCTGGCGGGTTTGATAGACCGCCACATCGGGACGCGCTGGCGCACCGAGCTGGAATTGCTCGATCAGCTCGCCCCGCTCGCGGAAAGCCAGGAATTCATGGTCGCATTTCAGGCGGTGAAAATCACCAACAAGCGCAGGCTTGCCGACTACGTTCGGCGAGTCACCGGCACCGTGATCAGCCCGAATTCGATGTACGACGTGCAGATCAAACGTATCCACGAGTACAAACGCCAGCTTCTCAACGTGCTGCACGCCATCACCCGCTACCACCGGATTCTCGCCGATCCACAACGCGACTGGGTGCCGCGAACGGTGATCTTTTCCGGCAAATCCGCATCGGCGTACGTCATGGCCAAGCTGATCATCAAGCTGATCAACGACGTAGCGGCGACCCTCAACGCCGATCCCCGCACAAGCGACCGGCTGAAAGTGGTATTCGTGCCCAACTATGGCGTCTCGGTTGCCGGCCTCATCGTCCCGGCCGCCGACCTGTCCGAACAGATATCGACGGCGGGCACCGAGGCTTCGGGCACCGGCAACATGAAACTCGCTTTGAACGGCGCGCTGACCATCGGCACCGAAGACGGGGCCAACATCGAAATCCGCGATGCGGTCGGCGCCGGCAACATGTTCATGTTCGGCCTGCGCACGGATGAAGCGCGGCAACTGCGCGAAGCCGGGTATCGGCCGCGCGACATCTACGCATCGGATCCCGAATTGAAGCAGGTGCTCGATCGTATCGCCGCGGGCGCCTTTTCGCCCGATCAACCGGACCGGTTCATGCCGATCGTGCAGGCGCTGCTCGACCACGGGGACCACTATTTGCTGCTGGCTGATTACGCGCCGTATGTCGCGATGCAGGAACGGGTCGATGCCTTGTATGCCGACGGCGATGCCTGGACGGCTGCAGCGATACGCAACGTCGCCGCGATGGGACCGTTTTCGAGCGATCGGACCGTCCGGGAATACGCGGGTAATATCTGGGGTGTCCGTTCGCTCGATTCGTGATCCGGCGCGCTCCCCGCCTGCCATGACGACCCGCGACGACGTCGAGGCGCTGGCGACGGCGCGACACGGCGATCCTTTCGCCGTGCTTGGAATGCACGAGCACCGGGGCGCCCTCTGGGTGCGGACGGTTCAGCCGGGCGCGTCGGCCGTAGAGGTGATCGATGCCGCCTCCGGGCGCGCGTTGACGAGTCTGGCGCAGGTTCACGCGGCCGGCGTATTCGCCGGGCGGATCCCGCGCCGGCGACAGCGCTTCGCCTACCGCCTGCGCATCAAGCGGGATGCGGCTACCTCCGAGATCGAGGATCCGTACCGGTTTCCCCCTGTGCTCGGAGAGATGGACGTATGGCTGCTGGCCGAAGGCAGGCACACCCGCATTTATGAAAGACTGGGCGCGCATGCCGCCGCGCTCGACGGGGTGGACGGCATCGCGTTTGCCGTGTGGGCGCCGAATGCGAGCCGGGTTGCGATCGTCGGCGATTTCAATCGCTGGGACGGCAGGTGCCACCCGATGCGCCTTCGGCGCGAATGCGGAGTGTGGGAATTGTTCATGCCCCGGCTCCACGACGGCGAGCGCTACAAGTATGAAATCAAGGATGCCGCCGGCGCGTTGCTTCCGCTCAAGGCCGATCCGTTTGCCTTCGCCACCGAGGTGCGCCCGGCCACGGCCTCCATCGTGAGCACCCAGCCGGGCGGGGCGCAGGAGCCCGCGGCCGCCGGCGCCGGACCCGCGCGCCTGCCCTCTGCGGCGTGCAACCGGCCGGTGTCGATCTACGAGGTCCACGCCGGCTCCTGGCGGCGCGGCGAAAACGGTCGCGTGCTCGCCTGGGCGGAACTGGCCGACCGCCTGCTGCCCTATGTCCAGGAAATGGGTTTTACCCACGTCGAATTGATGCCGGTGATGGAGCATCCGTTCGACGGCTCGTGGGGTTACCAGCCGACCGGCCTTTATGCCCCGACTGCGCGGCATGGCGCGCCGGCGGATTTCGCCGCCCTGGTCCGGCGCTTCCACGCGGCAGGCATCGGCGTGCTGCTCGACTGGGTACCCGGGCATTTCCCGGCCGATGCGCACGCGCTGGCGCGCTTCGACGGTTCCTGCCTCTACGAACACGCCGATCCGCGCCAGGGGCTGCACCCGGACTGGAACACGCTGGTCTACAACTACAGCCGGCACGAGGTACGCAATTTTCTCGCTGCCAATGCGCTCTTCTGGCTCGAGCGCTACGCGCTGGCCGGACTGCGGGTCGATGCGGTGGCGTCGATGCTTTACCTGGATTACAGCCGCTCACCGGGTGAATGGGTGCCGAACGTGCATGGCGGGCGCGAGAATCTCGATGCGGTGTCCTTCATTCGAGAAACCAACGGCCTGATCCGCGCCGGCCACCCCGATGCGGTCGTGATTGCCGAGGAATCCACCGCCTGGCCCGGCGTGTCGCGGCCGGCGCACGAGGGCGGGCTGGGTTTCCATTACAAGTGGAACATGGGCTGGATGCACGACACGCTGGACTACATGCGGCGCGACCCGGTCCATCGCCCTCACCATCACGATTCGCTGACCTTCGGCATGATTTACGCATTCAACGAGAATTTCATCCTGCCGCTCTCGCACGATGAAGTCGTCCACGGCAAGGGCTCGCTGCTGGCCAAGATGCCGGGCGACCGCTGGCAGCGTTTCGCAAACCTGCGGCTGTATTTCGGATTCATGTGGGCGCATCCGGGCAAGAAGCTGCTGTTCATGGGCGGCGAACTGGGACAGCAGGCCGAATGGAACCACGACGCCGAGCTCGATTGGGGCGCGCTGGCCGACGAGCATCATCGCGGGGTGCAGCGGCTGGTCGCCGACCTCAACCGGGCCTACCGCGATACGCCCGCGCTGCACGAGTGCGATTGCGAACCGCGCGGTTTCGAATGGATAGACTTCGCCGATCGCGACCAGAGCGTGATCGTGTTCCTGCGCCGCGGCCAGCGCGACGATGCGCTGGCGGTTGCCGCCTGCAATTTCACGCCGGTGCCGCGCTACGGTTATCGCATCGGCGTGCCCGGGCCCGGACATTACCGCGAGATCATCAACACCGATTCTGCATGGTACGGCGGCTCCAATCTGGGCAACGTGGGCGGCGTCGATGCAGTGGCGGCGCCCTGCCACGGCCGCGAGTATTCCCTGGCGGTGACCCTGCCGCCGCTGGCGTGTGTCATGTTCGCCTGGCGGGCAGCGTGAACGCCAATCGGCGAACCGCCGCGGCCGCGAGGAAACACGCAAGCGCCGTTCGTTTCGCGCAAGCACGCCTGGAGACCGGCCGTCCCTGCCCGTTGGGCGCGACCTGGGACGGAGCCGGCGTCAATTTCGCCCTGTTTTCGGCCTTCGCCACGCAGGTCGAGTTATGTCTGTACGACACGGAGGCGGCGCGCGAGGTCGCTCGCATTTCCCTGCCCGGGTGCACCGACCAGGTCTGGCACGGCTACCTGCCGGACGCGCGGCCCGGTCTGGTCTACGGATACCGCGTGCACGGCCCTTACGAGCCGGGCCAAGGTCATCGCTTCAATCCGCACAAGTTGCTGATCGACCCCTACGCGCGGGCGTTCGCCGGCACCTTTCACTGGTCGGACGCCCACTACGGGTATCGCTTCGGACATGCGAGCGCCGACTTGTCGTTCGACCGCCGCGACAACGCGTGGGCGATGCTCAAATGCCGGGTCGTGGATCCTGCGTTCTCCTGGCGGGACGATCGCGCGCCCCGTACGGCCTGGGCGGACACCGTGATCTACGAAGTCCACGTCAAGGGCGGCACGATGACGAACCCGGCGGTGCCCGCCGCGCTGCGCGGCACCTATGCGGGTTTGGCCCATCCGGCGTCGATCCGGCATCTGCAGCGACTGGGCGTGACGGCGATCGAGCTGCTGCCGGTGCACGAATTCATCGACGAGCACCGGCTGGTGCAGGGCGGTCTGGTCAACTACTGGGGTTACAACTCGCTGGGCTATTTTGCGCCGGCGGCGCGTTATGCCGGCGGCGGGGATCCGTTGTGCGAATTCCGTGCGATGGTGAGGGGCCTGCACGCCGCGCGAATCGAAATCATCCTCGACGTAGTCTATAACCACACCGCCGAGGCGGACGAAAAAGGCCCCACGCTCGCGTTTCGCGGCATCGACAACGCGAGCTACTACCGGCTGCTCGACGGCCGCCGGTATGACGATGTCACCGGCTGCGGCAATACGCTGAATGTCGCGCATCCGCGAGTGTTGCAGATGGTGATGGACTCGCTGCGCTGGTGGGTGAGCGAGATGCACGTCGATGGCTTCCGGTTCGATCTGGCGACCGCGCTGGGACGCGAGGCCGGGGGATTCGACCCGGGCTGCTCGTTTCTGGACGCGCTGCGCCAGGATCCGGTGCTCGCCGGGGTCAAGCTGATCGCGGAACCGTGGGACCTCGCGGTCTGCGAAACCGGGCGCTTTCCGCCGGGCATCGCCGAGTGGAACGACCGGTTCAGGGATGCCGCGCGCGGCTTTTGGCTGACCGGGGCCGTCCGTTGCGGAGAATTCGCCTCCCGTCTGGCGGGCTCGAGCGATCTGTTCCGGCACGACGGACGCGTGCCCCAGTCGAGCATCAATTTCATCACCGCGCATGACGGCTTTACGCTCGCCGATGTGCTCGCCTACGAGAGCAAGCACAACGAGGCGAACGGCCAGGCGAATGCGGACGGCAACAACGATAACCGCAGCATCAATTGCGGCGTCGAAGGCGCCACTGCGGACCCCGCCGTGCGCGAGCAGCGCGCACGGCTGCAACGCTCATTGCTGGCATCGCTGTTTCTGGCGCAGGGGGTGCCGATGCTGCTGGCCGGCGACGAGCAAGGCCGGACGCAAGGCGGCAACAACAATGCGTACTGTCAGGACAATCCCACTTCGTGGATCGACTGGGCAGCCATGGACCACGCGCTGTGCGAGTTTGCGGCGCGGCTGATTGAATTGCGCCGCGCCCATCCGGCGCTGCGACGGGTCGTCTGGTTCGACGGCTCGCCCTCGCCGCTGGGCGAGCGCGACATCACCTGGCTATGGCGCGATGGCAGGGAAATGACGCCCGAGCAATGGGAGGACGCAGCGAACCGGTGCTTCGGTTTCACGCTTGGACGCGATGACGCGCAGGAAGCGGCCTTGCTCGTGCTGATCAACGCGGGCGGGCAGGAGGTTGCGTTCACGCTCCCGCCCGCGCCCGGCGGCGTCTGGGAGTTGCGGCTCGACACTTCGCGGCCGGACCCGCCGCCGGCGAGCGCCGCGATCGCGGCGGCATCTGCCTCGGTGCCCGCGCGCGGCCTGCTGATTCTGTCCTCGGCGGGCGCAGCGTGAACGAAGCACTGATGCGCCTGGCGGGCGCTGCCGGGATCGAAAACGGGTATTGGGACGGTCTGGGCATCCGGCGTGATTTGGGCGAGCCGACGGCTCGGGCGCTGCTCGATGCGCTGGAATTCAACGCGGCAACGGACGCCGACGCGCAATCCAGATCGCTCGCCGACCAGGCCTTCCTGACTCCGCTGCCGCCGTCGGTCGTGGTCAGGGTCGGGGTGCCCGCCGCGCTCGTCGTGGCGCTCCCGCTGCAGCGGCGCGATGAAACGATCCCGTGGGAGCTGGTGCTGGAGAGCGGCGAGCGGACGGGCGGCGAATTCGTTCCAGCGCGGTTGACGCAGGTACAAGCGCGTGAAATCGACGGCCGGCACTATGGACGGTTCAGCCTGCCGCTGCCCGCCGGCATTCCCGCCGGCTATCACGAGTTCCATCTGCCGTCGTTCGCCTTCGCCGCGCCGCTCATCGCCGGGCCGGCGAGATGTTTCATTCCCGCGGCGCTGGAGCACGGCGTGCGCTGCTGGGGCGTCGCGGTTCAGCTCTACGCATTGCGCTCGTCGCGCAACTGGGGTATCGGCGATTTCGGGGACCTCGCCGCATTGGCGGCGGCCGCCGGGAACGCCGGCGCCGCGTTCGTCGGCTTCAATCCCCTGCATGCCCGGCACCTCGCCCGACCCGATGATGCGAGTCCCTATGCGCCCTCGTCACGGCTGTTTCTCGATCCGGTCTATATCGACGTGGAAGCCGTCGAAGACCTTGCCGCCTGCCCCGACGCGATCGCCGCGATCGCCAATCCCGAATTTCAGACGCGGCTTGCCACTGTGCGGGACGAACGGCTGGTTGATTACCCCGCAGTAACGGCGCTCAAGTTACAGCTCCTCGATCGCCTGTTCCGCCGCTTCCGGCAACGGGCCGCGGATCCGGGTGATTCCCGCGGACTCGATTTTCGCGCCTTCAGGAGGTCCGGCGGCGAACCGCTGGAGCGGTTCGCCGAATTCGAGGCGCTGCGCCTCCATCTGCTGCAATCCACGGGCCGGGCTTCGGAATGGCGCGACTGGCCGGAGGATTTGCGCGATCCCGGGGGAACCGGGCTGGGGCGTTTTCGACGCGACGCCGCCGAAGGCATCGAGTTCCAGATCTACCTGCAGTGGGTGGCGGGTGCGCAGTTGCGGGACGCGGCGATGGCGGCGAGCGCAGCCGGCATGTCGATCGGCCTGTACCGCGATCTCGCGGTCGGCGCGGCGCACGACAGCGCCGAAACCTGGAGCGAACAACGCCTGTTTGCGCGCGGCATCAGCATCGGCGCGCCGCCTGACATGCTCAACCGGCAAGGCCAGACCTGGGGCCTGCCGCCCTGGAACCCGCGGGCCCTCGCACGGCAGGGATACGCGTCATTTCGCCGTCTGCTTGCCGCCAACATGCGGTACACGGGGGCGCTGCGCGTCGACCACGTGATGGCGTTGACGCGGCTGTTCTGGATACCGCAGACCATGACCGGCGCGGACGGCGGTTACGTGTGCAACCCTTTCGACGAACTGGCGACCATCGTGGCGCTCGAAAGCGAGCGCAACCGCTGCATGGTCATCGGCGAGGACCTGGGCTCGGTGCCCGACGGATTGCGCTCGCGCCTGCGCGATTGCGGTTTCCTGTCCTATCGCGTTCTCGTATACGAGCGCCATTGGCAGGGCGACGGACATTTTTGCCGCCCCGACGAATACCCGCAACAATCGCTCGCGACGGTCGCGACTCACGACATGCCGACGATGACCGAGTACTGGCTCGGCGGCGATATCGCGCGGCGCGCGCAGCTCGGGATGTATCCCGGCCCGTCGCAGCGCGACGAGGATGCGGCGCGTCGCGACGGCGAACGCGAAGGTATATTGCGGATGCTGGGGGAGATCGGCCTGTCGCCGGCCGACCCGTCGGATGCACGCAATGTCATCGCGTCGCTGCATGCCGCCGTCGCGCGGACCCATTCGATGCTGGCCGTGGTGCAGCTGGACGATCTCGTCGGCGAAATCGAGCCGGTCAACATACCGGGCACCGATCGGGAATATCCGAACTGGCGCCGCAAGCTGGCGCTGTCCATCGAAGACATTTTCAGCGATGAGCGATGGTCGCGGATAGCCGCGATCATGCGCGAAGCCGGGCGCAGCCGAACGGTCCGCGCCGCGGCCGTCCTGCCGGCAAACTCGAAAGGGCGGAAGGTGGCGCCTGACGGCGAATCGGGCGCGCCGGTCAACGCAGGCGGTTGAGCATTTCCTGGGTGACCAGGGTAATGCCGTTTTCGGTGCGCTCGAAGCGCTGCGCGTCCTCGACCGCATCTTCCCCGATGACCATGCCTTCCGGAATCCTGCAACCCCGGTCTATCACTACGCGAGTCAGGCGGGAATGCCGGCCGACGTGTACGTCCGGCAACAGTATCGACTCCCGCAACTTGCAGTAGGAATTGACGCGGCAGCGGGAGAACAGCAGCGAACGATCTACGTGAGAGCCGGAAATGATGCAACCGCCCGAGACCAGCGAATCCACGGCCATGCCCCGCCGGTCGTCCCGGTTGAACACGAATTTGGCGGGCGGCAGCTGCTCCTGGTAGGTCCATATGGGCCATCTGGTGTCGTACATGTCGAGCGTCGGCTCGACGGCGGTCAAATCGATGTTGGCCTCCCAGTACGCATCGATGGTTCCGACGTCGCGCCAGTAGGGCTTTCTGGTCTTGTCCGTCGTCACGCAACTTTTTTCGAAGGCATGTGCCGCCGCCATGCCTTCCCTCACCGCGTGAGGAATGATGTCCCTGCCGAAATCGCGGCTGGACGCCGGGTCGGCCGCATCGCGGGCCAGCATTTCATATAGATAAGCGGCCGTAAAGACGTAGACGCCCATGCTCGCCAGCGCAACCTCGGGCTTGCCGGGCATTGCCGGCGGACGGGCGGGCTTCTCGACAAAATCCGTGATTCGGCTCGACTGATCGACGGCCATCACGCCGAAACCCTGTGCATCCTTGACGGGGAGCTCGATGCAGGCGACGCTGCACTGCGCGCCCTTTTCGACGTGGTCGGCAAGCATGAGCGAGTAGTCCATCTTGTACACATGGTCGCCCGCCAGTACCAGGATGTATTCCGGATTGTCGTCCTTGATGATATCCAGGTTCTGGAACACCGCATCCGCCGTGCCGCGATACCAGGAATCGTCGGTCCTCTGCTGGGCCGGCAGCAAGTCGATGTGCTCGTTGAGTTCGCTTTTCATGAACGACCAGCCGCGCTGCAGGTGCCGCAACAGGCTGTGAGACTTGTACTGCGTGGCCATGCCGATCTTGCGTACTCCCGAGTTCAGGCAGTTGGACAGCGCAAAATCGACGATGCGAAACTTGCCGCCGAAATAGACCGCGGGCTTTGCGCGCCGATCGGTCAGCTGTTTGAGGCGGCTGCCGCGTCCACCGGCCAGCACCATAGCAAAGCAGCTCTTCGGCAGTTTCTGCCGGATCACCATGTCTGTCCGCATCGATGTCTCCGGTCACGCTCGGGGTCGCCGCGCGCCTTCAAGCGCGGCCAACGTCCGTTCACGCGGCGCTCATTGCAGGCGACGATTTGTCCATCATGCCATAGCTGACGCTACGTCGGCCGCCCGCAGCTCGCAGGGCGGCTTCCCCGGATAGCCGCGCACCATGTGGACAAAATAGACAATATGGATATAATAGCCAAAACGATCCCGGAGCCGCCGTGGGCACACTCACCTTCCGCAACAAGCAGGGCGAACTGGTCGATATCCCGAGCATCCCCGCCACCCGGCTCAAGAACGAGTTCGGCACGGTCTTCGATCGGGCGATGCGCGAGGGCGCGGTCGCCATTACGCGTCACGACACGCCGCGGGCGGTTCTCGTTTCGTACGAGGAGTTCGAATCGCTGGCGAAGGCGCGCTCGACTACGCTGGAAGATCACGGCGCGCGGTTCGATGCGCTGCTCGGCCGCATGCAGACCCCGGTTGCACGCAAGGGCATGGAGGCGGCCTTCAACGCCACGCCCGCGGAGCTGGGCCGTGCCGCAGTGAAGGCGCTGGGCAGGCGCAAGCCCGCATCGAAGAAGAGGCGGATCCGCGCCGGGCGATGACGCGCCCCGCGCCCCCGCGCATTTACGTGCTGGCCGGCGTCAACGGCGCCGGGAAGAGCAGCATCGGCGGTGCAGCCTTCCGGGCATTCGGCGGTGATTACTTCAACCCCGACGAAGCGGCGCGCGCGCTCCTCGGCGCCAACCGCGGGCTCGATCCGGCGCAGGCCAACGGCCTCGCCTGGGGGCAGGGGCGCGAGTTGCTCGAGTGCGCCATCGCCGGTCGTCTGGACTTCGCCTTCGAAACCACCCTGGGCGGGAATACCATTCCGCGCCTGCTGCAAGAGGCCGCGGCGCAGGGCATCGAAGTTCGCATCTGGTATGTCGGCCTTGCGAGCGTGGAGCTGCACATCGCGCGCGTGCGCGCGCGGGTGCGCAGGGGCGGACACGACATTCCCGAAGAGGCGATCCGGCGGCGCTATCGGCACAGCCGCCTCAACCTCATTCATCTGCTGCCGCATCTGGCCGCGCTGCGCGTCTATGACAACAGCAGCGACGCGGACCCGGCCGAAGGCAAGGTGCCCGCGCCCCGGCTGGTGCTGCACCTGGAGCGGGGAACGATCCTCAATGTGGCGGACCTTCCAAAAACACCGGACTGGGCCAGACCTGTCGTCGCGGCCGCGCTGCAGCTCAATTCAGGGCCGGGCGGTTTCGCGCCCGCAGCCTGATGGGCCGCTACTTCTGCTGCCTGTCCTGCTTCACCGCGTCCCCGCGCGCGGGCTGCTCGAGCGCCTCGGGGTCCACGGGAATCTCGATGATCGAGGGCACCTCCGCCTTGAGCGCTTCCTTGACGGCATCGCCGATGTCCCCGGGCCGCTCGACGTAGAAGCCGCGGGCGCCGAAGAGCTCGGCGAACTTGTCGAAGCGCGGGTTGGTGAGGTCGGCGCCGACGTAGCGGCCGTTGAAGAAATACTTCTGGTAGGCCTTCTCGCTGCCCCAGCAATTGTTGTTGAGCACGATCGCCACCACCGGCACGCGCGACCGCATCGCGGTCTCGATCTCGACGGCGTTCATGAGGAACGAGCCGTCGCCGTTCAGGCTGATGACCGGACGCCCGGGCGCGGCCATCTTGGCCCCGATCGAGGCCGGATACGCAAAGCCGAGGCAGCCCTGATCGACGGGCGTGACGAAGCTGCGCGGCTCGTCGAAGTCGTACATGTTGAATGCGGGCGAGATGGTCGTGCCGCCGTCGATGCAGATCACGGTGTTCCGCGGCAGCACCTTGCGCAGCTCCGCGTGCACGCGCCGCGGCTTCATCGGCGCGCCCTCCAGCCGTCCGGCGGCGGCGATCCGCTCGGCGCGCTCGCGCTTGCGCTGCGCAACGGTGTCGAGGTGCTCGCGGTTGCGCGGCCAGCCCGACTCGCGCGAGCGCAGCGCGGCAACGAGCGCGCGCAGCGTCTCGCGTGCGTCGCCGGCCAGCCCGACCTCGACGGGATAGTTGCGCCCGATCTCCTTCGGGTCGATCTCGATCTGCACGATCGGCACCTTGGCCGGAACGATGCTGTGATCGTAGAACGTGGTGAACTGGGCGAGGCGCGTGCCGGCGGCGAGAATCAGGTCCGCGCCCTGCAGCAGCGCTTTCGCCTCGGGCGCGCCCGCGCGCCCGATCGGCCCCACCACCAGGGGGTGCCCGGTCGGGACCGCGTCATTGCGCGAATACGAGGTCACCACGCCGGCCGAGAGCATCCCGGCGAGTTCGAGGAGTTCATCCCGCGCATCGGAGTCGCCTACGCCGAGGCCGGCGATGAAGACCGGCCGCTTCGCGCGCAGCAGCACCGCTGCGGCCGCGGCCACGGCCTCCGAGTGTGCAGCACCCGCGCGCTCCGAGCGGGTGTGCGCCGGCGCGAGCACCTCGGCCTCGATGTCCTCGTTGAGCAGATCGCGCGGCAGGTCGACATGCACCGGGCCCTTCTTGCCGCTGGTGGCGATGCGGAAGGCGTGCCGGAAGAGCTCCGGGATGCGCTCCGCGAGCGGCACCTGCACGCTCCACTTGGTGAGCGGCCGGAACATGGCCACTTGGTCGATCTCCTGAAACGAGTCGCGATGCAGCTGCGAGATCTGCGGCGCGCCGGTGATCGCGATCAGCGGCGAGTGGCTGAGCAGCGCGACCGAAACTCCGGTGGCGAGGTTGGTGGCGCCGGGGCCGTTGGTCGCCATGCACACGCCGGTTTTGCCCGACACGCGCGCGTAGCCGTCCGCCATGTGGGCCGCGCCCTGCTCATGGCGCGTGCCGACCCAGCCGATGTCGCTCCGGTCGTACATGTCGTCCATGATCTCGACCATGCACGAGCCCACGATACCGTAAACGTAGCGCACGCCCTCGGTGCGCAGCGATTCGACGACCGCGCGCCCGCCTGACATTTTCACCATGATCGCCTCCCCCGGGATCGAACCGTAATCGCGTGACCAGGCGCCTTCAATCGAAACTGACGATCTCCACCCAATTCGCGCCTTTCCCCGTCGGATATTTCTGCAGCAGCTTGAGAGCGCCGCTCGCCGGGTCGATCGCATGGACGGAGATCGTTTCGGATTTTTCTCCGGAGGCGACGAGAAACTTTCCCTTGGGGTCGATCGCGAATCCGCGCGGCTGCTTTTCGGTGGGCGCGCTCGAGAGGTACGTAAGCTTGCCGCTTGCCGCATCGACGCCGAACGCGGCGAGGGTGCTCGAGGTGCGCTCCGAGGCGTACAGGAATTTTCCGTTCGAGGTGATGTGAATGTCCGCGGCCCAGATGTCGTTGTCGGTGTTGCGCGAGGAGGGGCGCGGTGCGCCGGGCTGGAGCTTCGAATCCGGCGG
>Ga0137455_1000138_pt1 | contig 17223 bp, 14 predicted proteins | sample EasRivERMGT600_2_FD_102334 | JGI IMG/M metagenome (GOLD analysis project Ga0137455, IMG submission 102334) | Soil microbial communities from meander-bound floodplain in the East River, Colorado, USA - East River MetaG ERMGT600_2 | ecosystem: Environmental > Terrestrial > Soil > Floodplain ... | reverse complement strand
TCGTCATCTCGACTGACGCCGAAGCGGCAGCACCCTACAAGATCGACGTGAAGCCGGGCGATGCGACCGTCGCCAAGGGCGCCGATCAGATGATCAGCGCCACCCTGTCGGGCTTCGATGCCACCGAAGCCGCCATCCTGATTCGCAAGGGATCCGCCGGCGCCTTCGAGCGTGTGCCGATGGTGAAGGCCGAGAATGGATCGTACGAGGGCATGCTGTTCGATCTCTCGGAGCCGCTTGATTACGTGATCGAGGCGGCTGGCGTGCGTTCGGCCCCGCACAAGCTGAACGTGCTCGAAGTCCCGTACGCCAAAAAGATCGACCTCGACTACACCTATCCGTCCTACACCGGTCTCGAGCCGCGCAAGATCGAAGACGGCGGCGACATCGCCGTCCTCAAGGGCACCGACGTCAAGCTCACCATCACGCCGACAATGGCGTCGAAGGGCGGTCAGGTGGTGCTCGGCGAAAAGGAAAGCGTGCCGCTGGCCGTGAATGCCGACGGCACGTTGTCGGCGAATTTCACCGCATCGCACGACGGCTTCTATCGCATCGAGCTCGATGCGCCGAACGGCGAGCGGTTGACGGCGTCGCCGCAATACACGGTCGACCTGCTTTCGGACCTCGCGCCGACGGTCAAGCTCTCCAAGCCCGGCCGCGACACCGACGCGACGCCGGTCGAGGAATTCTTCGTCGAAGCCCGCGCCGACGACGACTACGCGGTGAAGAACCTGCAGCTGGTCTACCAGATCAACGGCGGCCCGGAGAAAGTGATCTCGCTCTTTGGCGGCGCGCGGCCGAGCAGTGAAGTCACCGCCGGACACACGTTCTTCATGGAAGAGCTCGGCGTGAAGGCCGGCGACTCGGTGTCGTACTTCGCGCGCGCCACCGACAACGACGCGATCAACGGCGCCAAGCAGACGAGCAGCGACATCTATTTCCTGCGTATCCGCCCGTTCGACAAGAACTTCAAGCCGGCGGCCTCGATGTCGGGCGGCGGCGGTGGCGGCGGACAGGAAGTCGGCGCGCTCTCGCAGCAGCAGCGCCAGATTATTTCCGGCACCTTCAATATCCAGCGCGATCGCAAGACCATGACCGCGGCGAAGTTCCGCGAAGGCATGGTCGTGCTGACGCTGGCGCAAAGCAAGCTGCGCGACCAGGTCAATGGCCTCGTCGAGCGCATGAACAGCCGCCTCGTCGTGTCGGATCCGTCGTTCAAGAAGATCGCGGAAATGCTGCCGAAGGCGGCCGAGCAGATGACCGCCGCCGAAAAGAAACTGCAGGGCCAGAGTCCCGACGGCGCGCTGCCGCCCGAGAACATGGCGCTGCAATTCCTGCAGCAGGCCGAAGAGGAATTCGAGCTGCAGGTGCAGACCGGCCGCCAGGCCGGCGGCGGTGGCGGCGGTGGCGGCGCGGGATCGATCGCGAATGATTTGGCCGACTTGTTCAAGATGGAAATGGACAAGATGGCGAATCAGTACGAAACCAATTCGCAGGCGTCGACGCAGCAGCAGGATCAGCAGATCGACGAGCTGGCCGAGAAGTTGAAGGAGCTCGCGCGCCGGCAGGAGCAGGAGATCGAACGCCAGCGCCGCATGGCCGCGGGCCAGTCAGCGGGCGGCAACGGCGGCGATTTGCAGCGCGCGCTCGCCGAACAGGCGGAAGAAGCGGCGCGCCAGCTCGAGAAACTCTCGCGCGAACAGCAGCGCCAGGATCTCGCCGACACCGCGCGCCAGCTGCGCAACGCGGCCGACGCGATGCGCCGCGCCGCGGCGAAGGGCGATCCGTCGGCGGCCGGACAGGCCGCGGCGGCTGCGGATCGTCTGCGCGAAGCGCAGCGGCAGTTGTCGCGCAACCAGACCGCTCGCGGCGAGCGCGACGTCAAGGATGCGCAGCGCCAAGCCGCGGAGATCGCGCAGGAGCAGGAAGACATCGCCAACGACGCGCGGCAGTTGCCGCAGTCGGGTCCGGACCGGTTGCCGAAGGCGCAGATGCTCGGCCAGCGCAAGGACGCGCTCGAAGGCAAGGTCGGCGATCTCGAGAAGCAGCTCGATCGCATGGTCGGCGAGCAGTCGCGCGAGTCGCGCGACACCGGCCGCAAGCTCTCGGAAGCGGCATCGAGCATTCGCGACAACAAGATCAAGGAGAAGATCCGCTACTCGAAGAGCCTGCTCGGCTCGGGCGCGCCGGAACAGTACGCGCGCAACTTCGAGGAAGAGATCGGCGCCAACATCGATCAACTGCGCAAGAAGCTCGATGAAGCGTCGGCGTCCGCCGGACAGCAGCGCGGCGATCGCAGCGGCGACGCAGTCGACAAGGCGCGTGAGCTCGCCCGCGGCGTGGATTCGCTCGGCCGCCGCATGCAGGAGCGCGGGCAGCAGAATGCCGCCAACCGCAACGGACAACAAGGTCGCGAAGGTCAGCAAGGTCGCGAAGGCCAGCAAGGTCAGAGCGGCAAAGAAGGATCGCAAGGCCAGCAAGGTCAGAGCGGTAAAGAAGGATCGCAAGGCCAGCAAGGTCAGAGCGGTAAGGAAGGATCGCAAGGCCAGGGTCAGAGCGGTAAAGAAGGATCACAGGGCCAGGGCGGCCAGCAGGGCCAGGGCGGCCAGCAGGGCCAGGGCGGCCAGCAAGGCGGACGCGACGGCGACGGCAACACCATGGGCGGCTCGCCCAATGGCGGTTGGGGCGGCGGCGATCGCCGCGCCGGTGGTCCTTACGGCTATTACTTCGGGCCCGACGACATCCGCCAGTTCCGCGGCGAAGCGCGCCGCTGGGCGCAGGAAGGCCAGGCGCTGCGCAACATGCTGCGCGAGCAGAATGTCGATCCGAAGGAGTTCGACGAGATCATGCGCCGCCTGCGCGAGCTCGATTCCGAGCGCGTCTACCAGGATGTCGAGGAGCTGGCGCGCCTGCAGACCTTCGTCGCCGAAGGCTTGAAACGCTTCGAGTACGCGCTGCGCCGCAAGGTCGGTGATGAAACCGATCGCGCGCTGGTCAGCGGCTCGGAAGAAGTGCCCGCGGAATTCAAGGCGCTGGTCGAGGAGTATTACCGGTCACTCTCCAAAGGGAAGCAGAAGCAATAACAAAGAACAAAGAATAGAAGAACAAAAATGAGACGCCGCTTTTTGTTATTCGTTCTTTGTTCTTTGTTCTTCGCTGGCCTTGTCGAGGCTCAGCGCGGGTTCCGCGGCGGATGGGGCGGCGAGGTCGGCGCGCCGCCGAAGTTTCCAAACGTCAGCGACTTCGACGGCTCGTGGCATTTCTGCCGCCTGATGTATCGCAGCGTGCGCAGCCAGCAACGCGGCCTCGGCTGGGGCACCGACTATCCCAACGCCGACATCAATTTCTCGATTCGCCTGGCGGAGCTCACCAAGACGCAGGTCGGCCTGCAGGGCGGCCACGAGCGCGATCCGAATCACCTCGTCGTGCGTCCCACCGATCCGGAGCTCTTCGAGTGCCCGTTCGTGATGGCCTCGGATCCGGGCAGCGCCGGGTTCTCTCCCGAGGACGCCGAGGGACTGCGCAACTACCTGCTGAAGGGCGGATTTCTCTGGGTCGACGACTTCTGGGGGCCGTGGGCGTGGGAAGCTATCACCAGCGAGATCGCCAAGGCGTTGCCGCCCGGCGACTACCCGGTGACGGAGATCACCGCCGAGCACCCGATCTATCGCATGCTGTTTCCGATCTCGAAGATCCCGCAGGTGCCGTCGATGCAATTCTGGCGCGGTAGCGGCGGCGCGACGTCGGAGATGGACGAGTACAGCGCCAACGCGCACATGGCCGCGATCCTCGACAAGCAGGGCCGCATCATGGTGCTGATGACGCACAACACCGACATCGCGGATTCATGGGAGCGCGAGGCCGACGACCCCGAGTTCTTCTTCAACTTCTCGCCGAACGGCTACGCCGTCGGTCTCAATGCAGTGATCTATTCAATGAGCCACTAATCAGGGATCAGGGATCAGGGATCAGGGATCAGGGATCAGAAAAAGGATGGCGCGACTCCTTCGAATGACGATCGTGGCGATCCTGCTGGCCGCATCTGCCGCGACCGCGCAGGAACAGTGGGATCGTTTTCGCGGCGGCGGCTACGGCCGCAACCGCTATCCGCCGCGCTATCCGACGGCAACGAGCTTCGACGGAAGCTTCAACTTCTGCCGCCTGATGTACACGAGCGATCGCCGCGAAGCGGGCGGCTCCGGATGGTCGACCGACTACTGGGACGCCGACATCAACTTCTCGACGCGCCTGGGCGAGCTCACCAAGACCACGATCAGCCGCCAGGCGAACGGCGATCCGAATCACCTCACGATCCGGATTTCCGATCCGGCGCTGTTTCAATGCCCGATCCTCAGCGCCACCGATGTCGGCACGGCACTGTTCACCGACGACGAGGCGGAAACACTGCGCGCCTACCTCGAGAAGGGCGGCTTCCTCTGGGTCGATGACTTCTGGGGACCGTACGCGTGGGACAACTGGGTCAGCAACATCAGCAAGGTGCTGCCGCCCGGCGAGTACCCGATCCGCGACATCCCGCTCGACCATCCGATCCGGCGCATGCTGTTCGAGTTCAAGGAGCTGCCGCAGATCCCGTCGATTAATTTCTGGAACCAGTCCGACGGCGGGACGTCCGAGCGCGGCGATCTGAGCGCCGAGCCGCACCTGCGCGGCATCGCCGACGCGCAAGGCCGCTTCATGGTGATCATGACGCACAACACCGACATCTCGGATGCGTGGGAGAGGGAAGCGGCCGATCCGCGCTTCTTCTTCAGCTTCTCACCGCAGGGATATGCAGTCGGACTCGATGTGTTCCTGTACGGGATGACGCACTAATCAGGGACCAGGGATCAGGGATCAGGGATCAGGGAACAGGGATCAGTGAATTAACCCCGATCCCTGATCCCCGATCCCTGATCCCATCTGTTTCATTTCGAGCAGCTCCACCATCGCCCGGCAGCGCGCCAGCGCGCCCGGCTGTTCGAGCAGCGCCAGTTTTTCCATCGGCTCGAATTCGAGATACTGCGCGAGCGCGTTGATGAGATCTTCGTCGGGCATCGCCTCGGGAAGATGGTTGGAGAGCCCTTCGCTGAACAGCGGCTGCAGCAGCTGCTGCAGCTTCTTGCGTTCGTTGCGCAGCTCGTCGCGCTCGCCGGCGCGCATCGAGTCCTCGATCGGTGTGATCACGGCGCTGCGATACAGGCGGCCGGCCGCCGGCGCTTCCTCGTTGTGAATCGTGAACTTCTCGAGCCCGCGCAGCACCAGGTTGTACTTGCCGTCTTCGAGATTCTCCACGTGCGTGATCAGGCCCGAGCAGCCGGTCGCGTAGATTGGCGGCGCGCCGTCGTACTCGTCCTCGTAGCCCGGGCGCAACAGCACCATGCCGATGATGCGATCGCCGGCCAGCGCCTCGGCGACCATCTGCCGGTAGCGCGGCTCGAAGATGTGCAAGGGAAGAAACACGTTCGGAAACAGCACGACCGTTGGTAGCGGAAAGATCGGCAGCGCGAACGGCAGCATTAGTGAATGGTCTTCGTCTTCTTGTCCATGTAGTCCATCAGGACGTACTGGCCGAGCGTGTACGGCGTCGTGAAGTAGGCCTTGCCGCGGCACATTGCGGCGACCCGCCGCACGAACGCGACCAGGTCGTAGTCGCGCGCCAGCATGAACGTGTTGATCATGATGCCGGCCTTCGCGCACGCCGACACTTCCGAGAGCGTCTCGCCGATGACGATCGGATCGAGTCCGAACGGGTTCTTGTAGATGCGGCCGTCGGGCTGGGTCAGCGCCGACGGCTTGCCGTCGGTGATCATCACGATCTGCCGCATGTCCTTGCGCTGCTTCTCGAGGATGCGCCGCGCCACGCGCAGGCCCTCGCGGGTGTTGGTGTAATACGGGCCGACGCGCACGCGGCCGAGCTCGCGCAGCGGAATCTCCTCGGCGCCGTCGTGGAACAGCACCGCGTGCAGCGTGTCGCCCGGATACTGCGTGCGGATCAGGTGCGACAGCGCCATCGCGACGCGCTTGGCGGGCGTGAAGCGATCCTCGCCGTAGAGGATCATGCTGTGGCTGCAGTCGAGCAGCAGCACGGTGGCACACGAGCTCTGATACTCGCCCTGCGCCACCATCAGATCCGAATAGTCGATGTCGATGCCGCTGCCGCTGACCGGCGCGGCGCCTTCGGCCTCCGCCGCGTTCTGCCGCTTCACGGCATTGAGGATCGTCTCCGTCACATCGAGGTTCATCGTGTCGCCGAACTCGTACGGCTTCGGCGCGCCGCTGGTCTCGATGCCGGTCGAGAGGTCCCGCGTGTCGTGGCGGCCGGCGCTGCTGTGCCCGGCCGAGCCGAGCAGATCGCGCAAGGCGCGGTAGCCGAGAAAATCGAGCGCCTTGTCGGTGACCTCGAACTTCACTTCGCCAGGCTCGCCCTCGCCGCCGCCGCCCATCGCGCGGCGCGCTTTCTCCGGCTCGAGATCCGGCGGCGTCGAGATGTAGCCCGACTCCTTCATGCGCTCGATGATCTGCTGGATCAATTCTTCGAGCTGGTTGCGCGCCTGTTCTTCGTTGCCCTCGGCGGCATCACCGAACAACTTGTCGAGAAGATCGTCGGGCAGCACGCCGCCGTTGAACAGCGCTTCGAGGATCGCGTCGTGCAGCGCCTGCATGGTGCGATCGCTGTCGTCGCCCGTGTCGCGCGGGTTCCCGAACCCGCTCGACATCAGCAGGTCGGACAGCTTCGACATGAGCTCGTCCATGTCGAGCTCATCGAGCAAATTGGGTACGTACTTCGAATACTTGTATTTCAAGCTAATTCCCGACCAGTATCACTTCCCGACAAGCGTCGCCTCCCGACAAGTGTCACTTCCCGGCAAGCATCAGTTGTAATACTTCTTCTTCCGCGGCGCGGCGTCGTCTTCGTCGTCATCCTGCGTCAGGACCGAACTGCGCGGCTGCTGCGGCTGCGGACGACGGGCCGGTTCGGCGCCGTGGTAGCCGCGCACGTCGCTGCGGCTGATCTTCTTCTGCGAATACAGCCCTTCGAGCAGGAAGTCGATCGCCGAGGCGATCGCCGGCGCCGGGGCGTCGCGCTCGACGCCGGTGCGCCGAGCCAGCTCCACGAGTCCCTGCACCGCCGACGCGTCCTTGACGAGCGTCGCGGCGTCGGTCGTGTCCGACAGGCTCAGCGAGCCGCCGAGATCGAACCACTCGATGACCTGCTTCGCATCGACATTCCCGAAGTAGCCTTCGAACACGTTGTTGACGGCGGCGCGGACGAGATCGCGCGCCACCTGGTCGGCGCCCTTGAGCTCGCCCTCGTACTCGAGCTCGAACTTGCCGGTCATCGACGGCAGCGCGGCATAGATGTCGGTGATTCTCGGCACCACCGGCGATTCGTTGTTGTTGAGCGCGCGCCGCTCGGCGTTCGAGATCGCGGTTTCGAGGACGCTGATCGGCATGCGCTGGCTGACGCCCGAGCGCCGGTCGATCTTGCGCTCGTTGCGCGCCTGGAAGGCGATCTCCTCGACCACTTCGCGCACGAATCGCGGCACTTCGATCTGCGTGCCGGCGCGCGAGACCCAGGCTTCCTGTTCGGTGATGCTGAGCGCGTCGCCGCGATCCTGCATGTAGTGCGTGCGGATCTCCGCGCCGATGCGATCCTTGAGCGGCGTGATGATCTTGCCGCGCGCGGTGTAGTCCTCGGGGTTGGCGGTGAACGCGATCAGCACGTCGAGCGGCAGGCGAACGGGGTAGCCCTTAATCTGGACGTCGCCTTCCTGCAGGATGTTGAACAGGCCGACCTGGATCTTGCCGGCGAGGTCGGGCAGCTCGTTAATCGCGAAGATGCCGCGGTTGGCGCGCGGCAGCAACCCGAAGTGCATCGACAGCTCGCTGCCGAGCTGCAGTCCGCCCTTGGCGGCCTTGATCGGATCGATGTCGCCGATCATGTCGGCGATCGTCACATCCGGCGTCGCCAGCTTCTCGACGTAGCGCGCCTCACGCGGCAGCCACCGCACCGGCATCTGATCGCCTTCCGCCCTGACGCGCTGCTGCCCGAACGCGGAGAGCGGCGCGATCGGATCGTCGTTGATCTCGCTCTCGGGAATGACCGGGAGCCACTCGTCGAGCAGCGTCGTCATGGCGCGGAGGATGCGCGTCTTAGCCTGGCCGCGCAGGCCGAGCAGAATGAAATGGTGACGCGCCAGCACCGCGTTCACGAGCTGCGGAATGACGGTCTCGTCGTAGCCGATGATGCCGGGGAACAGCGCTTCCTTCCGTTTCAAACGTTCCGCGAGGTTCTCGCGCACCTCGTCACGCACGGGCCGGCGGCGAACCTGCCCGCCGGCGATGGCCGCTTTCAATTGTCCGAGAGTGTCTATGCGTGGCGAGGACGACATGTCTCTATTATGACTCCTCGCGTGCTCGCGTGGTTTCGGCTTTGGGCTGGTGGTGTCCGGCTTTAGGCGGATTGACTGATGTTGGCCGCAACGGCGGCAATTCGTACTGAACGCTCTTTCGCACGGCCTCCAGTGTCGTCTGCGCCGTCAACGGATACACCGTGCGCAAGCCATTCGGCATCGGCCGATCGAACGGCTCACCGAGCACAAACCACCCGTCGTTGGTGATGACCCACGTGCCCCTGGACCATCCCGGCTTGCGGCGGGCTGAAACGATCACAAAATCGACGCTAGTCAGTCCGGCCCACTCGCCGTCGTAACGGCGATCCGGCTCGTCGGCGCGCTCGAGCCTGGCGCGCTCGACGCGGACGACGCGTTGCTGTCGTGACGTGAACAACCTCCGGCCCAGCCAATCCGCGCCGCTCAAGATCGGATCGCCGTGCGCTTCGTCGATGTACGAGCCGGCGATGCGAACCAGGCCGCTGAGGACCATGTAACCGGCGAGGAGTCCGGTCGGCGTGAACAGGAACTGCAGCGGCGCGGTCATGTAGAGCACACTCGGGATGGCGCTGACTTCTGCGGTCTCCGCCAACCGGCCTTCGACCTGGGCCTTCGAGATGTCGAGGATGGACACGCCCTTCGTGTTCCGCAGGCGATCGAGAAATGCGAAGTAACCGGGGACGCCAATCACGAATCCGCCCAGCATCGTCACCCACGACGACACCGGCGCCATGTTCGCCATCGGTAAATCGAACGACTGCCAGTAGCGCTTCGGCAGCAGCGCGCAGGGGATGGCGAGGAGGCGGTCGACGAGCGATCGCACGCGCTGCAGATTACACCAGCCTGCCCTGAGCGACGACGATTCCGCTTGCGGAGTCGGAGGAGTCGAAGGGGGCCACCGAAGGCGCAGAAGGTTTAGACTTCACCAGGGCCACAGAAGGCACAGAAGGCTCAGATCAACTTGGCGCTACACCAGCAATTCCTAATCGGCCGTCGCCAATGGTTGGCGATCACCGCTGCGTCCGCGGTGGGATGCGTCATTCACGTTCGCCAGTCGGCGGCGCAAGGCGCTGTTTCGGCGCGCGAGCGTCGTGTCGAACGGATCATTCAGGCCTTCTCCGACCAGGGTTTCCACCGGACAGGCACGACGGTCGATGAAGCGTCGGCGAATTGGTTGCGCGATCAGGTGCGAGCAATGGGCCTGGACGCGTCGCTCGAACCGTTCTCAATCAACCGCGTCGATCCGGTCACAGGGGCAGTAGTTGCGGACGGCCGGCGGATCGAAGGCCTGCCGTTGTTCGATGCCGCGTTCACCGATCAAGAGGGAGTGCGTGGCCGGCTCGGCTCGTTGAACAGCGACGCTTCGATCGCCATCACCGATCTAGTGCCGAACGCGGCGGGCGCAGGCGCGCTCGGTGCGACGCGAAAGCAGAATGGCCACCAGGCGATTGTCTGCATCACGCGCGGCGGCCGGCCTGGTCTATGTCCCAGCAATGCCGATTCCTTCCTGCAGCCATTTGGTCCGCCAACATTGCAGTTATCAGACGAGCATTCAGAGTGGCTCAGGGAGCTGGCCCGGCGCGGTGCTGATGCAACTGTGTTCGCGCACGTCAAGCGCACGCCGACGACAGCGTTCAATGTCACCACCACAGTGGCCGGCACCGATCGTTCCCTGCCTCCGCTCGTGATCATGACGCCGCGGAGCGGCTGGTATTGGTGCGCGAGCGAACGGGGAGGTGGCATTGCCTGTTGGCTCGAGCTGATCCGAGACCTGCGGGAGGCGAAGCCGGCACGCGATGTTGTTTTCGTGGCGTCCAGTGGCCACGAACTTGGCCATCTCGGAATCAATGCATTTGTCGATCGACGTCAGGGAATTGTGTCGCGCAGCATCGCCTGGATGCACCTGGGCGCGAACATCGGCGCTGCGAATGCCGTTGTGGCACAGCCGGCAGCGAATCCAACAACCGCAGTAGCTCCGTCCGCGAGCTTGCCCGCGGCTCGGGGCAACACCATTCAGTCATCGGACGATGAGATGCAGCGGATGCTCGAACGGGCGTTGGCGGCGCAGAGTCTCTCAGTGGGCGTGCGGATGCCGCACGATCGCGTGCCCGGTGGTGAGGCAGAGGTCGTGCACAGAGGCGGCGGGCGCTACGTCTCGGTGATTGGGAGCAACCTCTTGTTCCATAACCCTGAGGACCGAGGGTCGGGAGTGAGCGACGTACGCGTCATCGCGCGCTTTGTCGACGCGTTTGCCGGCATCGCCACGGATCTGGCGGCGAAACCAGCGCCGCCGAAGGCTTAACAATTTCACCAGGGCTACAGAAGGCTCAGAAGGCTCAGACTTCACCAGGGCCACAGAAGGCGCAGAAGGCTCAGATCAGCTTCATGAAAGAGCCGTTTCGTCTCGAATCTATTCCGTACTAGCCTCGCGTCGGGCCCTGCCGAAGATCCACGCGATCCCGATCCCGACCGCATACAAGACAATCATCGGCCCGGCGATGATCAGCATGTTGCCGAAGTCGCTCGTAGGAGTAATCACTGCCGCAATCACGGCGCACGCCAACACGGCGTGTTTGAAGTAGCGCAGCAACAGCTTCGCTGATACCAGTCCAATTCGACTCAGGACAAAGATAACCGCAGGGATCTGGAACACGATGCCGAGGGCGACGATGATGCTGAAGAACAAGTCGAAGTACTCGACGGCGTCGATGATTGGCGTAAGGTGCGAGGCGACGATCCAGTCGAGGAGGAATCGCAGGGCTGTCGGGAACGCGATGTAGTAGCCGAAGGCGCCGCCGGTAATGAACAACACGGACGCGGACAGCACGAAGGGGATCGCGTATCGACGCTCGTGGCGGTGTAACCCGGGAGAAATGAACAGCCAGGCTTGCGTCAGGATCAGTGGTGCAGCGAAAAAGATTGCGGCCACTAGCGTGACCTTCATGTTCAACGCAAAGATGTCTTGAGGGCGCGAGACCGATAAGGTGACCGCCGGATTCGACCGAATTGGCGCGCTCGCGATGTTGTAGAGCTCGTCTGCGAACATCCAGCACACAGCGAACGCCGCGGCAATCGATGCAACCGCCCAGACGATGCGCCGGCGCAACTCCTCGAGATGCTCGATGAACGTCATCTCCTGGGCCATCGCCGATACGGCGATGAGACTCTTGAGAACCGTGGTCACCCAAGGACGTGACGCTCGAGACAAGCCGCTAGCGTGTGTGATGGCGCTCATGGGCCGGAATGCTAGTGCGTTTGCGGAGGGGAGGCAACGAGAGCGCGATCTGAGCGTTCTGTGCCTTCTGCGGCCCTGGTGAAATTGGGAGTGTCCGCGCCTTCTGTGGCCCTGGACCAGAAGAAAGTGAATCGGTCTTTAATCGGTGGATCGTGATTCGGTGTTTAATCGATGGCTGTGAGCCGGCGGCCGCCAGTGTTCGAATCGAATCGCCCCCTTGTCTTTGCCCACCGGGGCGGCGCGAAGCTCGCGCCTGAAAACACCATGCCGGCGATCGACAACGGCATGTCGCTGGGCTCCGACGGCCTCGAGATCGACACCCATCTCTCTGCCGACGGCATTCCCGTCGTCATTCACGACCCGACACTCGACCGGACGACGGATCGAAGCGGACCTGTCAGCGCGCTGACGGCCGCGGAGCTCGCGCGCGTCGATGCAGGCTTCCAGTTTTCGCTCGACGGCGGGCATCCATTTCGAGGCAAAGGCATCGGCGTTCCGAGGCTTGACGAGGTGCTCGCGAAACATCGCGATGCCCGCATCATCATCGAGATGAAAGGCGGGGAGCCGGAATTGGCGAGGGCGGTGGCCGCGTCGGTCAAGAAAGCCGGCGCGGTCGATCGCACGTGCGTCAGCTCTTTCCAGCAAAGCTCGGTCGATACGATTCGCGCTGAACATCCGGAGATCGCCACGAGCGCGTCGGTACGGGAGGCGCGCTGGACGCTGCATCGATCCTGGGTGCGGTGGCCGTGGGTCAGCAAACAGCCGTACTTCGCGTTTCAAGTGCCCGAATACACCGGCCGCTTGCGCGTGGTGTCGCCGGCGTTCGTGCGCCAGGTCCACAAGCAAGGCCAGGTCATGCAGGTGTGGGTCGTCAACGAGCGCGCCGACATCGAGCGCTTGTTGGATTGGGGCGTAGACGGGATAATCTCGGACCGGCCCGACATCGCGGTCGCGACGCGCGATGAATGGTTTGCCCGCCGTAGCTTTAGCGAAGGTGGGCTCAAATCACGACGATGACCCCACCGACCCTGCACGACGTGTATGCCGCGCGCGAGCGCGTCACGCCGCACGTGCCGCGCTCACCGCTGCTGCGGCATCCGCTGCTCGACGAGGCGACCGGCCTGTCGATCTGGGTGAAGCACGAGAATCACAATCCGACCTGCGCGTTCAAGGTGCGCGGCGGGCTGAACCTGGTCGGCGCCATGACCGTCGACGAGCGCGCCCGCGGCATCGTCACCGCCAGCACCGGGAATCATGGCCAGTCGATCGGTCTCGCGTCGCGGATCCACGGCGTGCATTGCACCGTGTTCGTGCCCGACGGCAACAATCCGGAGAAGAACGCGGCGATGCGCGCCTACGGCGCGATCGTCGAAGAAGGCGGCAAGGACTTCGACGAGGCGCGCGAGCGCTGTGAAGAACGCGCGCGACAGACGGGTGCGCGTTACGTGCACTCGGCCGATGAGCCGCTGTTGATTGCCGGCGTCGGCACCTACGCCCTGGAAGTCTTCGAAGAGCTGCCGAACGCCGACGTGATCTTCGTGCCGATCGGCGGCGGCTCCGGCGCGTGCGGCTTGATCACCGTGCGAAATGCGCTGGGCTCGAAGGCAAAGATCATCGGCGTCGGCGCCGTGAATGCCGATGCCGTCTATCGATCGTGGAAGGGGCCGCGGCGGGTGGTCGGCGATTCCGCCAACACGTTCGCCGAAGGCATCGCCACCCGTGTCAGCTTCGATTTGCCGTTCAGTATCTACAAGGACAACCTCGACGACTTCGTGCAGCTGACGGAAGGGGAGCTGGCCGCCGGAGTCCGGATGGCGCTGAAGACCACGCACAATCTCGCCGAAGGGGCAGGGTCGGCCGCCATTGCCGCCGCCTATAAGTGCCGCGACAACCTGGCCGGCCAGCGCGTGGTGTGCGTGATGTCCGGGGGGAACATCGACGCCGCCAAGTTGAAGTGGGTGCTGAGCTGACCACGATCGATCGGCTCGATAACTGGAAAGAAGCCGGCGTCATTACCGACGCGCAACACACCACCCTCTCCGAGATCGTTCGCCGCGATCGCTTCTCACTCTTCGTCGAGCTCAATGCGCTCCTTTACATCGGCGTTGTCTCCGTTGTCGCCGGACTTGGGTGGACGTTCCGTGACTACGTCACCAGCCTCGGTGACGCCGCGATCCTCTCGATCTTCGGCCTGTTGATGCCCGTGTCGTTCGGCTACTGCTTTGTGCGCGGACCGTCGTACTCAAACAGTGAAGTCGAGTCGCCATCCTTCGCGTTCGATTACATCCTGTATTTCGCCTGCCTGGTTCTCGCCGCAACGCTGGCCTTCATCGAGACGCGATTCGAGATCTTTCACGGTTGGGATACGCATCTGCTGATCGCGGCGCTCGTGTTCGGCGTCCTTGCGTATCGCTTCGACAACCGCTTCGTCCTGTCCCTCGCGCTGTCGACGCTGGCCGGCTATCTCGGCCTGAAGCTCGGGTTCGATACCCTCGACAGCGAGCGGCTGCGCATTGCCGGCTTCTTTTACGGCGCCTTCCTGATCGGCATCGGCGTCTTGCTGAAGCGGCTGTCGATCAAGCCGCACTTTCTCGACGTCTATCTGCAGCTCGGCGCCAACGCCGTTCTGCTCGCCACGGTCTCCGGTGTATTCGACGACGACACCGGCTGGGGCTATCTCGCGGTGCTCCTGATCCTCTCGGCCTTGTCGATCTATCTCGGCATCCGCTTCAGGAAGTTTGCGTTCGTTGCCTACGGCACGCTGTTCGGGTATGCGGGTTTCAGCATCAAGGTCCTCGATGCCGCCGGCGACGCGATCCTTGCGCTGGCCTACTTCGTCATTACGGGATCGATCGTCGTCTTTGCGCTCGTCGTCGTGGCGCGGACATTCGGGCGTGACGAATGATGATCTATCCGCGCGACGATGAGCGTGCCATTCGCGTGCAGCGCATGGTCGACGACTGGGCGGCGTCGGGACTGCTGCGGGAGGAGCAACGCGAGCGCATGCGTCTCGAGCTGCAGGTCGACTACCGCCGCACCAATTTATTCCTCAGGCTGACGTTGTTTCTGTTCGCCGCCCTGATCATCGGCGCGCTGATCGGATTGGCCTTCGTCGTGTTCGACGTCGAGGAGGCAACCTCGTCCTGGCTGATGTTCTTCGCCGCCGCGGCGACGTTCTATCTCACGCAATTCGTGATTTCCCGCTACCGCGCCTACCGCCACGGTGTCGAGGAGGCAGCGGCGGTGGCGAGCATTGTGTTCTTCGCGATTGGCTGCGCGATGTTCAGGGGAGATTTCTCGAGCCTGCTGGCGTTCATCGGCGCGGCGGGCGCGTCGTTCATCGTGTTCCGGCGGTTCGGGTATCTCTACGCCGGGTTCGCGGCCGTCGTATTTGCCGGCCTGATTCCATTCAACTACGACGTGTTCTACACCGATACGCCGCGTCGGCTCCTGGCAGCAGTGGTTCTACTGGTGATCTTCGGACTGCTGCGCGAGCGGCGGAAAGATCACGACCCGGATTTCCCGGGCGATCTCTTCGGCGTGCTCGAGACTACCGCGTGGGTCGCCATCTACGTCCTGGCCAACTTCAAGGTGTCGGAGTGGCTGTCGATACCCGACGAAGTGCCGTTGTTCTACTGGGTGAGCTATGCGTTCACGTGGATTTTGCCGGTCGTGGGCGTGATGCTCGCCATCGGCGATCGTCATCGGTGGATGCTCGATGCCAACATCGTGATGGCCATCGTCACGCTGATGACCAACAAGGCGTATCTCAACGGCGTGCAGAAGCCGTGGGATCCGATCGTCTTCGGCGTGCTGATGATCACCATCGCGCTTGGGCTCAAGCGATGGCTCGCGAGCGGCCCGAACGGATCGAGAGGCGGCTTCATCGCCGAGCGATTGCTCGCATCGGAGCGCGAGCGTCTCGCCCTCGCCGGCGGGGCGACCGCGTTGGCGCCAGGGGCTCCACAACCTCACAGTCACGAACCCCCGCCATCGTTCGGCGGCGGCAGATCCGGCGGAGCCGGCGCTTCGGGAAAGTTCTGACGGTGTATAGTTCGCCCCGGAGGGGAATTCGATGAAGGCAAAAGTTATTGGCGCGGTTGCCGCGCTCCTGATCCCGGCCGCGGCCATGGCCCAGGCGACACGGCCCGCGACCTACATCACGGCTGATGACGTGAAGACGATCAACGCGCTGCCGGGTGTGGATAGGCAGATCGTGAATGTGGATGTTGGCAACACGAACCTTGCGGTTGGCGTGGTCCACCGCGGACGCACGGGCGCGCCGCCGGCCGGCGGCGGTGGCGCGGCTGCCGGCGGTGGTGGAGCAGCCGCGGCGCCGGCCGCAGCGCCAGAGCCTTGCGGTGAAAAAGGAACGGTCCCGGCCGGATCACCGACTGGGTTATGGCATCAGGGGCAGACCGAGACCTATTACATTATTTCGGGATCGGGCACGCTCGTGACCGGCGGCAAGGTGATGAACGGCCGCAAGTCGGCGCCCGACAGCCAGGTCACCAAAATCCTCAACGGTCCATCGTGTAGCGGCTCGATCGTTGGCGCCGATGTCGTGCAGCGGGTCGTCAATGTCGGCGACATCATCATCATTCCCGCGGGCACACCGCACGGCTGGGCGAACATCCCCGATCACGTCGACTACCTGAGCGTGCGCCCCGATCCGCAGCGCACGATCCCGGACCTTTACACGAATCCGGCGCTGAAAAAGCAGTAGCTAGCTACTTCCGATGTCTGAGCCGAATGGCGAGGACATCGGAAAACATCCGCACGCCGTCGCTGACGCGATTGACCGAGCTGCCGCCGTGATAGCGCACCGTCACCGGCAGCTCGTCGATCCGGAATCCATTCTTCCGCGCGAGATACAGCGCTTCCACGTCAAAACCAAATCGATCCGATTCGGCGACGCTGAAGATCGCCTTTGCTGCCCTCGCGGTGAAGCCCTTGAATCCGCACTGCGTGTCCGCAATGCCGGGCACCGCGATGGCCTGCACGGCGAGGTTGAAGATCTTGCTCATCAACCCGCGCCCCGCCGGCGGCGCGCCCTCGACGCGTGAGCCCGGCGCGGTGCGCGATGCGATGACGACGTCGGCGCCGGCGTCGAAGCGCGCCATCATGCCGTCGAGGCCTTCGATCGGCAGCGACAGATCGGCGTCGATGAACACCCGCCGATCGCCGCGCGCCTCGCTGAATCCGCGCCGCACCGAATAACCCTTGCCGCGATTGCCGTGGTTCTCGATCACGCGCACGTTCGATCGCGCTCCGGCCGCGGCGCGCGCTTCATCCGCGGCGGCCTTCGGCCCGCCGTCGATCACGACGATCACTTCCCAGTCGTACGGCTGGCGAGCGAGATACTCGCAGACGCGCGCGACGGTGCCGCCGATGCGGCCGGCCTCGTTGAACGCGGGTATCACAACACTGAGCTGCACGTATCTGTGCCTAATCTGTGTCTAATCTGTGGCTCACTTGAGCCTGACGCTGCCGTCGCCGCTGATCACAGCCGTCGAGAGCGCCGATGGATCGATCCGGCCTCCCAGAATCTTGTAGATGAACTGCCGATCCATCGTCTGATGCACCTCGAAGTCC
>Ga0137455_1000137_pt1 | contig 17249 bp, 29 predicted proteins | sample EasRivERMGT600_2_FD_102334 | JGI IMG/M metagenome (GOLD analysis project Ga0137455, IMG submission 102334) | Soil microbial communities from meander-bound floodplain in the East River, Colorado, USA - East River MetaG ERMGT600_2 | ecosystem: Environmental > Terrestrial > Soil > Floodplain ... | reverse complement strand
TACCCGTCCCCGTCCCCGTACCCGTCCCCGGACCCGTACCCGTCCCCGTACCCGTACCCGTCCCCGTCCCCGTACCCGTACCCGTCCCCGTCCCCGTACCCGTACCCGGACCCGGACCCAAAATTAAAAACGGCGGGCACCGAGCCTCTTACGATCAACGGCTCCATGGGGCCGCCTCCCATGCCTTCACGGCCTCGGGCGTGCATTCCGCGACGCACGTGATCCGTCGGATCTCGATGTCCGCCGCCGGGCCGATGCGCGCGCCCTTGAGTGGTCCCATGGATGCGAGCCCGAGGAAGCCTTTGTTCTCTGCCGGCCAATGCAGGCAGTTGCGTGCCGCGCGGAGCGCGATGACGTCGCCCGCGGTGTCGGTTGCATAGCCGAAGAACACCCCGCGGTGCTCGGTCGTCACCAGGACGGCGCGCTCGGATTTCTTGGATGCCATGAAGTGCTACCCCCTTCTTTAGGTTGGTTGAACGAAACACGCTTCACACGGATGATGTTTGCTGCGGCGCGTCGAGCGTGCAGAGCGCAGCGACGATCAGTGAGAGCTTATGCTCGACGGGGCCTACGGCGGGGACGATCTCGCTGCCGTAGCGGAGCGGCTCTTTCGCGCGCCGCCGTCCTGCGCGCATTCGTCGTTCGACTTCGGCGACGCAGAGCGCGCCGGCGCGCACGAGATCGCGCAAGGGCGTCTTCGGCTTCCACCATTCGCGGTCCCACGGGAACCCCTCGGGCGCGCCATCGTCGCGCAACGCGAGCGGCACGGGCTCGCCCGCCCATTTTTGAAATCCCGCGTTCTGATAGTAGAGCACGGCGACGCGGAGCAGCGAGCCGTCCGAATGGGCGTCGTCGTGAGCATCGTCCCAGCCCTCCACCTCGACCTGACGGATGCGTTCTTGCGTGATCAGTCCGTGCGCCTGGTCCGGGGTCATAACGCGCCTCCGGCGACGCTTTTCTCGTCGTAGGACAATCCGAGAGCCTCGCAGGCCTGGCGCGCGATGTTGATCGCCTCGTGGCGCGCCAGTCGCTTGCGGTGACCGTTGCGCGTCTTCTCGTTGTCGGCCGCGATCCGGCGCAGCGCGCGCAGAGCGGCCTCCTGTTGCTGGTCGTTCAGGTCCATCGTCACGCCCCCACCTTTGGAAATCCGTTGTGCTCGACGCCGTCGAGCGTGCGGCCCGAGCGTGTCTTTCCTACGCGCGCGAACGTGTGTCCGCTCGAATTATGCTGAATGCGGTCTGCCATCCGCCAAGGTGTGCCGATGTCGACCGCCCAGCCGATTGCGTCGCTGTAGTTCAGGTGCTCAGGCGCAACCGCCCACTCGCCCCATTGCTTGAAGAAAAACGGAACGCCGGCGGCGGCGCACTGATCGCGAAGCGCTCGTGCCCACTCCGGGTGCATCGGGCGGGCGTCGTGCCCGCTCTCGCCGCCGACGATCACCCAATCGAGACCGGGCGAATGTTTGGTCCTGCTGAGAACGCCTGCGTCGCGGATGTCGCCGATGGCCTCGAAGTCATGACCATCGAGCGCATCGAGTGTTCCCCCGCGCAATCTCGTCACGTCGATCGGGCCGAGCAGCGGCTCGGCCGAGATGAAGCGCACGGCGGCGGGCGTGTCGAGCAGCAGCGGGATGCGCTCCTCGGCTCGCTCTTGATCCTCGACCGATACGCCGAGCCACACGTTCGGCAGCGGCCACGGCATGCCGTTCGGGTAAAACAGGCGGTACGGGTGCGGGTCGCCGAGCAGGCGCTCGCCGAGGTTTCCCATCTCGCAATAGACGCTTTCATACGTCCAATCCTTCGAGCAGTAGTCGCGCATCCGTTCGGCGCGCTTCGTCAGGACTTGGAACGTATGCATCGGCGCGAGCGCCATGATCGCGAATACGCGGTGCAGATCGGCCTCCGGCAGCGCCTCGTGAAACAGGTCGGACGTCGAGTTGACGAAGATATTCCGCGGCTGTTTCCAGCGGAGCGGTAGATCGAGCTGGGACTCGATCAGCGAGACCTTGCCGGTCCAGCGGTGATCGATCGCTCCGGCCGAGGTGATGACGGTCTGAGCGAAGCCGTGACCCCATTGGTCCGGCTTGTTGAACCGCGCGGCCAGGATCTCGGCGTAGCAATTGCGGCAACCTTCAGAGACGCGCGTGCAGCCGCGCACCGGGTTCCAGGTGGCGTCCGTCCACTCGATCTCGGAGCGCTGCGCCATCTTGCCCTCAGTTCACGATGAAAAACGATTGGCCGCCGTCGCGCTCTTCGAGGATGCGGCGGCAGACGAGCGAGTCGAGCGCGGGCTTGAGCTGTTGCTCGGGCAGTCCGGTCAACTCGACGAATTCCAAAAGACTGATCTCGTGCGCGCCTTCCTCGGTGCATTGCTTGAGCGCGCGAATGATGCGCTCGCGCGCCACGTCGTCGCGGGACGTGGTGCGCATCACAGCTCGGGCCCCACGTCATGGAGCGCGGGCCAGGACAGATAACGCACGGGCTTTGAGGCGGCCTCGAAGGCCTTCAACTCCTCGCCGATGCCGAAGCTCGTGTTCCATCCCGGCATCTTCACCACGGCGATGCCGTCGCAGCGCTGCATCATGGCCGCATCGAACGGCAGCCAAATGTCATGCGCCTTGGGATCGATGCCGGCGTAAATCGCGATCGGGTGGGTGTGCGCGATCGGTGAATAGACGAGCTCACCGCGCCGGGCGAGTGCGCCGGCGGCGCGGCTCGCATCCTGAAACGCGGCGTCGAGACCGAGCGAATAATTCGTGTACGGAGTCGCGAGATACCACAGCACGGGGCGGCCGAAGACGATAAGGCGGTCGCTCACGAGAGCGGCCCGAACATCGCGAGGATCGAGACCAGGCCCGCCCAAAGCCCGAAGGACGCAACCGCGCAAACCGCGCCCGCCTTGATCGCGTCGAGCAGTTTGAACTCGGCCGGGTTCGCGCTGCCGAAATCGACGAGGCGATCGCCGAGATGGATTTCATATTCGACGAGCCCCAAGCGCGTCACCTCGCGCTGCGCGTCGGCGAGCGTGTCGAACGAGCCGAGCGCCTTGTTGTTGTCGAAGTCGCAAAGCTGGAACCGATCGGTCATCACGCCACCGCCTTCTTCTTGAAGCCTTTCACCGCGAGCAGCGGCTGATCGGGGATGACGGCGCCGATCGCGACGGCCAGCGCTTCGGCGAGCTGATAGCGCTCGATGTTGCCGATGCGGGGCGAGAACCTGATCTCGCCGACGCGGTCGGTGAAGCGCGCGCCTTCGCCGCGCCAGACGACAAACCTGAGCGCCGTGCCGTGGCTCTCACTGGTGACGATGTAACGGTCCGTCATGGACTTATCCCCTCGAAAAAAACACACGCGGCCGGGAAGCCGATTGCTCGACTCCCGGCCGCGGGCCGTTCACCCTGGACGTTGCAAAACCAACCAGGAGTGAACCGGATGTCTGAATTTGATCGCGTGGTCGCGGCATATGTCGGTGATCTCGACGACCGCGGCCGTGCCGTGCAATTCATCGTCGAAGAGATGCTGCGCGCGATGGCCGAGGCCGCGCCTGACGGCGACGCGCTGCTCGCAAAGCTGTTCGAGCGGGTCAGTGCGCGCATCGACCGCCTCCTAAAAAGCGGCGAACCGCTCGCGCTGCGCGGCGAAGCCATCCGCGCTCACGTGGATCGGAGCTTTGTTCAGGTTGCGCGGGTTCACGGAGCGGAGCGCGATCCCAAATAGCGTTGACCAGCTCGCGTTCCGCGAGGTGGGCGGCCAGTTCGCGCCTGCAGCTCTCGCGCTCGGCCTCCCGCGCGTCGAGCGCGTTGAGGCGCCCCTCCAGGGCTTCAAGACGCTCGTCGCTGCTGGCCAAGGGCCCCTCCCCGAAAAGGCCGGGGGCGTCCCCCGCCCCCGGTAGGTGGTGCCTCTTCGAGTCATGGTGGACCTTTAGAAGAAGGCGGCGGAATGTGCATCCAATACACAAATAAAGCAAGCCTGAAATGTGTATGCTGTGCAAACAATGGCTTAGGCGTAACGTTCGGTGATGAGGGTGCTATACTTGCGGCCGTCTTCGAGGGAGGGGCTCCCAGGGCGACGGAGCAAAATGGCCAATGGTCGCGGCGCAACGCATCACCGATCCTTGTACGGTCCCAGGCAGCGAGTTCACTTCCGCTTGCACCAATGCTCCCGGCCCGACTGGGTTAGATCTCTGCAAATTGCCCAATGGCAGTTATGACGTGACCTGCTCCAGCGCCTATCTGGCGAAGCAGCGGCCCACCGCGGCGACATCGCCAGCAGCAGACAACTCGCTGAATCTGTTCATTGGCCTCGCGCTCCTTCTCGTTCTCCTTTGGCTTTATTTTTTACCGTCAGCCGTCGCGAACCGGCGAGAAGCTCGTCACCGCTCGGCGATTCTGCTTGTCAACTTCGTTCTCGGCTGGACCTTGATCGGCTGGTTCTGCGCTCTGCTCTGGGCTCTCGTCGACCCGTCGCTGCGGGGCACGATCCCGTGTCCCTATTGCGCAGAGACGATAAAAGCGGCGGCAAGAATTTGTCCGCATTGCCGCCACGACCTCACGCCGGTCGAGTTGAAGCCGGCATAAATGATGATTTTGGCCGCGATCACAGCCGCAATGCTCAGCGGCCCGGCGACCGCCACCGACGGCGATACGCTGAAGCTCGCCCAAGGCGGCACAACCGTCAGTGTACGGCTGTTTGGCGTGGATGCGCCCGAGGCACGGCAGCATTGCGCGTCGCGCTCGGGCGCGGATTACGCCTGCGGCGACCGGGCGACGCTGTTTCTCGCGGGCGCCGTATACGGACGGACCCTCAAATGTGAGCCGAAGGACATCGATCGCTTCGGGCGCACGGTGGCGTCATGCAGCGTGGACGGCCTCGATCTCGGACGCGCGCTCGTGGCGTCCGGTCTCGCGGTCGCCTATCGCAGCTTCTCGATGATCTATGTCGAGGACGAAGCGGCGGCAAAACGCGCGCGGCGCGGGTTGTGGGCGGGCAAGTTCCAGCCGCCGGCGGCGTACCGGGCGAATCGCTTCCGCTGATCGGCTGCTACTTCTTGCGCTTCGCGTGGGGCTTTGGCCCGCGCGCGGCCGGCGGCGGCACCGTGGCATCGCCGATTTTGTGTACGAAGGTGCGGAGCACGTCGGAGGCGTGCGCCCGGGATTCGGGCGGTATCTGGTTTACGATGTCCTCGATGGGCTCGGGCTCCTTCAGCGGATTGCGCTTCAAGAGACTCGCCGGATCGGTGTGATAGATGTCGGCCAGCAGCTCCAAGAGCGGCTGGCTGTAGGGCACCTGTCCGCGCTCGATACGGCTCAAATTGCCGTGCGTTGCGCCAATCTTCCTGTACCGCGCCAAGTGCCGCAAATGGTGCGCGCGCTCGCGCAGGTCGGCGGTCACGTCTTCGAGCGTGAGATCGCATTTGAGCCGCCACTCGCGGAGGAAATGTCCGGGGTTCTCTCCGGGCGCGGCCTCCGCCGGTTCGGACATTTTGGCTAAATTTGTGCGGGCCATGCACAGAATTTGAAGCGCGTCCGCCCTGTTCGCCATTGCGGACGGTGCACATTCCGGCTTGACTTCAATTGTGTATACCATGCACATTCAGGCCATGACGCGCCTTGACCGCTGGATGACCGACAACGAATGGGACGACGCCAAGATGGCGGAGGCCATCGGCCGCGACCGCTCCCAGGTGAGCCGCATCCGGCGCGGGTTGAGCGGCGCGAGCAAGGACACCGCGCTCAAGCTGGCGACGATCACGGGTATCGCTTGGCACCATTTCATCGAGCCGGAGACCGTACCCGACGACGTCCAATGACCGGCGGCGCTTGATCGCGCCGCCACCGGCTGGGGGGCCGTACAATGAACATCAGCGTAAAGAGCAATGTGCATGCGGGCGCTTTTGCCGCGAAGGTGAACGCCAATCCACGGGAACAGGGTGGCGCAAAACCCGTGCGCGGGCCGTCGCGGCCGAGGCCGCCCGGGACGCTCAAGGCGGCGGTCGCCGCGCTGATCGATGCGTGCGGCGGGCAGCAACGCGCGGCCGAGCTGTGCCGGGTCGGCAAGTCGCAGCTCGGGCGCTACACGCTCGACGACTGTCCCGATCAGATCCCGGCCGACGTGATCGAGTGCCTCGAAGCGATCGCGCGCGATCCCGTCGTGACGCGTTACCTCGCGAGCCGCGCGAACCACGCGCTGCTCGCGCTCGAGCCGCTGACCCACGCGACCTATTCGGTGCTGCTCTCGAATATCGGGAAAGAGGGCGGCGAGTTCTTCGCCGAGGCCGCGCTTGCGCTGGTCGACGGGCGGCTCTCGCCGAACGAGGCGGGGCGGGTGCGCGCGCAAGCCGTCGAACAGGTGACCGCGCTCATGGCGATGATCGCCGACATCGATCGCGGTGACCGCGAATGAGCACCACGGTCGATCAAGGGGGCGCCGCGTGGTCCTTCGACGCCGAAGTTCACGCCCGCGTCCGCGCCTATGTGGTGGCGGCGACGCAGTCCGGCAACGCGCGGATGATCGTCGACAATGACGAATTGAAGCGTGCGTCTCTCAAGCTCGAAGCCGCCGCGCTGCGCTACGCCGCCGACGTGATCGAGCAGCGGTTGCAGCGTGGCCCGCAGCCGCCCGTCGTCCCCAAGGGGTCGACATGAACCACCGGCGGCGCGCGTCTCCGATGCGGCAGCTCGTGACCGCGCTGCGCGCCGCCGCACGCGACATCGACATTCCGGCCGCGCGGCAGACCGCCCGCTCCGATGCCGATGCGATCCCCGAGACCTGGGCCGAGCGTCTGCCCAACACGGTGACCGGCAAGGTCGCGCGGCTCGCGCGCGCGCTGCTGAAGAATTTGAGCGCGATCGAGGATCGCGGGGAAGCGGCGGACACGCTGCGGGCCTTCGCGGACACGCTCGACAACAAGCAACAGCCGGGGAGGGTAAAGGCGGCATGAGCGACGGTGAAGTGTTGGACGGATTTCAAATAGCCGAGGAGTCGCGCGCGGCGGCGCTGACCGCGATGTGGAACGAGGGCGTGCCGGTGGCCGAGATCGGTCAGGCGCTCGGCGGGCTCACGAAAGGCAGCGTCGTCTCGTGGGCGCGCCGTCTCGGGCTCCCCACACACGCGAACGCGCCGCCGCCGACCAAGTGGACGTCGCGCCGCGTGTTCCAGCTCAAGGGCTACATCGCGGCGGGCATGAACCCGACCGAGATCGCGCGCGCGTTCGGCGACATCGACGTCGAACCCGTGCGCCGTGCGGTCCGCACCTTGCGCGAAGGCGGCGACATTAAGGTTACGGATTACGAATGGACCGACGAGCGCGAGGCCGAGCTGCGGCGGTTGTGGCTCGAGGGCGTGCTCACGCGAGCGATCGCCGACAAGCTCGGCACGACCGATGCGATGGTGAGCGCGCAGGTCGACCGGCTGCGCAAGCGCGGCGTGCCGATGCCGGCGCGCTCGACCGTGCCGCCGAAGCGCGGCGGGCTCAAGCAGCCCGACTTCGCAAATGTGCCGGGCACGCTCGACAACGATCTGGCGGTGCGCCTGCGCGAGCCGCGCGCGCTCACGCCAAGCTCGCGCGAGCAGGCGATCGCGGAAATCCTTCCGGCCACGGACGACCCGTTGTCGACGAAGGGGTGCCGGTGGCCGGTCGGCGATCCGCGCGCGATCAATTCGCCGCAATTCGGCGCGTTCCGCTTTTGCCAGCACGCGAAGGGCGCCGGCGGCAGGCCCTATTGCGAGGCGCATGCGGCGATCGCCTACGCGCGCCCGGCGCCCGCGAAGCGCAAGCGCCAGACGGCGGCCACGTTCGCCAACGGCGGCATCTGCTGAATTTCGCGAAAAAGGAGAGAGGACCGTGAGAGCCATGGAACAAGAACGCGAGGGCGGCAGGCCCGAGGTCGAGGTGTTGAGCCCGCAACCGACGAAGAGCTTCCTGCAATTCCTCGCCGAACAGGGGCAGGGCGCGGTCGCGAACGAGCTGTCGCAACGCCTGCGCGATCTCACCGAAGCGATCGAGATGCACTTCGAGCAGTTCCGCGGAAAGGTCAAAGGCGAGCTCAGCCTCAAGATCAAGTTCACGCTCGAGCGCGGCATGTACAAGGTCGACGTCGAGTATGAGCAGAAGAACCCGAAGGCGCCCGCCAACACCACGGTGATGTGGATCGGTCAGGACGGCAACCTTCAGACGAGCAATCCGAAGCAATTGGCAATGCCGTTCTCGGGCATTCCGGGCGGCAAGGCCTGAACCGCATCAATTGACGAATTCGACGCCGGGCGCATGAGGCGCTCGGGTCGATTTTTGAGGGGAGTGCATTTAAATGGAAGTGCAAGACATCGGTGCGTTGAAGGAGTTGGCGTCTAAGGCGCTCGGAACAGAGGTCAACAGCATCAAGCGCGACCGCGTCGGTGACGTCCCGTTCATCGTCGTCGACAACGGGCGCTCGCTCAAAGGCGTGGGCGAGCTCGTCGCCGCATTCGAGAAGACGCAGCCCCAGCCCTATCGCCGGCGCGGCGAGTACAAGGCGGCGAATATCGATTCGCTGTTGCAATGGATGAGCGCCCATTGCGGCGAAGACGCGCCCGTGTTCGGCGAAGGCGCGGAGAACCTGGCCTGGAATTGGCGGAAGCCGAAGCTGGCGCTGGTCGGGATCGGGAATTATTCCCGATCCAGCGAGGCGCAATGGCACGATTTCTCGGCGCGCTACGACTTCCCGGTGACGCTCGCCTGGGAAGAATGGGTCAAGCTGAACGGCGAATGGCTGAAACAGGGCGAGTTCGCCGAGTTCGTCGAAGAGCATCTCTACGAGGTCTCCGAGCCGCAATCGCGCGAGGTGCTGAGTGAGGCGGTGACGCGGATGATCGAAGCGCTCGGCGGCAAGAAGGTTTGCGCCAGCCCGGACAAGATGTACGCGCTCTCGACCGGCATCAAGATCACGGTGACGGACAAGGTCGAAGTGAAGCTCGACCGCGCGACCGGCGAGCAGACGCTGCATTACACCGAGGAGCACACGGGCGCGGGCGGGCGGCCGATCGCGATCCCGAAATTCTTCTACATCCGCGTGCCGATCTTCTTCGGCGAGCCGCCCGTGCTGGTGGGCGCGCTCTTGCGGTACCGGAATGCCGGCGGCGGCTCGGTGATGTGGTCCTACGAATTGTTCGCGCCCGATCTCGTCGTGAAAGATGAGTTCGACCGCGTCTGCGCGTTCGTCAAGACGCGCAACCGCACGCTCTATCTGGGCACGCCGGACAAGCCGGACAAGCCGTAGGTGATTCTAGCAGCGCGGGGGTTTCGCAGGCTTGTCGAAACCCCCGCGTGTCGAAACCGCGCGTGGGGGCAACCGATGTCATCGCAGGTGCAGGGCCGGATCGCGGCCGAGGCCGTCGATTACGGCTTCCACAAGGTCAAGGCCGCCGCCGCCAATGTCGGCGGCAATCCGCATGCGCTCGCCTGGCAGATCGTCTGCGGCGGCTGCGGCGCTCGCTACAAGGCGGCATGGTCGCCCGACACGTCGGCCGCGATCATGGTGCGCAACATGCACAAGAAGGGCTGGGACGTGAGCGCGAAGAAGGCGCCCGCATGTCCGACCTGCATCCACAAAGCGAAGGTGATCCCGATGACGGCGAAAGCCAATGGCGGCGCATCGCTGGGCGAAGCGAGCGCCGTGAAATTTCTGCCGCCGGGCGAAAAGGCGGAGTTCACATCGCCTGCACCGCGCATTCAGCGCGCGGTGTTCTCTCTGCTCGATGACCGTTTCGACGAAGGAACGCACCTCTATCGCGACGGCTGGACGGACGAGCGGGTGGCGAAAGAGGTCGGCACGACGCCGGACGTCGTCAAGCGCCTGCGCATCGAAGGCGGTTACGGCGAGCTTGCCGAGGATCCGCGCGTCTCGGCGCTGAAGGATGACCTGGTGCTTTTGCGGCTGGAGGTCGAAGAGCATGTGAAAGCGTTCAACCGGAAAGTGGACGATCTCGCCTCGCGTGTCGCCGGTCTCGGAGGGGGGGGCATCTGATGGCGGACGATCCGCTCGTCGCGCGTCTGCTGCAATTGGCGGCCGAGGCGCCCACGAAGCAGGGGCGGCTCGGCTTCCTGATGGAGGCGGCGTTGCGGCCGGGCCTGACGGCGTTCAAGCGCGAACACGTCCTCGTGCACGGCGGCCCGACGGTCGCTGAGCTGCCCGATGTGTACATGACCGTCTTCGCCGCGCTGACGGCCGAGATGGTCGATGCCGGTGCGCTGAATTGCAACTGGTCGCTGGCTGAGCGCCGGCGCTGTGCGAAATGGTGCGCCGAGCGCTTCGCCGGTCACTTGATGCACATGCTCTCGAAAGCACGCGTCGAGGGTTTCGGCGAACTGCGGAGGCCGGACGCGTAGATGGCGCGCAAGATCCTCGTGGCCGATCTGCTGTGCGGCGCCGGTGGTTCCTCCACCGGGTGCGCCCGCGCGCTTGCCGACCTCGGGCTCGCGATGGAGCTCGTCTGCGTCAATCATTGGGGCGTGGCGATCGAGACGCACAAGAAGAACCACCCCGATGCCCGGCATTACGTCCAGGACATCGCGACGGTGCGACCGCACCTGATCGTGCCGGAAGGTTATCTCGATCTCCTGATGGCGTCGCCCACGTGCACGCATCACAGCGTCGCGCGCGGCGGCAAGCCCACGAGCGATCAACAGCGCTCGGACCCCTGGCACATCATCACGTGGTTCACCGAGTTGCGGGTGAAACGGGCGATCATCGAGAACGTCTGGGAGTTCACGTCCTGGGCGCCGGTCGACCCGCGCACCGGCAAGCCGATCAAGTCGCGCAAAGGCGAATATTTCCTGGCGTGGATCGATACCATCTGGAAGCTCGGCGCAACGTCCATCGAATGGCGCAAGCTCAACGCCGCCGATTACGGCGACGCGACGACGCGTCAGCGCTTCATCATGATGATCCGCTTCGACAAGAGGCCGGTCATCTGGCCGATTCCGACGCACCGCCGCAAAGTGGACGGCGAGCTTGCGCTGTTGCCGAGCGTTCGGCCGTGGCGGCCGGCGCGGGAGATCATCGACTGGAACCTCAAGGGCAAGTCGATCTTCGGCCGGAAGAAGCCGCTCGCGCCCAAGACGCTCGCCCGCATCTATGCCGGCGCCGTCAAGTTCAACTGGCCCGAGCCGTTCCTGGTCATCCTGCGCAATCACATGGCTGGACAGAGCGTCGACGGGCCGCTGCCAACGATCGCAGCGAACGGGACTCATATCGGTCTGGCGCAGCCGGTGATCGTTCTGTCGCGCCAAGGCGGCGGCGCGCCGCGGTCGGTCGATCAGCCGACACCGGCCCAGGTGGCGAAGCACAGCCACGTGCTGATCAGCCCCTATTACGGCTCGGGCTCGGGCGAGACGTGCCAGACCGCCGAAGAACCGTTGCCGACCGTCACCAGCAAAGGGCGGTTCGGAATTGTCGTGCCACTCACGCACGCCGGCGGCGAGGATCGAGCCCGCGACGTCAATGAGCCACTGCCCACCATCACGACGGCGCACCGGGGCGAACTCGCGTTCATCACCGCGCACGAACGCGAGGGACAACCCCCGCGCGTTCACGACGTCGAGCAGCCCGCGCCGACGATCGCCGCAAGCGGCCACATCGACCTGATCGAAGGAACCGAGCAGTACGACATCCTGTTCCGGATGCTGGAGCCGCACGAGCTCGCCGCCGCCATGGGTTTCAGCGGCGATGACGCGATCTATGAATTCGCCGGGACCAAGACCGAGCAGATCAAGCAGATCGGCAACGCCGTTTCCGTCCGCAAGATGCGCGCATGTGTGGCCGCGATCATGGCCGATGAAGCACCAAAGCGATCGCGGCGGAGCGATCGGGTTGAAGCTGTGATGCCTCGCGTGGAGGCCGCCGAATGAACGAGCTGCCGCCACGAAAGCCGATGACGGACGCCGAGCTGGAGGAAGCCGCGTGCATTATCGCTTCGAGGCACCCGCAAGGGCTTTCGCTCACCGCGTACGGCGAAAGCCTCGTCCGCGTGTCGATGCGTCTGCTCGGTGAGGTTTATCGTCTCCGGCGGACCGGTGCGCCCGAATGAACATCCAGGCGCCCACGCCCTATCGCGCGTTTCTTGAGAGCAAGGTAAAGCTCGCGCGGCCGCTCGGGTTCGAGGTCGCCGAGAGCGATGTCAATCCGGCGATGAAGCCGCATTGCAAGGTCATCGTGCCGTGGGCGCTGAAGGGCGGGCGGCGGGCGATCTTCGCCGCGTTCGGGCTGCACAAGACGAGCATGCAGCTCGACCTGATGCGGATCATCGGCAACCGGCTGGACGCGCCCACGCTGATCACGCTGCCGCTCGACGTGCGGCACGAGTTCTTCGAAGAGCACGAGGTGCGCGGGTTTGCCGCGCTCGGCCAGAAGCTTAAATTCATCCAATCGACGTCCGAGATCGTCAACGGCAACGTCACGCACCTCACCAATTACGAGAGCGTGCGCGAGGGCAAGATCGACGTGACGCGGTTTGCCGGATCGTCGCTGGATGAGGCCGCGATCCTGCGCGGGTTCGGCGGATCGAAGACGTTCCGCGAGTTCATGCGGCTGTTCGAGGCCGTGCAGTATCGCTTCGTTGCGACGGCGACGCCTTCGCCCAACGACTATATCGAGCTGCTCGCCTATTCGGCCTATCTCGGCATCATGGACGTGGGCGAAGCTAAAACGCGGTTCTTCCGGCGCAACAGCGAAGAGGCCGACGCGCTCACGCTGCATCCGCACAAGGAGAAGGAATTCTGGCTGTGGGTCGCCTCGTGGGCGCTGTTCATCCAGAAGCCGTCCGACCTCGGGTTCAGCGACGAAGGCTACGAGCTGCCCGAGATCGATGTGCGCTGGCACGAGATCAAGGGCGACCACAAGGACGCCGGTGCCGAGCGGGACGGCCAGCTCCGACTGATCAAGAACGCCGCGCTCGGCGTCACCGAGGCGTCGAGGGAGAAGCGCGACAGCCTGGACGCGCGGGTCGAGACGATGATGGCGATCCGCGCCGAGGATCCGGGCGCGCATCGGATCATCTGGCACGATCTCGAGGCCGAGCGGCACGCGATCGAAAAAGCGGTGCCCTCATGCGTGACCGTGTACGGATCGCAAGAGCCTGAGGCGCGCGCGCGATCGGTGAAGGATTTCAGCCAAGGGCGCATCGCCGAGCTCGGTGGCAAGCCGGTTATGCTCGGCTCGGGCGTCAATTTCCAGAAGCATTGCTGGTGGGCGATCTTTCTCGGCATCGGGTTCAAGTTCAAGGACTTCATCCAGGCGGTCTATCGCATCCAGCGGTTCGGGCAGGCACATCCCGTGCGGCTCGACCTGATCTACACCGAGGCCGAGCGCGAGGTGCGCGCGAGCCTCGAAGAGAAGTGGCGGCAGGATACCGAGATGCGCGTGAAGATGAGCGCGCTGATCCGGGAATATGGCCTCGCGCAGACGAGTGTGATGGGCGTGCTCACGCGCTCGATCGGGTGCGTGCGCGAAGAGCGCTTGTCGTCTGATGGCGGCGAGACCTGGCGGGCGATCAACAACGACACGGTCGAGGAATGCGCCAGGCTGGAGTCCTGCAGCGTCGGGCTGATCGTCACCTCGATCCCGTTCTCAACGCAGTACGAGTATTGCCCGTCCTACAACGATTTTGGGCACAATGAGAGCAACGATGTGTTCTGGCAGCAGATGGATTATCTGACGCCGAACCTGTTGCGCGTGCTGAAGCCCGGGCGCGTGTTCTGCTGTCACGTCAAGGACCGGATCGTGCCGGGCGGCATGACGGGCCTGGGCTTCCAGACCGTCTATGAGATGCACGCCGATGCGATCAAGCACTACAAGAGGCACGGCTTCGCCTATCTCGGCATGCGCACGATCGCAACCGATGTGGTGCGCGAGAACAATCAGACCTACCGGCTCGGCTGGAGCGAGCAATGCAAGGACGGCTCGCGCATGGGCGCAGGGATGCCGGAATATCTGCTCGTGTTCCGCAAACCCCCGACGGATAACTCGGTCGGCTATGCGGACAGCCGCGTGAAGAAAGAGAAGCCGCTGTGCGATGACCACGGCGTGGCTCAGCCGTTCGATGAAGATCGCAATTGGCGCAAGCCGGTGCCGGGGACGGGGTATTCTCGCGCGCGCTGGCAGCTCGACGCACACGCGTTCTGGAGGTCGAGCGGCGACCGGCTGTTGTCGAGCGAAGAGATGCTCGGTCTGCCGCACAAGCAGCTCTACCGGCTGTGGCGCGGGCGCTCGAAGGATGCGGTCTACGACTATCACGGCCACGTCGCGGTAAGCGAAGCGCTCGACCACGCCGAGCGGCTGCCTTCGACGTTCATGCTGCTGCCGCCGCATTCGGTTGACGAGGCCGTCTGGAGCGACGTGGCGCGGATGCGCACGCTCAACCTGAACCAATGGGCGCGCGGGCGCGAGGCGCATCTCTGCCCGCTGCAATTCGACATCGTCGAGCGGGCGATCGTGGTTTACAGCGAAAAGGGGGACGTCGTGCTCGACCCCTTTGGCGGGCTGATGACCGTGCCCTATTGCGCGGTGAAGCTCGGGCGCAAAGGCCTCGGCGTCGAGCTGGACCCGCGCACCTATAAGGACGGCGTGTTCTATCTGCAATCGGCCGAGGCCGAGGCGGCCGTGCCGTCGCTGTTCGATGCGTTGAACGCCGAGGCCGAGGATCAGCTCCAGGTGGAGGATGTGGCGTGAGCAGTATCGATCATCCTGCGCATTACGGCGGCGCCGACAATCCCTATGAGGCGATCAAGGTAATCGAGGCCTGGGGCTTGGGCTTCAACCTCGGCAACACCGTCAAATACATCGCGCGGGCCGGTAAGAAGGGCGCCACACTCGAAGACCTGCAAAAGGCGCGCTGGTATCTCGACCGCGAGATTGAGAACCAGGCGCGGGCGCAGCGCGACAACCTTGCGGGGCGCAAATGAGCGAGATCGGCGCGAAGGTCGCCTATGTCAAGCGCCAACGGCAGACGCGCGACCATCATTGCCATTGGCCGGCCTGCCCCGAACAGGTGCCGCCGGCGAAGTGGGGCTGTCTCAAGCATTGGCGCATGCTGCCGAAGTGGCTGCGCGATCTGATCTGGAACACGTTCCGGCCGGGCCAGGAGGTCTCGCTTACTCCGTCCAAGGAGTATCTCGCCGTTGCGCGTGAGGTGCAGGCTTGGATCGTGGCAAACCATCCGCCGGAAAGGCCGCTGCTGTGACCGATCCGGTCTACAGAGAAGGCATGGGCAACCCGCTCGACATGCTTGCCGAAGAGGCGAGCGAGATCATCAAAGAGCGGTGCAAGTTCGCGCGCTTTGGGCGCGGGACCGAGGCGTGGCTCGCGTCAGGTGGTAAGCCGCCGCTCGAGCTGATGCTGCGCGAGGTGGGCGATCTTCTCGCCGTGCTCGAAGTGGCTTTGACCGAGAAGGTGTTCGCCGGCGTCGAAGATCCTTTGGCCGTCATCGTGAAGGCGCAGCGCGAGAAGCACGCGAAGCTGTTGCGCGAGTTCGGCTATGTGCGGCCGAAAGAGCATGTGGCGTTGAATTTCTGGCCATTGTGAGTTGTTGTTGGGGGCAGAGAGTTATGGGGGCCGATCGGAAAGACGTTCGTCCGGCAACGGATGAACGCATCGGGCGCGCGCGAAAACGCGCACGGGCTCAAGGCGGTCCACGGTTTTCGATCATCCCAGGCGGGGCGATCGATGATCCCGCGATGACGCTCACGTCGCTCAAGCTGCTCTGCTATCTCGGCCGTCACACCAACAAGGGCGGCTGGTGCCGGGTCAAGCAGAAGAAGATCGCCGAAGACCTCGGACTTGCGCGCTCGACGGTGCAGGCGAACCTCGATCTGTTGTACGAGCGCGGTTGGGTCGAGAAGCGCGCCGAGGGCTGGGAAGGCGTGCCCGCCAATCCGGGCCGCCAGCCGTTCGCCGCCTATTCTTATCGCGTCGTCATCGACCGTGCGGCCGATGATCTGCCTGCGGATGATGACGATCGGGTGGTGGATCAGGTGCCCGACGGATCGGGCACGGGGTGCCCGGATAACCGGGCACCCGGCGCGGACGCGGCGCGGGTCGAGCAGCCTGTGGGTAAGTCTGTGAAGATCGGGAGGGGGGTGCCCGACAGCTATCGGGCACCAGGTGCCCGGCATACTCGGGCACCCCATAGTAAACGTTCTACCAGTAACGAAGAACCTTCTTCTGTTGTTGCTGAGCTACCCCTGGGCTGTGGGGAACCCCGCGCACAAGGCCCGCCTGCCGGTGCGGTGGCGGGTGGCGTTGGGCACGGAACGGAAGGGGGCGGCAGGTGAGCGTGGTAGAAATGAAGGCTACGAAAGCCGGAACGAGCAAGGGCGAGATCATCGATCGGCTCGAAGAGGCGTGCGATGTCTGGCGACGCACGCCCGACAAGGAGCGCAGCTACCTGAAGGCGGGCGAGCGCGTGTGCTGGCCGACGATCATCCTGTCGTACTACGAGAGCGGGCTCTACGCCGCCGTCAAGGTGAGGCGCCCGCCGCCATTGCCCGCTTCAATCGACCGTGCCGACGAGGTGATGAACTGGCTCACGTGGCTCGGAAAGACGCACGGTCGCGAGGTGATGCGCGCGCTCTGGCTCTGCCATGGGGAGGGTAAGGAAGTATCCACAGTTTCTCGCAGCATGGGGCTGTCGCGACCAACCGTCCGAAAGAAAAGGGATTTCGGGTTGGCCGTGCTCGTGCTGCATGTGGCGGGCGTGAAGAAGGCGGCTTGACCCGCTTTCCGACTTTACCACTATTTGCCACCACATATCGCTCTGATGGGAATTGCGCCCGCCAAGGATAGACCCTCGGCGGGCGCTTTCGTTTCTGAAGGCATGCGCGAGCACGTGCAGGGAGCTTGGGGGCACCCTGCATCGCAATGACCGCATCGCCAGGTGAGCCGCTCGCTCCATCCTCCTCCCGGAGCGGGCGGCCACACCCCCCGGTGGGTCCTTCCGGCCTCGGTTTCGTTCACGGCGCTCCGGCGCGTTTGGGTTTTCTAGTGGGGTGTTGCCGGAGCGGTGCAACGCCCGCAACACCTGCAACAGCTATGGAAACTGCACAATCTGACATCGTCGGCGTGCGCGAGGCCGCCCGGCAACTCAATGTCAACGCGAGCACGATCTCGCGCCAGCTCCGCGCGGGCATTATCCCGAACCGCGGCACGGATCGCGATCCGAAGGTCTCGGTCGAAGAGGCCAGGCGTGCGCGCCAGAACAATCTCGATCCGTCCCAGCAACG
>Ga0137455_1000136_pt1 | contig 17302 bp, 10 predicted proteins | sample EasRivERMGT600_2_FD_102334 | JGI IMG/M metagenome (GOLD analysis project Ga0137455, IMG submission 102334) | Soil microbial communities from meander-bound floodplain in the East River, Colorado, USA - East River MetaG ERMGT600_2 | ecosystem: Environmental > Terrestrial > Soil > Floodplain ... | reverse complement strand
TGATGCCGATGCTCGCCGTGATGAATACTTCGTGGCCCTCGAGCTCGAACGGAGATTGAAGTACGTCGAGTATCTTCTGGGCGACCAGCCGAGCGTCCTCCGGGGTGCGCATGTCGGCGAGAACGATCCCGAACTCATCACCGCCGAAGCGGCCCACCGTGTCGCCTTCGCGTATGCAGGCGGCGAGACGCTCTCCCACCCGCTTCAGGAGCTGATCCCCGGCGCTATGCCCGAACGTGTCGTTGGTTAGCTTGAAGCGGTCGAGATCGAGGAACATCACGCCCGTCGCCCGGTCATGGCGCCGCGCCAGGGTCATCGCCTGCCGCATGCGGTCCAGATACAACGCGCGGTTGGGCAGTCCAGTGAGGATGTCGAAGTGCGCCAGCTGCGACAGCCGCTCTTCCGCGGCCTTCTTCTCGGTAATGTCTTCGCAGATTCCCGCGATGCGGTACACGGAACCGCTCGCATCGTACACGGGAAACGCGCGGTCACGAACCCATCGTATAGAACCATCGGGCTTGACGATGCGGAAGGTCTGGTCATAGTTGCCTGACGCAGCCTCTTTTCTCGCCGCGATCACCGGTTGCCTGTCGTCGGGATGTACCGCGTCGAGCCAGCCGTGAGCCCGGCCCTTGAGCTTGTCGGGGTCAAGGCCGGTGATTTCCCGGAAGGCGGAGCTGATATATACGGCGCTATGCCGGCGCGCATCGCAGATCCAGAACACCTGCGGGATGTTGCCTGCGAGTTGCCGGAATTGCTCCTCGGCTTCGCGCAGCGCCCGCTCGGTTTCCTTGCGCCGGATGAACTGGCCAATCTGGCTGCCAATCGCCCGCACGATCTGCAGCAGCGCCTCATCCGGTTCCCGGATCTCGTGGCTAAAGAATTCCATGACCCCCCAGGGGTGTCCTTCCATCATGATCGGGAAGGCGAACGCCCCGTGCAGATCGGCGCGCATCGCGGCCGGAGCGCGTCGAAAGTCCGGCATGCTCGCGACATCGGGCAGCCATTCTGGAGTCGCACTGGCCCATACCCGCCTTACCACGCCTCCGCTTGGAGTCGTGGACCTTGCTACGGGCGCTTCATTTACCATGCCCAGCGAGGCATGCACGAAATCGTCCATAGCTCCCGCTGGCCGGTACCAATGTTCCTGGCACCGCAGCAGCTCCGAGGACTTGTCCCAGTTCCAGTGAAATCCGCAGTCCCAATCCAGCCCCTCGCAGATCGTCTGGATCACCCTGGGAAGCGCGTCTTCGACGGTTGTAGCATCAGCGAGAACGCCTGCAATCGCGTGCTCCATCTCCCGGCGTTGCGCCGAGAGCTTGCGCTCCGTGATGTCGCGGCTGGTGCCGACCGTGCCGATGATCTTTCCCGACGCATCACCCATCGGCACTTTGGTAATGGAAAACCACCGCGGCTGAGAGCGCCCTCCCTCCGGCGTCTTGACGACCACTCTCTGCTCGGAATCCAGTATCGGGATCCCCGTCCTCACGACCTCCCCGTCCTGGGCCGCCATCCTCCTGGCCAGCTCGGCGGGGAAGATATCGAACACGGTCTTGCCCGCAACGTTCCTGGCACTCAGGTTGCGCTCCTTCAACCATGCCTTGTTGGCGACGCTGAATCGTCCGTCTGCGTCCTTGACGTAGATGTAATCGGGAACGGTGTCGATAATCGTGCGCAGCAGCGCCCGCTCGCGGACGACCGTTTCCTCGGCCGTCTTGCGCTCGGTGACGTCGCGGAAGCTCCACACTCTGCCGACGATCTCCCCGTCGAGGATCTGCGGACGCGAATGCCGCTCGTAGACCCTGCCGTCCTTGAATGCAAGGATGTCCTCGCTCGAGTCCGTGGGTCGCGAGTAGAGTTCCCGCACCTTGGCGATGAACTCCTCCGGGCTCGCGAGTTGCGCGAGGACGTATGCCAGCAACCGTTCGTCATCCCGCGTTTCCGCGAGCGCATTCGGAATGCGCCACAGATCGAGAAAGCGCCGGTTGTAGCTCGTCACGCGTCCAGTTCCATCGACGACGAGAATGCCGTCGGTGGTCGAATCCAGTGTCGCCTGCAGCAGCGATAGAGAACGTTTCACTTCCGATTCGGCACGCTTGCGCTCGGTGATGTCCTCGACTACGCGGATAAAGTAAAGCGGCCGGCCCGAGGCGTCCCGCGCCAGCGACACCGTGCGATCGACCCACAACGACGAGCCGTCCCGGCGCAGGAACACCCGTTCCGAAAAGAACGAGGGCACCTCGCCTTTCAGCATTTGCTCCCGGTACTTGGAGCGGTCCGTGTCGCGGTAATCCGGGTGCAGGATTTCATCGGTCGTCAGCCGCAGAAGCTCGTCCCGCGTGAAGCCGAGCAATTCGCACAGCTTGGGATTCACGTGCAGGATCCGGTTGTCCTCGATGGCGGTGTGCATGATGCCGACCGGCGCGTTTTCGAACGTCGCCCGAAGGCGTTCCTCGCTCTCGCGCAGCGCGGCTTCCGCCTGCTTGCGTTCGGTGATGTCCTCGACGATGCTGATCACGTAAAGCAGCTCGCCCTCTGCGTCGCAAGCGCTGGACATGGTCCGCCGCGCCCACAGTTCGCTGCCGTCCTTGCGCAGGAAGCGCTTTTCCCCGGAAAACGACCTGGCGGCGCCCCGGCCCAACTGCGCCCGCTGCTGCGAACCCTCCCCGTAATCATCCGGATGGGTTATGTCCTTGATGTGCTTGCCAAGAAGCTCCTCCCGGGCATATCCCAGCATCTCGCAGAACTTCTGGTTGACCTCGACCAGCACGCCGTTGAGGTCCACGCGCGTAATGCCCACCGCCGCCTGCTCGAAAATCGCACGAAACCGCTCCTCGCTCTCGGCCAGCGCCAGCTGGGCGATCTTGCGCGAGGTGATATCGGCGTTGTATCCGACCATCCGCAGCGCGCGCCCCCGCGCGTCGCGGGCGGTCACTTTTCCGTGGCTCTGGATCCAGATCCACTCACCCCTTCGACTCCTGACCCGGTGCTCCCTCCGGTACCGAACATCGCTTTTGAGCGCCTCGATGATACTGGTCCTCTGACCCTCAAGATCGTCCGGGTGCACCAGCTTTGCAAGCTCGCCGAACGTGGTACGCACGGGCGTCCGGTCGCCTCCGATCAACTCGCTCCAGCGTTCGCTGAGAAACACCTCGCCGGTAACGACATTCCAGTCGAACAGCGCTTGCTCCGATCCCTCCTGCGCCAGAGACAGCCGCTGCTCGCTCTGTTCCAAGTCCCTGCCGATCCGGCGCTGGCGCTGGACCATGAGGCCGGTGGCTGCCAGCATCGCGGCCAGCAGCAGGGTAATGCCTCCCGCTCCCAGGTAGTAATGCCGTGCGATCGGCTGCACGCGGTCGAGCACTTCATTCTCCGCAATGTTCACCGTCACCACCAGGGGGTGCCCCTCGACGATGCGATAGCTCACGATGCGCCGCACCCGATCGAATGGCGACACCGCGCTATACGTCCCGAGCCGGGATCCGTCCCGGAGATCCTGGAACAGCTTCATGCCGCTCGCGTCCTGACCGGCGGAAATTCCTTCGTCGCTGCTGCGAACTCGCACGATGCCGTCGTTGCCAATCAGCTCGATGACGCCATCCTTGCCCAGACTGACACTCTGGTAGAAACGCTTGACATAATCTAGATCGATGGATGCGACCACCACGCCGGCGAACGAGCCATCCGCAGCATTCACGCGACGGGATACGTGCATGGACCATTTTTGCGATACACGTCCGAGCAGCGGTTCGCCCAGGAAGGGCTTGCCGGAGTCGCGTTCGACGTGCGCGCGGAAATGCGGGCGATCGGCAAGACTTATGACGGGAGCCGGCGGGCTGTTTGCGATGAGATCGCCGCGCACGTTGATCACCGATATCACGGCGATAAGGCCCCGGTGGTTATCGTGAAGGCGCCCGAGTTCTCGCCGCAGGACGGACGTGTCCACGCGCCCGACTTCGCGGATCACGGACAAAATAACCGAATCCACCGAATCGATGGTGCGCGCGATGTGTTCCTCGAACGCCCTCGCGTAGTTTTCCGCCTCTTTTCGCGCTTCCTGGAGTTCTCGTTCCCGGCTGACTTCAACTGCCTGAAACGCGGCGGTCCACAGGGCCGCGATCGCGATCAACGCCAGCGCGACGACCGCGCTGCGCGAGGCAAGCAGCCGCAATGAGGTTGCGACGATCCACGGACTAGGACGCAAGCTGTGCATGATTCCAGGTCGAGTCATTCCCGAAATCAACCTGGCGGACGTTTGAGATAACGTCGTTCCTTGATCCAGCTGCCGCATTCTTCCGCAATCAGCGGGCGCGAAAAATAAAAGCCCTGGATTTCGTCGCAGCCGTGCTCCACGAGAAACGCCAGCTGGCCCTCGGTTTCCACTCCCTCCGCCACCACTTTCAATCCCAGGTTGTGCGCCATCGAAATCAGCGCGCGGGTGATGGTGGCATCGTCGGTGTCGGTGGTGAGGTCCTGGACGAACGAACGGTCCACCTTGAGCGCATCGAAGGGGAAGCGCTTGAGATATGCGAGGCTCGAATAGCCGGTGCCAAAATCGTCGATGGAAAGGCCCACCCCGAGATCACCCACGTATTTCAGGATGAGCGCCGTTTCCTCGAGATTGGACATAAGAGAGCTCTCCGTGATCTCGACCTCGATCAGCCTCGGATCCACCAGTTGTTCATCGAGGATGCGCCTGATCGTCTCGCCGAGATCCCTGGAAGCAAACTGGCGCGGAGAGAAATTAACCGCGATCGGCACCGGTGCAATCCCCGCGCGCCGCCACGTCCTGATCTGCTCGCATACGGCCTTCAACACCCACTCTCCGACTGGCACGATCAGCCCGGTCTCCTCCAGAACCGGCATGAACTCGCCAGGCGATACCAAGCCGCGATCCGGGTGCTGCCAGCGCAGCAGCGCCTCCACGCCGACGATGCTTCCGTCCGCCACGCTCGCCTTGGGCTGGTAGTAGAGAACGAATTCGTCGCGCTCCAGCGCCCCCCGCAGGCTGTTCTCCAGGCTCAGATGTTCGAGCGCCCGCGCGTTCATCTCCGGGGTATAGAAACGGTAGCTGTTGCGCCCCACATCCTTCGCCCGGTACATCGCCGCGTCCGCGTTCTTGATCAGGGTCTCCTGATCGGTGCTGTCGTCGGGAGAGAGCGTGATGCCGATGCTCGCCGTTACGTAGAGCTCCACGCCCGCGAGCTTGAGCGGTTCCTTGAAGCTCACCATGATCTTCTGCGCGACCAGATTCGCGTCCTGCGCGCTGGACAGGTTCGACAGCACGATCGCGAATTCGTCGCCGCCGAGGCGCCCGACGGTGTCACCCGCGCGCACCGACCTTATCAGCCGCTCGGAGACCTGCTGCAGCAGCCTGTCACCCACCGCATGCCCAAGCGTGTCGTTGACGTTCTTGAAGCGGTCCACGTCTATGAACATCACGCCGGTAATCCATTGTTTGCGTTTGGCTTGGGCAAGCGCCTGCTTCAGGCGGTCGTAGAACAGCACCCGGTTCGGCAGGCTGGTCAGCACGTCGTAATGCGCCAGATGCATGAGGCGTTCCTCCGCCTCCTTGCGGTCGGTGATGTCCTCCGTGATGCCAGCAATGCGATAGACGGTGTTCGAGGCGTCATACACCGGGAATGCCCGGTCGCGCACCCAGCGCATGGAGCCGTCCGGCCTGACTATGCGGTAGGTCTCGTCGTAGCCTCCCTCCTTGGCGAATTTTCGTCCATCCCGAACGCGTCGGCGGTCTTCCTTGTGGACCGCTCCAATCAGCAAGCGCGGACAGGCACGAATGAGCGGCACGGGCCATCCCAGCAGGTTCTCCGCTGCCGCGCTGATGTACAGCGCTTCCCTCTGCGCCACATCAGTGATCCAGAACACTTGCGGGATGTTGCCCGCGAGCTGACGGAACTGCTCCTCGCTCTCTAGCAGTGCCGCTTCCGCGCGCTTGCGCTCGGTGACGTCGTTGACCAGCGTCAGCCACACCGGGTGTCCGTCCTGCAGGAACTGTCGCGCGGTCGCCTCGACTTCGATCACGCGCCCGTCCTTGGTGCGGTGCTTGCGCTGCAGCAGCAGGGTTTGCGCATTTGAGCGGCCGCGGAGACTCTCCTCATAGCGAGTCTGCTCGCCCGGCGCCCAAATGTCGCGCACGTTCATCCGCAGGAATTCATCCCGCGTGTAGCCGTAATGATTGATCGCGGCCTCGTTCACCGCCAGGAACACGAGCTTTTCGTCGTCCCACACCCACATCGGCAGCGGGCTCGCCTCGAACACGTCGCGGTAGCGCTCCTCGCTCTTGCGCAGCGCGTGCTCCGCCTCCTTGCGCTGGATGAACTGGCCGATCTGGCTGCCAATTGCGCGCGCGACGCGTAACAGCATCTCATCGGGCTGACGTGCTTCGCGGCCAAAGAACTCCATGATGCCGATGACGTCTCCGCCTGCGGTGATCGGGAATGCAAAGGCACCGTGCAGGTCGAACTTGCGCGCGCTTGTCCGGCGCCGGAACGTTTCATGGTGCGCGAGGTCGACGATCCAGGTCGGTTCCTTGCGCCGCCAGGCGCGGTGCAGCAGGACCATGGAACCCTCCATGCCCTGCCTGCGCCACAGCTCTCCGTCGGCGGGGTCGAACTCAGGCTCGAAGTCAGCCCAGTACTCGGCGCGGTAAATGCCTTCCCGGGTGCCCACCCAGCGCGCGCCGTAGGCCCAGTTCATCGCCTGGCAGATCGTGTGCAGCAGCCTGGGGATCGCCTCGGCCACCGTGGCCGATTCCGCCAGCACCTGCGTCACCGCGTGCTCCATCTCGCGCCGGCGTGCGGACAGCCGGTTTTCGGTGATATCGCGGCTGATGCCGATGATCCCGCTGACGTTGCCGGCCGCATCCCGCATCGGGACCTTGGTCTTGGAAGACCAGCGCTCCTCGCCCAGTTGCCCGTCCCGCGCCCTGACGACCACCCTCTGCTCGACATCGAGCAACGGCGTTCCGGAGTTGGCGATGGCCTGGTCCTCGGCGGCCATGCTCTCCGCCAATTCACCCGAGAACAGCTCGAATACCGTCTTTCCCGCCACCTCCTCGGCGGTGCGCCCGCGCGCCTTGAGCCAGGCGTCGTTGCCGAGCTGGAATCGCCCCGACGTGTCCTTGACGTAAATGTAATCGGGGAGCGAATCGATGATCGTGCGCAGCAGCGCGCGCTCGTGGGCGACGACCTCCTCCGCCTGCTTGCGCTGGCTGATATCCATGATGATGCGGATGAAGTAGAGCGCCTTGCCGGCCGCGTCTCGCGCCAGCGAAACGGTGCGGTTGACCCAGAGCGGCGAACCATCCTTGCGCTTGAACATCCGCTCCGACGAGTAGGTGTTGATTTCGCCGCCCAGCGCCCTGCTGCGATTGCGGCGGCGATTCCGGCTGTGGCCGTCCGGGTGGCGAAGATCGATCGTCGTCATGCCAAGCAACTCGCTCTCCGTGTAGCCCAGCATCTCCGCCAGCTTGGCATTCACGCGCAGGATTCTGTCGTCATCAATGCCCGTGTGCATGATGCCGACGGGCGAGTGCTCGAAGGCCGCGCGGTAGCGATCCTCGCTCTCGAGCAGCGCCTGCCACATGCTGCTGCGTTCGGCGATATCCTGTGTCGACGCCGGGGGCCAGGCCCGCCTCGAGCGCGCCCGGCGCGCCTTGCGCGCCGTCTTATCGCTGATTCTTGAACCGGTCACATTGGCTCCCGTGCGGACCTATCGAGATGACCCTGCGCCCCTGACGCCGGGCCCAGGCTGTTTTTCCTTATGTTACGGGCTGTTACGCCATTCCTCGATGAACAAAGCCGCAAAAGCGCTCAGATCGAGCGTGGGCACGGGCGCGGCCAGGCGCTGCGTGATTCTAGATTTCACTTTAATTATCATATGGATATATAGAATATCGAGCTCCTGAAGCGGCTACACACCGCCCAGCACCTTGAGATGGGTCGCCACGCTCCGGCCCAAGGCATGCAACTCGTAGCCGCCCTCCAGCACGGATACGATGCGGCCGCCCGCGGTTCGCCCGGCGGCCTCCTTGATTCTTTCCGTGACCCACGCGTAGTCGGCTTCCACCAGGTTCAGCATGGCCATATCGTCATCGCGATGCGCGTCGAAGCCCGCGGAAACGAACAGCATCTCCGGCCTGAACGCGTCGAGCGCCGGCAGCCAGTGCCGTTCCACAGCCTCGCGGAATTCCTTGCCGCTGCTGTATGCGGCAAGCGGTATGTTCACCATCCGTTCGGAACGCCCTTCAATACCGCTGTACGGATAGAACGGATGCTGGAAAGTGGACACCATCAGCACGCGGGAGTCATCCTGGAAGATATCCTCGGTGCCATTGCCGTGGTGCACGTCAAAATCGACGATGGCGACGCGCTTCAGGCCGTGCCCCTCGAGTGCGTGCGCCGCAGCGACGGCCACGTTGTTGAACAGGCAGAAGCCCATGGCGCGTGCGCGCTCGGCATGATGCCCGGGCGGACGCACGCTGCAAAACGCGACCCCAGCCTCGCCCCTGATCACCATGTCGGTCGCCTGTACCGCCGCACCGGCCGCGCGCTTTGCGGCTTTCATCGTGTGCGGGTTCATCGCCGTGTCGGGATCGAGATGGACCAGGCCCCGCGCTGGAGCCGACTGCTCCAGCGCCGATACGTAGTCCGGCGTGTGCACACGCTCGAGCTGGACGCGGGTCGCCAACGGCGCCTCGACGTGCCGCAGGTGGTCGATCAGCCCCGATGCGATCAGCTGGTCCTGGATGGCGCGCAGCCGCGCCGGGGATTCGGGATGAGCGGCGCCCATGTCGTGCAACAGGCAGTCACGATGGGTGAGGAAACCGATTGTCACGGCTGGGCCAACAATGAATGAAGAATGATGAGTGGTGAATTAAAGAACCCGGCCACGCCGGTGGCATGACTCCGCATTCCGTATTCACCAGTCATCATCGGCATAGCAATTATAATGGTCGCTGTTGCATCCGCATCCTTCTCTCATGCGCATGCAGCGCCTGGTCATGCAACCCTACCCCTCCCACCTGGTCCACCGGTTGACGCCCGGGGACGGCACGGCGGTCACGATCCGCCCCATCCGCCCTGAAGACGAGGGGCTCGAGCAGGATTTCGTGCGCAATCTCTCCGATGAATTGCGGACCATGAATCGACAAGGCCGTTGTGAGAAACCGCACGTTTCCGATCACAGATGACGAATCACGATGTTCCGGTTACTGGTCACCGGTCTCCGTACTGTGGCACACTCAATCAGATGAATGACTTTCCCCAGCGCGCCGTGACGACGCAGCAGATCGAAAAGGTCGTCGCTCAGGTCGGGAACATCATCCTCGGCAAGGAGCGCCAGATCCGGCTCGCGATCGCTTGCGTGCTCGCGCGCGGTCATCTGCTGATCGAGGACATCCCGGGGGTGGGAAAGACCATGCTGGCCCACGCGCTGGCGACGTCGCTGGGAATGGATTTCCAGCGCATCCAGTTCACCAGCGACCTGCTCCCCGCCGACATTATCGGTGTCTCCATCTACAATCGGGACACTGGAGGCTTTCAATTCCACTCGGGTCCGATCTTCAACCAGGTCGTGCTGGCCGACGAAGTCAATCGCGCCACGCCCAAGGCGCAAAGCGCTTTGCTCGAGGCGATGGAGGAGCACCAGGTCACCACGGAGGGCGAGACGCGGCGTCTGCCCGAGCCGTTCTTCGTGATCGCGACGCAGAACCCCTCGTACCAGATCGGCACGTTCCCGCTGCCGGAATCGCAGCTCGACCGTTTCCTGATGCGTATCCACCTGGGCTACCCCGACAGCGAGGCGGAACGCGCGTTGCTGCAGGGAGAAAATCGGCGCGACCTGCTCGCAACGCTCAAGCCCGCCATGGCGCCGCAGGAGCTGTTGGACCTGCAGCACCGCGCGCAGCAGATCCACACATCCAGCGCATTGTTCGACTACGTCCAGGCGCTCACCGACCATACGCGCCGCGCCGCCGATTATGTCAACGGCCTGTCCCCGCGCGCGGCACTTGCGCTGCTGCACGCCGCGCGCGCCTGGGCGCTGATGGCCGGGCGCGGCCACGTGGTCCCGGAGGACGTGCAGGCGGTGCTCCCCGCCGTGGTTGGCCACCGGCTGGTCCCCACGGGTGAACTGACCCAGGCCAACGGCGCCGATATCGCGGCACACCTGATCAAGCAGGTGGCGATCCCCTAGGATTGAGCATTGAGGACTGAGGATTGAGCGAAACACCGCCGTAGAGCGTCCACTCAATCCTAACCGCACAATCCTCAATCCTGATCTTCGATGTACGCCGCGCTCAAGAACCGCTTCTACACCTGGATTTTCCGGTGGCGCGGCCCCGAGTCCGGGGCGATCGTGCTGGTCCAGCGGCGGGTATTCATCCTGCCGACTCGTCAGGGACTGGTGTTCGCCGTGGTGCTGCTGGTCATGCTCGCCGGTTCGATCAACTATTCGCTGGGGCTGGGCTTCGTGCTCACCTTCCTGCTCGGCGCCCTCGGCGTCAATGCCATGATCTACACCTTTCGCAATCTCGCCAACCTGCGGGTCACCGGCGGGCGCACGCGGCCGGTGTTCGCCGGCGGCACTGCGTTCTTCACGGTCCATCTCGAGAACGGTGGCGACGCCGACCGCTACGCCATCGGCCTCACCCACGATCGCACGCAAGCATCGTTCGTCGACTTGACGGCGCGTTCCACCACGCCCGTGACTGCCGCGGTTCCCGCGCTCCGGCGCGGCATCCTGCGGCCGGGGCGGCTGATTCTTTTCACTCGTTTCCCGCTCGGTCTTTACTATGCCTGGGCCTACCTCGACCTCGACCTGCGCTGCATCGTTTATCCGCGTCCCGCCCCTCCCGGCCTGCCGATGCCGCCCGCTGCGGCGAGCGCCGGGGCCGGCGCCGAACGTGGCCAGGGCCAGGAGGATTTTTCTGGCCTGCGCCAGTACTATCTGGGGGATTCGCCGCGCCACATCGCGTGGAAGGCCGCCGCGCGCGACCAGGGCCTGCTCACCAAGCAGTTCACCGGCCGCGCCGAAACGGAGCTGTGGCTCGATTGGGCGCAGTTGCCGCCGCAAATGAGCGTGGAGGAGCGGCTGTCCCACCTGACACGCTGGGTGCTAGACGCACACGCCGCGGGGGTGACCTACGGCTTGCGGCTGCCTGGCGCAAACGTGGAGAGGGCGGCGGGAGAAGCGCAACGCGACCGGTGCCTGGAGGTGCTGGCACTTTACGGCGGTGATTCGTGAATGGTGATTCGTGATTCGAGGTTGCGTGTAGGTCAGCCCATGGTTTGGTCGATTCACGAATCACGATTCACGGGTTTCCAGGATGACTGACGCGAAACAGCACATCTCCTGGCGCCACGTGCTGTGCCTGCTGCTGTCGCTCACGATGGTGGCTGCGCCGCACGCCGCCCACATCCACGGGTGGATCATCGCGCTCATGGTGATGCTCATCGCCTGGCGCGCCTATGTCGGTTACGCCCGCCTCACGCTGCCGAATCGTTGGCTGCTGCTGCTCATTGCACTGGCCGCCACCGTCGGCGTCTTTTTCAGCTACCGAACCATCTTCGGCCGCGACGCGGGCGTGGCGTTGCTGGTGGTCATGCTGGGACTGAAATTGCTCGAGACCCGCTCGCTGCGCGACGCGATGCTGCTCAGCTTCCTCGGCTATTTTCTGGTGATCACGAATTTCCTCTATTCACAGACCATCGGCACGGCGCTCTACATGCTCGCATGCACCGTGTTCATTACCGCGACCATGGTGCGCCTCAACTATGCCCAGGCCGAGCCGCCCTTCCGCGTGCAGCTGCGCACCGCCGGCATGCTCCTCGCCCAGTCGGTGCCGCTGATGCTGATCCTGTTCCTGCTGTTCCCCCGCGTGCAGGGCCCGCTGTGGGGCCTGCCTCGTGACGCCTTTGCCGGCGTCAGCGGCCTGTCCGACACCATGACGCCGGGCAGCCTCTCCAATCTCGTCCTGTCGGACGCGGTTGCGTTCCGGGTACGGTTCGAATCCGGGATTCCACGGGCCAAGGACCTCTACTGGCGCGGCCCTCTGATGTGGGATTTCGACGGCCGTACCTGGTCGGTGCAATTCTTCGTCTACACCGCGCCCCGCATCGAGGCCGAGGGCGATCCCGTGACCTACGAGGTGACCCTCGAGCCGCACAACCGGCGCTGGCTGTTCGCGCTCGATCTGCCCGCAGTGGCTCCGCCACGCTCGATCGTCAGCACCGACTACCAGCTCTACTCCGTCCTGCCGGTGAACAACCGCGTGCGTTACGACATGACGTCGCTCCTCAACGCCCGCTTCGGCGAGATCGAGAGCCGCTACGCCCTGAACCGCGCCCTTCAGAATCCTTCCCGATCCAATCCCCGCGCGCAGGAGCTGGGGCGTGCCCTGCGCCAGAAGCATTCCGACGACGAGGGCATCATTGCCGAAATGCTCGGCATGTTCCGCCGGAATTTCGTCTACACGCTAGAGCCCCCGCTCCTCGGCGAGCATCCGGTGGATGAATTCCTGTTCTCCACCCGCAGCGGTTTTTGCGAGCATTACGCATCCGCCTTCGCGGTGGTCATGCGGGCAGCCGGCATACCCGCCCGCATCGTGACCGGCTACCAGGGCGGTGAAATCAACGCCCTGGGCAATTACCTGATCGTGCGCCAGGCCGATGCGCACGCCTGGACCGAGGTATGGCTCAAGGACCGGGGATGGGTGCGTGTCGATCCCACTTTCGCGGTAGCGCCCGTGCGCGTGGACACCGGCATCTCGGCGGCCGTGCCGCGCAGCGACCCGCTGCCGCTGATGGTGCGCACTCAGTTCGAGTTCTTGCGCCGGGTGAGGCTCACCTGGGACTACATGGCGAACACCTGGAATCAATGGGTGCTGGGTTACACGCCGGAGCGCCAGCGCTGGCTGCTGGCGAACGCCGGGGTGGACGATGCGACGTGGGAGAAACTCGCGGCGATCCTTCTTGTCCTGGCCGGAATCATTGTCGCCATGCTCACCGCGCTCGCGCTGCGCCAGTTGAAGTCGCGGGTGCGGGACCCCGTAAGAATCGCGTATTTCAGGTTCTGCGATAAGCTGCGCCGGAAAGGCCTGACACGCGGGCCGGCCGAGGGCCCGGTCGATTTCGCACGCCGCATCGGGCGGTTGCGGCCCGACCTCACGCCCGCAGTCGCGGCCATCACACAGCTCTACGTCGCCCTGCGCTATGGCACGGAAACGAGCGCCACTGCGTTGATTGAATTGCAGCGCCGCGTCAGGCAGTTCACCGCCTGACGACTCCACGTTCCGAGTTCAAAGTTCCAAGTTCCAAGTTCCAAGTTCCAAGTTCCAAGTTTAAGGTTTGAACCTCTTGCCTGGACCTTGAACCTTGAACCTTGAACCTGGAACCTGGAACCTGGAACGCCAGTTAGGCGGGCGGCAGGAGCTTGACCGGATCCACCGGCTTGCCCAAGCGGCGGATTTCGAAGTGCAACCGCACCTGGTCAGTATCGGTCGAACCCATCTCCGCGATCTTCTGGCCCTTCGCGACGTTCTGGCCCTCCTTCACCAGCAACTCGCTGTTGTGCGCATAGACGCTGAGAAAGGTTTCGTTGTGCTTGATCACGATCAGCTTGCCAAAGCCGCGGATGCCGGTGCCGCTGAAGATCACCCTGCCGGGGGCACTGGCGAGTACCGGCTGCCCCAGTTTACCGGCGATGCTGATGCCCTTCTGCTTGGCGCTGTCGCTGAAAGCGCTGATCACCTTCCCGCTCGCCGGCCAGCCCCACGCAAGGTTATCCTCGCCGTCCTGGCCGGAGGGCGGGCGCGGCTCGGTGCCGGGTGACGGCCCTGGCTTGAGACTGGCCATCTGGGCGTAGGTCTGGTCGGAGTACGGCGCTCGCACCGCTCTGGGCTGGGTCTTGACGCCGCCATCGCCGACAGCGGTTGGGGTCTCGTCCAGCGCCCGCGCTTGCACCCCGGTAGCGGCCTTGAGGGGGGCAGTCGCAGCAGTCACGCCCGGTGGTGGGCTCAGCCGCAGTTGCTGGCCTATGCTGATGACGCTGAGCTCGGTAACGCCATTCCACTGGGCGAGCTCGCGGTAATCGAGACCGTAGTCGAGCGCGATACTGTAGAGAGTGTCCCCTTTCCTCACGGCATGATATTCCGGCCGCGCATCCGCCGGCAGCGGTGCTGGTTTGGCGGCCACGGCGGGCTTCCCGGGGGCAGCCTTGGCCTCCGCCGCGCGATCCACGACCGGCGCGCCGGTCCTGACGGAGCACCCTGCCATGACGACCGCGGCCATCGCGCAGGCCAGGCAGGTTCTCAGGGAGGGTCGGACCATCTCGGTTCCGGGCAATAGTTGCAACGGCACTAGCCCACGCCCGGCAGCAGCGGCACGAATACGACGGGATCCATGCGGCGTTCGACAATGCCCCTGTCCGTGCGTTCGATGACGAATAGATGCTGCTCCTTGTTGCGCTCGATGGGCAAAATCATTCTACCACCGACGCTGAGCTGCTTGAGCAGGGTGTCCGGCGCGCGCGCTGCGGCTGCGGTCAACACGATCGCGTCGAACGGTGCGACCTCGGGCATGCCGGCGTGCCCGTCCCCGTGACGCAGATGAATGTTGCTGACGCCGGCCCCGCGCAAGTTCCTGCGGGCCTTCCTGATGAGCGCGGCAAGCCGCTCCATGGAATAGACCTGTTTCGCGACCCGGCAGAGGACTGCGGACTGGTAGCCGCAGCCCGTGCCGATCTCCAGCACCTTGCCGAGCGGGCGGCCGTTGCGCGCGAGTTCTGTCATGCGCGCCACCGTGTGCGGGCTCGAGATGGTTTGCCCGTAACCGAGCGGCAGAGCCATGTCCTCATAGGCGCGGCTCGACAATGCTTCGTCCACGAAGATGTGGCGCGGCACCTCCCCCATCGCGGCCAGCACCGTCTCGTCCCGGATGCCCTGGGCGCGCAGCCGCTCGACCATGCGCATCCGCGTGCGCTGCGAGGTCATGCCGATGCCGGGATTGCGGCTCGATGGCATCAGAGCGCGTCTCGCCGCCGGAGAAGCGTGATCCGTGATCCGTGATCCGAGCTCCCGAGGCCCCAGCGTCCACGAGGGCAGCGCCGGTTCACGGCTCGCTGCTCATGCTTCACGCACCTCAGCTCGCCAGCCACACGCTGATCGCCTCGAGCTGGGCGTAGCGCGTGAGGTCCATCTGCAGGGGCGTGATCGAGACGCGCTGATGGGCGATGGCGTGGAAATCGGTGCCCTCGCCCGCGTCCTGCGCGCCGCCCGCCGCCCCAATCCAGTAGACCTTCTCTCCGCGCGGCGTGGTGGACTTCACCACCGGTTCCGCCTTGTGCCGCTTGCCGAGGCGGGTCACCTGGAAGCCGCGCAATGCCGCGTATTCGACATCCGGGACGTTCACGTTGAGCAGGAACGGCTCGCCGGACGACTGCCGCTGGAATCGGGTGACGAGCTCGACCGCGACGCGCCCGGCGGTCCGAAAGTGGCCCGCGCTCTCGGTCACTAGCGAGATCGCCATCGACGGGATGCCAAGCAGGAAGCCCTCGGTGGCGGCGGCCACCGTGCCGGAATAGATCGTGTCGTCCCCCATGTTGGCGCCGTGATTGATGCCGGAAATCACGATGTCTGGCAACTGTTTCAACAGCCCGGTCACCGCCAGATGGACGCAATCGGTCGGCGTGCCGTTGACGTAGTGGATCCGCCCCTGCGCCCTGCGCACGGTGAGCGGCCGGTCGAGAGTGAGCGAATTGCTTGCGCCGCTGCGATCGCGCTCCGGCGCCACCACCGTGATCTCCGCCAGGGGCGAGAGCATTTCCGCGAGCAGCGTGATGCCCGGCGCGAAGTAGCCGTCATCGTTGCTGAGAAGAATGCGCATCACTGACGGCGGTGGCGAAAGGTCAAGTTGCGGAAGCGAGCGGCGCGCCCCGGCTCGGGGCATGCGGATCGTGGCGGACGTGATGAGTCATTGCAGCGCGAAAATTGTAGCACGCCGCCGGCCGGAATCGCCCAGCGCAGGAAGCGCGGGTGTGTGATCCTCGACGCCGCCGCCCTCCCCGCCGCGGCTGCCGGGGCAGCCGCTTCAATGGCATGCACGAACCCGCGTCCGCACGCGGGCCAGTGCGGTCCGTCGCGCTGGCAGCCTGTCGGACTTTGCCCCGACAAACTCCTAGCGCACGATCGCGGCGGGCGCCCCGGTCTGCCGGCCGTAAATGCGCTGGATCTTGCCGGTGGCGGCATCTATCCGCAGCCGCTCGATGTTCTCGAGGTCGGTGCCGGTGACGCGCAAGTAACGGGTGTTGACCGGGGTGGCCGTCGAGTGCAGCTGGCGGCCATAGTAAACGCCGGCCTTGCCCGGGTTGAGACGATAGGGGGTACCCGCCTTGAGCTTGGCGAAATCGGGATCCGAGCCGTTATCCGTGCGCTCCCACAACGTCATCTCCGTGTACTCGGTCACCTGGCCGTAGATCGCCCAGGAGTCCCCGTGATCGTGGGGATTGGACTTGCGCGCCTCGTTGAAGCGGTAGGTCATCACCTCGAAGCCGGTCGGGTCGATGTGGATCCGCTTCAGCCCCAGCGGCTGGTCGTCGCCGAAATACTGCTTCACGAAATCGGCGTCGACCAGCAAGCGCTCCATCTGTGTCTTGACCTTCTCGACCTGGGCGCGGCTCGCGCCGGCCTTCAGTATCTCGCGTGTTTCACGGGAAAAATCTTGAATTGAGTAGCCCACGGAATCCTCCTCTAAACAATGACTGGAAATTGCGGCCGGCAATCGCAATGATTATAACAGCGGCAAGGAGTTCACCTGACCCGAGTCCGGCGAACTCCTTTGCCAAATCCAACAATCAGGAGTTTGCCGGGACTCAGTCCGACAAACTCCTAGGGCGGCGCAAACGGCCGGTCGTGGGCGAGCGACGGCAGCATGGAGCGCACCGCGTCCACCCTGGAGAGATCGAGGTCGGCATAGATCACTCCCGGCGACTCGCCGCCCTCGGCGATTACCTCGCCCCACGGGTCGACCACCAGCGTATGGCCGTAGGTCATGCGATTGCCGGGATGGTCGCCGCACATGGCTGGCGCAATCACGAAGCTTGCGTTCTCGATCGCCCGTGCCTTGAGCAGTATGTGCCAGTGGGCCTTGCCGGTTTCGCGCTGGAAAGAGGACGGTATCGCGAGCATTACGGCGCCGTGCTGGGCCAGCGCGCGGTAGAGATGCGGGAACCGCAGGTCGTAGCACACCGTCATGCCGAGCCCGCCCCAGGGCGTCCCGGCGACCAC
>Ga0137455_1000135_pt1 | contig 17460 bp, 13 predicted proteins | sample EasRivERMGT600_2_FD_102334 | JGI IMG/M metagenome (GOLD analysis project Ga0137455, IMG submission 102334) | Soil microbial communities from meander-bound floodplain in the East River, Colorado, USA - East River MetaG ERMGT600_2 | ecosystem: Environmental > Terrestrial > Soil > Floodplain ... | reverse complement strand
GCTCCGCTCGCCGTCGTTCACCAGCCAGAAGAAGCTGACGGTGCTGAAGAACTAGTCACCGGCAGCGGGTATCACGCGAGGCGGGCGGGGAGCGATCCCCGCCCGCCTTCGCGCTTGTGGTGGTGCGCCGGGCGATCGTGACGCTGTGCTATCGTCGTCGCCCGATGCGCGTCCTCGCCTTCCCCCTGCTGGTCACGCTCCTGCTCGCGCCCGCCGCCGCCCTCGCCCAGACGCCGGCCCCCCCGGCGGTGACCGTGCCGATCTTCTGGCGCACGCAGGCCGAGCGCACCGACTATCGCCGCACCGCCGACTATGACGAGACCGTTCGCTACTGCAAGCGCCTCGAGGGCTCCTCGGGTCTGATCAAGGTCCAGGGCTTCGGCCGCACCGGACAGGGCCGCGAGCTGGTGGTGGTCGTGCTGTCCAAGGACCGGGCGTTCACCCCCGAGCAGGCGCGGGCCACCGGCAAGCCGGTGATCCTGATCCAGAACGGCATCCACGCCGGTGAGATCGAGGGCAAGGACGCCTGCCTCGAGCTGATGCGCGACATCCTGATCACCCGGACGCGCGCCCCCCTGCTCGACAGCGCGATCGTGCTCGTGGTCCCGGTCTTCTCCGCCGACGCCCACGAGCGCCGCAGCTCCCGCAATCGCATCAACCAGAACGGGCCGGAAGAGATGGGGTGGCGCTACACCCCGGTCGGGCTCAACCTCAATCGCGACTATCTCAAGGCCGAGAGCCCGGAGATGCGTGCGCTGCTCGGCGCGCTGTTCGTGCGCTGGTGGCCGCACCTGCTGGTCGACGACCACACCACCAACGGCGCCGACTACCGGCACGATCTCACCTACAGCTTCAACCACGGACCGACGGTGCCGCGGCCGGTGGAGCGCTGGCTGCTCGAGGCCTTCGAGGGCCGCGTGGTGCCGCGCACGGCCGAGATGGGTCATCTGCCCGCCCCCTACGTCGACTTCCGCGCGCCCAACGATCCGGCGAGCGGGATCGAGTTCGGCTCGACGCTGCCGCGCTTCTCCGTCGGCTACAGCACGCTCCAGTGCCGGCCCGGCATCCTGGTCGAGACCCACATGCTCAAGCCGTACGCGACCCGCGTGCGCGCCACCTACGACCTGCTGGTCGCGCTGCTCGAGGAGGTGAACGCCCGGCCCAAAGCCCTCACCGCGGCGGTGGCCGAGGCGGAGGCCGAGGTGGCCGCCGGTGCGCGCGGCTCGGTGGTGGCGCTGACCTCGGCGCTCACCGACTCGGTGGTGCCGTTCGCCTTCAAGGGCGTGCGCACGCAGTGGGAGTACAGCGACCTGATCGGTGCCCGGGTCCCGCGCTATTCGAGCACGCCCTGGGACACGACGATCGCGCTCCGCCGGTCGCTGCGGCCCGTGCGCACCGTGAGGCGCCCCGCTGGATACGTGGTGCCCCAGGAGTGGACGGTGGCGATCGACCGGCTCGCGCTGCACGGCGTCGCCACCCGCCGGCTCGCGCGGGCCTGGCGCGACACCGTCGAGAGCACGCGCGTGCTCGCGTGGACGCCCGGCGCCCGCTCCGCCGAGGGGCATCGCGCGCTCGAGGTCGACGAGGTCCGCCTCGAGCGGCGCCTGCGCGCCTACCGACCGGGCGACGTCTGGGTGCCGCTCGACCAGCGCGGCGCCCTGGTGGCGATGCACCTGCTCGAGGCGCAGGCCCCCGACGGATTGCTGCGCTGGAACTACTTCGACACCGTGCTCGAGCCCAAGGAGTACGCGGAGAGCTACGTCATGGAGCCGATCGCGCGCAAGATGATGGCCGAGAATCCGGACCTGGCGCGCGAGTTCCAGGCCCGGCTCCAGTCCGACCCCGCCTTCGCCGCCAGCCCCGAGGCCCGCGTCGACTTCTTCTTCCGCCGTTCGCCGTGGGCCGACCCCGAGCTGCAGCTCCACCCCATCGATCGCGCCCTGCGCGCCCCGCCCGCCGACGCCCTCGCGCGCTGAGCCCGTCGTGTCCCCGCCGCCCACCACCACCATTCCCGCCGCCGGAGACGACCGCCGGCGCGTCGTCGTCACCGCCTGCACGTTGCTCCTGCTCGGCGCGACGGTGGCCGCGATGGTGCTCGGGCACCGGGGCTGGACCGCGGGCTGGGCGGGGTTCTCCTACCGGGCGATGAAGCCCGCCCGGGTGAGCCCGTTCGGTTGGAGCGCCGGAGCGCCGGGCAGCATCTTCCAGATCGTGCCCGACGGGCCCGTGGCGCGCGCCGGGATCACGGTGAATGACCGCATCGAGGCGATCGACGGCCTGGCGCTCGGCGATTCGGTCGGCATCGCCCGGCTCGGCGCCGACGCGGCGCCGGGCCGCGTGCTCCGCTACCAGGTCGCGGACAGCAACGGCACGCGCCTGGTCGCGATCCCGCTCGGCCGCTACGCCGACCACCCGCGTGCGCACATCCGGCTGATCACCGGCCTCGTCCTCGGCGCCGGGTTCCTGGCGATCGGACTGTTCCTGTTCTGGCGGCGGCCGCACGACGAGCGCGTGCTGCTCTTCCACGTGCTGTGCGCCGCCTCGGCCTACACCTTCCTGATCACGCCGTACATGAGCTTCGACGACGTCATGCGCGGCATCGACGCGAGCAAGGTCTTCCCGCCCCACAAGGTTCCGGCCTTCCTCGTGGCCGCCCTGTCCACCCTCGGCTTCCTCGCCGCGCTGTGGCACTTCGCGCTGGTCTTCCCCCGCCGGCGCCCGATCGTGGTCCGGCGCCCCGCGGTGATCGCCTGGATCTACGGCGGACCGCTCACGGTGATCGCGTGCAGCGTGGGCGCGGCGTGCGCGGTCGTGGCCCTGAGCGGCCGGCGCGAGCTGGCCCCGTGGCTCGCCCCGCTGGCGCTGCTGCCGGCGGCCCTGGCGGTGTGGGCGCCGTTCCGGGGCCGGCTGGGGACTGCGGCCGCCCCCGCCCGGGCGATGGCCGCCGCGCTCGCGCTCGGCTGGCTCGCGTTCACCGCGAACAGCGCCCTCCGCGGCATCGTGCCGGGCGGTGTGCGCGCCACCTTCCTCTACTCGCTGTTGGGCGGCATGGGCCTGGCGTACATCGCGTTCCTCTTCGTGGTGCCGTTCGCGGTCATGATCGCGCTGGTGCGGAGTTATCGCGAGAGCCCGTTCGCGGAGCGCCAGCAGCTGCGCTGGCCGCTCTGGGCGCTGGGCATCAACACGATCGGCAGCGTGATCATCGGCCTCGGCTCGCTGGCTCTGGCCCTCGCCCTGCCGCCCTCGGCCGCGCTCGAGGTCGAGTGGGTGGCGTCGCTGCTCAACATCCCGCTCTACCTCTGCCTGCCGATCGGGTTCGCCATCGGCATCGTGCGCTACCGGCTGATGGACCTCGACTTCGTGCTGCGCAAGACCTGGATCTACTTCGGCGTCACGTCGCTGATGGTGGTGCTCTATCTCGCGCTCGTCGGCGGGTTGGGGGGCTGGATCGTTCAGTCGCTCGGCGTCCAGAGCACCTGGGTCACGGTGTTCGGCACGCTCGCCGTCGCCGCGCTGTTCGTCCCCGCGCGCAACCGGGTCCAGGGGCTGATCGATCGCCGCTTCTACCGCAGCCGCTACGAGGTCGGAGAGTCCCTGCGCCGGCTGGAGGTCGCCTTCGCCGCCGCCCGCGACGCGGGCGGGCTCGGCCGCGCCACGCTCGAGGAGCTGCATCGCGCCCTGCGCTTCCGCTCCGCGCTGGTCCTGGTGCAGGACGGATCGGGGCGCGGCTTCACGGCGTGCGCCGAGCTGGGCGCGGACTCGGACGCGACCGAGATCCCGACCATCCACCCGCGCGCCGGCGCGCGGGCGCTGAACGAGGGCGGCGCCCGCATCGGCGTGCCCGAACCGTTCGCCGCGGCCGGCCGCCTGATCGGCTCCGAGGTGATCGTGCCGGTGCGCCGGCGCAGCGAGCTGCTCGGGGTGGTGCTGGTGGGCCGGCGGCTCTCCGACGAGGGATTCGACCCGGCCGACCTCGACTATCTGAACGCGGTCGCGGGTCAGCTGGCCGCCGCGTTCTCGAGCCTCGAGACCCCCGAGCAGGATCGCGAGCTGAACGAGGCCCGCGAGATCCAGTCGGCGCTGCTGCCGAAGACCCTCCCGGCGCTGCCCGGTGTCGGCATGGCCGCGCGCTGGCAGCCGGCGCGGCGGGTGGCCGGCGACTACTACGACGTGTTCGTCCTCGAGGACGGCCGTGCCGCGCTGTGCATCGCGGACGTGGCGGGGAAGGGCATGCCGGCCGCGTTGCTGATGTCGAACCTCCAGGCCACCGTCCGGACCTTCGCCGCCGGGTCGCCGGCGCCCTCCGAGCTGTGCACGCGGGTCAATCGCGTGATGGCCTCCCACCTGGCGCCGGGCCGCTTCATCACCATGTTCTTCGGGCTTCTCGGCCGCGACCGCCGCCTCCACTACACCAACGCCGGGCACAACCCGCCGCTGCTGCTGCGGGCCGACGGTACGACCGAGAGCCTCGACGCCGGCGGGACGCTGCTCGGCGCCTTCCCCGACGCGCTCTTCGAGCAGGCCTCGGTCCAGCTGCGCCCCGGCGACCGGCTGGCGCTGTTCACCGACGGCGTGGTCGAGGCGATGAACGAGGCCGGCGAGCTCTACGGCGACGATCGCCTGATCGCGGTGCTGCAGCGCCATGCGACGGCGGACGCCGCCACGCTCGAGCGCCACCTGCTCGAGGACGTGACCGCCTTCTGCAGCGGTGAATTCCAGGACGACGCGACCGTGCTGGTGCTGGCGATCGAATAGCGGGTCGGTCGCCGGTTCGGAAGGGACGGAGGGCGGGATGCGTCCTCGCCCCAGGCAACCGAGCGACGGCGCGCCTTGAGCCAGAGGATTGCGTTTCGCCGTCGCTAAATTAGTGAGGAGCGCGCAGGATGCGCGCTCCGAACGGCCGCAGGGCGAGGACGCATCCCGCCCCCCGTCCTTCCGACCCGGCGCGGGCCTACTCCTCGGCGGTCATCGCGCGTGACTTCATCCAGCGCGATACGTCGCGCATGCGGCGCCGGAAGTCGCCGGGCGACTCGAACGGCAGCGGGCCGGCTTCCTTCGCCGCGGCCATCACCTCGGCCGCCGGCGCCGGCAGGCCGTTGTCGCCGTAGCGGGTCACGCTCTCCTCGGCCAGCCGCGCGCGCACGACCAGCACCGAGTAGTTGCGCCCGTTGAGGAAGAAGTAGCCGAGCGTGCGGCGGAAGGGGTCGAGCGTCGCCGAGCGCAGCAGCTCGATCCGCTCGGCCGCGGCGAACGCGCCCTGGCCGAAGGCGCGGGCCTCGGGGCCGAAGGGCTGCGCGTAGGGCAGGTCGTGCTGCGGGTGCCGCGTCTCGGGTGTGTCGATGCCGAGGAAGCGCACCGTTTCCGCCTCGCTCTCCGACCAGCGGATGATCGCGGTGTCGCCGTCATCCACGGTGACCCGCGCCGGATCGACGGTCACCTTCGTGCCGTGCGGCCGACGCTGGGGCGTGGGCGCCGGCCGGGTCGCCGGCTCGCCCGAGCGCGCGGCGGGCGTCGTTCCCGGAGCGGGCGGCGGCGTCTGGGACCATGCGGACGGGATGGAGAGCGCGCACCCCAGCGCCAGTGCCACGAGCGGAATGAGTGGCAGGGTGCGCGGCGACGAGGCGTAGGCGTGGGTCGAGCGGAGCACGAGGACCTCCTCGGGTTGTCAGTGATCCTGGAAGCCGCCACGATACGACAACGGAGTGGCGCTGCAAAACCTTATGGTCGAGCGGGTTAGGTCTCGCTCAACGCCCCATTGTGGGCCCTCGCGGGGCGATGCTAGGCTCCTGGGGCCGCAATTGCCCGGCGACTCGGTCTCCCGTCCTGGTCCGGCCTCCTCGGCCCCTCGAACACAAGACGGGCACCTGCGGCATCCGAATGATCCAAAGGACCAAAGGAATGCGCGTCTATCTTCTACGGCACGGACCCGCCGGCAGCCGCGACGCTTCGCGCTGGCCGGACGACTCGCAGCGTCCACTCACGCCGCGGGGGCGCGAGCGCACCGAGCAGGCCGCGCGCGGCCTGGTGAGCCTGGAGCCCGAGCCGACGCTGATCCTCACCAGCCCCCTGGCGCGTGCCGCGCAGACGGCGAAGCTGCTGCGTTCGGCCTACGCGCGGGCGGTCGAGGTCGAGGAGTTCGACGCGCTGGCGCCGGGCGGCTCCTACCGGGCCATCGTCCAGCGACTGGCCGCCGCCGGCGCCAACGACGCCATCGTCCTGGTCGGCCACGAGCCCGACCTCGGCAAGCTGGCCGGCGTGCTGGTGTTCGGCGCACCCGCCTCGAGCCTGCCGCTCAAGAAGGCCGGGGCCTGCTCGATCCACTTCAGCGCCGAGGTGCGCGCCGGTGCCGGTCGGCTGCACGTGTTCCTCACACCGCGCGTGCTGCGGCGGCTCGCGCGCAAGGCCGTCAAGGTATGAGCGAGCACGCGTCCGGCACCTACGGCGCGAACGGGCACCGCTTTCCCGGCCGGTTGTTCATCGTCGAGGGCATCGACGGCTCCGGCAAGAGCACGCAGCTCACGCTGCTGGCGCAGTGGCTGCGCAGCGAGGGCTACCCGGTCGTCTTCAGCGAGTGGAACTCGTCGTCGATCGTCAAGGCGACCACCTCGCGCGGCAAGCGCCGCCGCCTGCTGACGCCGCTCACCTTCTCGCTGATCCACGCCACCGACTTCTCCGACCGGATCGAGCGCGAGATCGTGCCCTCGCTCAAGGCCGGCGCGATCGTGCTGGCGGACCGCTACGTCTACACCGCCTTCGCGCGCGACGTCGTGCGCGGGGTGCCGCCGCGCTGGGTGCGCACGCTCTACCGCTTCGCGGTGGTGCCGACCCAGGCCTTCTACTTCCGCGTCCCGCTCGAGGTCGCGCTCAAGCGTATCCTCTCGGGGCGCCCCAAGCTCAAGCCCTACGAGTCCGGGATGGACCTCAACCTCCACGCCGACATCCAGGAGTCGTACAAGCTGTTCCAGTCGCGGATCCTCGCCGAGTACGAGCGGCTGGTGGAGGAGTACGGGCTCACCGTGATGGACGCGACCAAGCCGGTCGAGGCTCAACAGCGCATATTGCGGCGGGCGATCAAACTGCACCTCGAGGCCCTGCGGCCGGGAAGGGCGCACCATGCCGCGGTTTGAATCCTACGGCGACGGCGTGCCCGGCGTGAATCCCGAGGAGCTTTCGGGCTGGCTGATCGTGATCGAGGGCACCGACGGCGTCGGGCGCACGACCCACGTCTCGCGGCTGCGCGCGCACCTCGAGCGGCTCGGCTACGCGGTCGCCGAGACCGGGCTGTCCCGCTCGGACCTCGCGAGCCGCGGCATCCGCCGCGCCAAGGAAGGCAACATCCTCGGCTCCAACGCCTTCAACCTCTTCTACGCGACGGATTTCGCTGACCGTCTCGAGCACCAGATCGTCCCCGCGCTGCGCTCCGGCTTCGTGATGCTGACCGACCGCTACACCTACTCCCTGATCGCCCGCGCGATCGTGCGCGGGGCCGACCCCGACTGGATCCAGCAGGTCTACTCGTTCGCACTCAAGCCGGACGCGGTCTTCTACCTGCGAATCGGCGTCACGGAGCTGGTGCCGCGGGTGCTGCAGAACGGCGGCTTCGACTACTGGGAGTCGGGGATGGACCTGCCGATGGGACCCGACCTCTACGAGTCGTTCATCGCCTACCAGTCCCGCGTGATCGCGGAGCTCGACACGCTGGCCCGCGGCTACGGCTTCGAGACCATCGACGCCACCCAGCCGGTCGACGAGATCTCCGACTACCTGGCGACCCGGGTGTCGGCGCTGCTGGAGCCCGCCGACCGCTCGCTCGACGAGCGCCGCGCCGGCGGCTGATCGCCCGCGGTTCGCCATGACGACGACGTCCGCGTCCGAGCTCCCGCATCGCATCGCCGGCGATCTCACCGAGCGCCTGACCCGCCTCGACGAGGCCGCCGCACGGGTACGTGTCGCCGCCGACGACGAGGCGATCCACGATCTGCGCGTGGTCACCCGCCGGCTCGACGCCGCGTTGCGGTTGTGGCGCCCGTTCCTCGGCGGCGCCCGGCGCCGCGCCCGGCGCCGGCTGCGCCGGCTGCGCCGCGCGCTCGGCCCGGTGCGCGAGCTCGAGGTCGACGTGGTACGGGTGCGCGCGCTGCGGCCGCGGCTCGACCCCGAGCCGGCGGTGGCGGCCGAGCACCTGCTGGTGGGTCTGGAGCGCCGGCTCGAGCGTTCGCGGCGCGACGCCGCCCGCGCCGCCTCCGCGGTGCGCGTGGTCCGCGTGCGGCGGGCGATCGAGCGCGCGCTCCGCAACACCGAACGGCGGGTCGCGGAGGAGCCGCGGCCGATGGGCCGGCTCAGCGCCACGATCTTCGCCGCCCGCGAGCAGGCCCGCGCCGCCCTGGCCGAGGCGATGCGGACCGGCGACGACGCCGGGCTCCACGGCGCGCGCATCGCGGTCAAGCGTCTGCGCTATGCGATCGAGACCCTGGGCCCCGCCGAGGGCGAGGCCGCGCTGGCCCGGCGGGCGCGCGACCTCCAGCACGCGCTCGGCGACGTCCACGACACCGCGTTGCTGCGCGACCGCATCGGACGCCGGGTGCGGCGCCTGCGCGAGCACGGCGCGGACGTCGGCGCCGCGGCGCTCGGACCCCTGATCGAGCTGGTCGAGGCGTCGCGGCGCGAGGCGCTCGCCGCCGCCCGCGAGCAGGCCGAGCGGCTCGAGACCCGCGGCCATGACCGCGGGCTCAGCGTCGTGGCGCGGACCGGCGCCGAACCCGTCTAGCCGCCCCCCCGATCGCCGCGGGGAGAGCCGCGGGCCCGACCTGCCGATAACGGCGGAATGCCGGCAGGATCCGCCCGGGCCGAAGCGCCCCTCCACCCCGAACCGCTCGCCGAGCCCCGCCCCGTGGCGGCGCCGCTCGAGCGGACCGCCCGGGCCGAGTGGGTGCTGGACGCCCTCGCCGCGGCCTGCGCGATCGCCTTCCTCATCGCGATCTGCGCCCAGGCGGGGGCGGCGCGGTTCTTCACCGACGAGTGCTTTCACGCCCACGTCGCCCGCTGGATCGCCGAGCACGGCCGGCTGCCACGGGTGATCCCAGAGCTCTACTCGGGCTACGCCTACGCCTACCCGCCGCTCTTCCACCTGTTCGGCGCCGCCGTCGTGCGCCTCGCCGGGGTCGGCGCTCTGCCGTGGCTGAATCCCGCGCTCACCGCCGCGTTGCTGGCGCTGCTCGCGCTCGCGCCGCCGCGCGGCGTCGGGCGCGCCGCGCGCCGCTGGGCGGTACTGGCGGTCGCCGGCAGCGCCGGGATCGCCACCTACGGGCTTCGCTTCTACGCCGAGGCGCTGGTCGCGCTGCTCGCCGCCGCGGCCGCGGCGCTCTACCTGCGACGGCGCGACGGCGGGATCCGGGTCGCGCTCGGGCTCGGGCTGGCGATCGGGCTCGCGATCACGGCCAAGACCTCCGCGCTGGCGCTGCTCCTTTTGCCGGCCGGCGCCGCCGTGGTCGGCTGGGCGCGCGGGCGGCGGGCCGCGGCCGGATGCGACGCGCTCGCGCTGGTCGCGGCGCTGGCGGTGGCCGCGCCGGCGTTGGCGCGCAACCAGGCGCTGTTCGGCAGCGCGCTCTACCCGGCGTTCGCGCCCGACCTCGACCCCGCGCTCTATCGCTTGCACCTCGAGCGCTTCGGCCTGCCCGTCGGCGCATTCTTCTCCCGCGCCGCGGCGATGCTCGTGCCGGTCCTCGCGGTCGCGGCTGCGGGGCTCACGGTCTCGATCGTGCGCCGCCGTCGCGCGTCCGGCGACCGGCACGGCGGCGCGGCGGCCGGCCTCCTGCTCTTCGCGTTCGCCGCGCTCGCGGCGGCGCCGGCGCTGCCGGTCCACGACCCGCGCCACGTGCTCCCGCTCCTGCCGGTGATGGCGCTGGCCGGCGCGGTGGCGCTGGCGCCCATCCTCTCGGTGAAGGAACGGCGCCTGGTCGACGCCGGCCTGCTGGCCGCCGCGGCGCTCACGCTCAACATGCTGCCCGGCCTGCGCGCGCGCCTGAATCCGCCGGAGGGGCTCGAGCCCGCCTACCGCGCGGTGGCGGCCCACGTGCCGGAAGGCGGCACGGTGCTCAGCCTGTGGACCTACGACACCTTCTACTGGTCGAGCCGCGCGGCGACCTGGCCGATCCCGTGGGGGCAGGCCGCGCGCCCGATCGAGCCGCTGCTCGCGCGCGACCCGCGGAGCCTGGTCGAGGCGCTCGACCGCCATCGCATCGACGCGGTGCTGGCGCCGCGCCAGTCGTCGGTCGAGTCCTTCGACGGTTCCAACTATCCGCGCAGCTTCCTGCTCGTGCTGTCGGGCGCGGTGCGCGAGGGCACGCTCGAGGTGGCCTGGTCCGACGAGCGGCTCGCGCTGCTGGTGCGGCGCCGCTAGGCCTCAGCGGCCGGGCACCACGCGCAGCGGCGGGGTCGGCGTGGTCCGTCCCGCGCCGTTGGAGCCGGTGGACTCGCGCTTCGGCTCCGGGCGCGCGGCCCGCGGCTTCTTCGCGGTCTTCGGAATCTTCGCGGTCTTCGCGGTCTTCGCGGTCTCGACCGCCGGGTCGAGCGCGATCCGTACCCGGGTCTTGTCCTTCCGGCCGAGCATGCGCTCGAGCAGCCCGGCGCGCCGGCGCCCCGCCCACAGCTCGAGGCGGGCGTTCCGCCGCGCCGTGAGCAGGATCGACACCCGGTCCGGCCGCCGCACCACCCGCAGGTCGCGGATCAGCTGGTAGTGGCTGCGGTCCAGGCCCTCGGCGATGCGCAGGATCGCCGCCAGCCAGGCCACCGTGCGCCGCGCCGTCTGGTCGAGGACGCGGAACGCCTTGTCGCGTTTCTTCGGGCGGCGCTTACCGTGGTAACGCGCCACCATCGCGATGATCGTCACCTCCTCCGCGGTGAGGCCGCGCAGGTTGCCGTTCTGGATGATGTAGGAGGAGTGGTCGGCGTGGCCGTCGTAGCCCACCACCGCGCCGAGGTCGTGGAGCAGGGCCGCGTATTGCAGCAGCTCGCGGGCCGGGCCCGCGAGGCCGTGCAGCCCCCGCAGCCCGTCGAACAGGGCCAGCGAGAGCTTGGCAACGTGGCGCGGGTGGTTGCCGTCGGCCTTGAACTTGTTGAGCAGCGCCTGCACGCTGCGCAGACGCACGTCCTCGATCCGCCCCAGCGTCGAGATTTCCTCGGCGTGGAAGGAGATGTAGTCGGTGACCAGGCCCTCGCGCACGCCGAAGTCGGAGAGCACGATGCCGTCGGCGCCCACCTCGTCGAGCACGTGGGTCAGCACCAGCGCCCCGGGCACGATGATCTCGGCGCGCTTGGCGTCGATCCCGGGCAGGCGCTCACGCTCCGGCGTGGTCATGCGCGCCAGCCGCCGGGTGGTGCGTTCGAGGGCTTCGATCGTGAGCACGTGCCCGTTCATCTGCTCGATCGCCTGCCCGGTCTCCTCCCAGTGCGCGATCTGGGCCAGCGCGTGGATCGAGCCCGACGAGCCGTAGACCTGGCGCGGCCCGAGCGCCACCACTTTCTCGAGTACCTCGCGCGACTGCTTGCGGATCAGGCGACGCAGCCGTTGCAGGTCGCGCCGCGAGGGCGGGTCCGAAAGCTCCGATTCCTCGGCGAGCCGCAGCGCGCCGAGCGGGGCGCTGAGGGCGAGCTGGAGCTTGTCGCGGTCCCCCACCACGAGCTGCATGCTGCCGCCGCCGATGTCGACGATCAGCGAGGGCTTCTCGTCGAGCTGGAGCGCGCTCTTGACCGCCAGATAGATGAGCCGGCCTTCCTCCTCGGCGGGAATGACCCGGGGCGACACGCCCGAGGCCTCGCGCGCCGCGGTGAGGAACTCGCCGCCGTTGCGGGCCTCGCGCACCGCCGCGGTGGCGGTGCAGAGGATGCGGTCGACCTGGTGGCGGCGCGCGAGCTGGACGAAGCGGGTCAGCGCCTCGACGGTGCGACGGATCGCCTCGGCCCGCAGCCGCCCGCCCTCGAACGACCCGCGCCCGATCTGCACCACCTCGCGCTCGCGGTCGACGACGTCGAACGACCCCGGCAGCGTGGCCTGGGCGATCACCATGTGGATCGAGTTGGTGCCGATGTCGATGGCGGCGATGCGCATGTGATCTCCGGTGACACACCGTGTATCGGCACCCACGGCCCGCAACCCCGGTGTCGCGAAAGTTCCACACGGAAGGGAGGGTTCTACAAGCGCGACCGGGCCAACTCGTTGCTGGACATGGTCGCATACTGCGGCACGCGACTTGTTATGACTCCGACGGTGAGGCCGGTCGGTTCCCAACGGCCCGTGCAAGGAGGTTCGACCGTGAGCATCTCCACCCGTGGCGACGTGCAGCGCCTGCTGGATCGTGCGTTGGTGGGCGCCGGGTTGCTCCTCGCCCTGTTGCTGATCGGTGTCCAGATGGCCCGTGCCACGGATCTGACGTTCAAGTTCTAGCGAAGCGCTGCAGCAATAGAGCAGAGCAAGAGGTCCCATCCCGGGGCTCCACTCCGGGGCCCCAGGCGGCGAGGTTGTCGACGAGCCTCGCCGCCAGTTTTTTTAAGTCGAGGCGGACCAACGCCCCAGAGGCCCTCAGCGAACGAGGCGCGCGTAGGCCTCCCACCAGGGGTCGGGCTCGGGGCGATCGAGGGTGCGCACCGCGCCGTCCGGCTCCGTCAGCCACAGCTTCCCGCCGCCGCTCAGCACCTCGCCGACGTCGGCGGCGGCGATCCCCCGCTCGGCCAGCGCCGCCCGCGCGGCCGCGGCGAACGCGGGTCGCACGGTGGCGATCAGCGTCCCCTCGGAGACCGCCCACCAGGGGTCGATGCCCACCGCCGCGCATGCCGCCGCCACCTCGGGCGCCAGCGGGATCAGCGCCCGCTGCACCGCCAGGTCGTGACCCGACGCGCGCGCCAGCTCGATCAGGCCGCCGAGCACGCCGCCCTCGGTGGCGTCGTGCAGCGCCGAGACGCCGCGGTCGCGCACGCCGACCGTCAGCACGGCCCGGCAGTCCTCCACCACGCTGACCTGCCCGAGCAGCGCGCGGGCGCGGGCGCCGGTCTCCTCGTCGAGCCGCTCCGGCGCGAGGTGCGCCGCCAGCGCCGCCGCCTCGATCGCCGGGCCCTTGGTGACGATGACGCGGTCGCCGGGCCGCACGAACGCCGGCCCCACCGTGCGGCTCTCGTCGCCGATCCCGAACAGCGTGCCCGCCCCCACGATCGGGTAGTCGCAGCCGGGATAGCGGCCGGTATGGCCGGTGACGACCGCGACGCCGAGCCGCGTCCACTCCGCGCTCATCGCCTCCCAGTAGCGCGCCAGGTCGGGGTCGCCGAGCGACGGCGGGAGGTTGAGATCGATCGCGGCGTAGGCCGGCGGGATGCCGGTGGTCCAGAGGTCGGAGGCGAGCAGATGGCAGGCAAGACGCGCCGAGGCCTCGAGCCCGATCGCCGGGATCACCGACAGCGGATCGGTGGTGACGGCCAGCACGCGGCCCGCGCCCACTCGCACGATCGCGGCGTCCACGCCGGTCGCCGGCCCCACCAGCACCTCGGGCCGTGGCGCGCCGAGCCGCGGCGCGATGACATTCTCGAAAAACGCGGGCGGGATCTTGCCGAGGGGCGCGCTCATGGACGCGGCAGTCTAGCGAAAACGCATCGCGGGGGCGCCGGAGCGCCCCCGCGACGTGCACGGCCCCGGCTCAGGCCTGCGTCGGGTAGGCGATGATCGAGAACACCGCGCCCTGCGGATCCTGCAGCGTGGCGAAGCGGCCGACGTGCGGCACATCGGTCGGCGGCACGAACACCTTGGCGCCCATGCCGACCGCCTTCGCCGTGGTCGCATCGGCGTCCTCGACCTGGAAGTAGACCGACCAGTTGGGCGGCATCGGGCCCATCTCCGGCCGGATCTCGAACAGCCCGCCGGCGTTGGCCTCGCCGCGCTTGAACAGCGTGTAGTCGCCGTTGTCCATCGGCATGGTCTCGGTCTTCCACGGGAACACGCCGGTGTAGAACGCCGCCGCCTTCTTCGGGTCGTTGGTCAGCAACTCGTTCCAGGTCATCGCGCCGTTCTCGTTGAGCACGCCGGCGCCGATGTGCTTCTTCGATTCCCACACCGCGAACACCGCCCCGGTCGGGTCGGCCATCACCGCCATGCGGCCAAAGTCGAAGACGTCGAACGGCTCCATGTGGACCTGGCCACCGAGCTGCTTGACGCGCGCTGCGGCCTGGTCGGCCGAGTCCACCGCGACGTACGACAGCCAATTCGGCGGCACGCCCTGCTTCGCCTGCTCCGGCTGCAGCGTGCACAGCGCGCCGACGTCCTTCCCGTCCTTCTGCAGCATCGTGTAGGTCATGCCCTGGCCGATGTCGTTATCCTTGGCGGTCCAGCCGAACAGCGTCGTGTAGAACTTCTTCGCGGCCTCCTGGTTGGAGGTCGAGAGCTCGGGCCACGAGAAGGTTCCGGGTGCGTGCTGGGTGACGGTGGTCATGAGGGTCTCCTGATCGTTTCGATAACGCCGTGCCACGAAGCGGCCCAGGTTAGCCACGGGCCGTGATTGCGCAAGCTCGATGGGGTGAAACGCGCGAGGCCGTCCGCGAGTCCGCCCCGACTATCGCTTCCTCGCCAGCGCCCCGCGCGGGCGCGCGTCATATTTTTCGAACAGCCGCGACTGCCGAGTCTCCATCGAGACCGGCTTGCCGGCGATGTAGACCTGCTCGACCCGGGTCGCGATCTCGAGCGGGTCGCCGTCGGCCACGATCAGGTCGGCGATCTTGCCGGCCTCGATCGAGCCCAGCCGGTCGCCGACGCCCAGGATCTGCGCCGGGTACAGCGTGATGCTCTTCAGCGCCTCCGCGCGCGGCAGCCCGTAGGCCGCGGCCATCGCGGCGTGATAGGGCAGGTTGCGCGCGTTCATCGCGAAGCCGGGCGTACCCTGGTCCGAGATGCAGAACCGGACCCCGGCGGCCTGCAGCTTGGCGGCCTCCGACATCTCGGCGTCGTAGGGGTCGTAGCTGCGGCGCGGCAGCGTCATCGGCGCGGAGCTGATCACCGCGATGTCGCGCGCCTTGAGCTCGTCGGCCACGCGCCAGGCGTCGTCGCCGTTGACGAGCACGACCTTGGGGATCTTCTGCTCGTCCACGAAGCGCAGCACGGCGCGGATCTGGGCCAGCGACGAGGCGTGGAACATCACCGGAATCTCGCCGCGCAGGGCCTTGCCCATGGCGTCCCACTTCACGTCGCGATCGTGGCGCGGCACCCCGGACTTGCCCTCGGCGTCGCGCGCCTTCCAGTAGGCACGGCCGTCCTCGAACGCCGCGCGCAGGGTCTCGATCGCCTGTTCGCGCGCCTTCTTCTGCTCCTCCTCGGACGCGGTCACCTGCGGCCCCCGCGCCAGAGTCATCGCCGGCCAGAACACGTGGAGCCCGACCGGCGCGCGCACGGCCATGTCTTCGAAGGTCCAGCCGTCGAGATGCATCAGCGCCGAGGTTCCCGCCAGCGAGCCGCCGCGCGGCGTCACCAGCGCGGAGGTGATGCCGTTGGCCCGTGCCACCGGAATCAGCTCGCTCTCGGGGTTGATCGCGATCTCGGCGCGGATGTTGGGGTTGATCGCGCCGATCTCCTGCCAGTCGTTGGTGCCGAGGACGCTGTTGATCTCGGTGAGGCCGAGCGCGCTCAGCGCCGCGATGAAGCCGGGATAGACGTGCTTGCCGGCGCAGTCGACGGTCTTCGCGCCCGCCGGCGCCGCCACCCGCTCGCCCACCGCGGTGATCCTGCCGTCGACGACCACCACGGTGCCGTGCTCGATCACCGGCCCGCTCACCGTGTGCACCGTGCCGCCGGTGAAGGCGAGGGTCTCGGCGCGCACCGCGGTCGCGCCCGCGGCCAGCGCGGCCGCCACGAACAGCCCGAGCGTCCGCGTCATGGCCGTGCCTCCCCGGCGCGCCGGGCGCGCCGCTCGGTCTCCGACAGGAACGGGTAGGAGTCCCCGCCGCAGTCGTTGCCCCCGGTGTCGGTGTCCTCGAGGTAGCGCGGTGGCCAGTTGCTCGCCACCGTCTCGTGGCCGGGCCGCTTGGTGCCGCGGGCGCGCGCGATCAGCGCCTCGCGCTCGCGCTCCAGCGCCTCCCGACCGGCGAGGTCCTCGTCGCGATCGAAGTACTTGCGCCCCTCGATCCAGGTCTGCTGACAGGCCGAGTAGGGCGAGAGCGGGCTGCCGCTCCACACCGTGAAGTCCGCGTCCTTGCCGACCTCGAGCGAGCCGACGCGGGCGTCGGCGCCGATCTGCTTGGCGGCGTTGAGGGTCGCGAACTTGATCGCCTCCTCCGGCGGCACGCCGCCGTACTTCATGGCCTTCGCCGCCTCGGTGTTGAGCCGGCGCGCGTGCTCGGAGTCGTCGGAGTTGAAGGACACGGTCACGCCGCGGTCCCACATCAGGTAGCCGTTGTGCGGGATCGCGTCGATGACCTCGTACTTGTAGGCCCACCAGTCGGAGAAGCTGCTCCCCATCGCGCCGTGGGCCGCCATCTCGTCGGCCACTTTGTAGCCCTCGAGGATGTGGGTGAAGGTGCCGACCTTGAAGCCCAGCTCGTCGGCCACCCGGATCAACGCCAGGATCTCGTCCTGGCGGTAGGAGTGGCAGTGGATGATGCGCTTGCCCTCGAGGATCTCGACCAGGGCGTCGAGCTGGAGGTCGCGCCGCGGCGGCAGCTTGCGCTTGTCCTTCTTCGCCTCCTGCAACGCCGACCGGTAGTCCCTGGCGCGCAGGAACGCGTCGCGAATCGTCTGCTCGACGCCGCCGCGGCTCTTCGGGTAGCGGTCGGTGGCGTCGACGCCCCAGTTCGACTGCTTCGGGTTCTCGCCCAATGCGAACTTGATCGTGGGCGCGGCGCCGGTGAAGTGCAGCCGATCGGGCGGCTCGCCCCACTTGTTCTTGATCGCCGCGCACTGGCCGCCGATGGCGTTACAGGAGCCGTGCAGCAGGTGCATGACCGTGGTGCCGCCGGCGAGCTGGCGATAGACGTTGATGCTCTCCGAGTTGATCACGTCCTCGATCCGCACCTCGGACGTGACGCTGTTCGTGCACTCGTTGACGTTGCCGAGCACGGCCGAATGGCTGTGGGCGTCGATGATCCCGGGCGCCACGTGCTTGCCCGTGCCGTCGATCACCCGCGCGCCCGCCGGCGCCTTGAGCCCGCGGCCCACCGCGGCGATCTTGCCGTCGCGCACCAGCAGGTCGGCGTTCTCGAGCGTGCCTTGCGGGCCGGCGGTCCACACCGTCGCGCCGCGCACCAGCACGGTCGCGGGCCGCTCCGGCGGCGTCGCACGCCAGGCCTCGGTGATGCCCATCACCGCCGGCACCGGCACCGGCGGCTCCTCGGCCTTCTTCTCCTTCTCCTTGTCCTTGCCGCGCGCGGCCTCTCCCATGCGCACGGCGATCACGTCGTGCGCGCCGGCGCCGGCCACCTTGAGAGTGCCGCTCAGGC